>Ga0307372_10008406_pt1 | contig 14529 bp, 12 predicted proteins | sample OX1MG_FD_202533 | JGI IMG/M metagenome (GOLD analysis project Ga0307372, IMG submission 202533) | Soil microbial communities from Risofladan, Vaasa, Finland - OX-1 | ecosystem: Environmental > Terrestrial > Soil > Coastal area > Acid sulfate soil | place: Finland: Risofladan, Vaasa | collected... | reverse complement strand
CAAGAAGAAGTACTACAACTAGCCCCGAGCAGTGAGCACCGAGCCCCGAGCCTGAGATGCGCTACCGCTACACGCGATTCACCGGCGACCCGCTCGGCGACCTCGACCTCGAGGATCTCGTGGCGAAGCTGTCGGACTTCCTGATGTCCAGCGGCTTCGGCGACCCGCAGGGGCTGGGCGACGAAGACCGGACGATGCAGGCGCTGCACGACGCGATCCTCGACGCCCTGTTCAACGGCGGCATGCTGTCGGACGAGGTGCTCGATCGCCTGCTGGGCGACCCGGCCGACGCCGACCAGGAAGCGGCCCGGGCGCGGCTGGAGCAGATCGTCCAGGATCTCATCGACCGGATGAAGGACGCGGGCTACATCACCGGCGCTCCGGACCTCGACGCCGAACGCCAGCGCCGGCAGGCGGGCCGGGGCGGCCAGGGGGAGGAGGCGCCCGAGGTGCGGTTCGAAGTGACCGACAAGGCGCTCGACTTCCTCGGCTACCGGGCCCTCCGCGATCTCCTGGGCGCGATGGGCAAGAGCAGCTTCGGGCGTCACGACACCCACGAGCACGCGACCGGCATCGAGACCAACGGCGCGCCCAAGCCGTACGAGTTCGGCGACACGCTGAACCTCGACGCGACCGGCACGATTCTCAACGCCGTCCGGCGTCAGAACGAAGAGCGCCTGCGGCCCGGTCGAGGCGCCGGAGGCGGCACGCCCGGCCCCGGCGGAATCGCAGTCCGGCACGAGGACCTGATGGTCGTGGAAGGCGAGTATCAGAGCTCGTGCGCGACGGTGCTGATGCTGGACTGCAGCCACAGCATGATCCTGTACGGCGAGGATCGCTTCACGCCCGCCAAGCGGGTCGCGCTCGCCCTGTCGCAGCTGATCCGCACCCAGTACCCGGGCGACGCCCTGAAGGTCGTGCTCTTCCACGACTCCGCCGAGGAGATCCCGCTCGGCGAGCTCGGCCGCGTGCGCGTCGGCCCGTACTACACCAACACCCGCGAGGGGCTTCGCCTGGCGCGCCGGCTGCTCGATCGCCAGCGGAAGGACATGCGCCAGATCATCATGATCACCGACGGGAAGCCGTCGGCGCTGACCCGCCCCGACGGCCGGATCTACAAGAACGCGTTCGGGCTCGACCCGTTCATCGTGTCGGAGACGTTCGCCGAAGTCGCCGCCTGCCGGAAGTCCGGCATCATGATCAACACGTTCATGCTGGCGCGCGACTACGACCTGGTGAGCTTCGTCCGCCGGGTCGCCGAGATCTGCCGCGGAAAGGCGTACTTCACGACGCCGTACACGCTCGGCCAGTACGTCCTCATGGACTACATGGACAAGAAGACGAAGACCCTTCACTGAGCCGGCCCGCCATGCTGTCACGCACCATTCCGCTCTTCCCCCTGCCGAACGTCGTGCTGTTTCCCAACGTGTTCCTGCCGCTGCACATCTTCGAGCCGCGGTACCGGGCCATGGTGGCCGACGCGCTCGAGGGAGACCGGATGATCGGCATCGTGCTGCTGAAGCCGGGCTGGGAGGAGGATTACGAGGGCCGGCCGCCCGTCTACCCCATCGGCGGCAACGGGCTCATCACCCACGCCGAGCGGCTGCCCGACGGGTGCTACAACATCGTGCTGCGCGGCCTGGAGAAATTCCGGATCGTCCACGAGGCCCACGAGGCCGACCTGCCGTACCGGCGCGCGCACGTCGAGGTCATGATCGAGGACACGGTGCCGTGCGACCGTGACCGCCTGCGCGCCCACCGCCAGCGCCTCGAGGCGCTCGTCGTCCCGGCCGGCGACGGTGCCGGCCTCGACCAGAAGCTGCCGATCACCCTGTCGGACGAGGATCTCGTGCACGCGCTGGCGCAGTACCTGGCGCTCGAGCCGCTCGAGCGGCAGGCCCTGCTGGAGCGCGACGGCGTGCGCGCCCGCTGCGAGTCGCTGCTGGAACTGCTCGAAATGCGGGAGCTGCTGGCGGAACGCCCGTGGTACCGCCAGCGGCCGCACTGAACTTAACCGGGGCTCCGCCCCGGACCCCGGCTCACTCCACTCGCTCGCCTCGCGCCGGCTCGCTCCGTTCCGTTCGCGGGCCCGCGCTGCGGGCCGCCGGCGCTCCGCGCCGGTTCTTCCGGGCTCTGTGCCCAGCTGGCGCTAGGAAGCCGCCCAGCGCTCCGCCAGCACCTTCACGATCTGCTCCCCGTGAAACCGGCCGTTCTCGATGAAGATCGCCCCGGTGTCCCGCCCCGCCAGCGCCCCGCCCGCCACGAAGAGGTTCGGCACGTTGGTTTCGAACGTCTCCGGGTCGTACTGCGGCGCGCCCCGCTCGCTCACCTGCACGCCCGCCCGGACGAACAGCGTCGTGTCGGGGTGGTATCCGGTCAGCAGCAGCACCGCGTCGGCCGGCAGCTCCTCGCGGCGCCCGTCCCGCTCCACGATCACCGCCGTCGGACGGATCTCGACGATCCGCGTGTCGAACCGCGCGGGAATGGCGCCTTCCCGGATCCGGTTCTCGATGTCGGGCTTCACCCAGTACTTGATCGACTCGCCCAGCGCCGCGCGGCGATGCACGAGCGTCACCTGCGCGCCGGCCCGGTACAGCTCCAGCGCCGCCTCGGCGGCCGAGTTCTTGCCGCCGACGACGATGACGCGCTGCCGGTAGTACGGGTGCGGTTCGTTGTAGTAATGCGAGACGTGCGGCAGATCCTCGCCGGGAATCTCGAGCAGGTTCGGGTGATCGTAGTAGCCGATCGCCAGCGCCACCGCCCGGGCGTGGAGGACCCGGTGGACGCCCCGCTGCGACCGGAGGTGCAGGGCGAACAGCATGCCCTGGCCCGCCATCCCCTCTTCCCTGGCGAGGTCGATCGCCTCCTCGCCGCACGCCACCTGCAGGTCGAAGGCGTCGACGACGCGCCGGTAGTAGCGCAGCGCTTCGAGCCGGGTCGGCTTGTCGTACGGCGTCGTCAGCGGCACGCCGCCGATTTCGAGCAGCTCCGGCGTCGTGAAGAAGACCATGTGCACTGGAAAATGAAAGATCGAGTTGACGAGGACGCCCTTCTCGACCACGAGGTAGTCGAGCCCGCGCCGGCGGGCGGCGATGGCGGCGGAGAGGCCGGACGGCCCGCCGCCCACAATGAGGAGATCGTGAACAGTCATCGTCCGACGATCATACCGTGAGGGTCGGGGAGCCGGTCCAGTGCGAGGCCGGTCGGGAGGGCGCGGACCGACCCGGCGGCCGGCGCTCGACGGCGGTGGAGGGGGGACGGCGGCGATCCGTCGAGGGCCGATGGCGGGTCCGAGGGGTCTGGGCGAGGCGGCTGGATGGCCGCGCTGGTCCGGATCGGCCGCCGAGAACTCCGACCAATTCAGTCGGCAATGCCCGCTCGACGCTCATCCGGGCCCGATGGGGCCCCGCCAGGGCCAGCCGACTGAAAACGGCCATATTTCAAGGGCAATCGCGCTATCATGCCTGCAATTCGGCCGGTACGGATCGGCCTGCTACACCGGTGTGTCCGTCGAGGGCCCCGGTTTCGGCTGTCCGCGCGGAGCGCGGACGGTTTCCTCAAGGAGAGCTCCAGCATGTATTCGCCCATCAAGTACGTGGAGAAGGGGCTGTCGGTGGCGGCCAATGGCGCCTGGGCGGTGTTCAGCCGGGCCAACCGCATCCGGCAGAATCCGTCCTTCACGCCCGCGTGGTCGGATCGGCCGCTCCAGAAGTCGTATCAGAAGACCAAGCCCCCGCTGGGCTGGCCGCGCGAGACGGACTCGCTGTGTCCGGTGTGCGTGCGGGAGGCCCGGCAGGCGATCCTCGACGGGAAGCAGGACGTGAGCGTCCTCCTGAACGAGAAGGTCGGCGAGATCAAGGCGCAGATCATCGAGCGCGACGGCAAGATCCTGATGATCAAGGACTGCCCGCTGCACGGGCACTTCGAGGACGTCATGGCGATCGACACGGCCTTCTTCAAGCACCTCGAGCAGGTGTTTCCCGGCCGTGACATCCGCGCGCACAACGACGAGACGCTGCACAACCACGGGAGCAGCACGATCAAGCATGGACGCGGGTCGGTGCTGACGGTGGACCTGACGAACCGCTGCAACATGATGTGCGATCCCTGCTTCATGGACGCCAACCAGGTCGGCTTCGTGCACGAGCTGACGTGGGAGGACATCAAGCAGGTGCTGGACAACGCGATCAGCATCAAGCCGCGGCGGCAGATGTCGGTGCAGTTCTCGGGCGGCGAGCCGACGATTTCGCCGTACTTCCTGGACGCCGTCCGCTACGCGCGGAAGGTCGGCTACAACAGCGTGCAGGCGGCGACCAACGGCATCGAGTTCGCGAAGAGCCCGGAATTCGCCCGGGCGGCGGCCGAAGCGGGCCTGCGGTACGCCTACCTGCAGTTCGACGGGATTGGCAACGCGGCGAACGCGCACCGCCGGGTCGGCAACCTGTTCGACGTGAAGCTCCGGGCGATCGAGAACCTGCACAGTGCGGGGGTCGACATCGTGCCCGTCATCACGATCGTCAACGGCGTGAACAACGAGCAGGTCGGCCGGGTCATCGAGTTCGCGCTCGACAATCCGAAGAAGATCAACTTCCTGTCGTTCCAGCCGGTGTCGTTCACCGGCCGCGACGAGGAGATCACCGACGAGCGGCGGCAGGCGCAGCGCTACACGCTGTCGCACCTGGCGCACGACGTGAAGTCGCAGACCGGGCTCGGCGATCCGGTGCGCGACTGGTTCCCGATCTCGTTCATGGGGACCTTCACCGACTGGGCCGACCAGGTGCACGGGCCCGATCAGCCGTGGGGCCAGCTGACCTGCGGGTGCCATCCCAACTGCGGCGTCGGCATGGCGGTCATGATCGACAAGGAAACGAAGGAGGCCGTGCCGGTGACGGCGTTCCTGAAGGCCGAGCAGCTGGCGAAGGACGTGGCGGAGGTCAACGACGCCGCGCGCGGCCGGTTCCTCTCGGTCGTCGGCATGGCGCTGGCGCTGATGCGGAACTACGATCCGTACAAGGCGCCGACGCACTTCCGGCTGATCGACCTGATGCGGAAGTTCGACAAGACGTTCGGCGCCACCAAGAAGGCGCGGTCGGGCGCCTACGGCCGGGTGGAAGGCGACCGGACGATCAACGACATCCAGAAGCGGCGGGCGGACCGCTGGAACTTCCTGTTCATCGCCGGGATGTGGTTCCAGGATCTGTTCAATTACGACTTCCGCCGCACCGAGATGTGCATCATCCCGTACGCGACGCAGCAGGGGGAGATCTCCTTCTGCGCCTACAACACCGGCATCGGCTGGCGGCAGATCATCGAGAAGATGCACATGACGGCCACGCTCACCAAGTGGTACGAGGAGCACGGCCGGCACGAGATCTTCGCCGGCGGCAAGGCCGTGCCGCTGACGAGCGCCGGCCACTCGCTGAAGCTGAACGCCGAGGCGGTGGCGGCCGGCGCCCAGACCGACCTCGACGCGCTCGGCATCGCGAAGAACGCGCGCGAAGAGAAGATCAAGGCGCGCCAGAAGAAGGATCGGGACCCGTTGACCGCGGAGGCGCTGCACAACGCGCAGATGGCCGCCCTCTACCGGCAGCACGTGCTCAAGGAGGCCCCGCCGCCGCCGACGGTCCAGATCATCGGGCTGGGCAGCAAGAAGGCGGACGAGGCGCCGGTCAGCTAGACCGGCGCTCGCGCGGTGTCACACACGGCCGGATGCCCCACGGGGTGTCCGGCCGGTTTTCTGTACGGGCGGCCTCACCTGGTACCCCCTGCACTACAATTTCTCCATGGACATCAAACTCATCCGTCATGCCACGCTGCGCCTCGAGATCGGCGGCCGGCACCTGCTGCTCGACCCGGCGCTCGGCGCCGCCGGCATGCAGCCGCCGATCGAGAACTCCGACAACGACCGGCGCAACCCGCTCGTCGACCTCCCCGCCCCGATTCCGGAGATCGCCCGGGGTCTTCAGGCGCTGGTCGTCACGCACCTCCACCGCGACCACCTGGACGATGAGGCGGTGCAGCAGCTTCCCCATGCGCTGCCGGTCTTCTGCCAGCCGGAGGATGCGGACGCGCTGGCGAAGCGGGGGTTCAAGCAGGTCCAGCCGGTGGCCGACAAGGTGGACTGGGAAGGCCTGGAGATCATCCGGACCGGCGGGCGCCACGGCACGGGCGATCTGGCCCGGCAGATGGGGCCGGTCTCGGGCTTCGTCTTCCGGGCCGCCGGCGAGCGGCCGCTCTACGTCGCCGGCGACACGGTCTGGTGTCCGCTCGTGGCAGACGCCCTCGCGCGCCACAAGCCGGGCGTCATCGTCGTCAACGCCGGCGCTGCCGAGTTCGTCGACAGCGACCCGATCACCATGGACTCAGACGATGTGCTGAGGGTCGCGCAGGCCGCGCCGGAGGCGACGGTCGTTGCCGTGCACATGGAAGCGTGGAACCACTGCGCGCTCGGCCGCAGCCGCCTCGCCGAGCTGGTCCGCCAGGCGAACCTCAGCGGCCGGATCAGGATCCCCCAGGACGGCCAGCAGTTGAGCTTCTAGACGGCGTACCCCGAACGCGCCGGGTCGGCGTACGACGCGGTCTACGGCCGGCGGCGAACGTCGCGCCGCACGGGCCGGCGCGGGCGGAGGGGCGGCGCGGGCCGGTACTCCACCCTCACGTTGCTGATGTCGGCGATCGGCCGGCCGGGCGCATTGTAGGTGTACGAACCGTCCAGCCGGACGACGTCCACCTTCTCGCCGAGGATGCTGACCTGGTCGATCTTCTCAGGGATGGCAATCCGGATCGGCTGGGTCCCGGTCGGAGCGACCGCCTTGACGCCGCCGGGGCCCGCCCCGCCGCTGATCCGATCGACGAGATCGGCGGCCGTCCGGAACGAGCTCCGGATGACGCCCCGGTCGATGAGCGTCCCGTCCAGCGCCAGGACGTCGACGGTCGCCGTGTAGCGCGCGTACGCCCGGTGCGCGCGGACCTGCGAGGGCGAGTAGGTCTCCCGGTTGTGCAGATCGAACGTCAGCGTCGCCATGCCGCGATGCCGCGGGATGGTGATGAGAATCCCGGTCAGGGGGTCCTGCCCCGCCAGCACGTCGCAGAACTGCTCGCCGGTCTTCACGCCCACCCCGAGCACCGCCGGACACTTGATGTCCGGCTGAATCGTCTTGAGCTGGACGAGGGGCGCCCGGCGGCGCTGGACGATGCGCCGGGGGACAGTGGCAGCGACCGCCGTGCCGGCGAGCGCGCTGATGAGCACCGCGATCAGACTACGTCGCATGCGTCACAGTATACGTCGCCGGCCGTCGCATCGCCGGCGAACCAGCCGGGCAGGCGCGGCCGGCTGGCCGGCCGCGCTCCCCTGGCGCCTGGAGATCGTCAGTGGCCGGAGTGCTCGCCCGCACGGAAGTCCGTCCAGGGCCCTGACAGCATGTCGCGCAGTTCTGGCGCCTGCCAATCGTACTGTGGATGCGCCGCCAGAAACGGCTTCGCGTAGAAGTTGTCGCCGTCCGGATGTCCGGCGTGCGCGATGAGCCTCATGTCTTTGGCCATCTCGCTGTCGATGACCTTTCCCTGCACGGCGCCCATGGGATCAAAGGGCTTCACGCCCCACCCGGGCTCCCCCGCGCTGTCCTTTTCCCCTTCCCCGCAGAGCGTCCGGAGGTCCGCGCCTTCCTTCTTCGTGTACGCGTCGTACGTATCGCTCTCGAATTTCTCGGCAAGCGCGGGATCGATCCTGCCCTTGTACTCCTTCATCAGCTCGTCCCAGCGCACGTGCCTCGCATTCGGAGAAATCGACGGATCGTTGGGGTTGAACGTCGTCTCGAGCTTCATCACCTTCGGGTCGCTCACGAAATTCGCGCCGACATAGTACCCGTTCTTCGTGCGCCACAGCTTCCACGCCCTCAACCCCAGTTCGAATTGCGCGATTTCTCCGGTCTTTCGGTCGCCCAGCAGCCAGTCGTTCGCGTAGCCGCCGTTGTTGCCTTTCAGCATGATTTTCACGTAGTCGTCAATCGAGCTCGCGTACTGCATCGCCTCGCGCGCCCGAACGAACTCCGGAATCCCGTTGGAATTCCAGCCGTGGAAATCCGACATCGTCGTCTCGGTGATCATCAGACCGTCCGAATTGACGCCGAAATCGTCGTCGCTCGCGATCACGCCCGGAAAGCCGTCCATCAGCATCCGATAGCCGTGCTCCGGCACGATGTCGAAGATGATGTCCCACCGCTCGCCCGTCAGATAGCCGGTCCAGGCGTTGTGGCCCATCACGATCTGGCCCCCCTTCGTCCAGCTCCCGGTGGCCACGAAGGCGCTGCAGTGTCCGAGCACCTTCGCGTCCGACAGGCGGGCCGAGGTCTTGCTCCTGGTCGGGTGATGCTTGTCGTACCAGGGCACGTAATACTCCGGCAGTTCCTGGAACGCGTTCAGCGCCACCACGTCGTCCAGATCGAGCTGCACGCCTCGCGCGTGGAGCCCCGCCACGATTCCGCTGAGCTCCTCGCGATATTCGCGGGGAATGTGCGGCCACAGAATGGTCCGGGCCGCCGTGCGGAAGAACGCCCACTTCTTCCTGGTCGTGTGCGTGTCATCGAGCTTCACCGCCTTGAACGCATCCGCAATCTCGGGCGCCAGCAGATAGCCGTGCTGGAAGCCAATCTGGTCCGGCGTGCCCTGCAGATGGACGTACGTCCATCCGTTCTTCTTGAACATGTAGGAGCCGGCCAGCCGCGGATCCTTCGCCGGACGCGCCGCCGCCTTGACGGCCGCCGCCGCGGCGACCGGTTCCCCGTGCAGCCCCGGCGAAGCGCACACCACCGCGAGCACGGCGACCGCGGACAGCGCCGTCACTAACTCCCGTCGTTTTGATGCCATGTGTCCCCCCGAGATGGACCGGGCGTCGTCCTGTTCCCGGACGATGTACGATTCCAGCGAGCGCTGGTGCGAACCGGCGCGCTCGACGTGAGCCGGCCGGACGCGCCGCCGCAGCCATTGAGGAAGCCCGATGGTCCGGACGACCGCCTGGAAGCGCCGGCGTATTGCCGGCGCCATAGTAGAACGGCCACGCGCTGGTGTTCAACAGGAACAGCACGCGCTCGTCGCCGGCGTGAAATTGAGAGCGGGTTTCAGAATCAGCTGATGGCGGGTCCTGTCGCGGGACAACGGACCGCCGTGAGGTTCGCTGCGCGCGTCACCGCAGCCAGAACACGCCGACCGTGATGGTGCAGATCGTGATCGGCACCCCGACTTTCAGGTAATCGGAGAACGTCACGTGGATCCCGCGCCGGGACGCCCCCTGGGCGACAATCAGGTTGGCGATCGAGCCGACCAGCGTCAGGTTGCCGGCCAGCGTGCTCGCCATCGCCAGCACCAGCCAGGCCTGGTGCGGATCGGGCAGGCGCGGGATCAGGCGCGTGAACAGCATGACGGCCGGGACGTTGCTGACCAGGTTGGACAGCGTCGCCGCGACGACGCTCAGGCCGGCGACGGTGGCGATGCCGACCGGCCGCAGGAGCGCAAAGAACCGGCGGTCGAGGCCGGCGTGCTCCACGCCGCCGATGACCACGAAGAGCCCGATGAACAGCGTCAGCAGGTCCCAGTCGATCTCGCGGGAGATCTTCTGCGGATTCACGCGCCGGGTCACCAGCAGCACGGCCGCTCCTGACATCGCGACCAGCGCGGGGTCGTACCCGGCCAGGAAGCCGGCCAGCACGCCGGCCGAGACCAGCAGGCTCTTGATGGCCAGCCCGCGGTGCAGGGGCCGGGCGGGCAACGTCACCGCGGTGGTCCGCGCGGCCTGCAGATCCCGCCGGAACACGAGGCCGACGATCACGATGTCGAGCGCCAGGCCGACGAGCGCGACCGGTCCGAGGCGGGCCAGGAACCCGGCATAGCTGATCCGCGACAGGCTGCCGATCAGCATGTTCTGGGGATTGCCGGTAATGGTCGCCACGCTGCCGATGTTGGCACCGGTCGCCAGCCCGATGAGCAGCGGCAGCGGCGACAGCCCCCGGGCGTCGGCGAGCTCGAGCACGACCGGCGTGAACACCAGGCAGATCGTGTCGTTCACGAACAGGGCCGACAGCACGCCGGCGGTCACGACGATGACGGCGAGCAGCGCGACCGGCCGGCTCACGCGCAGGACGGTCCACCGGGCGAGCGCCGCGAACACGCCGGCCAGGCTCAGGTTCGCCACGAGCACCATCATGCCGAACAGCAGGATGAGCGTGCGGTAATCGATCGCGCGGTACGCCTCGTCCAGGCTCAGGCCGCCGGCGACGACCATCAGGATGGCGCCGACGATGGCGGCACCGGTGCGATCGATGCGGAGCAGGGGGAGGCGGCCGACGGCGACCACCAGATACGTCAGCAGGAAGATGAGGGCGGGCGCCACGGGCAGGAGCCTCGGGCCGGAGCCTCAGTCGTCCCGGCCGGCGATCGCGTTGAGGGCGTCCACCGCCGAGGGGACGGCGCTGCGGCGGCGGATCAGCTCGAGGAACTCCTGGCGGGTGCGGCCGTTGTTCCGGAAGGCGCCGAGCATGGAACTGGTCACGGCGAACGAGTTCTGCTTCTCCACGCCGCGCATCGCCATGCACAGGTGGGTCGCTTCCATCACGACGGCGACGCCGAGCGGCCGGATCGTCTCCTGGATCGTCTCGGCGATCTGGCTGGTGAGCCGCTCCTGGATCTGCAGGCGGCGGCTGAAGATGTCGACGAGGCGCGGCACCTTGCTGAGCCCGATCACCTTCGTGCTCGGAATGTAGGCGACGTGGCACTTGCCGAAGAACGGCAGCAGGTGATGCTCGCAGAGGCTGTAGAAGTCGATGTCCTTCACGATGACCATCTCGCTGTAGTCCACCGTGAACAGGGCGCCGTTGAGCACCTTGTCGACATCGGCCCGGTACCCGCTCGTCAGGAACTGGAGCGCCTGTTCCACCCGCTTCGGCGTGTCGACGAGCCCTTCGCGGTCGGGATCCTCGCCGAGGGCGGCCAGCAGCTCTCGAATCAGCGTCTGCATCGATCTCCGGAGCCGGGAGTCCCGTGCCGCTCCGCGCCGCGGGCGCGCCTGAAGTCCGGCGGGGACTCCCGTCCCCCCTTCTCCGCTTACTTGGTGTACGTGTAGAAGCCGCGGCCGCTCTTGCGGCCCAGCCGGCCGGCCATCACCATCCGCTTCAGCAGCGGCGGCGGCGCGAACGCCGGCTCGCGGTACTCCTCGAACATGATGTTCGCGATGTAGTACGTGGTATCGAGGCCGACGAAATCGAGCAAGGTGAACGGCCCCATCGGGTAGCCGCACCCGAGCTTCATGCCCTTGTCGATGTCCTCGAGGGTGCCGAGCCCGTTCTCGTAGCACCGGATGGCGTCGAGCAGGTACGGCACGAGCAGCCGGTTGACGATGAAGCCCGGCCGGTCGGGCGCCGTGATCGGCTCCTTGCCGAGCGACTGGGCGAACGTGAACACGCGCTGGTAGGTCTCGTCGCTCGTCTGGAGCGCGCGGATCACCTCGACCAGCTTCATGATCGGCACCGGGTTGAAGAAGTGCAGGCCGGCGAACCGGTCGGGCCGCTTCGTGCCGGCCGCCAGCTGGGTCACGCACAGCGACGAGGTATTGCTCACGAAGATCGTCGTGTCCTTGACCACTGCGTCGAGACCGGCGTACGTCCGCAGCTTGTCGTCGAGGTTCTCGACGATCGCCTCGATGATGAGGTCGCAGTCCTTCATCTCGCTGAACGCGGTGGTCCCCGAGAGGTTCGCGAGCGTCTTGTCGCGCGCGTCCGGGGTCACCTTGCCCTTGGCGACGCCATCCTCGAGGAACCGCTTGATCCGGGCCATGCCGCCCTGCAGAAACGCGTCGTCCACTTCACGGACGATGGTCCGATAGCCTGACTGCGCGCAGACCTGCGCGATGCCCGATCCCATCAGACCGCATCCGAGCACGCCAACTGTACGAATCTCCATTGCTCCCTCTCCGCTTAAGAATGGCATCCATCGGTCCGCGCGGGGCCCCGCCCCCGCGCGTCGCCGTCGCTCACGCTCCGGATCCTGCCGGTCGCGGCGTTGCCGCCCGGGTGGCGTCGGCGCACGAGGCCCGGACTCCCGCCGATCAGACCGTCTCCACCATCGCCGCGATTCCCTGGCCGCCGCCGATGCAGGCGGTCGCCAGTCCGCGCCGGCCACCCCGGCGCCGCAGCTCGAGCAGCAGCGTGAGCAGCAGCCGCGTGCCGGTCATGCCCAGCGGGTGACCGAGCGCGATGGCGCCGCCATTGACGTTGACCTTGTCCCGGTCGAGGCCGAGCTCCTTCTCCACCGCCAGGTACTGGCCGGCAAAGGCCTCGTTCACCTCGATGAGGTCGACGTCCTTCAGCGTGAGGCCGAGCTGCGCGAGCAGCTTGCGCGTGGCCGGCGCCGGCCCCATCCCCATCAGGCTCGGCTCGACGCCGACCGCCGCCCAGCCCGTGATCCGCCCGATCGGCCTGAGCCCGCGCTGTTTCACCGCCTCGGCCGACGCCAGGATCAGCGCCGCGCCGCCGTCGACGATGCCGCTGGCGTTGCCGGCGGTGACGCAGCCGTCCTTCGTGAAGGCCGGCGGCAGCTTGGCCAGAATCTCCATCGTCGTGTCGGGCCGCAGGTGGTCGTCGCGGTCGACGACCTGGGTCCCCTTGCGGCTCTTGATCTCGACCGGCACGACTTCATCCTTGAAGCGGCCCTCGCTCCAGGCCTTGCCGGCCAGCTGCTGGCTGCGGACGGCGAACCGGTCCTGCTCCTCCCGGCTGATGTCGTACTTGGCGGCGCAGTTCTCGGCGGTCTTGGCCATCGTGCAGCCGCAGTACGGGTCGAGCAGCGCCTCCCACAGCGAGTCCTCGAGCCTGCCCTGGTTCAGCTTCAGGCCGCTGCGCAGGCCGCGGATCACGTGCGGCGCCTGCGTCATGTTCTCGATCCCGCCGGTCAGCACGACGCCCGCTTCGCCGAGCCTGATGAGCTGCGCGCCGCTGACGGCCGCCTGGATGCCGGAGCCGCAGAGCCGGTTGACCGTCAGGGCCGGCACCTCGACCGGCACGCCGGCCTTGAGCGCCACGTGCCGCGCGCCGTAGATGGCGTCGGCGCTGGTCTGCATGACGTTGCCGACCACCGTGTGCTCGATCCATTCGGGCTTGACGCCGGTCTTCTCGAACGCGGCGCGCGCCGCGATGGCGCCCAGCTCGAGAGCCGACACGTCCTTGAGCGCCCCCGCATACTCCGTCATCGGGGTCCGCGCCCCGCCCACCACGAATACCTCTGTGCTCATACCGTTCTCCGCTCCCCGTGGATCCGCGGCGATCAGGCGTGGGCCCGCCCGATCGCCGCCGCGATGTAGTCACCCGTCTCGCGCGTGCCCAGCGTGCCGCCGATCTCCGCGGTCCCCTGGGCCGCCACGACGCTCTCCTTGACGGCGGCCTCGATGGCGGCGGCTTCCTGCGACAGCCCGAGATAATCGAGCATCAGCGCGGCCGACAGGATCGCGCCGACCGGGTTCGCCACGTTCTTGCCGGCGTACTTCGGCGCCGACCCGTGCACCGGCTCGAACAGCGACGTCCGTCCCGGGTGCAGGTTGCCCGACGCGGCCATGCCGAGGCCGCCCTGCAGCTGGGCGCCGAGGTCCGTGATGATGTCGCCGAACATGTTGTTGGTGACGATGACCTCGAACTGCCCGGGATTCTTGACCATCTGCATGCACAGCGCGTCGATGAAGAGGTGCGTCGGCTCGATGCCCGGATACTGGGGCGCCAGCTCCGCGAACACCCGCTGCCACAGGGCGTGGCCGTGCGTGATCGCGTTGCTCTTGTCGGCCATGCACACCTTCGTCAGGCCGTGCGCCTTCGCGTACTCGAAGGCGTGCTTGATGATCCGGTGGACGCCCTTGTAGGTGTTGATGTCCTCCTGGATCGCCACTTCGTCTTCGGTGCCCGGCTTGAACCGCCCGCCGATGCCGACGTAGAGACTCTCGGTGTTCTCCCGGAAGATCACCATGTTCACGTCGGCCGGCCCCCGGCCCTTCAGCGGACACAGCCGCTCGTGCAGCAGCTTCACGGGCCGGTGGTTGACGTAGAGATCCAGCTCGAAGCGGGTCCCGAGCAGGATGTCGCGCGCGTGCCGCATGTCGGGCACCCGCGGATCGCCGAGCGCGCCGACGTAGATCGCGTCGAACTCGTCGCGCAGCATCGCGTAGCCGTTCGGCGGCAGCGTGATGCCGGTCTTCAGATAGTAGTCCGCCCCGTAGGGCAGCATCTCGAGGTCGAACGACCGGCCGAACACGTCGCCCACCCGGCGGATCACCTTCACGGCCTCGGCCGTCACGTCCTGGCCGATGCCATCTCCCGGAATCACTGCAATGCGCATGGTTGAGTCGCTCGTCCTGATCAATATCAATCCGCATGGGGCCCCACCCCCATGCGCTGCCGTCGCTGACGCTCCGGATCGTGTTCGCCGCGCCTGTGGCCGCTCTCCGTGGCACATGAGGCCCCGCCGCCTTGCGCTGCCGTCGCTTAGGCTCCGGATCGT
>Ga0307372_10008404_pt1 | contig 14530 bp, 8 predicted proteins | sample OX1MG_FD_202533 | JGI IMG/M metagenome (GOLD analysis project Ga0307372, IMG submission 202533) | Soil microbial communities from Risofladan, Vaasa, Finland - OX-1 | ecosystem: Environmental > Terrestrial > Soil > Coastal area > Acid sulfate soil | place: Finland: Risofladan, Vaasa | collected... | reverse complement strand
CGGTAAGATCCGCATTCAGGCCGGTGGGAGACCTACATGCCCGATGTAAAAAAGCTCTTGCCGTATCTGCACAATCTTTATAGAATTGTTCATGGCCATCTTTTGCATACAATGCCCACACCTCAAAAAATGCAGGCAGTTGATAGGAAGGGTCTGTGAAATGATAATTACGCCCTTCCGGTGTAAAACTGATTTGCTTATGTTGTGTATTGATGATGTTGAAAATGCTGTTCTGCGTTCCATCTTTCTTCCACATGTTATCCAAAATATAGCGGGCTTCTTTATAATAATCAATACCGGTATTATTACCCCAACGGTTAGACGCAAATAACAAATCTGTTATAAAATATAATTCACCATCAGAAGCCGTTCCCGGCGAATTTTGTTTCATAGTTGCAGGATTAATGCTCCAGGCAAAATAACCTTCGCGTGGACCAGACTGATGTTGCAAATATTTTTTACTCCAACGCCATATTCTGTCAAACACGTCTTTTTTATTCAATTGAACAGCTATCATCATTCCATAAGAAAGGCCTTCGGTTCTTGCATCATGATTTTTTAAATCCGATACATAAGCCATAGAGTCGCCTACTTCAAAATAAACTTTGTTTGGCCCTTCGAATAAATCGTAATACGCTTTATCAACTTTTGCATTAATATCCTTTTGACTGTATCCTGCCTGGCGGAAAAAATTTGGATAATCCTTTGTATAAAAAGCACCCCTTGTTTTTTGAGCATTCAATCTACCAATACTCAATGAGAGAGCGCAAATCACTGCCAGCAGGTTATTTTTGTTCCAAGATATTCCATTTATTTTTTTAAATAAAAACATGGCTTGCATTAAATTTTCAATTCGTCTTTTTCTATTTCGCAACCAGCATATATGTTTTTCCAATTCCAGTTGGTATTACTCAGATAAAAGTTTCCGGAAGGGTGGATGTGGATCGAAGAAATTATTATTAGTACCATTGCGTGCTGCTCATACATCTATACCTGCATTTTTTGTTGATGATACCTTTGTTTGGCAACTATTGCAACTGTTTTTGTTACTCTTCAAATATCAGTTCATCAACTGCTCCCAGTGAATCCAAACAAAAAAGTGAAATCCATTCCATTTTATGAATGCAACATTTATTTTCCAGATTTTTTTATTTTTATATTATTCCTATCACTCAAATTCTACGTTAATCAGATACCAGAGTTGTTATACTCATCCCGGAAAGAGTGGTACCAAAAACACTTCCGGAGATTGAAACATTACCAGGCACAAGATTAGATGAACTTCTGGTGGTGTAACTTGTAAAGCCCGAAACAGATGTTCCATTTAAATTGAATGGAAGATAAACTTCAGATGAATTTTGATTAATAGCAACAACAACTATTTTCGAACTGCTTTTGTAGGCAGTAACATAAATACCCGTTGAAGGATTTTCTGTACATGATATTTTCGTATATCCGGGACGTATATATCTTGCATATTGTGCCATAACATATCCCAATTTCTGGATATTACCACTTTCGCTTATTGGACCATAACTTCTCATGATATACCACCATACATAAGCCCCCCAACCTGCACTCATACAGTCATTAATTTCTTTTGCAGCATTCATGGCATTCGACCAATCGTCACCACTTAAATTCGAATTGATATAATGCTCGGTCATCCACACCGGTTTATTTACTGATAAGGTATAAGGTGTTGCGCCATAAATATGTCCTGCAATGAAAGCAGTTTTTGAATTTGCAGAATCATTGCTTAGATAAGTATTAATAAACGTTTGATCCATATTAAAAGGTTCCGGAGCCATAATAGGCGCTCCACAACTATCTCCTTCTGCGGCCACAAAATCTGCGACTTGAGAAGCTGTCATTTGCATAGATTCATATGTCGCCGCAAAATTAGGTTCATTTGTCGGGCTAATAGCGGCTAATCCACCAGAGGCTTTATTAAACGCTCTCAGGTAGGCAGCATAATCGGCATAAGAAGTTGTTTTAATCGTTCCGCCAATGGTGCTATCATTCGTTTTCATATAAGCCGGTGCACTCCAAACTGATGCAATGGCAAAACCACCGTACGATTTGCATGCGTCAATCGTAGCCCTTGCCTGGTTGAATTCTGTGCTATCAACAGGAACGCGGACACGAACAATACTTAAACCAATACCTTGAGTTGGAGAAAAAGCGGTGTCTCTTTGAGCCGCTGTTAAATCTCCCGTCCAATCAATTATATCGGCTCCGCCGAATCCATAAATAGTTTGTTGAGTCGTATTTGCATCAATCACAACAGAAGTAGATGTATCAATTTTAGGCGCAGGGTTAGGTTGGGAGGTTACATTTGTCGCTTCTTTCTTACATCCAAAAAACAAAATCGCAGCAATTAAGATTACTAAAATCCTATTCATAATAACATAAGTATTTGTTCCAATCTGTATTCATCGATTGAAAAATTAAAAATCTAATTTAAATTTTTTTTCTAATTGAGATTTTCCCAACAATGTTTTGAATTAAATAACAAAGAAGGGGTGGTTAAATCTCACAAGGATTACAATTATTTTCAGGTTATTCAAACATAAATTATTTTAAATGAAAAATTCTTTAAAAGAAGAAAGGGAGGATGAAAAAATTCACCCTCCGATCTTACTTGATTATGAGAAAAAATCCTTTAGAATCCCGCATTTTGAGAAATAACCCAATTTTTATTGGCCTATTTTACTCTATAAAACAAGTTTATTGATATGTAGGATTTTGATATGCTGCCAGATCTGCTGCACTCATTTGCATATTATCTATCTGGCCTATTGGAATAGGACGCAAATAAAGATACGGTTGAATGCTGCGTGTTATAGTTTGTGGCGTATGATCCCCATAGTTTGTGCCTGCGATCTGGTATGAGGAGGCAAGATTTGCCCATTCCTGAGTACGCACCAAATCTAGCCAGCGTCTGCCATCTCCGAAATATTCACGGGAACGTTCAGAAAGAAGATAATCAATGGTTATAGTTGCAGGGGTAGCTGCGGTCATTGCAGCACTATTATCTTCTACTAAAGTGGAATCTCCATTATTGTCATAGTCCCACATGCCGGCACGTGCACGGATCACATTAATCAGGTCTCGCGCGTCCTGACCAGGTTGGGTAGTCGCACCCATTACTGCTGCTTCGGCGCCAATAAAATAGAATTCTGAAAAATAAGCAATTACAAAAGGCCTTGTACTGGCAGCATTGGGTTGCCCTAATGTACCATTATTGTCACTACGGTATTCACCAAGTTTCCATAATCCAGGATATACGACTCTGCTGATGCCGTTCGGATCTATTACAAAATCGGATCTTCCGGGTAATGTACCAGCACCTATATTACTATTACCTGAACCACTCGGATAGGTAATAGCAGGATTCGGTTGGTCCAGGAACGTTAGTATGGCATCGCCCGGCTGAACGGGCAAATTGTTTGCATTATACAATGTAGTTTGAGTAATGCCAGTACCCTGTAAATTCCAGTTGCCTCGATAAGTGGTTACAAAAGTACCGTCGTAACGAGAGTCATTGGTTTTATCAGCAAAAGTGTTTTCAATAGCGCCAATCGTAGGTGCCATACGTGTCCACGGGCGTCCCAGGAGTTGAGTTGCTGCACGCTGAACGGAACTAACAGGCTTCCATGCTGAACTGGAGTTGCTACTTCTAATTACTGTATAATTCCAGGTCATCATCCAACCGGCAAAGTTATCCTCTCCGCCCCCACTGCCATAAGTAAGGCTTGCTCCATTAGATAATTCGTTTAACTGGGTATGGTCCGCATAGAGCATTTCTTCTTTGTTACGGTCATTTGCGCCATTATGTAAGTCATAGAATGTTGGCATCAAGCCGTAAGGTCCGGGATTGTTGATGGCGGTTGTTGCCAGGTTATAAGCCTGTTGAAAGTAATACTGGGAAGTTTGTCCGTCAGGGTCAGTTCTGGCAGCTGCCGGATAAGTTGGAATATTATTTGGATTCAACAGCCACCACGCATAAGTCAGATAAGCTTTTGCCAAATATAATTGGGCAACCGTTTGGGTTACACCACCGGTTACACGCGGGTTTACAGGCAAATCATTTACTGCACTGTCAAGGTCGGGGAATATGGCTTTGGTATAAACATCAGGTACGGTGTTTCGTGTAGAGATCGTTACCGGATTCGTGTTGAATTTTAGTATCCCTGATCCTAAATCCAAAGGAACGCCGCCGAACGTTTGCACGAGTTGAAAGTAGTAGAAAGCACGGAAGAACCTGGCTTCGGCAACCAGAGCAGACGAAACTCCAGCCGCAGAACCATTTTGAATTACTCCGCTGGCAGTGTTAATAGCACCAAATGAATTATTCCACAATACATCAGAACGGCTGGTCTGGGATGAAATGTCACCTTGTCCTGAAAGGTCCATGACCAGGAAATTTTGATCTGCACTCTGGGCGTAGGTAACCTCATCAGTACCGGTTTCGCCGGTGTTATAGTAGTAGGCATTTCCATAAATATTGCGGAGGTTTGCGTACAACGAAGTGATGCCACCGGTAACACCAGCCGATGTACTGAAAAAACCAGGCGTATAAATACTTCGTGGCGTTTCTTCCAGAATTTTGGAGCATGACGTAAAAAGCAGCATAAGCATACCTATTGCCGCTGAACTTATTGTAATTTTTTTATTTATACTTTTCATGATGATATGATTTTAAAATGTCAAGTTGATACCAAGGAGGTAGTTACGTGTTTCCGGCGTGTTGGTGCCTATAGTTAAAATGCGGTGCAGGCTTTGTCCATATGGTACTGCCGCATTTTGATCGCCGTATGAATTGGTTTGGGGATCCATACCTGTTTGGCTATAGTATGGTGAGAACATCACAAATGGATTCTCTACCATCACGTAAAGCCGCAACTTACTAATACCTGAATTTCTCATCCAACTCATGTTGGTAAAGTTATACCCAAGCGCCAGGGTTTGTACTTTCAGATAGGATGCATTAAAGTAACCAAGGGTACTGCCGTATTCTGGATTGTCACCACTCATGAGACCTCCAGGTTTTGGATACTTAGCATTGGTATTCGTAGGTGTCCAATAGTCCACCTTTACGTTATTCCTGCGTCCGTCCAGTAAATTAAGATAACCCCCCGCTGAATATAACGTGCTGACAAGCATACCTCCACTTTGAAAGAGGCCGACTGCAGTAAGGTCAAATCCTTTGTAACTTACAGTGGTATTGAAGCCACCCTGGAATTTAGGATCCAAATTCTGTATTTGCTCATCGGCAGGACCGATTGCCCTTACAGGCGTACCATCTGCATTATAACCACCGGTATATTCCACCTTTATCATACCAACATTCCCGCCGGGTTGCAATAAAGCCAGATTTGGATCTTTCGCTTGCCAAAGCCCTATTTTCTTATAGTCGTAAATAACATTGAGTGAGTGCCCTACAAACCAGTTGTTGCCAATATTTTGGGTCTGGCCGGAAGCAAGTGATACCAGCTTATTCTGGTTGCTATATAAATTGAAACCAGCTGTCCATGACCATCCATTATGGTTATTAAGTATGATACCATTTAGCGAAAGTTCAACACCTTTGTTCTGGGTATTTCCAATATTTGCAGTATAGCTGCCTACGCCTGTTGTGGCCGGCAGATTAACACCCAGTAAAAGGTCATTTGTTTTCGTTATATAGTATTCTACAGTACCGGAAAGGCGATTATGCAGAAGGGCAAAATCCAGTCCGTAGTTCCATGTCTTAGAATACTCCCATCCTAAATTAGGATTTGGAAGTGAGGATACATAATACCCTACCACATCATTGGATGGTCCAAAGTTGTAAGGACTGGTGTTCAATTGTCCAAGTGTAGAATAAGGCGCCACAGCCTGGTTGGAAGTTTCTCCATAACCCACACGCAACTTCAATTCGTTTATCGGAGTAATATTCTTCATAAATGATTCATTGGCGATATTCCATCCGACAGATACTGCAGGATAGGTATGCCACTGATGGCCGGGTGCCAGAATTGAAGAACCATCAGAGCGCACGATAGCGGTTATCATATAGCGGTCGGCGTATTCATAGATGGCACGTCCCATCCATGACTCCAAACCGTTAACCGTATAGCTTTGATAGGCTGGATTAATAGTAGTTTGACCAAGAGCCTGCCCCAGGTTATAGAATTGGAACTGATCATTGGGAATTCCCTGTACCGAAACATCTGAACCGTTATAGCTGTCCTGCTCGGCAGAATACAAACCTGTTATATTAATATGATTCTTTTCCCCAAAGGTTCGGTCGTAAGTCAATAAGTTTTCAACGGTCTTATTGAGAGTTACTGTATGGATGACAGTAGCAACGGAAGGGGTAGTAGCATTAGTGCTAGTTATCCCTGTTCCTGTATAACTGTCATTATCAGTCGTGCTGTAGTTCAACCCAACATTGACACGGTATGATAAGCCCTTTACTCCTGGAATCTTCAATACTGCGAATAGATTATTATAGGTACCAAGTGTCTTGATCGGGTTTAGCCATTGATTTTTCAAGCTATCTACGATAGATCTTGTTTCATTCCAGTCATTATCCAAGGGCATCTGTATACTTTGCCTCAATGAACCATCAGCGTTATATGGGCTGGCAAGAGGGGACATGCTCAAAATGTTGTATATACCCACCTGGGAACCATCCGAAACGTTATAGTCCGTATTGGTAGTGAACCCTACGCGGATATATTTACCTACACCCTGATCAATAGAACTATTAATCGAAAACCTTTTGAAATCTTGCGTAGGAATAAGTGATTGGTCGTCGTAATAGCCCAAACCAAAGTGATAGCTACCCTTTGCAGTACCTCCTGAAACGTCTAAATTTTGGTTTGTTACCGGGGCAGAGGGCCTGTAAAACAACTTTTGCCAATTGGTATTTACACCTTCGGCTTCAGACGATCCGTTTGTAAACATATGGGCAGTTTTGCGAAGAGTATCAAATTCCGGACCGTTCATCATAGGGAAAGGGGCCCAAAGTTTGTGTACGCCTACGTAGCTATTGTAACTTATTTGGGGCTTTTGTCCTATTTCTCCTTTGTTAGTAGTTATCAATATAACACCATTGGCGCCACGTGAACCGTAAATGGCGGTTGCTGAAGCATCCTTCAGAACACTAATACTCTTGACGTTTTGAGGATCGATATCGCTGAAAGAACCTGAAAATGGGATACCATCGAGCACTATCAGCGGGGCATTGCTGGCAGAAATCGAACGCTGCCCGCGAATCAGGATTTGCATGGTGGCGCCCGGTTTGGTATCTGTTTGAGATATCTGTACTCCAGGGAGCCGCCCTTGTAATGCATCTGAGATATTAGATGCGGGTACCTCATTCAGTTTTTCACCACTTATCGAGGAAACCGAACCTGTTATGGATTCCTTTCTTTGGGTACCATAACCGATTACTACTACCTCATTAAGCCCTGTTACAGATTGGTGCATCGTAATGTTTAAAAATGATTCACTGTTTACCAAAACATCCTTAGATACATAACCCAATGAAGTAATTTCCAAAGTACTATTCGAAGGAACACTAATTTCAAAATCCCCCTTATTATTAGTACTTGCTCCTGTCGTTAGTCCCTTGACAGTAATTGATGCGCCACGTATGGGCTGTCCTTCTTCATTAACTATTCTTCCTTTTACCGTTAATGAATTTTGAGAATACCCATTAAAAGAAAATAAAGTAAATGATGAAATAATTAAAAGAAGTGCCTTTTTGTACTTCCTGAATTCAGGAAGAAAGGCAGGTAGTCTGAATAAACCTTTCATGATTGCAGTTTTAAATTTTAAAGTATAGAAATTGATAAATCGTTGATTAGTAAATTTTATTTTTTAATCTTTGTTTTAATAAAGTATATCTTTTGAAAACCGATATTTTTTAGTCCAAAAAAAATAAAATAATTTTTTGATTTCCCGCTTTTTTAATCCAAAAACTTAATTTCTTTATTTTTTTTCAACTTTTGGCCAACCAAAAAATTGTAAACTCATAATTCAAAACGAGAGAAATCTTTTTGTTGAAACTACCGTCAATAGTAAGTTTCAATCATCATCCAAGCAATTCTTTCTCATATTTATTAATTGTACTTTTTACAATTATACTGCTAAAGTAGGATTTTTTTATTAAAATGTAACCGTTTACATTTTTTTTCTAAAAAAAAGTTTTAAAATGTTATTTTTAATTAGTTTTACACTATTGCTTTATATGTAAACGATTGTAAATGCCAAAAGAGAAGGAAGTTACCATCTATGATATTGCTTCTGCCCTAAATATTTCTATTGCCACTGTAAGCCGGGCTTTAAAAAATGATCCGGTTGTCAGTAAACAAACCAAAAAGAAGATTTTTGATTTAGCTGGTAAAATGGGATACCGTACTAATCATTTTGCTAGAAACCTGCGTAATCAAACCACAAATACGATTGGCATTATCGTTCATGAATTAAACAGTAACTTCATTACTTCTGTTTTGGCCGGGGTTGAAAAAATAACCACAGAAGCCGGCTACGATCTCATCATTGCGCATTCATCTGAAAGTTTTAGTAAAGAAATTGCCAATGCAAAAAATCTTTTTAATAAAAGAGTGGACGGATTAATTGCATCGCTTTCCTTTGATACAAAAAACCTGGATCATTATAAACCATTTAAAGAAAAAAATGTTCCCGTAATATTTTTTGACCGCGTAGAGCAGGAAGGGAATAATACCGTAGTAGTAATTGATAATGATAAATGTGGTTACCAGGCCACACAACATTTAATACAACAGGGTTGTAAAAAGATTGTGCATATAACGTCAAGCCTTAAACGAAATGTGTATTCCAAACGATTTCAAGGATATAAAGACGCCTTATTTGACAATGGCATTCCTTACGATGAAAAATTATTGATCATCCATGATCTTTCTGAAAGTGCGGCCATTGAATCGGCAATGCAAATGCTTAAAATGGATCCTTTACCCGATGGGGTTTTTATTACGAATGATTTCGTGGCAGCCGTTGTTATGCGCACATTAAAAGAAAATAACATTAAAATTCCCGAAGATATCGCGATCGTTGGATTTAATAATGATGCGATATGCACGCTGGTGGAGCCGGCATTATCAACCATTAATTATCCCGGCATAGATGTAGGAGAAGTAGCGGCAAGAAATCTTATTAATCACCTGAAAGGAATCGGGAATATGCAAAACACCAATACCATTATTATACGTTCGAATCTTATAATCAGAAAATCTTCTTTAAAAAAAGAGTCAATTCAAATAAAATAAAAAATAGAATTCAAATAAAATTTAATTTAGGTTGTAAAAAAATATGATCAAAGAAAAAGAGATTACCATTTATGACATTGCCAGCAAATTGAATATTTCGATTGCTACGGTGAGCCGTGCTTTAAAAGATGATCCCGTTGTCAATAAAAAAACCAGGAAAAAAGTTTTTCAGGCAGCGGAAGAAATGAGTTACCGATCTAACCATTTTGCACGAAATCTCCGCAATCAAAAAACAGAAACAATTGGAGTAATTGTACCAAAGTTAAACAGCCACTTTATGTCGTCTGTTATTGCAGGAATCGAAAGTGTGGCTAACAGTAAAGGATATAATCTTATTATCAGCCAATCTTCAGAATCTGTTGTGAAAGAAATAGCGAGCGCAAAGACCATGTTTAATAACCGTGTAGATGGCTTACTCGTTTCACTGGCGTATGATACGGAAAACCTTTCTCATTTTGAGATCTTCAGGGAAAAAAATATACCTGTTATTTTTTTTGATCGTGTGATGCGTGATGATGATTATACCAATATTATCATTGAAAATAAAAAAGCAGCTTACGAGGCAACAAAACATTTAATTAAGCAAGGCTGTAAAAAAATCTTACATATAACAGCGAAACCAAAACAAAATGTTTATACAGACCGCTTAAGGGGATATAGACAAGCATTGGAAGAACATAAGATCGCTTTCAATAAAAACAATGTGATAATTGGGAATCTGGGGTTTTCAGACGGTGCCGAGGCAGCCGAGCAAATACTTAAAATGAAACCTTTACCGGATGGTGTTTTTGTAGCCAATGATAATTGCGCTGTTGGCTGTATGCTGGCCTTAAAAAAAGCCTCCATTAAAATCCCAAAAGATATTGCATTTGTAGGTTTTAATAATGATCCTGTTTCTGAAGTCATAGAACCTAACCTTACTACCATTAATTATCCTGGATATGAAATGGGCGAAGTGGCAGCAAACAATCTTATTAATCATTTGAACGGAACTTCTACTATTCGAAGCACCAACACAATTATTTTGAGATCCGAATTTATTATCCGGGAATCCTCGCAAAAAAAGAAAATGAAGTGAACCTCTTCTGTCCATAAAGAAATTGGAAATGAAAAAGAAAAAAGAAATGAAAAAAAATGAATCAAACAAAATTGCGATGGTGACTGGTGGTGCATCCGGTATTGGTTTTGCAATCACCGAAAAATTTGTAAAAAATAATATCAAAACGATTATTATCGGGCGCAACCAGGAAAAATTAAATTCAGCAAAAGAAAAGCTGGGAGAGCTTTGCGAAATAATATCATTTGACCTGAATCATCTTTCAGAAATTCCTGCATTAATAAAAAAATTAGAAAGAAAATATGTAAAGATTGATATTCTTGTCAATAATGCAGGCATTAATTTGAAAAAAGATTTTACGGAAGTAACGGATGAAGAATTTCAAAAAATAATACTCACTAATGTCGAATCCATTTTTACTATCTCACGGGAAGTAGTAAGGTCAATGATTAAAAATAAAACAGGAAGCATCGTAAATATCAGTTCCATGGCATCACAATATGGGATTCCAAAAGTGATTGCATATAGCGCTTCCAAAGGTGCCATAGAAGCGATGACAAGAGCAATGGCAGTAGAACTTTCGCCCATGGGAATTCGTGTAAACTGCATCGCTCCAGGTTTTATCGCAACAGACATGTCGGCTAAAGCATTGAATAATGACAAAGAAAGAAAAGGCAAAGTGTTATCAAGAACACCGATGGGAGAATTGGGTTTGCCTTCTGATATCGGAGACGCTGCATTGTTTTTGGCAAGTTCAGAATCAGCTTACATTACTGGAGTTGTACTCCCGGTAGATGGTGGGAATTCCATAGGATTTTGATTTGTAGTAAGCGAAGTTTTAGTAAAGATTTTATTTTACTCCTTCTTTTCTTTATTAAATGGAAATATAAAATTATCAGTCATGAAAAACATCTTTTTCTTATCAGTCTTTATCCTTCTTACTCAAACTCTATCAGCCCAAAATTTTATTTCTGATAAAAATGAAAGGGGAGATTTTCCAATTGTCGCAAACTCGGCAACTACAATTTATACCGACAAAAATGATGACTGGCTGGTACAAAAAACAGCCTCGCTTTTTCAAAATGATGTAGAAATGGTTACCGGGAAAAAACCTGATATCAGCCATGAACTGCCTTCCAAAGCAAACAACATCATCATTTCCGGCACCATAACCGGATCCAAATTAATTCAACAATTAATTCAAGACAAAAAAATAAATGTTGATTTAATAAAAAATAAATGGGAAGCTTACCAGATTCAGGTAATCAGCAATCCTTTTAAAGGAATAGGACGGGCATTAGTAATCGCAGGAAGCGATAAAAGAGGGACCGCGTATGGCGTTTTTACTATATCAAAACAAATGGGTGTTTCGCCATGGTATTATTGGGCCGATGTTCCCGCAAAGAGAAAGAAAGAAGTGTTTGTAAAGGACGGAACGTACAGGTTTGGGCCCCCTTCTGTAAAATACAGGGGTATCTTTTTGAATGACGAAGCCCCCGCGTTATCAGGTTGGGTACACGAAAATTTTGGAAATTTCAACCATCTTTTTTATGATAAAGTATTTGAATTATTACTGCGTTTAAAAGGAAATTATCTGTGGCCAGCCATGTGGGGAAGTGCTTTTAATAATGACGACACCTTGAATCCTATAATGGCAAATAAGTATGGAATTGTAATGGGAACTTCTCACCAGGAACCGATGAACCAGGCGACAGAACACTGGCGGCATGAACATGAAGGCGCATGGAATTATCAAACCAACGATAGTGTGCTTCGCGCTTTCTGGAAACAGGGAATTGAAAACATGGATCATCGCGAAACGATTGTCACCATTGGTATGCGAGGCAATGGCGATAAACCAATGACAGAAGGAAGCAATATCGCTTTACTGGAAAAGATTGTAAAGGACCAGCGGAAAATAATTGCAGAAGTTACGGGTAAGCCTGCATCCCAAACCCCACAGGATTGGGCTTTGTATAAAGAAGTTCAGGATTATTATGATAAAGGAATGCGGGTCCCCGACGACGTTACTTTGTTGTTTAGCGATGACAATTGGGGAAACCTTCGCAGGCTTCCTAAACTAAATGCTAAACCTCGAAGCGGCGGCTACGGAATTTATTATCACTTCGATTATGTTGGCGGACCAAGGAATTATAAATGGATCAACACCAATAATATTGCCAAAGTATGGGAACAAATGCATCTTGCTTATTCTTACGGAGTAGATAAAATTTGGGTTGTAAACGTGGGCGATCTAAAGCCGATGGAATTACCGATTTCCTTTTTCCTGGATTATGCCTGGAATACAAAAAAAATAACTGTAGATAACATTGGAAATTATTATACCGAATGGGCTTCTCAACAATTTGGGCAGAAATATGCAAAGCAGATAGGAGACATTCTTCAAAAATATTCGCAATACATCGCAAGAAGAAAACCTGAATTATTATCATCTGAAACCTACAGCCTGACTAATTATAATGAAGCAGACAGGGTTATCAATCAATATCACCAACTTGTTGCAGAAGCAGAAAAAATAAATACCGAATTACCTGCTGAATATAAAGATGCCTATTTTGAATTGGTACTTTTTCCTGTAAAAGCTTTTGTGAATTTAAATGAATTGTATCTAGCCGTTGCAAAGAACAGATGGCTTGCCTCTGAAAATAATATGGCTGCCAATAAATATGCCGATGAAGCAAAGGAATTTTACAAAACTGACTCACTGCTCTCTTATCAATACAATCATGAATTAGCTAACGGTAAATGGAACCACATGATGGACCAAACGCATATCGGTTATACGTATTGGCAGGAACCACGTTTTAATAAAATGCCATGGATAAAATATGTTTCAGATACTTCGCAAAAAAAAGAAAGTGTAAAAATTGATGTAAGAAACAAAACATCTGAAAACCTTATTCCCAAAAATGCGAAAGGGAATATTTTTTATGAAAAGAATGGTTATGTTTCCATAGAAGGCTCCAATTATTCTAAAGCCATAAACACAAAAAATATTAAATGGAAAATTATTCCTGGCATTGGCAAAGACGGCAACGGAGTTAGTACTTTTCCGGTAACAATCAAGGAAAAAACGCTTACTATGGGTAACCCACACCTACAATATGACATCTATGTTTATGATACCGGAACAATAAAGCTGGACGCTTATTTTTCACCAACACTAAATTTTGAAAACGATAGCCTCGGTTTACAATATGCCATTTCAATTGATAATGAAAAGCCACAAATTGTTTCCATTAATAAGGATGATAAAAATGAAAGAACCTGGGCAAAATGGGTTTCCAATAATATTATCATTAAATCAACAGAGCATCAAATATCAAAACCAGGTAAGCATATTGTTAAATACTGGATGATAAGCCCGGCAGTGGTTTTACAAAAAATAGTTCTCGATTTTGGCGGATTAAAACCAAGTTATTTGGGTCCGCAGGAAACCATTTTTAAATCTAAAAACAAATAGACATGACAAAAAAACTTCCATTGATTCTTTCTGTTTCAGCAATATTATTTGCAGGAGGTGCCGTTGCACAAACGCCATCATTAAAAAAAGTATTTAAAAAAGATTTTCTAATCGGCACCACTATGAATGCGTGGCAAATAGAGGGAAAAGATACTGCAGCAGACAGGATAATCAAACAACAGTTTAATGCGGTTACACCTGAAAATTGCATGAAGGCTGAAATAATTCAACCAGGCTGGAACACCTACAATTTCGTTCTTGCTGATAAGCTCATTGCCTTCGCAAAAAAGAATAATATCAAAATAAATGCACACAATCTTATCTGGCATAGCCAATTGCCGGCGTTCATGCATCACATGCAAAGTGCAGACTCTGTAAGACAGTATTTCGTGAATCACATTACAAAAGTGGCAGGGCGTTATGATGGAAAAGTATATTCCTGGGATGTGGTGAATGAGGCATTGAATGAAGATGGAACTTTACGCAATTCAATTTTCTTACAAAAACTTGGGCCAGATTATATTGTGGAAGCTTTTCGCCTTGCACAAAAAGCATCGCCACATTCAAAATTATATTATAACGATTACAACATTGAACAACCAAAGAAAAGAGCCGGCGCTATTGCACTGATAAAAAAGATACAAGCTGCAGGCGTGCGTATTGATGGCGTGGGCATACAAGGAC
>Ga0307372_10008402_pt1 | contig 14534 bp, 10 predicted proteins | sample OX1MG_FD_202533 | JGI IMG/M metagenome (GOLD analysis project Ga0307372, IMG submission 202533) | Soil microbial communities from Risofladan, Vaasa, Finland - OX-1 | ecosystem: Environmental > Terrestrial > Soil > Coastal area > Acid sulfate soil | place: Finland: Risofladan, Vaasa | collected... | reverse complement strand
CGACCGCGCCATGGCGCTGAGCCGCGAGTTCGACGACCTCCTGGTACGCGGCCAAAGTTGCAATTACCCTGGGATCGGCCTTTACGCCGCGGCGCGCTACGAAGAGGGCCTGGCTCGGCTGAACGAGGCGCTGGCCGCCTTCGACAAGGCCGGCGATTTGTGGGAGCTCCACATCGCCCATTTCCACCAGGGCTGTTGCCATTACGGCTTGGGCAACCTCGCCGAGGCGGTGGCCGAAGCACGCTGGACATTTGCCTCGAGTACTCGCATTGGCGATTCGAGGACGCTGTGCTCCAGTTGGCTCTGGGCGCGTGCCATGCGCGGCAACATTCCCTTTGAGGAGCTCAGGAGCTGCTACCCGCGCCGGCCGGACGACATCATGTCCACGGTCCACGGCGTGCTGGCGGAGGGTTACTGGCACTCGTTCCACGGCCGTAGCGAGGAGGCGCTCGGGGCCTACGAGCGCGCCTCCGAAATGGTTTGGAAGAGCCTCTGCGTGAACTCCCATACGATCCTGGTGTTGCCGATGCTGGCCGCGGGTTTACGCCTGCACGCCGACGTGCTGCAGCCCAAGGACGCGAAACGAAGCGAGAGACTGCGCCGGCGCGCGTACCGGCTGGCAAAGTGGGCGGCGAGGATTTCGCGTCTCATCCCCGCGGCGTACCCGATTTCGCTCCGTGAACTAAGCCTGATTCTCGCGGCAAGGGGAAAGACGAAGCAGGCCCTGCGCATCGCGGACAAAAGCTGCGCCGTGGCCCAGCGGCAGAAAGCCAGTTACGAGTACGCTCAGAGCCTGCTCGTCCGAGGAAAACTGGCTCTGGCCTTGCGACTTCCCGGCGCTCAAGATCAAATCGCCCAGGCCCAAGCCGCGTTGCGAGACATCGAAGGGGCGCTCCTCACGTGATGTTCCGAACGCTTCGAAGAATGACTGGAATTCGCTCTCATCCCATTCGCCGCATGGCGGCGCCGCTGGCGGCCTTGGCCATCGTCGGCGGGCTGTTCGTTGTCAGCCAACGTCCGCGGCTCTCCCATGACGAAGCCGTCGCAATGGCGCGCCGCTTCGCCTTCGAAAAACAGCCGTTGCCGGAAGTCGACGGCTATCGTCATCAAGAAGTGCGTGAGGTGCATCCCAGCCTCATGCATCTCTCGGCGCAGATTTCGTTCGTCGGCGCCGCGGTCGCCTTGGGCGATCTCGACGGCGACGGGCTACCCAACGACCTGATTCACGTCGACCCGCGGAACGATCAGGTCGTCGTCACCCCCGCGCCCGGAAGCGGCGATCGTTACCCGCTGTTCACCCTCGACGCGTCGCCGCTCGCGTTCGATGCCGCCACGACGGCGCCAATGGGGTCGCTGATCGGCGATTTCGACGAAGACGGTTTGGCTGATGTGCTGGTGTACTACTGGGGGCGGTCGCCCGTGCTGTTTTTCCGCGGCCCGGCCGGTGCGCCCAGCGACTCGCCAACCGAGGCCGCGCCGAATCGCGAGGATTTCACACCCGTCGAGTTGGTCGCCCCGCCCCGCCGCTGGAACACCAGCGCCTGCACGCAGGCCGACCTCGACGGCGACGGGCACATCGACCTGGTCGTGGGCAACAACTTCGCCGACGACTCCAGAATTCTCGACGCCAAGGCGCCGGGACGCGCGGAAATGCCCGAGTCGTTTTCGCGCGCGTTCAATGGCGGACGTAGCCGACTCTTTCTGTGGGGAAGCGATGCCCAAGGGGCCGCTCGCGCCGGCTTTCGTGAGGTCGAGGGCGTGCTGGCCGACGAAGTGGCCGGCGGCTGGACGTTGGCCGTCGGGGCCGCCGACCTCGACGGCGACTTGCTGCCCGAAATCTATTTGGTGCAGGACTGGGGCCCCGACCGGCTGCTGCACAATCGATCGCAAGCGGGGCAATTGCGCTTCGAGCTATTGCACGGCGAGCGAACGTTCACGACCCCAAGCTCGAAGGTCGTGGGTTGCGACTCGTTCAACGGCATGGGCATCGACTTCGGCGACTTGAACGGCGACGGCCGGCCGGACATCTTCGTCAGCAACATCACCTCCGCCTACGGGCTGCACGAAAGCAATTTCTTGTTTCTCAGCACCGGCCAGACCGAGCGGATGCGTTCGGGCGTGGCGCCCTACCGCGATGCCAGCGAGGCCTGGGGCGTGTCGCGCAGCGGCTGGGCCTGGGAAGCTCGGCTCGCCGATTTCGACAACGACGGCACGCTCGAAGCGTTGCAAGCGACGGGTTATGCCAAGGGCACGATCGACCGTTGGGCCGACTATCACGAGACGGCGTTGGCCAACGACCAGTTGCTTCGCGACCCGCGCGTGTGGCCCCGCGTGCAACCGGGCGACAATGTCGCCGGCAGCGACGTCAACCCGTTTTACGTCCGCGCCGCCGACGGCCGCTATTACGATCTGGCCCGCGAGCTAGGCCTGGCCGAAGCCATGAACAGCCGCGGCATCGCCACGGCCGACGTCGACGGCGACGGTTTGCTCGACTTCGCCGTCGCCAACCAGTGGGGCCCCTCGTTCTTATTCCGCAACCGGGCGCCAAGCCCCGGCCGGTTCTTGGGCCTCGCGTTGCGGCTCCCGGTTGGCGACACCGACCGTCCGTTTTCCGTCAGCCCGGGCCATCCGAACGCCCGCCGCGACGGGCCTTCGCGGCCCGCGCTGGGCGCCGCGGCCGAGGTCCACTTGTCCGACGGCCGCCGCCTGGTCGGGCAGGTCGACGGCGGCAACGGACATTCGGGCAAACGGGCCCCCGAGCTGCACTTCGGCTTGGGCGCCGCTGAAGTCTCCGAGCCGCTGCGAGTCGACCTCCGTTGGCGCGGCGTCAAGGGCGACATCCGGGAAAAGACCCTGCACCTGCCGCCCGGCTGGCACACGGTCCTGCTGGGAGGTGCTACCCATGAGTGAGCGAACCTATTACTCCGCCGACCATCTGGCGGCGTTGCGACGTTTTTCCGTGGCGATCACGGCGCTGACGGTCCTGGGTCACGCCGTTCTGGGCTTCGAGCAATCGTACGTCCAGCCGTTGGTGGCGCTGGTGGCCGCCTACGCGGTGCAGCTCGCGCTCGAGTGGGTCGACGCCGTCAGCAATGGCCGGCCCCCGCGTTTCGCCGGCTCGTGGGGCGCGCTTGTCGAGTTTCTGCTGCCGGCCCATATCACCGCCCTGGCGATCGCCATGCTGCTTTACTTCAACGATCGGTTGTGGCTGGTCGCCTTTTCCACCGCCGTGGCCATCGCCTCGAAAGCCGTGTTTCGCGTGCCCGTTGGCGACCGAACGCGTCACTTTCTCAATCCTTCGAATTTCGGCATCTGTGCCACGCTGCTCGTCTTTCCTTACGACGTGGGCCTTGTGCTGCCCTGGCAATTCAGCGAGAACATCGGCGGCGCCGTCGATTGGGTGTTACCAGCGCTGATATTCGCCTTGGGGACCTACATCAACGGCTGCTTTACCAAGCGGATGCCGCTGGTGGCGGCTTGGTTGGCGGGTTTCGTGATTCAAGCCGTCGTGCGTAGCTACCTTTTAGACGCGCCCCTCTTCCCCAGGTTGGCTCCGTTGACGGGTGTCGCGTTTGTGCTCTTCACTTTCTACATGGTTCCCGATCCGGCCACGACGCCGCGCGGGCTGGGGGGCCAAGTGGTTTTCGGCACCGCGGTCGCCGTTGCGTACGCGGTGCTCACGGCGCTGCACATCCCCTTCGGTTTGTTCTTTGCGCTCACGATCGTCTGCGCGTTGCGGGGGCTAGGCCTGCTCGCCCAGTCGCTCGCCGCCAGCCGTCGGCCATGCGCGCCGGAAGAACTGGCGATAAGCTGCTGAGAGGCTGTCCGAGTACCCGGCGGCGGCCGGAGACAGCACAAGCGAATGTCCAAATGCCTCGTTTCAGGCCGGGTGAGGTATAACCCTGGGAAGGTATAATCGCGAAAAAAAAAGCGCATCGCGATGATACATTGCGCTCGGAATCGATGCTCGCGAAGCACCCTGCCATAATGGCAGTCGCGGCGATTCGCCAAAGGACGTCGTCACAGCTTCAACTCGCGAATCGTAGCCCCAAGCGACCCCCTTGTCACTCCGTTTTACGGTGAGCCATTAAACCGGTTTGCCTGCGAATCGGGGATGCCTATAACCCCCATCTGTTGCCGACCGACTCGCGACGGCTATGATCGAGTGGTGATCTGCGCCCGATGAACAGGAAACCGTCATGACCCTCACCGAAATTTTGCCCGCGGTTCGTCAATTATGTCCCGAAGGCGTACAACTCATTCGGTGCGGCAAACGCAGTTTCAGGCTGGTCGCTTTGAGATGGTCGCTTCTCGCGTACCTTGTGCTTTCGTCCAATTGGGCCGACGCGGCGGTGGTGAAAGGCCGCGTGGTTGATTCCGCTGGACAGCGGGTGGCCAATGCCGAAATCCGCATCTGGCGCAAAACACGACCCGCCAATGTTCCCATCGGCCAGAACGAGCCGCTCACGTTCGACGGAACTCCCCTGCGCACCGACGCGGCCGGGCGGTTCGCCACTCCCGATGTCGCCAACCTCGGACAGGCCGTTCGTGTTGTCACTTTGGCCGAAGGCATGCTGGCCGCTCGCAGCGATTGGGTCGTCACCGGCGAACAAACGGTCGTTGTGCCCGACATGATTCCGCGCCGCCTTCGATCCGTGGAAGGCCGGGTTACTGGTGCGGGTGTTGGCGTCGAACGACTCCGCGCTTTGGGAACTGGTGGGTTATTGGCGGCCAAATTGATCACGATCGGATCGATCACGGCTGACCCCCAACGAAGGCCATGAAATTCCAGCATTGCTTGGTGGAATTTCATGGTGTATGATCAGCATCATGATTGATCGTAAGACCGACATCCGCCTGGTGCGCACCGCGCTGCGGCGAAGCCGGATCGTGGCGCTGCTGGGGCCGCGTCAATGCGGCAAGACGACCTTGGCGCGGCAGTTCGTTCCCGCGGATTCCGCCAATTACTTCGACCTGGAAGAGCCTCGAAGCGTCGCCCGGCTGAGCGAACCGGAGACGGCGCTCCGCCCGCTCAAGGGACTCGTGGTCATCGATGAAATCCAACGCCGCCCCGAATTGTTTCCGCTGCTGCGCGTCCTGGCGGATCGAAAGCCGCTGGCCGCTCGGTTCCTGATTCTGGGCAGCGCCGCGCCCGATCTGCTCAGTCAATCATCGGAAACCCTGGCGGGACGCCTCGAAACCGTTCTGTTGGAAGGCTTTCGCTTGCAGGACCTGGGGCCCCGCGCTCAAGGCCGGCATTGGGTGCGCGGCGGGTTCCCGCTGGCCTACACTGCCAGAAGCGAAAGCGATTCCGTCGCCTGGCGGCGCCAGTTCCTGCAGACCTTTTTGGAACGCGACATCCCGCAACTGGGCATCCAGGTTCCGGCCGCCGCTCTGCGGCGCTTTTGGAACATGCTGGCCCACTATCACGCCCAGATCTGGAACGGCGCCGAGCTGGCTCGCGCGCTCGCCGTCAGTGAATCGACCGTGCGCCGTTACCTCGATCTCTTGACGGGTGTCTTCATGATTCGGCAACTGCAGCCGTGGTTCGAAAATCTAAGCAAGCGGCAGGTCAAAGCGCCCAAGGTGTACGTTCGCGACAGTGGCCTCCTGCACGTGCTCTTAGGCACCGCCAACCAGAGGGATTTGGAGCTGCACCCCAAGCTCGGCGCCTCGTGGGAAGGCTACGCTGTCGAAGAAGTGCTCAAGGCCCTGTGTCCAGACGAAGCCTATTATTGGGCCACGCACCAGGGGGCCGAAATCGACCTGGTGCTTTTCAAGCACGGCCGGCGCCTGGGAGTTGAATGCAAGCGAATGGACGCGCCCACCCTCACGCCCTCGATGCGTATCGTCATGAGCGACCTGAAGCTCGATCGACTCGTGGTGGTCTATCCGGGTACACGTGGATACGCGCTGGCCGACGGCGTGGAAGTCGTTCCTCTGGCTGAATTGGCCGACGTCGGCGAGGGTACCGCAAGCCTATTCAAGAAACGGCGCCAATAAGGGCGAGTTTCGCACGGCCGCGAGGAACGCAACCTCGATTGCGGCGTACGAGCGCGCGGTCAGAACGCGACATGCGCTGGCTGGGCGGTTCTCTGTAAGGTAGAATCAACTCATGGGTGTGACTCGACGCAACGTCTCGGTAGTCCGACCGGCCCGCATTTATTGGGGGGCTGACGTGCCCCTGCGCGTGATCCGCCGCTTCGCGCGCCAAGTGGCCGAGCGTTTCCAACCCGAAAAGATCATCCTGTTCGGTTCCCACGCATATGGGACACCGCATGCCGACAGCGATGTCGACATTCTCGTCGTCATGCCGGCAAGCAACCAGCACGACAAGGCCGCGCGCATTCGCTGGGAGATCCCCGCGCCCTTTCCCATGGACCTCATCGTTCGAACGCCGAAGAATTTGGCCTGGCGACTCGCCGAGCGGGAGTCGTTTCACACCGAGATCGCGACCAAGGGCAAGGTTCTGTATGAAAAGAGCGACTCGCACATGGGTACGCAAAGCCGAAAGCGACTACCGCCTGGTCGTGGAAATCGCTCGCGGAAACAAGCCGTTTCACGATGAAGTGTGCTTTCACTGCCAGCAGTCCGCCGAGAAGTACCTGAAAGCACTTCTGGAGGAACTCGGCCAAGGGATCCCCAAGACCCATGACTTGAATGCTCTGCTGGCTTTGTTGCTCCCTCATCATTCCACGCTGCTACCGATTCGACGTGGCCTCGGGTTCCTGACTGGTTTCGCGGTCGATGTGCGCTATCCCGGTGACAATGCGACGAAGCGCCAAGGCATCTCCGCAAGGCGTTGGGCCAGCCGTGTGCGCGATGTTTGCCGCGCCCTACTCGGGCTTCGCCCTCCGCGCCGACGTCGGCCCACGTCATGATGGAACGCCTTCGTGGCTTCCAATCGTGATCGTTCAGCGGCCCACGCCCCTCGAGTGCGACGCCGATTGGCCTGCCCCACGTTGACCGCACGGGCGGTAGCCGCTAACATCAAAGTTGGTTTACATGTTAGTTCACCCGCCCCGCCGAGCTGCCCCCACCGCCCGCCCAGGGGGTCCAGAATGCACAAGCCTTTTCTCAGCCCTGCGCTCATCATACGCCAAGCGAGCATTGCGGCGCGGGTCGTGGGATTGTTGCTGGCGTCGGCGCTTTGGCCAATCTCGTGGGCTGCCGGCGACGAACAACTCGTGCTCCAGCCGACCGAGTTGAAATTCGAAGACGCCTACGCACGTCGACAAATGCTCGTCAGCGTGTCGGATCGCGACGTTACCGCGGATTGCCGGTACGAAAGCTCAAATTCCGAAGTGGTTGCCGTCGACGAAGGAGGTTATGTCGTTCCGGTGGGTCCCGGCACCGCGGTCGTGACCGTCCGCCTAGGTGAGCGGCGCGTCGCGGTCCCCGCGACCGTGCTGGCTTACGACTCGGGCCGTAGAATTGATTTTACGAACGAGATCGAACCGCTGCTTTCCCGCTTCGGTTGCAACTCGGGCGGTTGTCACGGTAAAGCCAGCGGCCAGAACGGTTTCAAGCTTTCTCTGTTCGGTTTCGATCCGACGTTCGACTACGACGCCATCGTCCTGGCCGCCCGAGGACGCCGCGTATTTCCGGCCGCTCCGCAGCGGAGCCTGATGCTGCTCAAGGCGACGGCGTCGGTGCCGCACGGCGGCGGTCGACGATTCGAACGAACGGGCGAACCGTACCAACTGCTCGCGAGGTGGATCGAGCAAGGAATGCCGCGATCGGCGATCGACGCGCCCCGGATTGCCCGGCTAACGGTCGAGCCGCCCAGCCGCCTGATGCAAGCGGGTGAATGCCAGCAATTGGCAGTCACGGCGGAATACGGCGACGGCAGCCGCCGCGACGTGACCCGAGAAGCGCAGTACGCCGGCAATCTCGACGTCGTCGCGGCCGTCGACGATCGCGGATTGGTAAGGTGTGGCCAACACACGGGCGAAGCCGCCGTCATGGCCCGCTACATGGGTCAGGTGGCCGTGTTTCGCGCCACGGTCCCACATGGTGGTTCCGCGCCGCTGGGCCCTTCGCCCACGGGCGAACTGGCGTTCAACGAGCGGAACTACATCGATTGCCTCGTCTTGGCCCGCTGGCGGCAACTTGGCCTGCGGCCGTCGCCGCCGGCCAACGATGCCACGTTCCTGCGACGAGTGACGCTCGACCTCTGCGGCCGATTGCCAACGGTGGCCGAAGCGAGGGCGTTCCTTGCCGAACCATCGCCGTCGAAACGCGACCAACTCGTCGATCGGCTCTTGGCCTCGCCCGACTACCCGGCCTTTTTCGCGCTGCGCTGGGGGAGCATCCTGCGGAATTCGCGTCTGGCGGGGGCGGATCAGGCGGCCTACGCTTTTCACGATTGGATCAAGTCGATGATTGCCCGCAACCGCCCCTACGATGAGTTCGTGCGCGGCGTCGTCGCGGCGGCCGGCGAATGGCAAGACGCGCCGGCCATCAACTGGTTCTGGCAGATGCGCGACGACCAGTTGCACCAGCCGACGGCCGACACCGCGCAGGTGTTTCTGGGCATTCGGCTGCAATGTGCCCGCTGCCATCATCATCCCTACGAGCGCTGGGGGCAGGACGACTATTTCGGTCTGGCGGGCTTCTTCACGCGGTTGGGCCGCAAGAGCTTCGGCGAGCCGCCGCCCTACTTTTCGGCCCCGACGGTGACCACGGGGGAGCGCGACCCGCTGACGGGCCGCGTGCCGGAACCGAAATACCCCGACGGCGCAACGGCGAAGTTCTCGCCCGACGAAGACCCTCGCCACGCCCTGGTCGACTGGATGGCGGAACCGGAAAATCCGTACTTCGCCAAGGCCCTGGTCAATCGTCTATGGGGCCACTTCCTCGGGCGCGGGCTGGTCGAGCCGGTCGACGACCTGCGAGACACGAATCCGCCGTCGAACCCTGAGCTCTTGGCTGCTATGGCCGAGGATTTCGTCACACACAAGTTCGACGTCAAGCACGTTATTCGCACGATCGTGACCAGCGGCGTGTACCAGCTCGACTCGCCGCCGACGGCGGACAATCGGGACGACCACCAGAACTTCGCCCGCTTCTACGCCCGGCGGTTGATCGCCGAGGTGTTGCTCGACGCGGTCGACCAGGCTTGCGGAACGCACACCCGTTTCGATCGCGCGGCGTCGACGGCCCGCGCCGTGGACCTGCCCCACGAAGGCTTTGGCTCGTATTTTCTCGACACGTTCGATCGCCCGCAGCGCGTTACGGGTTGCGAGTGCGAGCGCACGAGCGGCGCCACGCTCGGGCAGGTGCTGCTGTTGTCGAACTCCGAGGAGATCGAAGCCAAGATCGAGGCCGGCGACGGGATCATCGAGCGGCTGCTCAAGGAACAAAAGCCGTTGGCGGAAATCGTCGACGAGCTGTACCTGGGCGCGCTGGCGCGCTTTCCCGAACCATCGGAACGCGATCGGGCGATCGCGTTCGTCGCCGATACCGCTCAAGAAGACGAGGGCCAAGGCGGTGCGGCCCAAAGCGAGGCGGCGCGGAAGGCCGCTCGTGCCGCGCTGGAGGACCTGCTCTGGGTCTTGATCAATTCGAAGGAATTCATCTTCAACCGTTGAGAGGCGATCCCATGTTGAATATGATCGGGCAAAAGTTTCAACTCTGTGACGGTCTCACGCGGCGCAGCTTGCTGCGGATCGGAGCGTTGTCGTTCGGCGGTTTGACGTTGCCGAACTTGCTGCGCGGGCGGGCAATGGCCCGCGCCGCGGGCCGCGAGACGAAGGACACCTCGGTCATCCTGATCTGGCAAGCCGGCGGGCCCAGCCATATCGACATGTACGACCTGAAGCCGCAGGCGCCCGCCGAGTTTCGCGGCGAATTCCGCCCGATCGAAACCAATGTGCCCGGCATCCAGTTCGGCGAGTACCTGCCGCTGCAAGCTCGCATCATGGATAAGCTGGCCATCGTGCGATCGGCGACTCACACCAACGCCGGGCACGGCATGGCGTCGCAATGGATGCGGACGGGCTACCAGCCGACAATCGAGGTGAACGACAACATCTATCCTTCGGTTGGCTCGGTCGTGGCTCGGCTGCGAGGGTCGGGCGCGTCGGAGATTCCTCCCTACGTCACGTTGCCGCGCCGCCAGAACTTCACCAAGGCGGCCTATCTCGGCGCGTCGTTCAACCCCTTCTCGCCCGAAAGCGACCCGAATTCCGACGCTTTCGAAGTCCGCAACCTTCGGCTGCCGGGCCGCATCGATGCCGATCGCCTGCGCCGCCGCCGCGGACTGCTCGGCGATCTCGACGGGCTGCGCCGCGACTTGGATACGCAAGGCACGATCGCCGGTCTCGACAAGTTCTACGCCGACGCCTTGGAGATCGTCACGAGCGACAAGACCCGCCAGGCCTTCGACATCAAGCGCGAAGACGCCGAGGTGCGTGAGGAATACGGCCGCAACGATCTGGGCCAGAGCTGCCTGCTCGCGCGGCGGTTGGTCGAGGCCGGCGTGACGTTCGTTTCGATCGAGGCCGGCGGTGGTTGGGACACCCACGGCGACAACTTCAACGCCCTGAAGAAGAACCTCCTTCCCAAGTTCGACCGGGCACTGGCGGCGCTAGTGACCGACCTCGACCGCCGCGGCCAGTCGGACCGTGTGCTGGTGATGGCGATGGGCGAATTCGGCCGCACGCCGCGCATCAACCCGCAGGCCGGGCGCGACCATTGGCCGGGCGCGATGTCGGTGGTTTACGGCGGCGGCGGCTTGAAGATGGGCCAGGTCATCGGCACTACCGACCCGCGCGCCGAGTACCCCGCCACACGGCCCTGCTCGCCCGGAAGTATCCTCGCCACGATGTACCGGGTGTTGGGCGTCGACGTCGAACACACTTTCTACGACGCGGCCCAGCGTCCCTTGCCGGTGTTGAATGAAGGGCGACCGATTGAAGATCTCATCTGATCGCCGTTCCGCCACACCTCAGCCCGGTGGCTGGGGCAGAGCCTGGCCACGAACGATTCTGCAATTCAATCCGCATTTTGACCAGGCAATGCCCCGGTACCCATGGCGCTCTCGGCACGGGGCCGCGGAGCGGCCGAAGAACTGTTCCCACGCAGAGCGTGGGAACAAGATGTTCCATTTTTCCCCTGCGAGCCGCGACAACGAAAACGGAATGAATTCCGTTCTACCGCCAGCGACTCGTTCGAGGCACCCGAACAAGGCGTTCACCGCGTGCCTCGCCGTGCTGTTGCTCTCATGCGGCTCGAGTTCGGCCCGGGCTGAGCTGCCGTCGATCCGGCTCGATCGAATTACGCCTCTCGGCGCCGCCGCCGGGTCGACCGTCGAGCTCGAAGTCTCCGCGGCCGATGCCGAGGGCGAGCTGAAACTCTGGTTCGATCATCCGGGATTCAAAGCCGAACCCATCGAGACCCAGCCCCCCAAGCCCGGCCGCTTTAAGGTGGCCGTCGCGGCCGATGTGCCCGAGGGCACCTACGATGTCCGGCTGCTGGGCCGTTTCGGCATCAGTAGTCCGCGGCTGTTCGCCGTTGCGGCCGGGCTTTCGGATCTGCCGGAAAAAGAGCCGAACGACGTTCCGGCGCAAGCCAACACGGTATCGCTCAACGTGGCCGTCGCGGGTAGTAGCGACAACAACGGTCAGGATTACTTTCGCTTTGCGGCGCGGCAGGGTCAAAGGCTGACCTTCGACTGCCAGGCCTCGCGACTCGACAGCGAGCTCGATGCGTCGCTGACCGTCGTCGACGCCAACGGCGCGATCGTGGCCTCCAACGCCGACTATCGCGGCCGCGACCCGATGATCGACTTCATATGTCTCGCCGACGGCGAGTACCTGCTCGAGATCCACGATCTCTCGTACCGAGGCGGCAACCCCTATCGGCTTCTGATTACGGACCGGCCGTACGTCGAAAACGTTTTTCCGCGTGCGGTCGAGCCGGGTAAACCGGTCGAACTGGCGGCGTTGGGGTACAATTTCGGAAGCGCCGGCCGGCCCGCGCCTTGGCAAATCGATGGCCGGCCGCTCGAAGAGTACCGCTTTACGGTCACGCCGCCCAAGCCCGCTCTAGCGATGGGCGCGTTTCAGTTTCTCGAACACCCGACCGGCCACAGTGTCTTGCCCACCGCCGCGACCTGCACGCTGGCGGGCTTTCAGGTGCGCGTGCCGCTGGCCCCCGCTTCGTCGCCCGCCGCCACGCTCGTGTTCGCCGAGGGCCCGGTGACCCTGGAGCAGGAACCGAACAACGAGGCCAACAAGCCCCAGCGGCTGGCGCTGCCGGCCACCGTCAGCGGACGTTTCGACGTGCCGCGCGACGCCGACTGGTTCGAGTTCGCCGCTGATGAAGAGGGAAGCTACGAGATTCAGGTATTCTCGGAACGGATCGCCGGCCAGGCCGACCCGTACGTCGCGCTGGTCGACGAGGGTGGCAATCGAGTGCAGGAATTCGACGATTTCGGCCATCGTATCGCGGCGTTCGACGGCCACTTGCGCGACCCCGTCGGCACAGCGAATCTGGCCAAAGGCAAAACGTATCGGCTGCTCGTGCAAGACCGTTACGGCCGCGGCGGTGCGCGGTACCAGTACGTGCTTTCGCTGTGCCGTGCCCGTCCCGACTTTTTCGCGGCGGCGATCCACGGCGCCAACCCGGGTCCGGCGGGGATCAACGTGCGGCAAGGCGGTGCCACCTATCTCGACGTCGTCATCCACCGCCAGGGCGGCTTTGGCGAACCGATCACGATTACGGCCGAGGGTTTGCCGCCGGGGGTGCATGCCGCGCCGGTCACCGTGTCCGGCGACACGCGCGCCCCCTTTGTGCTCTGGGCCGATGCCGACGCGCCGACGTGTGCCGCGGTCGTGCGACTGGTCGCGACGGGCGAAACGCCCGAAACGACACCGCGCAGCCCGCCGCCGGAGACACCGCGCAGCCCGCCGCTGGTCGTCCTGCGCCACGAAGTGCGACCGTATACGCGGGTCTGGTCCATTGCGAACGTGAGCTCCAGTCGTCCCACGCGCGAGATGGTCGTGGCCGTGCGCGAAACGGCGCCGTACATGGTGCGGATCGTCCCGGAGCGCGCCGTCGTGACGGCGGGAAGTAAGCTGGAGCTCAAGCTTGAGGCGAGTCGTTACTGGTCCGATTTCACGGCCCCGATTCGAGTGATCGGGCTATCGCTGCCGGGCGGGTTCAACCTGGCCGAAGTGGAAATCGCGGCCGGAAAGACCGAGGCGACCTGCGTCGTCGAGGTCGGCAACATGCGGCCCGGCGATTACACGCTCACGTTGCTCGGGCAGGCGCAGGTGCCCTTCAACAAAGACCTGGCCGCCAAGGAGCGGCCCAACACGTTGGTCTCGATGCCCAGCCGCCCGGTGACCATCACTGTTCTGCCGCCTGAGCCGAAGAAGTAGTCCCGCCGTGGCATGGGCGAACGGTCTGTCGCCTTTCGCTCCACGAAAGGGCGTTCTTTCGCGGAGCGAAAGACGACAAAACAGGCAACCGACCCACTGCGCGGGTGCCCCGAACGAGATGTCGTTCGGGGAACCGACGCTAAGCCACTTGAACAGCTCCACGCAATTGAAAGACCAGTTTGCTCAAGCAGAGCTGATTGAGGCTGACGCCCTCGACCTTGGCTTCCGCCAAGAGGGCCGCGTGGACTGCCCTCGGGACACGAACCGTCAACGTGCCGTTAGCGCTGGCAAGCTCCTCGGCCACGTGGCCAGTCTTGGCGTTTTCGCGATCCATCGCCGCGGAGAGCAATTGCAATACTTCTTTGGACTCCGCAGTTTTGATGTACGCGGTCCTTTCCGCCGCGTTCGGGAACAGTTCAGTCAGTTTACCGCCGACCCCGAACAGCGCGTTGTCGAAATCGATCCAACGCTGGGCCTTTGCGGCTTCGCGGGCAAAGGCCAGGGCCTCGCGCGCGCGTGCTTCAATCGACTTTTTGGCAGGCATGGCTAGCGCTCCTTCAAACACGATTCAATCGATTTTCAAGATCCGAACGCCGTCGAAATACTGCAACTCGAACCACATCGCCTTCTGGCCAAGCTGTTTGCCGATATCGTGGATCAGCGCTTCGGCCGTCACGAGGTTCTCGGTCGTCGTCTCACAATGCACCGCGATCTTCAAGCACAAATCTCGATAGTGCCGGCCCGTGGCCTCGTCAATCCAGTCCCCTTCGGCGATGCCTTCATTCGTCGATCCCCCGAATGTGCCCCAAATGGCTTGACGGATACCGTCGAGCTCCAGGTCGTCGATCTTGGTGCCGTCGTTGCGGAACGTAGGGATGAGGACCGTGATTTTCATCTCATCCCACCGTTGGATGACCTAAATATCCCACATAAGGAATGATGGCATATACGCTGTCATTAGCAAGTCTGATCATGCGTATATTTGGACGTGACCCAGCGGGCCGCAGAGCGGCCGAAGAATCGTTCCCACGCAGAGCGTGGGAACCAGATGCGGGTGGCTGGGGCAGAACCTAAGCGATGCCCCGGTCATTTTCCATCCGCGGCTTATCGCCTTTCGCTCCGCGAAAGGGCGTTCTTTCGCGGAGC
>Ga0307372_10008400_pt1 | contig 14534 bp, 16 predicted proteins | sample OX1MG_FD_202533 | JGI IMG/M metagenome (GOLD analysis project Ga0307372, IMG submission 202533) | Soil microbial communities from Risofladan, Vaasa, Finland - OX-1 | ecosystem: Environmental > Terrestrial > Soil > Coastal area > Acid sulfate soil | place: Finland: Risofladan, Vaasa | collected... | reverse complement strand
CCGTATGGTCGTCGATCATGTCGTCGGTCAGCGGATGCACCAGGATGTCCAAGCCGTCGCGGTGCAGCATCATCCAGGTCACGACCTCCTGAAACTGCGCCGACTCAAAGATGATCTGAAACTGCGGCACCGGGTGCGGGCCGACCCGTTCGCCGCTGAACTGCCCCATCTCGACCGGATAGGCCGTCGACAGACGCTCGTGAAACCGCTCGACGATCGGCTTTGTCGCCGCATCGTAATAGACGTGGGCGTGATACCCGTAGATCTTCGGGTTCGGATGGGTCGGCGCGGGCATCGTCGATACTCCCGGAGAAGCTCCCTGATGACAGCCCGGCAGGATCTACCCGTTGCCCGAGCCCGGCAACCGGTTTTGGGGCAGGAGTAGGCGGCGGCGGCGCGGGCGCTCGTCCGCCACGGCCTCAGTTCAGCTTCGACTTGAGCTGCGCGAGGAAGGCGGCCGCCTGATGGCGGGCGGTCCCTTCGGAGGCCAGCCGGATGAACTGTTCGAGGGCGTGCACCGCGGCGCGCATGTTGCCGAGCTGCGCGTGCAGGTGCCCCGCCTCGCGCCACAATTCGGGCAGATCAGGCGCCAGCAACAGCATCGTCTCGACAACGCGTGCCGCACGCTCGGGCCGGCCGGTCTGCAACAGCCGCGATTTGAGATTGTTCTGCAGCCGCAGCAGCACATCGCGATCGGCGACCGGGGCATAGTGCTCCGGCGACAATTCGACCTCCTGCCCGGCCATCGCCTTCAGCAGTTCGCGCAGCCCGGCGGCGTCGCACACCCGGCCGCTGTGGAACGGGTCGAGGATCAGCCGCTCGGCGCCGTCGCCAAGGCGGATCAGGAAATGCCCGGGAAAGGCGAGGCCGACGCTGTCCCAGCCCTGCGCCCGCGCGGCGTGCAGGTAAAGGATGCCGAGCGCCACCGGCAACCCTTTGCGGCGATCGACGACCCGCATCAGGTTGGCGTTCTGCAAATCGTCGTAGGTCAGCTCGTCGCCGCTATAGCCGTATTTCAACAGGATGATCTCGTTGAGCGCCTCGGCGCGCCCGGCCAGACCGCCGCCGGCGCCGCCGTGCCGGCCGACATCGCGGGCGAGCGTCGCGAGGTGCTGGCGATAGCGCGCCAGGCCGACGCGCGGCCGCTCGAACGAGGCGAGCGCCAGCGCGGCCTCGCCGATCGGCAGGACCGGCGAACTCGCCGCGGCGAGCTCGCGCAGGTAGCGGGCGCATTGCTCGGCGTCGAAACTGTCGGGCAGTTCACTCATTGCGGCGTCGAGACTACAACTTTTGCACCTCGATGCGACCCTGCGGCGCCGCGCCCGCCGGCGCCGGGCCAAAGCTGGCTTCCGGCGGCGGGGCCGGTGTCGCTGCCACCGCGCCGCCGCCGCGCAGCACGACATAGGAGACGACCCGCCGGACCCCCGGCACATAGCGCGCGATGCGGGTGGCCCGGTCGAGTTCGGCCTGGGAGCGCGCCGAGCCCATCAGGTACACCGATCCGTCTGCCGTATCGATCGTATAGTTGATCGAGCGGATGCCGGGATCGAGGATCATTTGCGATCGCACGCGCGTCGTAATCCAGGCGTCCTTGGCATCGTTCCAGGCGACTTCCGGCGGCGCCACCGCAAGGTCGTCGTAGAGCGTGCGGACACCAGGGACCCGGCCGGCGACCTGCTCGGCCTCCGCCTTCAACTGCGGGTTCGCGACCCGGCCGGTCAGCAGCACACGGCCCCCGTAGACGGTGGTGGCGATGCCGGATTGCAGCTGCGGGTCCGCCTTGATCATCGCCTGCTCGATATTGCCCTTGATCTCGAAATCGCTGGCCACGCCGTTGACCCCGCGTTCCTGTCCCGCGGCGTAGCCGCCCCCCGCGGCGGCGGCCAGACCGCCGACGACCAACGCTCCGGCGCAGCCGCCCAGCGCCACCGGAAGCGCTATCACACAGCATAATGCCGCTATCGAATGAAACCGCGCCATGATCCCCCCAAGGCAACAGTTGTCGCACCATTGTGAGATTTTCGGCGAACCCCGCCAAGCGCGGCGACGTCGCCGATCGCGGCACGGTTGGCGCAACGACATCCGGTTCGGCATTGGCTGTGCCGCACCGGCCCGCTCTACCAAAGGGTTAAGCCGCGGCCGCGGCACCGGCGCGGTTGTACGGCCGCGACAGGTGTTCAACCGTTCGGACGCCAGGCATCGGCCAGATGGCGCGGCAGGTGCCGCGGCATGACCAGCATTACGTCGAATCGCAGCTGCAATCCGCCCAGATCAGGCCGCCCCAGCAGGAAATTCGACGCGGCGCGGGCGATGCGGCGCTGCTGGCGCGGCGACACGGCGGCAGCCGCGCTGCCGAGGTCGCCGCGCGCCTTGACCTCGATGATCGCCAGGACGCCGCCGCGACGGGCGAGGATGTCGATCTCGCCGGACGGGCAGCGCCAGTCGCAGGCGACAATCTGCCAGCCCCGCAGCCGCAGGTGCCAGCGGCACAAGAGCTCGGCGAGCCGGCCGCGCCGCCCGGCGCGCCGCCGATGCGCCGTCTGGCGACCGGACGGCTGGCGACCAGACGTCTCGCGGCGCGGCGGCAGGCGGCGGGTGAAGGTCATTGCGGCGCACTCCGCTCCTGCCAGGCGAGGGCGCGGGCATACAGGATCCGGCGGGCGATCCCGGTCTCGGCGGCGAGCCGGGCAACGGCATCGCGCAGGCTGTGCTCGGTGAGGAGCGCGCGCAGCCGGCCGTCGATATCGCTCTCGCCGGCAGGCGCCGCCGCCTCGGGCGGGCCGACGACGATCACCGCCTCGCCGCGTGGCGCACCAGCGCCCTGGTAATGCTCGGCCAGCGCAGCGAGCGAGCCGCGGCGCATCTCTTCGTGGCGCTTGGTCAGCTCGCGGGCGACCGCGGCCTTGCGGTCGCCGAGGATGAGCGCCATGTCGGCGAGCGCGGCGGCAAGCCGCGACGGCCCCTCGAAGAAGATCAGTGTCGCCGCCAGCGCCGTCCAATCGCCGAGGGCGCGGCGTCGCGCCGCACCGCGCGGCGGCAGGAAGCCGGCAAACAGAAACCGGTCGGGCGGCAGGCCCGACAGGATCAGCGCGGTCAGCGCCGCCGACGGCCCCGGCGCCGCGGTGACCGGCAGATCGTCGGCGAGCGCCGCGCGCACCAGCTTGAAGCCGGGGTCGCAGACCAGCGGGGTGCCGGCGTCGGCCACCAAGGCCAGCGTCTCGCCGCGGTGCAGCGCCTCGATGATGGCCGGCCGCACGCGGTCGGCGTTGTGGTCGTGATAGGAATCGAGCGGCGTCGCGATGCCAAAGTGGGCCAGCAGGCGCGCGGTAACCCTGGTGTCCTCGCACAGGATGCGGTCGGCGTTGCGCAAGACCCACAATGCCCGCAGCGTGATGTCGCCGAGATTGCCGAGCGGTGTCGCGACCAGATGCAGCCCGGGCGCCAACGCATGCGGCGGCGCCCAATCGCCGGGCCGGCGATCGCTCGGCGCGAGCGGCGCCGGGGTCGCCCCGCCCGTCGCGTCCGCGCCGCCTTGTTTACTTGCCGCGATGCGATGGTTAGGGTCGCCGCCGGCTGTCGCACCCTTGCCGGAGACCGTCCTTGCTGCACTGGCGTCTTTCGCGGTTCGCCTCAACACTGGTTGCCTTCGCGTTGCTCGCCGCGCTGACCGGCTGCGGCGAGGGACCGATCGTACCGGCACCGGTCATCGCGCCGCAATCGCCCTATTTCGGTGCGCCGCCGCCGCCACCCGTGTCGGCGACGCCGCTGCCGTCGCCCGGCGCAAGCGGGGCGATCAAGGTGGCGCTGCTCGTGCCGTTGTCGGGCGCCAATGCCGGGCTCGGCAAGGCGATGCTGGAGGCGGCGCAGCTTGCCCTGTTCACCACCGGCGGCGACCGGCTGACGCTGATCCCGCGCGACACGGCCGGCACCCCGCAGGGCGCCGCCAGCGCGGCACGCTCGGCGGTCGCCGACGGTGCGGCGCTGATCCTCGGGCCGCTGCTGGCGGGCGAGGTCGAAACCGTCAAGCCGGTCGCCAGCGCCGCCCACGTCAATGTCCTGGCGTTCTCGACGGCGACCCAGCTGGCCGGCGGCAATGTCTTCCTGATGGGTTTTCTACCGCGTCAGGAGATCGTGCGCGAAGTGAGATTCGCCCTCGACAAGGGGCTGCACCGGTTTGCCGCGCTGGCGCCGCAGACGCAATACGGTCATCTGATGACCGATGCGCTGCGCGACGCGGCGACCGCCGGCGGCGGCACGGTGGGCAAGGTCGAATATCTCGATCCGCGCGGCTCGGATAATGCGGCGGCGATCCAGCGGCTGCTGGCGTCGGACACCGCGGCGGCGCCACCGCCGAGCGTCTCATTCGATGCTTTGCTGCTGCCCGAGGGCGGCGCCGAGCTGAAGCAGCTGGTGCAGCAGCTGAAGCAAGCGGGGCTCAACACGGCGCAGGTGCGACTGCTCGGCAGCGGGTTGTGGGACGATCCCTCGATTGCCGGCGATGCGGCGCTCGACGGCGGCTGGTTCGCCGCCTCGCCGCCGGCGACCCGCCGCGAATTCGACAGCCGCTTTCAGCAGACCTACGGTCATCCGCCGCCGCGACTCGCCTCGCTTGCCTTCGACGCCGCGGCGCTCGCCGGGGTGCTCGCCAAGAGCGGCGGCGGCGCGCCGTTCTCCCGCGAGGCGATCCTCAACCCAAGCGGGTTTACCGGGGTCGACGGGCTGTTCCGCTTCACGCCGCAGGGGCTGGTACAGCGCGGCCTCGCGGTGCTCGAAGTCCAGCCGCAGGGCGATGTCGTAGTCGGCCCGGCGCCGCAAAGCTTCCAGGATCTGGCGTATTGACGACGCCGGATGCCTGAAATCAGCCGAGCAGCGCGCCCAACACGGCGTTGAGCCGCTGTCGGCCGGCTTGGGTCGCGGCGAGATGATCGGCATCGAGGGTGAGGAACCCGCCCTCGACGAGGCGCGGCAGGGTGCCCGCGAACAGCCCCTCGACAGGACACAAGGCCAGCGCTTCGAGACGCTGGCGCGAGACCCCGGCGACGAGGCGCAAGCCCATCATCACCATTTCCTCGATCGCGGTCTGCCGCGCGATCGGGGTCGTCTCCTCGATCGCCGCGCCAGAGGCCTCGATCGCCGCCAGCCAGGCTTCCGGCGCCCGTATTTGCCGGGTCGCGATCTTGTGGCCGTCGCGCGTCGCCCTGCCATGCGCGCCGGGACCGATGCCGAGGTAATCCTGATAGCGCCAATAGGCGAGGTTGTGGCGGCACTCGGCGCCCGGCCGCGCGTGATTCGAGATTTCGTAGGCCGGCAGGCCAGCGGCCGCGAGGCGCTGTTGCGTCGCCTCGAACAGGGCCGCCGCGCTGTCCTCGTCGGCCGCCAGCGCCTCGCCGCGGGCGGCGCGGTTGCCGAAGGCCGTGCCGGGCTCGATCGTCAGCTGATAGAGCGACAGGTGCTCGCCGGCGAGGCCGAGCGCCTCGTCAAGCTCCGCGTCCCAGGCCGCAACGCTCTGGCCGGGCCGGGCATAGATCAGGTCGAACGAATAGCGCGCGAAGGTGTCGCGCGCGAGGCCGATCGCCGCGATCGCCTCGTCGCGGTCGTGGCGGCGGCCGAGAAAGCGCAGAGCCGCGGGGTCGAGCGCCTGGATGCCGAGCGACAGCCGGTTGACCCCGGCGGCGGCAAACCCGGCAAAGCCTGCCGCCTCGGCCGAGTTGGGGTTGGCCTCCAGTGTCACTTCGAGATCGGGAGCGACCGGCCACAGCGCTTTGACATGGCCGATCAGCGCCGCGACCGTCGCCGGCGGCATCAGCGACGGCGTGCCGCCGCCAAAAAAGATCGTCGCGACCTCGCGATCGGGCAGCAGCGCGGCCTGATGCTCCAGATCGGCGAGCAGCGCCCGCGTCCAGCGCGCCGCGTCGATCCCCTCCCGGACATGGCTGTTGAAGTCGCAATAGGGACATTTCGAGACGCAGAACGGCCAGTGGATATAGACCGCGAGCGGTTCGCGGCCGGTCAAAACACCGCCTTTACCAATTCGGCGAAGGCGCGGGCGCGGTGGCTGATCCGGTGCTTCACATCGGGGTCCATCTCGCCGAACGTCTCGTCATGGCCGTCCGGCACGAACATCGGGTCGTAGCCGAAGCCGCGCTCGCCGCGCGGCGGCCACGCGAGATGGCCATGCGCCTCGCCGCGGAACAACGCTTCCTCGCCGTCGGGCCAGGCGAGCGCCAGCACGGCGACGAAATGGGCGTGCCGGTCGCCGGGCCCGAGTTCGCGCTGCACCCGCGCCATCGCCACCCCGAAATCCTTGCCCGGGCCGGCCCAGCGCGCCGAATAAATGCCGGGCGCGCCGCCGAGCGCCGGCACCACCAGCCCCGAATCATCGGCCAGCGCGACCAGCCCGCTGGCAGCCGCGGCGAGACGCGCCTTCAATGCCGCGTTTTCCTCGAAGGTAGCGCCGGTTTCCTCGGGCTCGGCGAGGCCGAGCGCCGCGGCGCCGACCGTCGCGACGCCGTAGGGCATGAGCAGCGCCGCGATCTCGGCGAGCTTGCCGGGGTTGTGGCTGGCGACCACCAGCCGCTCGCCGGCGGTCAGGCGGCGCGCCATGTTCAGGCGAGGCCGAGCGCGCTGCGCTGCCGCCGGGTCAATTCGGCGATGCCGCTACGCGCCAGAGCCAGCATCTGCGCGAAGCTCTGTTCGTCGAACGGCGCCCCTTCGGCGGTCGCCTGGATCTCGACGATGCCGCCCCCGGCAGTCAGCACGAAATTGGCGTCGGTCATCGCCTGCGAATCCTCGGCATAATCGAGGTCGAGCACGGCGCTACCCTCGAACACGCCGCAGGATACCGCGGCGATGCTGTCGTTGAGCGGCACGCTCGGCAGCGTGCCGGCGACAACCAGCCTGGCCAGCGCCTGATAGAGCGCGACGTAGCTGCCGGTGATCGCCGCCGTGCGCGTCCCGCCATCGGCCTGCAAAACATCGCAATCGATGCGGATCTGGCGCTCGCCGAGCGCGGTGAGGTCGGTGACGGCGCGCAAGGACCGCCCGATCAGGCGCTGGATCTCCTGGGTGCGGCCGCTCTGCCGGCCGCGCGCCGCCTCGCGGTCGGTGCGGGTATGGGTCGAGCGCGGCAGCATGCCGTATTCGGCGGTGACCCAGCCATGCCCGCTGTTGCGCAGAAACGGCGGCACCCGCTCCTCGAGCGTCGCCATGCACAAGACATGGGTGTCGCCGAACCGCGCCAAGCACGAGCCCTCGGCGTATTTGCCGACGCCGGGCTCGAGACTGACCGGCCGCATCGCATCGGGCGCCCGCCCGGAAGGTCGCATAGCAAACTCCTAATCGCTTCGTCATGGCCGGGCTTGACCCGGCCATCTCTAGATCCCCGGGTCAAGCCCGGGGATGACGTTCAGGTGTCAAACAGGCTCGCCTGAGCTTCAGCCGGCTTCGCGCGGCGCACCGGCCGACGCGCGCCGCCGGCGATGACGCCGACCTTGCCGTCGTAAAATTCGAGTTCGAGCGCCGCGTTAGGCCGCACTTTCGATGCCTCGGCAACAACGTGTCCGGTATTGTCCAACACCATGACATAGCCGCGCCGGAGCATCGCCTCATGGCGCTCCGAATGGGTCGCGAGCCGGCCGGCGAAATTGTCGGTCGCGTCGCGCTTCCCGGCGAGAAGGCGCACCATCGCGGTGGCGAGCCGCCGCTCGACGTCGCCGAACCGTTCGCGCGCCCGGCCGATATCGGCGGCGAGAGCCGATGGCCGCAGCCCGGTGGCGGCGAGGTCGAGGCGCTGGCGGGACGCGACGAAGCGCGCCGCGATCGCCAGGCGCAGCCGCTCGCTGCGGTCGTCGAGGCGCTGCGCCGCGGCGCCGAGCAGATCCTGCGGGTCGGGCAGGCCGCGCGCCAGGCCCGTCAGCCGCAGCCGGCGATCGGCGAACAGCCGCGCCAGGCTGCCGGCGAGGCGCGCCCCCTGGCCGCCGACTTCCGCGACCAGATCGAGGCGCACCGGCACCGCCATCTCGGCCGCCGCGGTCGGGGTCGGGGCGCGGCGGTCGCTGGCGTGGTCGATGAGGGTCGTGTCGGTCTCGTGGCCGACCGCGGAAATCAACGGGATCGCCGACGAAGCGGCGGCGCGCACGACGATCTCCTCGTTGAACGCCATCAAATCTTCGAGGCTGCCGCCGCCGCGCGCGACGATGATCAAATCGGGGCGCGGCACCGGCCCGCCGGGCGACAACTGGTTGAACCCGTCGATCGCCGCCGCGATCTGCGCCGCCGCACCCTCGCCCTGCACCGTCACCGGCCACAGCAGCACGCGGCGCGGGAAGCGGTCGGCAAGGCGATGCAGGATGTCGCGAATGACCGCCCCGGTCGGCGAGGTCACGATGCCGATCACCTCGGGCAGGAACGGTAATTTCCGCTTGCGCTCGGCGGCGAAGAGGCCCTCGGCGGCGAGGCGCTGGCGGCGATCCTCCAGCAGCTTGAGCAGCGCGCCAACCCCGGCCAACTCGATCGAATCGACGATCAGCTGGTATTTCGAGCGGCCGGGATAGGTGGTCAGGCGGCCATTGCACACCACCTCCATGCCGTCCTCGGGCTTGAGCGCGAGGCGCAGCGCGGTGGTGCGCCAGCACACCGCATCGAGCACCGCCTCGGCATCCTTCAGGGCAAAATAGCAATGCCCCGAACCGACCCGCTTGAAGCCGGAGATCTCGCCGCGCACCCGGACATGACCAAACTCGTCCTCGATCGAGCGCTTCAGCGCCAGCGCCAGTTCGGACACCGTATATTCAGGTATATTCCCTATTGTATCAAGCACTTAAAAGCCAACACCCGGAACCGCTACGGAACGACGGCCAATCACATAGCATCGATTTGCAAAACCACAAGCGGCAAGACCGAAGGCACGCCTGTCGCTCTGGATTCGTGCGTGCGCGGGAATGAGGCTGCAATGGGAGATCCTACAGCCTTAAACTGGCGCGCCGCGGCAGGTCGCGGTGCGGTGGGGAACAGGCGATGCAGCAGCAGTACGAGACGGCGCGGGTCGACGACAAGGGCGACGGGCTGGTGCTGTTGACGCTCAACCGGCCACAGGTCGCCAATGCGATGAACACCCAGATGGGGCATGACCTCTTGGCATTTTTCGAGGCGGTCCATGGCGATCCGCTGGCCTGTCGCTCGATCGTCGTGACCGGCGCCGGCGACAAGGCGTTCTGCGCCGGGGGCGATTTGAAGGAACGCCTCGGCATGAGCGACGCGACCTGGGCCGCGCAGCATTTGTTGTTCGAGCGCATGATCCGCGCCTTTATCGCCTGTCCGGTGCCGGTATTGGGGGCGATCAACGGCGCCGCCTATGCGGGGGGCTGCGAATTGGCGCTGTGCTGCGACTTTCTTTATGCTTCGGAGGCGGCCCGCTTTGCCCTGACCGAGGTGACGCTCGGCATCATGCCGGGGGCCGGCGGCACGCAGAACCTGCCGCGCGCGGTCGGCGAGCGGCGCGCCAAGGAGATCATCCTGACGGGACGCCCGTTCTCGGCGCAGGAAGCGGCCGAGTGGGGCATGGTCAACCGGCTGTGTGCCCCCGACACGCTGCTCGACGAGACGCTCGCGACGGCCCGCCGCATCGCCGACAACGCCCCCATTTCGGTGCGCCAAGCCAAGCACGCGATCCATCACGGGCTGCAGATGGACCTCGCCAGCGCCATGATGTTCGAGATCGAGGCCTATAACCGCATGGTCCCCACGGAGGACCGCCGCGAGGGCATCGCCTCGTTCAACGAAAAGCGCAAGCCGCGCTTCACCGGCCGCTGAGCTGTCAGCCGCGAGCCTACGACGCCAGGCACTTCTCCAGCAGATCGAGGGCGGCGAGCGAGAAGGCGCGCATGTTGTCGACCCGGTCGCTGTTGCCGGTCTCGACGGTGATCGAACGGTGGCCCTTGGGGCCGATGACGGCGATGCAGGAATGGCCCGGGGCGTGCCCGTAGCGGCTGCCGGTGGGGCCCGCCGTGCCGGTTTCGCCGAGTGCCCAATGGGTCGCCAACCGCTCCTGGATCTTGCGGGCGAAGAGCAGCGCATAAGGCTCGGTCGACGGCGTGATGCCGGTCATCGCGGCGAACTCGGCCTCGGTGACGCGCAGCAATTCGGTGCGCGAGGCGCGGGTATAGACGACGGCGCCGCCCATGAAATACGCCGAGGCGCCGCCGATCGCCAGGAGCGCCGCCGACACGAGCCCGGCGGTCGAGGATTCGGCGACCGATATCGTCTCGCCGCGCGCCTTCAAGGCCGCCGCGATCCGTTCCGCCTGGGGCAACAGTTCCTGTATCATGGTGCGTCTCCCTGGTTGGGCCGGCGCCGACCTTGCCGGTTCCGCCCGCCCGATTGCAAGAGCCTGCCGCGAAAGGAGCCGCGCCGATGGCATACGAGACGATCCTCTACGCCGAAGAGGGACCGGTCGGCACCCTGACGCTCAACCGCCCCGATGACGGCAACATGTTCACCGAGACGATGTGCCACGAGGTGCGCGACTGCATCAACGCGGTGCGCCGCGAGACCCGCACCCGCGTCCTCGTCATCACCGGCGCCGGCGACAGGTTCTTTTGCATCGGCGGCCGCAAGACCGGCCTGGAAGAAACGACGCTCTATGCCGGCGTCTTGCCGACCCTCGACATGTACGAATCGATCGAGCGGCTGCAAAAGCCGGTGATCGCCTCGGTCAACGGCTACGCGGTCGGCGGCGGCAACGTCCTGCAAGTCATGTGCGACTTGACGATCGCCAAGGAGAGCGCGGTTTTCCGCCAAGTCGGGCCGATGATGGGCAGTTTCGACGCCGGCTTTGGCACTTGGTATCTCGAAGACCTCGTCGGCAAGAAGAAGGCGAAGGAGATCTGGTTTCGCAACCCGCGGATGAGCGCCCGCGAGGCGCTCGAGATCGGCATGATCAACCAGGTCGTGCCCGACACCGACCTCGCCGCCGCGACCCGCGCGATGGCATTGGAAATCGCCGAGCGCGGCGCCTTCGCGCTGGCCGCCATCAAGACCGCGTTCAGCGCCCGCCACGGCGGCGTCGCCGGCCTCGCCCGCCTCGCCCACGACATGCTGCTGCGCAGCTACCTCGACAGCGACGAATCCCACGAACTCGGCGCCGCCTTCGCCACCCGCCGCACGCCCGACCCGGACAAGTTCGGGCATTAATAGAGACGACGCATGGAGAACGCGATCGCTTTTCCGTTCGAGCGCGGAAAGCTTTATTCGGTCAGAACTCTAGATAGGTTTCTTGCGAATCTCGTTAAAGCTCGTCAGCGAGACCCTACACTAAGCGCAAAAGAGCGGGCGCGAAGTCTCCCATGGGCGAAACTCTGGTGCGAGGAGCTTTATCCCGTCAAACTATATGTCGCCCACCATCAGCTACCGGACCAAGTCAAATTTCGCATAATGCCTGAAGGCGACGCGGTGGACATCGAACTTCATGCGCCGGGCGCAATCACTCGGTTTCAGATCACGTTAGCGTATCCAGACTGGGACGCACCTGCCGCCCCGTCTCGAAATCCCGGACACGTCGCTTCTCTGGAACGAGCGGGGGCAAACCAGCAAATCCCCGTATTTCTCGGTGGAAGGATCGCAAAGACCCCGACTGGACAAATTGTATCCGATCCCAGAGTGCGCGACAATGAGACCGATCAAGCAGCGTGTGAAGCGGGCTTACGAAAGGCGCTTGAGGATAAGTTCAGCAAAGCGGCGAGATATATTGGAAAGGTTGACATTCTGTTGGTCTATTTCAACCGTTTGGGCTTCTACACGATTGATGTGGAGACTACCTCCGTGGTGCTCTCCGTGGTAGCAGAAGAGATACGGAAAATTGGGCAGTCGCCGTTCCCCAGGATAGCCGTCGTTGACGACGTTCCCTTAATATATGGCGAATATCCGTGAAACAAATGCCCGCAAACCGGCGATCGTACGACAGATCATGGCGCTCGCATGACCAACACTCTCCTCACCCTGCACGATCCGACGGCGGCGGAGCGCTGTGGGTCACGAAAACCGGTCCGGCCAGCGCTGGGCGCTGTGAATCAGGGCGAGAACCTGGATCGTCTCGCCGACGACCCGGTACGGTATGATGTAATGTGTACTGGGAACGACCAGTTCGCGCGTGCCGGATACCCGGCCCGGGCGGCCGAGCACCGGGAAATCGCGTAATCGCTCCACCGCCGCCCGTATCCGTTCGACCAAGCGCGTCGCGGCAGCCGGGTTGTCCTCGGCAATCCGCTCGCGCACCTCTTCAAGCTGACGGAAATAGCGCGCTGCATAATCGATGCGGCGCGGCATCAGCGCGGCTGCAACAGCCGCCTATACAGCTCCTCGGCCTCTTCCTGCGTGACGATCTCGCCGCGATCAAACTCCGCGATTCCGGCCTCGATCTCTGCGATCTGCCATTCGTTCAGCTCGACATAGGCCGCAATAGCCTCGGCTGCGAGGTATGATTTCGAGCGCTTCGTGCTGCGCGCGAGCGCTTCGAGCTTGGCTTTGAGCGCCGCATCGATCCTCGCCGTCACGACCGTGGTATCTGTTACGCTCATTCTGCCATCCGAAGCTGACGAATCACATGTATACAGTGAGATCTCCGCGGTCAAGCGCGACCAGATGATGACCAACACTCTCCTCACCCTGCACGACCCCGACGCGGCGCGGCGCTATTACGCCGAGGGAACGTGGCGCGGCGATACGCTCTACACGCTCTTGCAACAGCATGCGGCGCGGCGGCCGGAGGCGTTTGCGCTGCGCGACGGCACGCGCCGGCTGACCTGGGGCGCGCTCATCGCCTGGGTCGATGCGGTGGCGGGCGATCTTGCCGCGGCCGGCCTCAAACGCGGCGAGCGGGTCGCGGTGTGGCTGCCCAACCGGGTCGAGGCGGTCGTCGTATTTCTCGCCTGCTCGCGCCAGGGATATGTGTGCAACCCGTCACTGCACCAGAACTACACGGTCGCCGAGATCGTCGAGCTGCTGGCCCGCACGCGCGCCGCCGCCTTGTTCGCGCAGCCCGGCTACGGCGCCGACGCCAGAACCGCCGATATCTTCGCCGCCGTCGCCGACATGGCGAGCCTGCGCCGGGTCTATGCGCTCGGCGCGCAAGTGGAAGGCGCCGCGGCGTTTCCCGAGGCGGGCTATGCCCGGCCGCTGCCGCCGATCGACCCGAACCCGGACAAGATCGTCTATCTCGCCTTCACCTCCGGCACCACCGGCGCCCCGAAGGGGGTCATGCATTCCGACAACACGCTGCTCGCCAACGGCCGGGCGATGGTCGAGGACTGGCATCACGACGACCGCACGATCCTCCTCAGCCTGAGCCCCTTGTCGCATCACATCGCCACCGTCGCGATCGAGCAGATGATGGCGGCCGGGCTCGAACTAGTGGTCAATGCGCCGCCGCCCGATGGCAAGAATGGGCGCATGACGCCGCTCGACTGGATCATCGCGTCGCGCGCCAGCTACGTGATGGGCGTGCCGACCCATGCGATGGACATCCTCGGCGAAATGCGCCGCCGCGGCCTCGACAAGCTCGGCCAGGTCACGGTGTTCTACATGGCCGGCTCGCCGATCCCGCGCGAGGTGGCGCAGGAATTTCTCGATCGTGGCGTCACGCCGCAAAACGTCTACGGCATGACCGAGAACGGCTCGCACCAATACACCTTGCCGAGCGACCCGGCGGCAACGATCGTCGCGACCTGCGGGCGCGCCTGCCGGGCCTACGAGATCCGCATCTGGGACCAGGACAACCCCGACATCGAAGCGCTCCCAGGCGAAATCGGCGAGATCGGGGGGCGCGGCGCGTGCCTCACGCTCGGCTATTTCGACAATCAGGAGGCCACCGAGGGTTCGTTCAATCGCGGCGGCTGGTTCATGTCGGGCGATCTCGGCCGGCTCGACGAACGCGGCTGCCTCGAAATCGCCGGCCGCAAAAAGGATCTGATCATCCGCGGCGGCCACAACATCCACCCGGCCAAGATCGAGGATCTGGCGCTGCGCCATCCGGCGGTGGCGCGCGTCGCCGCCTTCGCGGTCGCCGATCACCGGCTCGGCGAAAAGGTCTGCCTGTCGGTCATCTTTCACGAGGGCGCCGGCGCCGAGGCGCAGGAATTGCTTGCCCATCTGCACGCAAGCGGGCTGTCGCGCTACGACATGCCCGAGTATTTCATTGCGATGACCGCCTATCCGTTGACCGCGAGCGGCAAGATACTGAAGCGCGAACTCGTCGAATGGGCGCGCTCGGGGCGCATCCGGCCGGTGCCGGTGCGCTGGACCCCAGAGGCCGGCGGGGAGGGCTGAAGCATGGCGATCCATATGAGCCGCATCGACGAATTGGCGCTGATCACGCTCGACCGGCCGGAGGCGCTCAACGCGTTGAGCTTTGGCCTGTTGCACGATTTGAGCCGGCAGCTCGATTCGATCGCCGACAGCGATGCGCGCGCGCTGCTCGTCACCGGCGCCGGCGACCGCGCCTTTTCCGCCGGTGCCGACATCAAGGAATTGATGGGCCGCAC
>Ga0307372_10008399_pt1 | contig 14535 bp, 12 predicted proteins | sample OX1MG_FD_202533 | JGI IMG/M metagenome (GOLD analysis project Ga0307372, IMG submission 202533) | Soil microbial communities from Risofladan, Vaasa, Finland - OX-1 | ecosystem: Environmental > Terrestrial > Soil > Coastal area > Acid sulfate soil | place: Finland: Risofladan, Vaasa | collected... | reverse complement strand
TCCGCCAAGGTCATCACCCGCGGTCCCGGCCAGATGATCTCCCGGCCATAATGCGGCGCGACCCGATCCCGCCACGGACCGTTACGCACCAGCGTTTGCATGAGCAATTCGTCCGAGAGAAGCAGGTGGCGAAGGTAACGCCGAACCTCATGCCTCACCGGCGCCTTGCTCTGCCATTCGCAGAACGCGCGCGGCAGGATGCACCATTGCGAGCCCTTATAGGCGAGCTCGAACCGATCCGGAGGACGACGCGGTCCGCGCAGGCGCACCGCCTTGTGCGGCAACTCCACCATCGGGTGCCAACGCAGATGCCAGTCATCCGCGGGCAGGGAGGAGAACGGCCGCAACTGCACGAACACGGTATCGGCCGCCGCGCTGAGGGCCGTGCGAATCGCCTCCAACGGCTTGATCGGTAGGCATTGTCCGCTGAGATTGATGAAGTGCGTCCAGGTGGGTCCGCGCGCCAATGCGAGATCGATGGCATCGAGAAGCACTTGCGACAGACTCCAGCCGCCCCAGTTCGTGCATCGCGGCGGCATCAGGATCACGTTTTCGCGCGCGTTCGCCAGCGCGCGGGCCATCGTCCCGATCCCGACGCGGTCGGGACGCAGGCCCAGCATCGATTTGAGATCGACATGCAGGATCACGAGATCGCGTGAATCCGCAATCGCCTCGACCAGCAGGCGAAGCTGCTCGGGACGGCGATGAGCGAGAACGAAATACGCAATCCTTGCCTCCACGTGTCGAATCCTTCATCAATGATCCCGTTACCTCTATTTACGGTCGATCGGCCGCGAGCCTAGCCGACATCTGGCACCAAGGCCCCCGCATCACGTGATCGTGGCCGGAAGAGGCCGCGGACGCCTGATATACGAATAGCGAGGTCATGCGCTGATGCGCCTGGCATCCGGAGTGGCGGCGCGCGCGTCGCGGCGAGGAAGGTGTTGCGACCTATGCCCGACAGCATTGCCCCCGATCATCTCGTCTCGACGGAGGGACCCGGCCCGGTCGAAACCATCATGCCGGGGCAGATCTTCAAGGTTCTGCGCCGGAATTGGGCCGGCTTACTCGTCTGCGCCATCGCGTTCGGCGCGGCCGGGGCGCTGGGTGCCAAGCTGCTTCTGTCGCCGCAGTACACCGCGACCGGAACCGTCGCGGTGAATAATCGCAGCGTGGCGATCCCGGCGCTGGAAGGCGCGCTCAAAAGCCCCGTTCTTGCCGATCCCATGCCCGTCGTGCGCAGCGAGGTGGCGGTGCTGCAGTCGCCGGCGCTGCTTCGCGCCGTCGCGCGCGACCTCAAGCTCGATCGCGTTCCGGACTTCAACACGACCTTGCGACCACCGTCGCGCGTGGCCCGCCTCAAGCTGGAACTCGCCCGGCACCTTCCCGGACCGCTCTTGCGCGTGGTGATCCGTTCGGGGCTGCTGCCCGATCCGGCGTTTGCTGGCCCCGCGACGCCGCAGTTGGTGGACGACATCGTCTTGAGTCGCGTCCAGCAGCGGCTTCGAGTCTATAATTACGGCGAGAGCCTGGTCATTACCGTGCAGTTTCGCGCCCCCACCGGGCCACTTGCCGCCGCGGTGGTCAATGACCTGATACGCCGCTACCTGGCTGACAAGGAAGCCGTGCTGGCCAAGGCCAATACCGCGGCAAACGCGACCTTGAGCCGGCGCTTGCGGCACGTGCGGGCACGGGTCGACGAACTGGAACGTAAGATTCAGCAAACCCGTCAAGCCTACGACATCGTGCGGACGCAGGCCGGCACCGTCGGTCAACAGCAGGTGCAGGAGCTCTCCGCGGCTTTGACCCGCGCGAGCACCGAACGTGAGGCGCTGGAAGCCGAATACGCCCGCGCCTCGACCCTCGCCGCCGTCGGCGGCGGCACCGCTGGCGGCGTGCAAGCCCTCAATGCGGGCACGATCTCCATGCTGCGGGAACGCGAGGCCGCCGCGCAGCGACGGGTGGCGGAACTGTCGCAGACCTATGGTCCTCGCTATCCCGCCCTGCGCGCGGCGGAAGCGCAGCTCGGCGCGGCACGCGCCGCGGTCGCGGCGGAGACAAGACGCGCGGTAACGGGACTGCGCGCACAGGTGGACGCTGCACGGCAGCGGGAGAGCGATCTGCGGCGCAACCTGGCGGTCGCACAGGTGCAGGCGAGCCGGCTTGCCACCGTGGAGGCGAGGCTCCAGCAATACCAGAAGGATGCCGACGCGGAGCGGACGCTCTACCAGTCGCTGCTGATCAGCGCCGATCAAACCCAGAGCGGTGCGCGGGGCATGACCGGGGTGGATGCGCGCGTGGTCAGTCTTGCGACCCCGCCGGCGTTTCCATCAAGTCCACGCCCGAAGCTGGCGGGCGCACTGGGGATGGTCGGCGGCCTCGCGTTTGGTGGCGTACTGACCTTGCTACGCCGGCGGCGTCATGGCGTCCTTGCTGACTGCGAAGACCTTGCCGCTGAGAGCGCGCAGCGCCCGGTCGCCGCGATTCCCTTTGTGGCCATGCACGCCACCGTCTCGCTCGCTACCCATGTCGCGGAGCACCCTGACGGCGCCGCGGCCGAGGCGTTTCGGCGGCTGCGCGCACAACTGCAAGCCGAGTGTGGTGGCGCCCTGCCGCGCATCGTCCTGTTCGTCTCGGCCAACGGGGGCGAAGGCAGTTCCAGCGTCGCGGCGGGATTTAGCCGAATGGCCGCGCTCGACGACTTGCGCGCACTTCTGATCGAGGGCGATCTCGACGCACCGTCGCTCGCCTCCCTGCTCAACGCGCCGCGTGGCAACGGGCTGGTGGAAGCCCTCACCGGGCGCGACCACTGGGCGGAGGTAATCAGCAGGGATCCGTGGTCCGCCCTTGACTGCCTGCTGGTCGACGGTCCGCCGGCCGGGGCGGCGCGACTGTTGCAAGCGACGCATCTGCAAAATCTGCTGGCCGAAGCACGGGAGGAATATAATCTCGTCGTGCTCGAGGCGCCGCCGCTCGGAGCCTCCACCATCGCGTTGTCACTGGTTCATTCGGTCGATGCGGTCGTCCTGGTGGCGGCAGCCCGGGAAACCACGCCGGCGGATGTCCATCGGGCGATGGACGCGATCACCCACGCCACGACCCGGCCGCTGCTGCTGTTGCTCAACAAGGCGTGACACGGGACGGCGGTAGATCCGGTCATTCGGCCGGCCGCGCGGAAGCCGGCGGGGTCCAGGTCTGAAAGCGGTCTCCGCGCACAGATCGCAACACCCCGATCGAGGTGGCGACAAACGCTGCGGCCATATCCACCAGCTTGCCGGCGATGCTGGACGGGCGGGCCAAGCCCGTCCCCACCAGCCCTGCCGCCATGAGGACCGCAAGCCCAAGCGTGGCCCAGGCGCCGAGCGCGGCCAACCCTGCCGCCGATAGTAACGCGCTGGCCACCAGCAGGTACCCAGAGAACCAGCGCAGCAGCTTGTGCGAAACGTATTTATAGCGGTTCCAGACCGACAACCGCCGCAGCCGCGGACGCAACGTTCGGTGCACGTTGAACGCTTGACAGGCGATCCGGGTCTTACGGCGGAATTCCTCCGCCGGGCGTGACACCGTGGCCTCGAAGGCCAGCGCGTCGGCCGCGCGAACCACGCGATACCCATCGCACAGCACAGAGAGAGACACGAACATATCATCGATGATGTCCACCGGCGGCGGATGGTGCAGGCTGCGGCGGATGGCAAAGATCGAGCCATCGGCGCCCATGGTCGATCCGGTTCGGCTCTCCAGGTCCTTGATGCGCTCCTCTAGTCGCCAGTAGGCCGATCCGGTGGCGGCGGTCGCGCTGTCGTCGGCCGCAGTATAGATCAAATGTCCGCAGACGCAGCCCACGGCGGGATCCGCGAACGGTGCCAGCAGACGCGGCACCGCATCGGCGGCAAAACGGACATTCGCGTCCGAAAACACCAGGAACTCGGCGTCCGTCGCGGCGACCAGGGTGTTCATCCCGCAGGTCTTCCCCTGCCGCGTCGCGCCAAAAATAACCCGCACCTGGTTCTTGTATTCCTGCAAGATCTCGGCCGTACCGTCGGTTGCCGCGTCAACATAGACCAGCAGCTCCAGCGTCGGCACCGCCAGCCGCATCGCCAACAGATTTTCAATCTTGGCGCGGATGATCGGCACTTCGTTGTAGGCGGACACGCAGAGCGCGACGCGTGGTGGCTTCTCCGGCGCCGCGGCGCGGACCGGTCGCGCTGCGCCGATCCGCCCCGCTGCCGCGAGGCTGGCAGGATAGGTGACGAAGGGATGCACGGCGAGCGCCGCGAGCGCGCTGCCTGCGGCGATCAACTCAGGTCCCATAGCGCACCTCATCGGCAATATCACGCGCGTGCGGCATTCCAGGCGGCGGGCGCCACACCTCGCCCGCCCCAGCGGGTATCGGGCGTCGCGACGCAGCGGCCTGCAGGACTGCTTCATACTGTCCGGCAATGCGGATGGCGTCGTAGGCTGTTGCGGTATCGCGGCATCGGGTGCGCATCCCGGCCCGGTCCCACCCTTTGTCCAGCAAGGCAGCGAGGGCTTCCCGCAGCGCCGGGGCGTCGGCGGCACGCGCAACGAACCCCGTCTGCCCCGGCCGAATCACCTCCGGTAGACCGCCGAGCGGACTGACCAGGCTGGGCACGCCATAGGCAAGCGCCTCGTGAAAAACGCGAGGAAACGGGTCTTCCCACACTGAAGGAACCACCAGCAGGTCGAGGTTCGGAAAGAAATCGTCAGGCCGCACGTGGCCCAGGAACATGATGTTGGCGCACCCATCGGCACGTGCGCGCAGTCGGGCGACGTCGTCCGGGCGGCCCGAACCGGCGATCGTGAGCTGGACTTGCTCCTCCGGCAACCCACGCATCGCATCCAGAAGCAGCTCAAGCCCCTTGGTCGGCTCCAGACGGCCCATGAACCCCAACCTAAGCCGGACGTCGGTCGGTGCCGGATCTGGTGGCGATCTGCTGGGATTATTGCCCCGAATGATCCGAACCGGCTGCACGCCCGTCACGGCGTCCGGGAACGCACCCGCAAGCGCGAGCCGGTCGAACATCCTATGGCTGACCGCCGTGACCGCAGCCGGCAAATTCGATAGCCGGCGGCGCGGCAGGGAGACGATCCGGCATTCCACACACGGCCTGGTGCAATTGCCATCCCCCGGCCGCCACATCGCGCTGCGCGGGCAGCCGACGTAGTAATCGTGCAGGGTCTGGACGACCGGTACGCCGAGCCGCACCGCCGCCACCCAGGCGGCGGCGGAAAACCCCTGTAGATTGTGACAGTGGACGACATCCGGTCGCCGCGTGGCAAGTACGCCAGCAAGACGCCGCTGCATCACTGGGTTAAAGGCGTCGAAGAATTGAAACATCGGCCGCAGCGCACGGGGCCGTCGCGGGCCATGCGGCCAAAGCACGTTGGCAAGCGGCAGATAGTCAACGACGATTCCATCCACCTCACCTTCAGCCGGCATGGGACCGGGGTTCAACGTGACAACGCTGCAGGAATGGCCTCGTGCAGCTAGTGAGCCGGCAAGCATGCGAAGGCTGTTCTCGGCACCGGCAGCCCCATGCGGCGGATAGAGACCATTCACGAATGTGATGCGCACGACCATGTCACCTGATTGCGAAGTCGCGATATAGAGGGCGGTATGAGCCGCCGCTTTCGGTTCCGTCCCACGGCCTCGATTGCGGGCTATTTAGGGAAACACTTGAACAATGTTCAGCTTGTTTGGACGTCGTCGGCGTCGTCGTGCTCACCGCTCGGTGCGCCAACCGCCCCAATTCGGGGCGGGGGCACCGCCTCCTACCCGCCCCACCTCGGACACGATCGAGGCGCAGTGGGAGGCGCTGCGAGAGGCATTCACACCCACCCAGCCGCAACGCAATCCACGCCGGCTCGCTGGCCGCGCATCCGAACTTTCGCTGATCGTCGGTGCCGTTTCCTACAACCGGGCCCATGTCGTACTCTACGGCGATCGTGGTCGCGGCAAGACTTCTCTGGTCAATCTGGTGGCCGCCTCGGCGCGCACGGCGGGCTACATGGTCGGGCGCTACGCGTGCGCGCAAGACAGCATATTCGACGAGATCATGCGGGGCCTTGCGCGGGATTTGCCGCGGCCCTTTTTGAGCGTGCCGGCATGTGATGAGCCGGATCTCGAGGGTTGCGAAGCCGCACTGCCCCGGCGCTCTCTTTCTCCGCGCGACATCGCGCTGCTGCCGGGACGCCTCTCGGGGCGGCGGCTCGTGCTGATCATCGACGAGTTCGACCGCGTTGTGGATGCTGACACCCGCACGCGCCTCGCAGATACGATCAAGCAGGTCTCTGATCGTGGCGCCCGGGTCAGTATCGTCGTGGTCGGGGTATCGGACAGCCTCGAGGATCTGCTCGGCCAGCATCCCTCGATCCAGCGCAATGTAGTCGGCGTGCACCTGCCGCTGCTGCCCGACGCCGACATCCGGGAGATCCTCGCATTCGGTGCCCATCACGCACAAATCGAGTACCCGCGGCATATCCAGGATAGCATTGCGGGCCTCGCGCGCGGCGTCCCTTATATCGCGCATTTGCTGGGATTGCATTCCGGCGAGGTCGCGTTGCAGCGCGGTTCCAGAACGGTCGCAAGCCAGGACTTGCGGAGCGCTGTCACTCGCGCGATCGCCGAACTCGATCCTCGCGTGGCGGTCGGCTATGAGGAGTTGATCCAGGGCGGGCTGGATCCGGCGATGCGGCAATTGTTGCATATTATCGCCGGCGCTGGCCACGACCGCTTTGCCCGGTTCTCCGTGCGCCAGGAAGGCGCCGCGTTCCGTATCGGAGATCGCCAGGTCGACGGCACGCTCTGGACCCAGCTTGGTGAGGCCGGCGTGGTGCGCCCGTGCCGCAGTGCCGGCTTCGGGCTTCACACGCTGTCGGAGCCAATGCTGCTGCACTACATCCTGCTGCGCGGCGTTGCGGAAGCGGGGCCAATCGTCGCGCGACCAACCCCGGAGGTCCTGGTCTGATCCAAACCAACAATGGCCTCTTTCCCCTTCCGTCTGCCTGGGCATGAGCCCCGCTTGAACGCCGGCTAGACTGCACCCTCCCGGCGAAATACGACCGGGATCGTCTTGAACAGAATGGCGATATCGTGCCACAGGGACCAATTGCGGGCATACCAGCGGTCCAGCTGGACCCGACGGGCATAGCTGGTGTCGCTTCGACCGCTGACTTGCCACAGCCCAGTGATGCCTGGCTTCGTGCCGTAGTAGTATTCAATGTCACCGCCATAGCGGCTGATCTCCGCCTCCACGATGGGACGCGGCCCGACGAGGCTCATTTCGCCGCGCAACACATTCAGAAGCTGCGGCAGTTCGTCGAGACTCGTCCTACGCAAGAAAAGCCCTACCGGGGTGACACGGGGATCATTCCGCAGCTTCTGCTGCTGCTCCCACTCCCGGCGCGCGTCCGGATCATGCGCGAGCAGATCGCGTAGAGCCGAGTCGGCGTTCACAATCATGGTGCGGAACTTGATGCACTCGAAGGTTTGCCCACCGGCGCCGATGCGCTTGTGACGGAACAGCGCTGGCCCACCATCGCGACGTACCAAGGAAGCCAGCACCAGAAACAGCGGAGCGAGAAAAAAAAGGGCCAGCGCCGCCCCCACTTGGTCCAGCACCAGCTTGGCCATGCGCGCGACCGGACGGTCGAGATTGTCGCGGCACGCCAGCATCAGCACATCGTGACTAAGAAAATAGTGCTGGCTGAACCCTTGCACGGGCAGGCCGTCGACCGACGGCACAACTGCAAGCGGCACCCGGGCTCGCGCCAGAACCGCGGCGATGCCGCGAAGGTCGCTCCCGGCGCGGCCACCGAGCTGAACCACCACGAACTGCACCTCTCGGGTAACCAGCAGTCGCAGCCACCCCCCAACGTCATCGACGTGCGGTGCGTCACGAGGGGACAGGGTGCCGACGATGTCGTAGCCAAGGGCCGGCTCGGATCGCAACGCCGCCGTCACGCCAGCGGTGACCGATGCCTCACCCACCACCAGTGTCCGCAAGCTCCAATAGCCGCGCGCGCCTAACAGGCCGCGCGCCATGCGACGCATGGACAGCGACGTAAGCGCAAAAAGCAACCAGCGAAACATCCCCTCGTTACCGAAGGTGGCTCCATAGGCGGCGACGCTAATCAGGCCGTCGGCGACGAAGGCGAATGCGGTTCCACACAGCACGGCCCGTGCCTCGATCCAGAACGGGATCCGTGCCGTATAATGCCGCTGTGCGGCGAAGTAGGTCAGCAGGCAGGTAAGTACAAGGAAGGTGGCCCAGCCATGCCAAGCGGTGCCAAGGGCCACCATCCGCTGATAGGTCCGGTCAAACGGTTCCTGCTCCACCGCAAGGCCGAGCGAGAACGCCGCCACAGCAGCGATCGCAAAGGCCGAAAGGTCAGCGCCGAGCAGGACAAGCGGACGCCAACGCACGGCGGTACCGCGGATGGCAGGGAGCGCATCTCCCCTCGGGACAAACGCATCGTGCATAGCATGTGTCATTCGAAGGCGTCTCCTAGACCGCGCCGCACTTAGAGTGAGTATACCGTAGAGTGAGTATACCGTGGGCCATCCGACCGCTACCGGCGCCATCTCGATATTCGGTTATCGCACCGGTTTACCGCAGTCCGCACTCTCACGCGGCTTTATAGCAACATTAGACTGCGTCGATGCTCACGATGGCTCGACCACCTTCACGACCTCGCGACTATTTTGGTCCTTGCGCAAAGAAGCCGCCCATCGCCTGCTTCTCCAATCGACCCTGCATGCCGGCTCGACCCTGTATGCCCAAAGCAACTTTCAAAAATGACGCTCGTAGACCGTGATGACGTCGCCGGGTGCGAGCGGGGTCCGCCGCACGGCCCGTCCCTCGATGCTCCGACCGGAAACAATGCGGACAACCGAAAAGGCGCTCTCGATCGCCCGATAGGTGAAGCCTCCACCGATTGCGACTGCCGTCAGCACGGTCATGCCGGGCTGGAATGGATACTGCCCAGGCTTCTTTACTTCACCGAGAATGAATATCGGCCGGTAACGTGCCACTTCCACCGCGACACTTGGTTGCTTGAACATGCCCGTATGCACAAGAGCGGCCGTCAACCGCGCCCCAAGCTGACGGGTGCTCATTCCCGCAGCGTGGACATTACCAAGCAGTGGCACGGAGATGTCGCCGCCGTCACCAACGCGAAATTCACCTGTCAGTTGCTCGGCATCGAAGGTGATAACGCGGACGGTGTCTCCCGGACCAAGAATATAGTGACCGACGGGCGCGGACGGGAGCGCCGGTAAATCACTCGCCGGTCCGGCACATCCGACGAGCGCAGCTGCGACCAGGGCAAGCGGAACATAGATGCGCGCCCGATCGACCGGACGAGTCTCGTCTGTGGATAAACTCGTTGCTGAACAGGACATGCGCGTTACGTTCTCCTGCTGCTTAGAAAAGGCTTGATTTGGAGGGGCCCGGCGTGGTTTCGAAGCGGCGCGCAATTTCAATCGACGTCGTCGCATCCGACTTCTCGCATTTCAGCACGATCGCTACCATGGCAACAGGCCTTTCACGAACCTTTGATTGCAATCCCTATCGCCGGAACCGGTTTGTGACTGCCTTTGGTCGAGATGCTATCGCTCCCATGCTAGACCGCACGTTGTTGCGGAAGCAGCGGCACGGCCCCTCCGAGACGACCAACCGAAGGAGCGCTAGCTTGACAATCGACACGAGCAGAAGATGCAGCCGCCCTGGTAGTCGGCCCTATCTCCCGCGGTACCTGACTTCATTGGGGCTGGCATGTGGTGCGGTGGTGGCAGCCACCTCGGCCAGGGCCCAATACGTCCCAGGCTATTTCCCGATCGGGGTTCCGGGGTACGATCAGGAACTCGGGGTCACCGTCGTATCACGCCTGCGACCGCTCTACGCCGAGCGAGGGGTACGCATTGGCGACCTCATTGTCCGTGCGGATCTTGACCAATCTCTGGGCTACGACAGCAATGTACTGGGCCGAAGCGGTGGACGGGGCAGTCCCGTCGTCGTTACCTCCCCGCGTGCTTCGTTTAACTCTGACTGGGGACGAGATGCCTTCGGCGCAAGCTTCAGCCTGTCAAACCGGGCGTACCCGGCAACACCCAGTCAGAATTCGACCGATTGGACTGCCGCCCTGGGAGGTGGATATACAATCGGGCGCCATAACCTGACGCTATCTTATGCGCATCTTCAATTGCATGAGAGTCCCACCAGCATTGGCGCCCCCCCGACCACTACACCCGTCTCATTTTCCGTCGATGATTTCCGGATCTCCTATAAATTTGACCTTGGGAGATTGGAAATCACGCCCAACGCGGAGGCGCTGCTGTGGCGGTACGGTAACGCCACAATAGACGGGATTCCGACGAGCGAGGCCTTCCGCGACGTTGATCAAGTTCGCGGCGGGGCGGGATTTCGCTATTCGCTCGCCGGTCGGACAGCGCTGCTGTTCACGATGCAGGCAATTCGGTCCGATTTTGTTAACAATGTTGTAGGTACCCCGTCTCAGAGTTCTACCAGTATCCTAGCAATGGGTGGCATCGACTACCAATACGATGGTGTCTGGCGCTATCAGGCCCTGGTCGGGGTAGAAGCCCGGTATTTCAATTCAGATCGGTTCAAGAATCGCGTGGCCCCGATCGCTCGCGCCGCAGTGATCTGGACGCCGACCGGGCTCACAACCGTGACCGCTACGGTGCTGCGGACTATCGAAGATCCCGTAGAGATTGGTACGAGCGGCTTCACCTATACAACTGGCGCCCTCCGTGTCGACCACGAGTATCTGCGGAATGTGCTTCTCAACGCGCGGACCGGGATTGAACGGATCACCTACCTGCAGAACGGCGGAGCTCAAACGGGGGTGTTTGCGGGCGCAGGTGTGACCTGGCTACTGAACCGGCACCTGCGTTTAAGCGCGCAATATACTTACACTACCGAGAGCAACCTTGGCGGCCAATCAGCCGGCGAGGTGCAGTCGAGCAGCGCCTTCTTCACGCCGGGCTCGAGCCAGAACGTATTCCTTCTCACCATGCATGTCGGGCTGTGATCAGAACAACGTGAGGAGGGTCCGGCATCTGCCAGTTCTCAACTGTTCGTGTTCAGGGCGCCTCGGGTGGCGGTATATGTTTCCCCGCATCCGCAGCTTCCTTTTGGGCGAGGTATGCTATGTCGAACCCCGAATTGCACCCCAGGTTCACCAACCGCGGCGCGCCGCGTTGGAGCAGCCCGGCCGCCTCTATTGGGTTTGGAAGCATCCTTCTGTCGCTCGTCTGGCTGACTGCCCTGACGGGTGCCAGAGCAGCGGGCGAGCAAAACCTACGCGCCTGCCGAAGCGACGCAAAGCGCTACTGCGCGACGCTCGACCGAACCGGCAGCGCCGAACGCGCCTGCCTCGGCCAGTACTCGGCCAATTTATCTGGACCCTGCCGGATTGCCCTCGAGGGCAACCGGCAACATGGCGGCGTCGGCGACCTCAGCGGTGCAACGCGTTAGGCACAGGGATGGGCCGGACTTCTGAGCGTCGGGAACGAAACCCGGCATAACGTGCCATGCCGATGATGGAGCCGACGACATTGGCCCGGTGGGTCAGACCTAAATCCGGATCCATCGGAGCGCCCCCAAACAGTTCGCGGGCGAGGCCTTTCAGGTCCCAGTACAGATGCCTTAACAATCGTCTGTCGGCCACAAATTTCGCGTAGAGGGCCCCATTTCCTTCGGCATAGGCGCGGGCAAGGTGGCGGATATCCGCCTGACGTCGGCGGCCGTGATGATGAAAGACAACACAATCCGGGACATATTCAATCGGCAAACCAGCGCGATATGCACGATAGACAAAATCGGTATCCTCAGCCGAACGGAATCGCGCGCCAGCGCCAAACAGAGGATCGAACGGTCCGATCCTCTGGATTACATCGCGGTGGATCGCCATGTTGCATCCATGAATGAAGCCGCCGGGATGATCGCTGCCGTCATAGATTGCCGGCTCACTCGCAGTTTTGATCGTGAAGGGAAGATCCCGCTGGTCGCCGAGTTCCACCCGACCACCGCGGATCACTGGGTCGCGGTCATGGGCGAAATGACGCAGCATATTGACCGCATAGTGGGGATGCAGCCGGCAGTCGTCGTCCGTGAAGGCCAGGATGTCGCCGCCGGCTGCCGCCATACCGGCGTTGCGGGCGATCGCGAGGCCGGGCTGCGGCTCGTGTACGATCGTCACCGGGAGAGGTGCCGTTGCCTGCCATTCCAAGACCGTTTTGGCAGTCGCATCACGGGAGCCGTTGTCCACCAGCACAAGCTCGGCATCGCTGAGGGCGCCGGCAGAAGTCACGATCGAGTCCAGCGTCCTCAAAATGCGATCTGCGCCGTCGCGGGTGCAGACAATGAACGAAATCCCGATCGTGGTCACACCTGTTCTCCATGCCGCCGGCAGACGCGTCGCGGGGAATATGGTGAAACCGCAACCCGACCGACCAGTGGCGTCAACAAGAAGTGATTGAGCCCACCGGACCAACAAAGCGATATGCGTCGATCTATCCGGCGTGCTAGCGGCACATGTACAGCGTGAGAAGCCGAAGGTTCGAATGAGCGACGAGACCCGGATTGACGCAGCCGGAACCATGCAGGCGACATTGCCAGGCCAACCGATAGCCGATGTCGATCGCACCGAGTGGCGACGGCGATCCGTCCACGGGGTCACCGCAAGCGTCGTGTCACAGGCCGTTCGCGTGGCGCTGCAACTGGGTACTCAGATCCTGTTGGCGCGGCTGCTTCTGCCCCGAGACTTCGGCCTAGTCGCGATGGTGGCGCCGATCGTTGGATTTGCACAGCTCTTCGCCAACATGGGGCTTCTCGAGGCTGTCATACAGCGCCCGACGATCTCCCGATCCGAGCTGTCCGGCTTATTCTGGATCAATGTCGGCGCAGGTTTCATGTTGGCCGGGCTCGTTGTTCTCATCGCGCCCGCCGTTGCCTGGTTTTATGGCGAGCCGCGCACGGCAGGCATCATGATCAGCCTCGGTGTCCTGCTGGCGATCGGCGGCTGCTCTGCCCTCCCGATGGCAGTGATGACCCGCCGGCTTCGCTTCGTCCAGCTTGCCGCGATCGACCTCGTCGCGGCGGTGATGACGTCAGGGGCCGGTCTGGGCGCGGCGGTGCTCGGTTGGCACTACTGGTCCCTGGTGGCGATGCAAGGCGTCAACGCGGTCGTCATTCTGTGCCTCGCCTGGTCGCTCGCGGGTTGGCGGCCGTCCCCTCCCGGGCGCGTTGTCGGGCTCTCAGCCTTGTTGCGGTTCGGCTCGCAGGTGACTGCGGCGTCGCTCGTGCACTCGCTGTCCTACACCCTCGACAACGTGCTTGTCGGGGTGGTCTGGGGTGCGGCGCCACTGGGCCTCTATGAGCGCGGGTTTCGTCTCATGCTGCGGCCAGTGACCCAGCTCACCACGCCGTTTGCACGGGTCGCCGTTCCGCTCCTTTCCCGGCTGCATGATGATCCGGGACGCTACCGAGATGCTTATGTGGGCTTACTCAGCGCAGTGCTGGCAGCTACGACGCCGGCGATCCTGTTTGCGACCGTGATGGCATCACCGCTGGTCCTTCATCTTCTTGGCTCGGGCTGGGTGGGCGTGGTGCCAGTCTTTGTCTGGTTCGGCGTCGGGGCATTGCTTGCGCCGATCAACATCAGCACCAATTGGCTGTTCATCAGTCAGAACAGGCCGAAACAGGAGATGCGATGGAGCGCGCTTGCCTCCACGCTTTCGCTTGCGTCCTGCGTCGCCGGTTTGCACTGGGGAGTGGTCGGCGTCGCCGCGGCGCGGATCATCGTCGGCGGTGTGGTAAGCACCCCGCTGCTGTGGTGGGCCGTCACAGGCGAGGGACCGGTCGGCCGAGGCGATCTCGCACGCGCCCTTTATCCCGCGGGCATTGCGGGCGCCGCAGCATTTGCCGCGCTGAAGCTGGTCGATCCGATCGTGACGAGCCGGGGTCTGGCCGCGCTGGCCTCGGCGCTGGCCCTTGCTTATATCGCATATGCAGTATGCTATTGCCTGGTGCCGGAAGGCAATAGAACCATACGCAGTGTCTGGCGGATGCGTCCGCCGCTGCACCGTGCAAGGGCATGAGACGAGGCGGAGATCATCGGTGGGCCGATTGGCGGAATCGGGCAACCGCGCGCGTGAGCGCGACCAGACCTTGGCGAAGGATGTGCGTCGTAGACCCGGGGCCCCGGAATAGTTGCACCACGGCCGGAACGATATCTCGATTTTTGACGGCCTCGGCGAAGCGAAACCAGTCCAGGGCGCGTTCCACCGAGCGCAGATGGCGATCCATCGCCGCGGCCAACGCAGGATCTGCCGTCACGCGCGCCTGGTCCAGCAATCCGCGCTCGCGCTCAATCAGATATACCAGATCCTCGGCACGATGCCGTATCGTGGCGGAGTGCGCGGTTACGGTGTACTCGTACGTCGTGTCCGGAGTGACCATCCAGCGTGCTCCGTGCAGCAGGCATCGG
>Ga0307372_10008393_pt1 | contig 14539 bp, 10 predicted proteins | sample OX1MG_FD_202533 | JGI IMG/M metagenome (GOLD analysis project Ga0307372, IMG submission 202533) | Soil microbial communities from Risofladan, Vaasa, Finland - OX-1 | ecosystem: Environmental > Terrestrial > Soil > Coastal area > Acid sulfate soil | place: Finland: Risofladan, Vaasa | collected... | reverse complement strand
CGACAGCCAACGCGATTTGCGAACGGGTCATCGGCACGATCCGCCGGGAGTGCCTCGACTGGCTCATCCCGCTATCGGAATCCCATCTACGCTCGATACTGCGAACGTGGGTCGGCCATTACAACGTTGGCCGGCCACACATGGCGCTCGGTCCTGGTGTCCCTGATCCACCATCCGCGATGGCGAGGATAAATCGGCTCAAATCACGGCACCGCCGCGGGGAGCGGTACTTCGTGCGCGCGAAATCGATCCTTGCCGGACTGCATCACGAGTACTTTGTTGAACCAATGAGGGTCTGATCGAGTTCTTGCGGACCACAAAGGACGATGACGCCAGAGCCTTCTATGAACACTTCACCTTCGAGGCGAGTCCAAGAGATCCGCATCGTTTATTGCTGCTGATGAAAGACTTGATCAGGATTGTTGGAACCGTCCCCACGCACCAATAACAATTCGGGCGCTCACTCACTTTGATAAATCGGAATATGGCGAGGACGGTTCGGCCACCATACGTGCGGGAAGCAAATCCATTCGGCTGCGGACAAAGCGCTCGGTGTCCTTGTCGAGGAAGCAGACGTAGCAACCCTTCATTCCGCGGCTCAATAACACTCGATAGGTATTCTTGACGAGCTGAAGAAAGTTGGTGCTCGACTGTCTCACCGACCGATCACGTGATTCGTTCTTGTTGCCGACCCACGCTTGCCCATCCAAGTCGTACGCAAGATCCTTGCCCCAGATAACGCCCATGTAGTCCACTTCGAAGCCTTGCGCCGTGTAAATGCAACCGACCTGCTCGATGCCGCCCGGATCGGTCGCCCACAAATCGGCGGGCGGAATCCCCTTCGCGAGTCGCCCTGCGTCGGGCTTCGCGTTCCATGGCTTATGCCAGGCGCCGATGACGATATCGTCGACTAGTGTGCCATCGGGATTCGGCGCAGACCAATCCCAACAGTAGCCTGCCGCCAGTCGAGCAGTCACATGGCTCCCAGCCTTCGCGCGGATAGCCGCTTCGAGCGCCTCCGGCGTCGGGTAAATACAAAAGTCGAAAACTTCCGCCCCCGTCCAGAGTTGGTTGGCCGTGCGTTCCAATCCCAGGGTATTGCTGATCCAATTGACGAAGCCGGCGGAGCCGGCGCAACGGAACTGAACTTCGAGTTCGAATTCCGATACATCGTAGTTTAGGTCCACGGCGTGCTGCCTGATGTACTCGCTTGAACCAATTTCCTTCGGTCGCACACCCTGCCGATCGTCGATAAAGAAAACAGATACCTTGGCCGCGTGCAGAATCTCACGAATCTGCGCCTCGCTTGACCGCTTCGCTTTGGGCGTAAATCGATCGTTGCTCGTCTCGCGAATCCGATGCGCCTCGTCGCAGATGAGCGCATCAATTTCGCCGGGCATGGCATTGCGGTAGTTGTTGAAGTATTTGAGAACGGGTTTCGCGCGGCTACCGACGAGCTTCCATAGCGTCTTCGTGAATGCCCGCGATCCGGTCGCATAGTGAGCGGTCCGGCCGTCCCCGAGGAGGCGCCCCAGCAGATTGATTGCCAGCACCGACTTGCCCGTTCCCGGCCCGCCGCGGACGATTACTACGTGTCGATCGCCGCGATAGACCGCGGAGGCCACCACGGCGCGGATCTTCTCGAATACCACAAGTTGCTCATCCAGCAGTACCCACGGCCCTCGACCGGCGATGGTTTCGGCCACGTAGTCCATGAGCTTGCGACTTGGTCTATACCTGCTCTGCTCGATACGTGCGAGAACGCCCTCCCCTTTCCCCGTAATGAGACGATTGCGCAGATAGGCCGTCAGTCCGTCGACCGCGTCTGCCGCAAATAGCGGAAAGCGCGCGATCGCGTCGGAGAACTTCGGCGACATCAGGGCGTCATTCGGTCGAATTTCGTAGTTGTGAAGATACGAGCAGGCGTCGAGCTGGACCGGCCGGTCGCCCTCGTAGAACGCAGAGTGCGTGTCGGCCAGATACTGTTGGTACTGTCCGACTTGAACAGACGGATGCGCCACCTCGCGAATCTTTCCACCAACCCACGTGCTAACCAACCCCTCCGCCTCGGTCGGCTCGCAGTCCGACCACTGTTTCAATTCGACTATTACCGCCTCGTCACGATGAGCAGCGTCCTGACCGCAAATCATGAAATCGAGACGACGGGAGGACCTTGGCAACTCATACTCGACGACGACGCCATGGTCGTTCAGCTTCGCGTATTGAACGACCTGCGCCATCGCACGCAGGGAATTGCCCCACGCGGTCACCTCCGACTTTCCCGGCGGATATCCGTAGTAATTAAAGAAAGCATCGGAGAGTTTCCGCGCAATCTGATTGCGCACTGTGTCCTCGATGAAAGGCATCGACATGCCGGCGTATAGACGCAACGTCAGACCTCCGTATATTCCTCGGGAATCTTGCGGCCCTACTTCATGCGATTATTGGCGGACTTTTCACCCGCGGAATCGATTTTCGTTATGCCACACGAGAAATTCTCGGCCGGGCTGACTGGCACGATCCGCCGGCTGGACGTGCAATGGCTGACCATGATGTGCATAGTACTCGCGACCATTCTGCCATTCCGTCTTCAGCCTGGGACTCACCTCGAATCTCAGTTCTGGGGTTACGGTCACGTACCCGAGATCGAACAGCTTATGCAGGTCCGAACGTAATAAAATTCCATTGCTTACGCGGTGCGGTCCGTGCAAAGCGTACGGCTTGATATGGGCTGCCTCGAGCACTGGAAGCGTCTTTTCGCCAGTGACGGCGCAGCGTCGATCGTAGGCGTCGGTCACGAGCACGCGGAACGCGCCCTGACCGAGTCGCCCCCGGATCAGGTATTCATCACCGAATCGCCTTTGATTGTACGAGTCATCTAACGGCGATGGCTCGCCAACGCTCCGGTTGTCTGCCACTACCGCCTGCACCGCATGCCACAGTGCGCGACCGTCAGCGAGATTCGCATCGTAGGTCTTACCTTGCACGATATTCGGCGCCCAGTTCTCGGGAACGGGAATCCAGGCCGATCGCGGTAGGAAGAACGGTTCGGCCAAAACGTTGCACCCGATTACAGGATCGAGAGACGCATCGTCTCGGCGATACCGCCGGACGCGGGCATTGAGTTCCGCAAGGGAGCCGACTCCGTTCTTTGGCCCAAAGGCATCCCAAGCGAGGGAAATCGGTAATGCGGAATAACGGACGAAATGGCCTCCGCCAACGATAAAGTTGTCGGGGCTATGGAGCTTGAAGAGAAACGGCTCCCCAGCCTGCAGCGCACGAAACGTTCGCGACCCGCTCGGTTGCCAGAAATTGACCTCATCGGCGTTGATTCCGTTCAAGAACTGGAACCAGTCCTTGTCCGTAACGCCCACCCAGATTTTCATTCGCCACCCACGAGCACAATACTAAGCCACAGCGGCCGCAAACGCCGCGAAGAGATCTCCCGGCAACGGGTACCGAAGCCTCCACGTGATGGCCATTGGCAGCTCCGATTCGTGCTTCACATACATGGCTGGACCCAGGAAATAGAATGCGCGTTCGTCACTGCGTCGGCGCGCAAACAGCATGACAGTGGTTCCAGATCCTACATGCCGTTGGTACCGGCGTCCGGTGTCACTGTCCGCGCGAGTGACTGACTGACTCTCCCAATGGATGAGATCGGTGCTGATCGCGTAGTCGCGATACCGAGTGGTCGGTGAAAATTGCCCCGTCGTCTTATCGAGGGTAAACGCCAATAGATCGGCGCCGACATTTGGTACCCAGTACACCCCGGTCTGCCACGGCGGCACTCTGGCGCCGTCACCGACATCGAAGGCCGCAAGAATTTCGACGCGTGTATAGCGCGCATGCACCTGGAGCGGCACCTCTGCATGGGTCAAAAGAGCTACTGGTACGTGCTCACTTCGCGCGGAGAGTACCTCAAGTAGGTCGAGCAGCTCCGTTCGTACCCCGTGATGACTCCAGAGCAGCACCGCGCCTTCGCCGAGGGACGTTCCCCGGTTGACTACACTCGACAACAGTGAACCGACGAGCATGCGAAGCAGGCGTCGCTCTTTTGTGGGCAATTGCGCGAGATCCGGCGCTTGCTCGGTCTCGAGAAGGCGTCGGTATAGGTCGATCCGCACCATGTCATCGACGTGGAGCAGGCGTCCGCTAGCACGCCTGAGCGCCACCTCGTGCGGTCCCGCTGCCAAACTGGCAAGCCCTGCATCTGCGCGCAAGTCAGACCAGCTTTTATTTCCGGCGTAAACGTCCTCGAGATCTAGCCCTGTCTCCTCAAGATAACGGGTCAGCGTACAGTTCGACCCTTGCGCCGTCAGGTGCCGCAGTGCTTCCACGCGCTCGGCCCATCGCGACGGCACAGCATTCTTGATGCTATTCAGCACGATGGTCGACGCGATGCGATCGAGCTCCATGTGGCAGCCAGCCGGTAGGAATGGGAATCCCGCTTCGACCTGTGTCGCGAGCTCCTTGCGTGTACCGCCCAGTAGAGCTCGGAAGCGCCGGTCGAACCGAAACTCCTTTCTATGGTGACCGACGAAGTCGAGGACTGTACAGACGGTCTTGCCGAAACTGCGTCGCAGGCCGCGACCGAGCTGTTGCAGAAACAGAGTCGGGCTATCCGTCGGGCGAAGCATCAGTAACATATCGACTGCCGGAACGTCGACGCCCTCGTTGAACAAGTCGACGGAGAAAACGACGTTAATCCGTCTCGCCGCGAGATCTGCCAATGCGGCGCGACGTTCGGAATCCGGCGTATCGGACCAGATTGCCGTTGCAGCGACGCCTGCTTCGCAAAATACACGGGCCATGAAGCGTGCATGCTCGACGCTGACGCAGAAACCAATTGCCCGCATGCGTGCGAGATTGTCGACACGTCGCTCAAGTTCTTTGATGACGAACTTCGCCTGCATGTCGTTGGCGGTCAGAAGGTTGGAGAGCCCGTCGACGTCATATCCACGGCCACGACGCCAAGCGACTCCACGCAGATCGAGACCGTCGTGGATACCGTAGTAGGCAAAGGCCACCAAGCGTTGCTGATCAATCGCGTCCCAAAGACGAAGTTCGGCGGCAATACGGCCGTCGAACCATTCAAGGATAGGCAGCCCATCGCTTCGCTCGGGCGTAGCAGTTAGCCCGAGCAGTTCAACTGGACGCATATAATCAAGCAGCACTCGATACGAGTGCGCGGCGGCGTGATGAAATTCGTCGATGATGACGATATCGAAATGTGCGGGATTTATTTTTGCAAGCCCAGACGCACTGAGGCTCTGAATGGATGCGAAGACATGTTCGAACCGTTCCGCTCGATGGCCACCGACCCAAAGCTCGCCGAATGAGGGGTCGCGTAGCGCCTGCCGAAAGGTGGCACGACTTTGCGTCAGGATCTCTTCGCGGTGCGCTACGAATAGAAGGCGCGCCCGAGGAAGGACTTCCCGAAGCGCCAGGTAGTCCAACGCGGCCATCACTGTCTTCCCAGTGCCGGTCGCCGCGACAAGGAGATTTCGATGATAGCCCTGCTGTCGAGAGAGGGCTATTTGCTCGAGCAGTCGCTCTTGGAACGGCTCCGGGCGCAGGTCGGTCGGGCTGAGGATTACAGTCGTCTGCCCCTGCGTAGAGTTTTCCGTCCGGGTGCGAAATTCGTCGCGGTCGTAGGGTCTGAAATCGGCATTGTGCCAATAGCTCTCGAAGACCGCGGCAACCTTATCAATGACGTCGGGGTTGCGTGCCCCCGATACTCTTACGTTCCATTCGAGGCCACTAATCTGAGCGGAGTGCGTGAGGTTCGATGAGCCGATGTAGGCCGTGGAGAACCCGGACTGCCGGTGTAGGAGCCACGCCTTAGCGTGCAATCGCGTGCCAGTCGTGTCATAGGACACGCGAATGTCTGCTCCGCTCTCACGCAGCTCCTCGAGTGCGCGCGCCTCTGTCGATCCAGTATAGGTCGTCGTCAGGACCCTGAAACAGCGCCTTGCCGCGCAGTGCGCTCGCAGAGCGGGCATCAGCGGCGCGATCCCGCTGCGGCGGACGAAGGCCATCACTACGTCGATGCGGTCGGCGGAATGGATTTCCTTTAGAATTTGGTGCCCTACCCGCGGCTCCCCCGGCGAATTGGTAAGAAGAGTCGTATCCAATAGCGGGATCAGCGGCTCCATTATCGACTCAGGCCGTCCGTCGGGTAAATGTTCGACGACACCGTGCAGGACTTCCGCTCGTTCCACTGGTCTTTCGGCCGCCAGATCGCCAGCCGACGGTAGGGTTCGAATGATGTCGACCAGGCGACGTGCGAGATCGATTCCGATCACCGTCCTGTCGCCTTCGTCGATCGCTGCGATTGCGCGCTCGATGACACGCGCCAGGTGAAACGCAATTCGATCTGCAGCCTCCGGAGCTCGCAGGCGCTCGCGGATTGCATCCAGGCCACCGCCGATACGGTTCAATTGCTCGTTGACGGCCTCCGTAATAAGTACTTCGTCGAGGCCTCTATTGAGCGTGCCCATCCTGCTTAGTCTACGGTTTTGCGGGGGGCTAGAGGAGCTTTCCGTAGAACATACCCGCTTCCGCAGGGTCCAGAGTACGTCAGCGCTTCGAAATGTAGTCTCTCGTGGAGCTCCGGTCGACGCGATTTATGCTCTGCGGTTACCGGGGGTTCTATACTTGGAATGTCTAAAGGGGTTCCCGCGGTGCCAGCCTCGACGGATGGAGGTGCATCAAATGAGCCAGGGAAGTCGTTTTGGAATTGAGACGACAACGAGAATGACCGTTCCTACAAGTAATATTTGCATTTTCTGCGATCCACCCGTCGATCGGATTTTCTTTCAAAGTGAACTCGTGATTGCCCTTTGGGATGGATTTCCAGTCTCTCCGGGGCACGCCCTGATGGTACCGCGCCGACATATGGCGAATTGGTTTGAGGCTAACGACGACGAGCGGATTGCGCTGTTCGAGGCACTAGATGCGGCGAAGGCAATAATCGATGAAAGACATCACGCCGATGGATATAACATTGGCATCAATAGTGGTGCCGCTGCCGGGCAGACGATATTCCACCTGCACGTTCATCTTATCCCCCGCTTCGCGGGCGACGTAGCGGACCCGCGAGGAGGCGTTCGCTACGTCATTCCAGACCTAGCCAATTACACCAAGTCGCGTCTGGGCCCGGACGCACCCGCGGATTCAGGCCTGTGCAAGTAACTGCGGCGCCGGGTCCGACCGCCGAAGAACAGGTCCAGTTCCTAGGCAAACTCGAGCGACTGTTCTCCGAGGGACAATTCGTCGCCACATACAAGTATGCCTTGCTCGTTGCCCTGGCGGATTTGGCGATACAGCACGGTAGCGATGACTACAGCGACCTTGACCTACCCGTCAGCTCAATTGCCGAGCAGTTCATCGGACTCTATTGGCGTCAATGCGCGCCGTATGGCGCGGCGGTCGCGGACGGCGCCTACAGCACGCTGAGGCAGAACACGGGACAACAGGCCTCCATCATTTCAATCGTAAGTTCGCTGCGCGAACAATCCGGAACGCTCGTGCTGGCAAAGCAATCCTCAGCATGGCCGACGGCCGTTTCGGAAACAGCGAGGCTGATCAAGACGATGCCGCTGTGGCGGCTACAGGTGCTACGGAACGAGACGCTCGACTTCCTCTATGCGGAAAGTCCCACGCCAGGATGTATACGCCTTAAGAGCGGCGTCGCTGCCAATCTTCGCAGGTTCCACGGGATGGTCATTCGACTCGCGCAATCGGAGTGGCTTCATTTCATCCAGAGGCTACCCAGCAATACGCCGCTGCTGGGTGCGACGTCTGATTTGGGACAGTTTCTGTTCGGCGCCGATCGGTCGGCGCTGATCCGCATGGCTGAGCCGCTCGCCAATTTTCAGTCGGGACTTTGCCTGTATTGCCAGCGTGCGGTTCGTGCGGGCGAGATCGATCACTTCGTACCCTGGTCTCGCTACCCGCGCGATCTCGCGCACAATCTGGTTATTGCACATAAAGAATGCAACCGCCAGAAAAGCGATCTGCTGGCTTGCGAGACGCACCTCGATCGCTGGCTGCGCCGAAACGCCGATTACGGAGACGTGATCGGCGAAGCCGCGGAACGATTGAACATCCTTGTCGACCTGCCAACCGCGGTCAGCGTGGCACGGTGGGCCTATTCACATGGCGAAAATCTACATTCGCCTGCCTGGCTACGCGGTGACGTCGTCGAGCCGCTTACCGGACGATGGCGCTCGCTACTCTATGCCTAGTCTGGCGGTTTAGTCCACGGCAGAGTGAGAGAGGAGAAACCGAGACTGCCGCTTGGAATTCTCGTCATCGAACAATGGGCTCTCGAATCTTCGGTTCGCGATCACCATGCTGCTTCATTAGCACGACGGCAATGCGTTCACGCTCTGTCATCGGCGGATCGAATGTCTTGATGAAGCGCAGAACATCTTGAGCCAGCGTCGGTCGGTCCGTGTAAGCTAACTCCCTGGCGACATCGAGCCAGCCGCGCATGACCTCTCGCCGAGTCTCCGTCGATTGTGTCCGTCCCGACTTCTCGCGCAATTTCCCTTCACGCAGGTCGTCGGCAACGGCCATGACCTTGGTTCGCATATGTGTCGACCGACCCTCTCGCGCGGCCCAGTGGATGGCGTCGTGCTTTCGCGTCTTGCTAATGCCGCGGACCGCGCGATCAGTCGCGTTCGCGTCGATCCCCAGAGCACGCAAGTGTCGCGCGAATTCCCGCCGCCACCCCCGGAGCATCTCCCGGCTGATGTGCAGCCGATTGCCTTGCTCGCTCACCGCCTTGACGACCAAGTGCACGTGAGGATGCGGCTGATCGGTATGCAAGGCCATCCCATAGCGGTGCTTGAGCGCGAACTGTTCCCGGGCGAATACCCGACTCGCCGTGAGCACGGCGGATGCCGGCGTACCCGCGGGCATGGAGAGCACGATGTTGTGCACCAGCTTCTTAGGCTTCTGGCCGGCCACAACCCGATAGGCCGTGCGCGCCTCGGCGGCGTCGAGCTCGAGGTCCCACTCCTCGACGAGCGCCCGCTGCTCCGCCCTGCCCTGGAGACGCTCGCCGTCGTCGGTCTCGATCTCAAAGTCTCTCCGGCCAATGTAACCAAAGTGTGCGGCCACCCCTTTCGGACTCGTGCCGCCACCCGAGATCTTGACCATGACTTCCGGCGCGTGGCGCACCGTGCGCGCGATCTGCTCGACCTCGGCCGATGACCAGCGGTCCCGCTCCGTCGGGCCGCGTTTGGCGTCGCTCACGAGATCAAGGAACGTCCGGGAAGCATTATGACGAGGGCGCATGACCGGACTCCCAGCTCTGGAGGTTCTTGGCGATGTACGCGCGGACGTACCCGTGCGTCGCCACGCACGCTTCGAGGATGCGCTGCAGCGTCTGCATATTGGGTCCCGCCGCCGGGCGTCCCTGGTTGAGGGCATGGGCGATCTGATTGAGGTTCCGACCAATGGCCGCGAGCTCCCGGGTGACCTGGCGAAGCGCGCGCAGCTCCGCGTCCGGGATCGGGCTCACCCCGGACAGGTGCGCGCGGAGCACGTTGGAGGCATAGGTCGCGGGCCGCAGGCACCTCGCGGCCGCCCGCTCCTCGATCAGCCATCGATCGTGGGCGGTCAAACGAACGTAAAGCCGGGTGCGCCGGATGGCGCGATCAGGCGATGGAGCGGACGCGGGGACGACGTCCGTCGCCGAATTCAGCACCAGATCGACCAGGCGTTTGAGGAGCGCCGATTCGCTCAGCTGCTGACGCTGCGCGAGCACGCGGAACCGCGTCTTCGTCTCCAAAGATACCCGTGCTGCGATGAATTGGTCGGCGCTCATGCATAACCGATGTTAAACATCAGCGGCCGAAAGGCGATCCTGCGTTTCGACGTAAATTGATCGAAACTGCCCCTTGTCAACTTGCCGAATCTGTGCAATTGGCGTGCTATGAGCGAGCAACCACGATGGCATACCGTTGCCCGTGCTCCGTGGCGCCGACAAAAAATGGGGAGGAAGCGCCAGATGATTCCGCAACGACTCATCGTCGGCCCGCCCGCCGACCGGTTCGTCACTGCGGTCGTTCATTGTCCATGTGGGCCAATTGCGCCTCTGGATAACGCTCGCCGGCCGCCGAATCCGGGGGCACCGCCCGCTCGATCTCCTCGAGCTGTGCGGTCGACAGTTCCATCTTCAGCGCGCCGAGCGACTCGATCAGCCGATCCCGCCGGCGCGCACCGATCAAGGGAACGATCGCGACCCTCTGATCGGCGGCCCGCACGAGGACCCAGGCTATCGCGACCTGTGCGACCGAGGCGCCGATCCGGTCCGCAGCCGCCCGCAATCGCTCCACCAGCGCGAGGTTGACCTCGAGGTTCCCATCTTGAAAGCGCGGCGCCCGGGAGCGGAAGTCGCCCTTGCCGCTCTCCTTTTTCCAGTGCCCGCTGATGAGCCCGCGCGCGAGCACGCCGTAGGCCGTGACCCCGATGCCGAGTTCCCGGCAGGTCGGCAGGATCTTAGCCTCGATGCCGCGCGAGATCAGCGAGTACTCGATCTGCAGATCCGCGATCGGGTGCACCGCGTGAGCGCGCCGGATGGTCTTCGCGCCGACTTCCGACAGACCGATGTGGCGTACGTACCCTTGCGTGATGAGATCCGCGATGGCCCCGACCGTGTCCTCGATTGGTACGCCGGGATCGAGCCGCGCCGGACGATAGATGTCGATGTAGTCGACGCCCAGGCGCTTCAGCGAGTAGGCGACGAAGTTGCGTACCGCCGACGGTCGCGAATCGTAGCCATGGAACTCCCCCGGACCCGGACCGCGCAGAGCGCCGAACTTCACGCTGATCAGCACTTGATCGCGCGGCCGGCCGCGGAGCGCTTCGCCGACGAGCATCTCGTTGTGGCCCATGCCGTAGAAATCGCCGGTATCGAGAAGCGTCACGCCCTCATCGAGCGCCGCGTGGATGGTCGCAATGCTCTCGGCGCGATCGGCCGGACCGTACATATCCGACATGCCCATGGTGCCGAGACCGAGCGCCGAGACCGTCGGACCGAAGGCGCCGAGTGACCTGTAGTCCATACGAGACCTCCTGAGACGAACCGATCAGCCGGCGAGATCTTACAGACCGCTCGGAAGCTTGGATGCCATCAGCTTCCGCCGGTCGCGGCCTGCGCCCATCGACGATGAACGTGCCGTCGCCGACCGCGTGAATCGTGCGTGGCTCTTTACGCGCAAGACCCAGGTACGCGACAACGCCCTCCAGCACGACGATGTGGTGTTTCCTGATGATGTCGATGACCTTGCACTCGATGTTGGCCAGACACTCCTTGATCAGGGGCGCCTTGACGATCCTACCCGAGGCGGGCGTAAGCCTGAACCGGGCAAATTTATCCGTGTCGATGCCGGAGCACGTCCCGATCCCGACCACCGTGTCCAGCATGTCCACGGTGGGAATCGCAATCACGCACTCCTTGGTTTTGCGCAGCGCCGCGAACGAGTGATTCCACGCGCCCGTGGTGATCGCGAAGACCGGCGTGAAATCCACCACATGGTCCACGAGATCGTCATAACGTTATTCTTCCTCCCGTCATGGGTCGTCACGAAGACCACCGGCCCCGGTTCCAGCAAAGTAAACGCCCTGCTGCACTTCAACTGCCGCATGCGCGCACCTCCCGGTCTTCCCTTATCCACCCAGCCGCCATTCGTCAAGAACCCATCTCTCGATGTCGATCCACGAGTCCGCCACGGGACCCTTGAGATGCCGGTTGGGGCGCATCTCGACCGGCGACCTGCTCATCACGGCGCGGCTCCCGGATTTCCGCCGCGCAGCCGACCACCGCCGCGCGATGCGGCTCCTGCGCGAGCTGCCGTGCGCGACCTCGTCGGCCGGGACGTCGCCGTCGCGGCCGACGACAACTATCGAAAGCCACGAACCCTTGGCGTCACGATACGCAAGACGATGGACGTCATCATCGGTACGTTTGCATCCGCAACGACCACGAACTGCTCCACGACGATCGCGATTTCGCCGCGCTCGAAACGCACGCTGAATTGCGCGTTCTGCGTTGATTCGCCCGCGCCACGACTCGTGATGCACAGATCACGGACGCTGACAAGGGTGAGATTCGCTCAAATTTCATCGAAACTCCGGGCTGACAGCGATTCCATTCCGGTGCACCATCGCCCATGCGTGACAACTCGCCCATAAACCACCGGAACCACACTGCGTGGGGAAGTGGATGTCTTGCTGTGATTGCCTGCCGAGTGGACCCGCCGGCATAGCCGGCAATTTCGCTGCGTCGCCGCGACCGTGAGGACGCTCGATCTCGCCGAGGCCGCGGCATTCCTGCGGATGCACCCCGAGGAGGTCCGCTCGCGCGCTAAACGCGGCCTCGTCCCCGGTGCGAAGCCTGGGCGCCGCTGGGTATTTCTCGAGACCGACCTCGCCGAGTTCTTACGCTCGCGATATCCTGTCGAACGGCAAGCGCTGCAAGTGACCTACCCGCAGGAGGGCGTATGTCACTTAGAAAGCGCGGGTCGGTCTGGTGGATCGACTTCGCCACCCCCAGTGGTGAGCGAGTACGCCGATCTACTCAGACCGGCAAAAGGGCCGAGGCGCAGGAGCTGCACGACCAGCTAAAGGGCGAAGTCTGGCGGCGAGAGCGCCTCGGGGCGAGACCGAAGCGAATCTGGCAGGACGCAGCGGTGCGCTGGCTCCGCGAACAGGCCCACAAGGCCTCGATCGACGGAGACCGTGCGATTCTGCGTTGGCTCGACAAGTTTCTGGCCGATCGCAATCTCGAGAGTATCAATCGGGCCTTGATCGATGCGATCACCGAAGCGAAACAGGCGGAAGGGTGTGCGAACGCGACCGTAAATCGCATGCTCTCGCTCGTGCGATCGATCTTGCGCAAGTGCACGCGCGACTGGGAGTGGCTGGATCGGGCGCCGACGGTGAGGCTCTTGAAGGAGCCGACGCGGCGGATCCGCTTCCTGACCCCACACCAGGCGCACGTGCTCCTTCGCGAGCTCCCGGCGCACTTGCGCGACATGGCGGCCTTCTCGCTGCAGACGGGACTGCGCGCGGCGAACGTGACCGGACTCACCTGGGAACAGGTGGACCTGTCGCGCAAGCTCGCGTGGATTCATCCCGATCAGGCGAAGGCGCGCAAGGCGATCGCGGTGCCGTTGAACGGCACGGCGATGCAGATCCTGCGCGAGCGGCGCGGCCAGCACACGACCTGGGTGTTCACCTACGAGGGACAACGCATCCATCAGGTGAGCACCCGCGCGTGGTATCTGGCGATGAAGCGCGCCGGCATCGAGGACTTCCGCTGGCACGACTTGAGGCACACCTGGGCGAGTTGGCACGTGCAAAACGGCACGCCGCTCTTCGCGCTGCAGGAGCTCGGGGGCTGGGAGACCGCGAAGATGGTCCGCCGCTACGCACACCTGAACGCCGAGCACGTCGCGCCCTATGCCGTGAACACGGAAGTGCATGGCGCAGGCCCGAGCAGCGGATTTTCACGGCACAGTGGGAGCGTGTCGTCCGAGGCGCCGGTGGCCGAATTTCACGGCACAAATACGGCACAACCACCGGATTTTCACGGCACAGCCCGATTGAAACTCGTGGAAAATTAAAGGCTTATGTGGTGGCCAGGGAGGGAATTGAACCCCCGACACGCGGATTTTCAGTCCTCAGGCAAATTGAGCCTAAAATCTTGATTACGCTCCATAAGTACCTTGGCGAGTGTCTAATATTTTCACCTGATCGTCTTACTTAAGTATCTGATGCAACAGGATTCCCGAAAATAATATTAGACGTCCACGATGCGGGACTCTCCGCGATTCATTGTCGCCTGAAGGGGAGGGACCGCATGCACTCTTCCGCCCAAGCGGGAATTAGGAGGCGTCGCCAGAATTCGCCTTTAGCTTGCCGGAAAACTTTTGCGTCTGCGCCTTGGCGCCGGTCTCTTTGCTCGAGATAGTCGCGGGCATTACACCGGGTTTACTCGATACTGCTGGCTGCAGTGGGTCAAGTTATACCCATGCTCTGAAGACGCCGCAGAAAGCGAGCGAAATCCCGAAGTTGTTCCAAATCATCGGGTGGTATTCCGTCAGGATCAAAGTGCATCACATCGTTCCGAATGACTCTTACGGATTCCAATTTTTTGCAAAACGTCTTTCGATCAATTGGCAATCCTAACTTCGTCCATCGTTCCGTATTTTCGATTAGTTTGATGTATTCGCCGATCGATAGGTCGGATACGCTCTCTACAACACGAGATTGATCGCTTGGGTCACGTGCCTCCGCAAGCTCAGCAAGCGATAGCTTTTCGCCGATAATTTGACGAATGTGATTCTCGATTTCGCCAAGCTGGAGAAATGGTTCTGCCAGTTGCTGGAATTGATTGTTTAGATCACTCGATGTAAGAATTCCCGTAATCCGATTCTCTACGCCCCGCACCAAAACGTACTGGTATTCGGCAATAATAGGAATGGCCTGAAATATCGATGACTCAGCTCGAATCTCTTGT
>Ga0307372_10008391_pt1 | contig 14541 bp, 15 predicted proteins | sample OX1MG_FD_202533 | JGI IMG/M metagenome (GOLD analysis project Ga0307372, IMG submission 202533) | Soil microbial communities from Risofladan, Vaasa, Finland - OX-1 | ecosystem: Environmental > Terrestrial > Soil > Coastal area > Acid sulfate soil | place: Finland: Risofladan, Vaasa | collected... | reverse complement strand
ACAACAAGGTTTTTCTGCTGGATCGTTTCGGCAACATGACCACCGAAACCACCTCCACCATTTATCGCGAGTTCAGCTTTACCAGCGATCCGGGCGTCCCGACCATGGACCCGTCGGGCAGCGGAATTTACTACGCCGAGTACACCCGGGTGGTTCAGCCCGAACAATCGCGCTACACCACGCAATTGACGCTGTACTACAACGACGCTACCAAGCCCGAGGATCTGTTCCTGTTCATCCCGGCGCTGCGCCGCACCCTGCGGCTTTCGGCGGCGTCGCGATGCTCGCCGTTTGTCGGCACCGACTTCATTCAGGATGACGTCAAGCAGCTGTTCAATGGCGGGATCGTACGCTTTGGCGCCACCCTGGTCGGCGAGCCCAACACCCTCGCCATCACGGTTGCGGACGAAAAAGCCTCGAGCAACATGAGCAACTACTACCCGATGCTGTTCCCCGGACCCAAGGTCGGCAAATGGGAGGTACGCCCTACCTATCTGCTCGATGTGCGGCGCATCCCGGCGCAACGCAAGGGCTACTGTATCGGCAAGCGCATGCTCTATGTTGACAAGCAGCAGCTTACGCAGTCCTGGGCCGATCTTTACGACGAGAATATGAAGTACTGGAAGTCAATTTCCTTCCAGCAGATCGCCCATGACGTGCCGGGCGTGGGACCGGTGATGTATACCGGTGACTACCTGGTGGCAGGCTGGGATCAGCAGAACAGCCACGCCAGCGGCTGGATCACCAACCCGCCGTTCGGCACCAACCAGCAGTGCGCCAACCTGGGCGGCATCAACTACACCGACGCGAAGTTGTATTCGAGCGTGTCGGGTCTGAGCTCGATCATGCAATAGCTACGGATGCGCGCCTCGCCGCCGGCATCGCGGCGGCGGGGCGCGCTAGACTATTCTGCCGAACAGATTCTTCGGCAACGCCGCGTGGATGCCCTTGCGTTGATCGACCACCTGCGTGACCCCGAAATCGACCGCCACTGACATCAGCGAGTAGGCCTCGTCTCGCGAAAGCCCTTTTCGCGAGGTCAGGAACGCCAGCATCTTGAGCGCCGCCTGCCGCATCGCGAGGTCGAGATCCTCGTCAAATCCGTGCGTGAACCAATGGCTGGCGGTTTCGAGGATCGGATGATCGGTCGGAAAGTCCTTGCGCACGAACAGTTGCAGCACGGCGTTGGCGGAGGACTCGATGGCGGTGCCGGAGAGCTCGCCGTCGCCTTCCGCCATGTGCGGATCGCCGGCAAAGAACAGCGCGCCGGGATTGAAGACCGGGTAATACATGACGGCGCCCGGTCCGATGCGCCAGTTGTCGATGTTGCCGCCGAAGTCGGCCGGCGGGATGCTGTTGATGCGCCCCGCTTCGCGCGGCGCCACGCCCATCACGCCCAGATGCGGCCGTAGCGGAACCGTCACGTCGACCAGCGCCGGTTCGCGGCCGCTGGGGTCGGGATCGATTATCGTGCCGGGTGCGTCGTAGCGCGGACTGCTGCGATAGTCGAAGGCGAACGCCGCGCGCGCCCATCCCGAGTCCGCATCGATGCGATAGATGGTGATGCGCTCCTTGCGGAACTCATCGTAGAGGCCGCCCCACCAGGCGGCGAGGTTGGTGCCATACGGCAGGCGCGGCTCGAGGCCGAGAATCCTGACCTCCAGCGTGTCGCCCGGCTGCGCCTCGTGCACGTAGATCGGTCCGGTAATGATATGCACGCCCGGCCCGCGTTCACTCATCGGGATGGTCGCGTAAACCTCGCGCACGCCGTCATCCATCATCAGGTCGGGCGCATCGCCGGCCTGATGGGTCAGGGTCTCGACGGAAATTATGTCGCCCGAATGCACGTGCAGCACCGGCGCGCGCGAGTTATCGAAAAATCCCCAGAAGCAGTTGGCCGGCGTGGCGGGAAGTGTATGAAGCTGCGGCTGCGACGCGGCAGGCGACTGATGCTTATGGCTGCTCATAGCTGGTCCCTCTCGAATCGCTCGGCATATCCGAAGAAATACTGTCGGGCGCGGACGGCAGGCACAAGCGCGGCGCCCGATAAATCGGGCGCCGCGCGGTCATTGCAGGCGATTAGTTATCCGGTAACGAGCGGGCCCCACGGTTTCAGGCGAGCCCGCTCCACGGTCTGCTGCGATTCTTACCGCAGGATTTCACTCAGGCCGCTGCTGAAACTGTAACGCGCGACATCGTCGTAGTTCTGGCCGTCGAAGTTCTTGCACTGCTCGTTGGCTGCCCACGGACGCCCGCTGATCGAATTGTTGGCGAAGCCAAGCGTGAGATGGCCGTTCTGCATATCCCACGTATTGTTGAACCATTGCTGCGCCTGGACCGTCACGCCGACGTGGGGCACGAAGCGGGCAAACTGGGTGTCGTTAAAGGCCTTCCACAAATGTCCGCTCTTATCGTAGCCGTCTTTCCAGAGCGCGATGTAGGACTCCTTGTCGAGGTACAACAGGTTCTTTTCATAGCAATAGCCCGCGGCCCGCGAAGGTATGCGCCTGACATCGAGCACCCAGACCGGACGCGCTTCCCATTTCCCCAGCGAAGGCTTGGGAAAGAAAAACGGCTTGAAGTAGCTATTGAGATTCGCGATCGCACTGGAGCTCGGAGTTTGAGTCAAGGCCAGTGCATAGCCCTCGCGTACCACGCGCGAGTTGAAGATTCGGTAATCGCCGTTGAACATGCTCTTGAAAGCGTCGTCCTGGGTGAGATCTGAACCGGCGAACGGCGAGCATCGCGCCGCCGACGACAGCCGCAACGCCCGGCGCATCGCGGGGATGAAGATGAAGGTGTCCTGCGCCTTGCTGGGATCGTCGTAATGGATATTCAGGATGGTCGTGTAGCGGGCCTGCTCCGGCTCCATCAGGGCGAACTCCTGACTGTAGAACAGCCCGTGCGCCTGCGGATCGTTGATCGGCTGCCCGAAGTCGCTGATATGCGAAAGGCGGCGATTTACCGCAAAGCCGGTCTCCGTGTTGGTATTGCCGAATCGATCGACCAGATGAAAGGTGAACGGCCCGCACAACAGATACGGCGTATAGACGTACCAGAGGTCAACCAGCAGCTTCCAGCCGCGCTGCGGTCCGCTCGCGTTGGGAAAGGGCAGTCCGGCCACATAACCCGTAACCGCGTGACCACCGCCCGGCAGGTCCACGATCTTCACCGAGTGGCTGTACTTCTCGGTGTCGGCGTTGAACTGCGCCGGCATCGAATACTGATGGGTGGGACCGACCACCATCTGAAAGTCCGCCGGCATCTTCCAGACCGCGGTGCCTCTGAACAGCGCCTGCATCCCATCAGGCATGTATTCCTTGTACTGCTGCCAATTGCTCGGGGTGATCACCGTGTCCGGCGTGATCGGACCACGCACGGTCGGGATTTGCGCCGCCGTCATCGGGATAGGCGCGGATGCTTCGCCCGCTTCCTCGGCCCAGGCCGGCTGCGAACACACTGCCAGCAACATAAAGATGGCAGAAATCCACGCGACGCTCGCTCTACTCATTTATCCTTTTAGCTCTCCTAATAGATTACAAACCCGGCATCGGTTCGCGCGCCGCGATCAGTTGACGATCTGCGTGCACGATCAGCGGGCAACGCTTGCCCACGCCGCTATACCGCAATAGCTGTGCCACGACATTTGTTGAACGAAATGACATGGCGGCACGCCAGCCGCCAACGAATCGCGCAGCAACTGTTCAGATTATCGGCAATTTCGCGAAAGGGGCGCTGTTGAAACCGATCGCTTGTCCCCCCACCAGCCCGCTTACTTTTGCTCGGAGGCCGGCGCGGGCGGCGGCTGGCGCAGCAGGATCTGATCGGCGTAGAGCGCTTCGATCTCGGCGGTCGAGAGCCCCAGCAACTCGCGCATCACGCGCTCGTTGTCCTCGCCGACCCGCGGCGCGCGCAACTCGCTCTTCTGCGCCCAGCCGGAAAACTTGACCGGCATTCCGGGCACGTCGAATTCGCCGATCGCGCGATCGCGGGTGTGGCGCACGGTCTGGCGCTCGCGCAGATGGGGATGCGCCATCGTCTCCTCGAGCTTCAGCACCGGCGCGCACGGCACGCGTTGCGCCTCGAGCGCGGCCAGCGCCGCGCTGCGGTCGGGGAAGCTATCGAGCCAATTCTGGATAAGCTCGCGAATCGCCGGATTGTTGCGCATCCGATCGCGATTGGTGGCGAAGCGCGGATCGTCCTTGGCCGCCGGATCGCCCATCGCCCGCCACAGTCGCGCCATCTCGTGCTGTTGCACGATCAGAAAGATGAAGCCCTCGCCGGTCTTGAAAACGCCGCACGGACTCATGTTGGGATGCAGCGAGCCGGTGCGCCGAGGCTTGTAGCGGCCCGGCCTCAGCGCCACCACCGGCACGCTGATTTCGTGCATGTGAAAGTAGGTGTCGAGGATCGAGGCGTCGATATACTGGCCCGCGCCGGTGCGTTCGCGATTGAGCAGCGCAAAGCCGATCGCCATCGCAGCCGCCACGCCGGTCGAGATGTCGCCGATCGCCATCGCCGGTACCACCGGCGGCAGGTCGGGCTCGCCGATCAGCTCGGTGATGCCGGCGTAGGCCTGGCCGACGTAGTCGTAGCCCGGGATGCGGTTGAGCGGACCGGTCTGGCCGGCCACCGAAATCGAGCACATGACGATTTTCGGGTTGAGCTTTTTCAGCGTCTCGTAGCCGAAGCCCATCCCGGCGATTACGCCGGGCGCGAAATTCTCCACCACCACGTCGATCTTCGGCATCATCCGGTAGAGCAGATCACAGGCGCGCGGATTGCGAAGATCGAGCGCGATGCCGAGCTTGCTGTGATTGTGCTGGAAGTAGTAGGTGCTCATGCCGTCGGCGATCACGCCGAAATTACGGGTGTGCTCGCCGTGCGCGCTGCGTTCGATCTTGATCACCTCGGCGCCCATCTCGGCCAGAATTCGCGCACAGGTCGGTCCGGCCACGAAGTGGCTGAAATCGAGCACCCGGTAGCCCTCGAGCATGTTCGGCACGCTTGCCAAGCGGGTTCCTCCCTCGGTTACTGGCTCGGGCTGCGGCGACATTCGGCGCAGCGGCCGTACAGCTCGAGCCGGTGATGGGTCAGCTCGGCGCCCAGCTCGCGCGCGACCGCCTGCTGGATACGCTCGAGGCCCTCGTTCTCGAACTCGATAATCTTGCCGCAGGATTCGCAGATGAAGTGATCGTGATGATGCTTGCCGGCGGCCTCGTAGCGGGCCTGGTCCTCGGCGAAGTGGCGCTCGGAAGCGAGCTCGCACTCGGTCAACAGCCGCAGCGTGCGATAGATGGTCGCGTAGCCGACGTGGGGATTGATCTTGCGAACCTCGGCGTAGAGCTCTTCGGCGCTGATATGGCGGCCGAGCTCGAAGAACACCCGCACGATGTCGTCGCGCTGGCCGGTCGACTTGAGCCCGCGCTCCTTGAGCCGGGCGTGAAACAGCTGCAAGCGCTCGGTGATCGGGTCGCCGCCGCGGCGGCGCTCGACGGTCGTGCGGCCCGGCCCCGCGCTCTGCTCGAGGCGCGCCATAGAACCTGACTAACCCTGTTCGGGTCCGCCCTGCAACAGGCGGCGGGCGGCGGGCGAGAGGTAGAGCGTTTCGAGGTCGCGATCGCGCAGCGCGTCGGCCAGGATCTCGATCTGATCGGCAGGCGGCTGATCGCGGTCGATGATCAGCAGGTTCTTGTCATGCAGCCGGCAAGCGCCGCCGCGCGCCCGGTAGCCGATTTCGCGCAGGATCTTTTCGCGCCGCACTTCCAGGCCGCAGCGGCCGGCCGCTTCGACCAGCTCCTCGACCAGCCGCGCCAATCCTCTGGCCGCCTGCTCACTCAACGCCGCTTCCCCTTGTTAATTCGCCGGAGCCCATGATATCGCGGTTCCGGGGGCAGGATTCAAACCGGTGATAAAGACCATCCTGGTCGGAATCGACACGTCCGAGCATTCGCGCAATGCGCAGATGTTCGCCTTCAATCTTGCGCGGCGGTTCGGGGCGACGCTCCATGGTCTTCATGTGGTCGATATCGTTTCGATCGAGGGATCATTTTTTCATGATATCTCAGGTTCGCTCGGACTTGAACCATACCTCGATTTCTCCTCCCGCATGCGCGAGGTGCTGACCGAGCGCGGCCGCAACGTGCTCGACGAGTTCCGGGCCGCCGCCGAGCGCGAAAAGCTGCCCGCCGAAACCATCATGGATATCGGCATCGTGCCCAATCAGCTCTGCGAGCGGGCCAAGATCGCCGACCTCGTGATGATCGGCCATCATGGCGTCAACGAGCGCTTCTCGACCGGACTGCTCGGTTCGACCGCCGAAACCGTAGCGCGCAAATGCCCGCGGCCGGTGCTGATATCACCGCGCCAGTTCCGCGAAATCCGCCAACTGGCGCTGGCCTACGACGGCAGCGAGCGCGCCGCACGCGCGATGCGCGCGGCGGCCGAGTTCAGCGTCGAGTTGAAGGCGCCGCTGGCGGTGGCGACCGTGGCGCGCGATCCCAAGCTCGGCGAGCGCGTCCTGGGCGAGGCCCGCAACTATCTGCAAGGCTATCCGGCTGAGACCAGCTTCGAGCTGCTGAGCGGTCACGCCCACGAAGAGATCGTCCGTTTCCTCAAGCGCACCGAGACCGACCTGCTGTTTATCGGCGCGTACGGCCATAGCCGGATTATCGAGATGGTGCTCGGCTCGACCACCGAGTACGTGCTGCGCAACGCGCCCTGCCCGGTGTTCCTGTCGCGCTAGCCCCGGTGCGACCAGATCCAATCGATCGGCGGGTGCTTGCGCCGGCGGCCGCGACCGCTTCATCCTTGCAGGATGACACCCAAGCGCCGTTCCGTCCTGAAGCTGGGCGTGGTCGATGTGGGCATTGAAAGCGCTACGCTGCCCAACGGCCTGACGCTCGACCTGGCCGTCATCCGCCATCCCGGCGCCGCCGCGATCGTCGCGATCGACGAACGCGGCGAGGTCGCAATACTCCAGCAATGGCGTCACGCGATCGGCGGCTACCTGTGGGAGATTCCGGCCGGAACACGGCGCGAGGGCGAGGACTCGCGCGCCTGCGCCGAGCGCGAACTACGCGAAGAGGCGGGCCTTGGCGCCAGCAACTGGGCGCAGCTTGGAACGATCGTCACTATCCCGAGCTTTTGCGACGAGCGTATCGAGCTTTTCCTGGCGCGGGATTTGAGCGCGCGCACGCAGCAACACGATCCCGACGAAGTCATTCGCGTGGTGCGATTTCCTTTGGGCGAAACGCTCAGGATGATTCGGGACGGTGAGATTACCGACGCGAAGACGATCGTAGCGCTGTACCGCGCACAGGCTTTCCTGGCGGCTTCGTGAGCGCTCTCCGATCGGGAACGAAATCATGCTCGAATCGCATGCAGATGCACGCGATTCGAGCGGCTACTCGATTGCGATTTCGTTCGGAAACAGGAAAGTTGTCGCGCGATCCTCGAATTCCACCAGGTACATCCGGCGGCCGAGATTGATTAGTTCGCGCAGGATTCGAGGATGCTCCTCGAAACGAGCGCGTCCCTGCTGATCACGAACGGGCTTTAACAACCTGCACTGCCGTCCTACTACTCGTTCTGTGTAAGGATCCGGAGTCATTTAACACCCCCTCCCAGCCGGTTGCTGATCTGGTCAAACCCCCACCCACGGATGAGTATAGCAAGTTTCGGTCCTGAAATTTAGATGGTCCGGGAGGAACCGATGCTGATCTATCCACGTCACCGATTTGCCTTGGCGAGCGCCCCGATTTCCCTGATCCTGCCGGTCGCGCGAGGCCCCCGATCGTCGCCTGCCCGCTATCCGGAATGCGCCAATCGCGAGTCGCAAATCGTCAACATGGTGCGATTCGTCCGCGACTGCCGATTAGGCTAGGATGCGGTTTTTGGAGCATCGAATGATGAAAACGCTTATTCCTCAGGTGATGGGCCAGCGGGCGATGATCGCGACCGAGCACGATCTCTCGGCCGCCGCCGGGGCGCGGATCTTCAACCGCGGCGGTAACGCGATCGACGCGGCGGTCGCCGCGGCGCTGGTCGAGGGCATCGTCAATCCGCACATGTTCACGATCGGCGGCGAAACGCCGATGCTGGTCTATGCGGCCAAAGCGCGCCGCGTGGTGGCGGTCAACGGCAACATGATGGCGCCGGCGCGCGCCACGATCGCAGCCTACCGCGAGCGCGGTCTCGACGCCGTCCCCGACCATGGCTTGCTGGCAGCAGGGGTGCCGGCCGCCCTCGACGGTCTGCTGTCGGTGCTCGCCAGCTTCGGCACCATGACGCTGGCGGAAGTGGCCGAGCCGGCGATGGAGCTGTGCGAAGAGGGCTTCCCGGTCCATCCCGGTCTAATCGGCTACGAAGCGGCGGGGGTGAAAGGCGGCCCCGCCGTCAATTCGCATATCGGGCCGCTATGCATGAACGCCGACCGCTTTCTCAACGAATGGCCGAGCAGCGCGGCGCTGTGGATGCCGGATAAGAAGCTTCCCGCGGCGGGTACGCTGATCAGAAATCCGGCCCTCGCCAACTGCTTCAAGCGCCTGCTCGAGGCTGAGGCCGGGGCGCGCAACCGCGGCCGCGAGGCGGGAATCGCCGCCGCGCGCGACCGCTTCTACCGGGGCGACATCGCCCGCGAGATCGACGCCTGGTCCAAGCGCCACGACGGCTTGCTGCGGGCCGAGGATTTAGCCGCCTTCACCACCCGTTTCGAAGTGCCGGTGAGCGTCGCCTATCGCGGCTACACGGTCTACAAGTGCGGGCCATGGTGCCAGGGGCCGGTCTTCCTGCAGCATCTGCGCTTGCTCGAAGGCGCCGACCTGCGCGCGATGGGTCACAACTCCGCCGACTATGTCCATTTCGTGACCGAGACCGCCAAGCTCGCGTTTGCCGATCGCGAGGCCTACTACGGCGATCCCGAGTTCACCCGGGTTCCGATGGACGAGCTACTCGCGCCGGCCTACGCGGAGATGCGCCGTGCACTGGTCGATCCGCGCCGCGCGTCGCTCGATCTGCGGCCCGGCGATCCGATTGGAATGCGCCCGCTCGGCAGCCTGCCGCCCGGCATGCGTCCATGGGGCGCCGGCACCGTGCACGTCGACGCCGCCGATCGCGAGGGCAATCTGATCGCGATTACCGCCAGTGGCGGATGGCTCCAGAGCTCGCCCGTGATCGACACGCTGGGCTTTCCGCTCGGCTCGCGGATGCAGACCTTCTACCTCGACGAGCGCCATCCCAATGCGCTGGCGCCCGGCAAGCGTCCGCGCACCACGCTGACCCCGTCGCTGGCGGCGCGCGACGGCCTGCCCTTCATCGCGTTCGGCACGATGGGCGGAGATCAGCAGGATCAATGGACGCTGCAGTTCTTCGTCAACCTGGTCGACTTCGGCATGGAGATTCAGGAAGCGATCGAAGCGCCGAAGTTCTCGTCACGTCATTTCCCGTCGACCTTCGCGCCGCATGACGCTTACCCGGGCTTCCTCAAGGTCGAGGAGCGGATCGAGCCGCGGGTGCGCGATGAGCTGGTCGCGCGTGGTCATCAGGTCGAGGTCGGCCCCGCTTACAGTGAAGGCTACGTGCTGGCCGCGGCCATCGATCGCGAGCGCGGGGTCCTGACCGGCGGCGCCGACCCGCGTGGCTACCTGACTGGTATCTTCCCGGCCCGCGCCATCGGCTGGTAAGCGGAATCGATCTGCCGGCGACCTTCTGCCGGGGCGCTGGCAGATCGAGCCCCGCCGCCAAGTCTTGACGAGGCCTCTCGCGCAGCCATTAAGTTCGGGCTGAATCGTCGGTATAATACAAGTTGCCTAAAGTTCTTCGGGGAGTATCGCTCAGACCGTCCGGGTTGAGGATATTGGCGCACGAAATCGGGTATTCGCCAGTAATGAATGGATGATTTGGAGTCAAAGCGGGCTACGGGGCAGGCTTATCCATCCTCGGTAAACGGCATGAACCGTGCTGACGTCTAAGGGAGGAGCGATGATGAAAACGAGGTCGATGTTGGTTGGGATGCTGGCGATGGTGGCCTTGGCAAGCGCGATGGGGTGCTCCGGACAACCGCTCAGCACGCGCGAGAAGGGCACCCTGGTCGGCGGCGGTGTGGGTGCGGCAACCGGCGCGATCATCGGCGCGGCGGTCGGCTCGCCGGGAATCGGCGCGGCGATCGGCGGCGGTATCGGCGCGGTGGGTGGCGCGGTGGTCGGCAACGCGATGCAGAATCAGGAGACCCAGAATCAGCAGACCCAGTCGCAAATCCAGCAGCAGCAGCAACAGATCGAACAACAACAGCAGCAAATCCAGCAGATGAAGAGTCAGCAGGAAACCCAGTAACCTTACGCATGGGGAGTAGTTATGATTAGTAAAGCCTTTGCCACGATCGCCGCGCTCGCGCTGGCCGCCATGATGACCCTGGCAGCCTGCGCCGGCAGTCAGCCACTGAGTACTCGCGAAAAGGGTACCTTGGGCGGCGGTCTTCTGGGCGCCGGTGGCGGCGCGCTGGTCGGCGCGGCCGTTGGCCATCCGGCCGCCGGCGCGGCGATCGGCGGTGCGCTGGGCGCCGGTACCGGCTTCGTAGTCGGCAACCAGATGCAAAACACCGAAAACCAACAGGCGCAGACCCAGCAGGCGGTCGAGCAGCAACAGCAGCAGCTCCAGCAGCAACGCCAGCAGATCGAGCAGTTGAAGCAGCAGCAAGAGACCGAATAACCCAATCCGCATCTCCTCCATAGGCCTGCCGCGAGCATCGTCGGTCCCAGGCTCCCGTTGCGTCCCGGCGCAATCTTCGGGGGCTTGCACTGACGATGCTCTTGGCGGCAGGATGCAACCGCGAAGCTTGACGTCGGCGGCCTGGCGGTCTCGTTCGCGACATGCGCGCTGGTGGTAATCCAGGCGCCGCGGCCCGGCCATATTTCCTCAAACGGGGAAGGCGGGTAGGCTGGGTGGCGAAAAATTAGGAGCCAGGAAGGGGTTTGGATATGGCAAACATGGCTACCGCGCACAAAACCGGAATCGCCCGCGCCGCGTTCATTATCGCAGCGCTCCTGATCCTCGCCGGATGCTCGGGGCAACCACTCAGCACCCGTGAGAAGGGTACCCTGATCGGCGGCGGTCTCGGCGCCGCTACCGGCGCGATTATCGGTGCGGCGGTCGGTGCTCCGGGCGCAGGCGCGGCGATCGGCGGCGCGCTGGGTGCCGGCGGCGGGTTCGTGGTCGGCAACGCGATGCAGAACACCGAAACCCAACAGGCGCAGACCCAGTCGCAGATCCAGCAGCAGCAGCAGCAGATCCAGCGCCAGCAGCATGAGATCGAGCAGATGAAGCAGCAGAACGAGACCGAATGACGCCGCCGGCCAGATCTAGATAGCTATCGCCGGGAGCGCCGCAACTTGCCGCGCTCCCGACCTCACTTTTTTATCCCGGCCGCGTCGGCCTCCCCGCTAATCCGGAAGACATTGCCGGCAGGCGCGCAGACCTGCGCCGCGCGCCCGCGCGGAATCGGCGAAGATCATCATCCGGGCCGGATCGGCCCGCCGCGCTGCGCTGCACGACGGGCGACAATAGATGTGGGTGCGCTGATGGCCCAGCACGGCGCCGGCCGTGACGCGGCGATCCGCGCCGATCCGGAAGCCCTCGGCGCGCAGCAATCTCAGCTTGGATCCGACGCCGCCGCCATAGTTGCCCACCGAACCGTCCGAGCGAATCACGCGATGGCACGGCACATAGACCGGCACCGGGTTCGACGCCATCGTGTTGCCGACCGCGCGCGAGCCGCGCGGCGCGCCGATCGCGGCCGCCAGCGCCTGGTAGGACATCACGGCGCCCGGCGGCACCCGGCGCAGCCGCTCCAGCACGCGGCGCTGGAAGGGACTCACCACCAGGCTCAGATCGACCGGTGTGGCCAGCGCCGCGAGGTCGCCCGCCACGAACCGTCGAATCTCGTCGCCGACCCCGGCCACGGCCGGTTGATCCTCGATCAGGTCGAAATGTCGCCGCCGCAGCATCGCGATCGCATCGCCGGCGTTGGCTTGCGGAACATCGAGAAAGTAGATCATCGCGATCCCGGCCTCGCTCATCGCGATTAGCAATCGTCCGAGCGGCGAGCCGACCGTCCCGACCCGCGCCCGCGGGCGCCGGATGCGCGCCAGCCGCGGCGCCATCCGCCGATGCGCGGTTTCGACCAACGCGTCGATGGTTCGTTCGTCGTCAACTTTCCGCTTTCCTGCGCTTGCGCTCATAGTCTGGTTCATCCGTTTTCAGTCGGTTGCGAGCCGGAGTTTCTTAAGGGCCTGGTAAACATGGGCGCGCGCGCTCGCGGGCGAGCATTTGAGCGAGCTGCCAATCTCGCCGTAGCTCAGGCCGTCGAGCTTGCGCATGATCAGCGAACGCCGCTGATTGAGCGGCAAAGCGTTGATCGCACTGCCGAGCGCGATGGCACCATCGCCGCCCGCCACCGCCGCGCGATCGATCAGCTCGTGATCGTCGTTAACCATCACGCGCGCCCGTCGCATCCGATCGCGCGCGCGATTGCGGCACAGGTTGGCAGCGATTCTGAAAAGCCACGGCCGCAACACTGTCTCCGCTTTCAGCGCAGGGTAGGCCCGATAGGCGCGCAGCCAGGTCTCCTGGAAGAGATCGAGCGCGTCCTCGCGGTCGCCGGTGGCGCGCATCAGGTAGCGCATCAGCTCGCGCTCATGACTTCTGACCGCGTCTTCGAAAATCGGCGGAATTGCCAGGCGGCTTGTCGATGCCATCGAACCTTATAACCCCACAGCCACCCCGAATGTGAAATGGCCCGGTTGCGGCGAAGGGCCGCGGAGTCAGACGAGCGGCAGTCTGAACAGTCGCGCGCTGTTGGCGCTTACGATCGCGGCGAGCGCCGCCGGCTCCTGATGGCGCAGTCCGGCCACCACTTCGAGCGTGCGTGGCAGATAGGCGGGTTCGTTGCTGCGCCCGCGATACGGTTCGGGCGCGAGATAGGGGGCGTCGGTCTCGACCATCAGGCGATCGTCGGGGACCAGCGGCACCACCGCGCGCAGCGGCGCGGCGTTCTTGAACGTCACGATGCCGGAGAACGAGATGTGGAAGCCGAGGGCGAGGAACTCGCGCGCGGCCGCCGCGTCGCCGGTGAAGCAGTGGATTACGCCGCCGGCCGCCGGCATCCCGACCTCGCGCACGATTTCGAGCAGCCGCCGCTCGGCGTCGCGGCAGTGAATCACGATCGGCAGCCCCAGTTCCGCGGCGAGTTCGAGATGGCGCCGCAGCGCCTGTTCCTGGGCCTCGGCCGGCGCGCGCATATAATGAAAATCCAGCCCGCTCTCGCCGATCGCAACGACCTTCGCCGAGCGGGCCAGCGCGCGAAGCTCGTCGAGACGCGACTCATCGCAGTCGGCGGCGTCGTGCGGATGAACCCCAATCGCGGCGTGGACGCCCGCGTGATGCGCGGCGATTTCGACCGTCAGCCGATCGGTCTCGATAGTGCCGATCGCGCCGACCGCGACGATCGGTCCGACGCCGGCCGCGGCGGCGCGCTCGAGCACGCCCGCGAGGTCGGCATGGATACGCTCATCGGCCAGATGACAGTGGCTATCGCAGAGGTTCGCCATCGTGAGAAGCCGGCGTACGCCGGCGGAATCACTTCGCAGTCTTCTCGATGCGCGGGAACAGCGCGACCGGCGGGTTCACGCGATGGCCGGGCTGCAAGCCTGCGCCGAACGGCTTGCGCAGCAGCTCGTCATCGAGGTTCATCATCTCGGCCATCCGCCGCGCCGTCACCGGCATGAACGGTTCGAGCACGTAGGTTACGACCCTGAGACTCTCGAGCAGGTTGGCGATGATCTTTGCGACCCGCGGCAGGTTGGCGGGATCGCGCGCCAGCGTAAACGGCGCAGTTGCCGCGACGTACTTGTTGGCGACGTCGAGCGCGCCCCAGATGGCTTCAAGCGCGCGATGGAACGCAAGCTGATCGACGTGCGCATCGACCGTCGGACCAAAACCGGCGATGGCCGTAATCAGGATCCGGTCCTGTTCCTGATCATGATCTACGCCCGCCGCCACCGTGACCTCGCCCTTCAGATAGCGCTGCGCCATCGCGAGCACACGGCTCACCAGGTTGCCGAGATCGTTGGCGAGGTCGGCGTTGTAGCGTTCGACCAGGCGCTCCTCGGAGAAGTCGCCGTCGAGTCCGTAGACCACCTCGCGCATCACGAAGTAGCGCAGCACGTCGGCGCCGAAAGCGCGCTCGTAGGAGACCGGGTCGCGCACGTTGCCCGAGCTTTTCGACATCCGCGCGCCGCCGAAGTTCATCCAGCCGTGGACGTTGAGATGCTTGAACAGCTCGTCCTCGCTGAAACCGGCCGCCAGCAGCATCGCCGGCCAATAGACGATGTGGGTTTTGAGGATGTCCTTGCCGATGAAATGTTCAGTGTGCGGCCAGATCTCGCGCTTGAAACGCTCGAACCCAAGTTGGCGCGCCGGCTCGCTGACATAGGCCCAGAACGCGTCGTACCAGACATAGGTGACGTAGCGATCGTCGAACGGCAG
>Ga0307372_10008390_pt1 | contig 14542 bp, 11 predicted proteins | sample OX1MG_FD_202533 | JGI IMG/M metagenome (GOLD analysis project Ga0307372, IMG submission 202533) | Soil microbial communities from Risofladan, Vaasa, Finland - OX-1 | ecosystem: Environmental > Terrestrial > Soil > Coastal area > Acid sulfate soil | place: Finland: Risofladan, Vaasa | collected... | reverse complement strand
AGCGGCGCTCATAGAGCGCCGCTACAGCAAACAAACCACGCCACTACCGAATTTCGGAATCCGGAATCAATCTGAGCCATGTATTCTACAATGGACTTCATGGATTCCGCTGGCTCACGACAATTCCAGGATCGTACACCGAAAGCCATGACCTCGAACTCCGGCAAACCAACCCTCATGCTGATCGGACTGGGCAGTCTGGGGACCGCAGTCCTGGAACTCTTGGCGCGCGAACCGGACATTGGACGAATCACCGTCTGCAGCCGTAACCAGGGGCGCGGAATGGCCCGGTGTAATGTGACCCGCCTGGGCGCGGTGGCCCAAGGCTATGCCCCCTCCATCCGGTTTGTGGCATTGGACCTTAATAGCCCGGGCCAAGTCGTGGAAACGGTCGTCCGCGAAGCGCCGGATATTATTTTGAATACTGTAACGATGCAGCCCTGGTGGATGCTCGATCTCTTGCCGCCCGAGGCCGCGCGCCCGCTGCAGAGAGCGCGGTTTGGCGTCTGGCTCGCGCCCAACTTCGCGTTAACGCTGAAACTGATGCGGGCGTTGCGCTCCGCAAACTTTAGCGGCTTTACGGTCACGGCGCCGTTTCCAGATGTGGTGAATTGTGTTCTGGCAAAGCTTGGCCTTGCCGCCGAATGCGGCGTGGGTAACCTTGATGAAATTGCGGCCAAAGTACGCCTGCTGGCTGCGGAAAGGCAGGGAGTTTCGCCCGGCCAGATTCGCGTCGAGTTGGTAGCCCATCACGCCCTGGAAGCCGCGGCGTTCGGCGGATTGATCGATCCGGTTCCGCCCTATTTCCTGCGGGTCTATTTTGGGCGCGAGGATATCAGCACCAGCATCCACGCATCAGCATTGTTGCTGGCGAATTATCCTTTGCCCCCAGGCCCGGCCAGCTCCTTCTTGACGGCAGGATGCGTGGCTCGCCTGGTGAAGGCCCTCATCTCTGACGGTGAGACGTGGATGCACGCGCCATCCCCTCACGGGTTGCCGGGCGGATACCCGGTGATCGTCCGGCGCGGCTCGGTGGAGTGCGCGCCCATCCAGGGACTATCCCAAGCGGAAGCGGTCGCCATCAACGAGCGGTCACACCCCTTCGACGGGATCGAGCGGATTGAACCCGACGGCACTGCTGTTTTTTGCAGCGAAGACGCCGCGATTCTGCGCCAGACTCTCCACTATGATTGTGATAAGCTTTCGCCCAGCGAAGCAGAAGCGAGAGCTGTGGAGCTCATCGCCCGGTTCCGTGAATACTCTGCAAAGGTTGGAGTGGACCTTGACCGACTACCAGGCAACCTGATTTAGCTGCAACACTGCTCAGTTAGGGTGACCGTCATGATATTTTTTCCAGGGCCGTCGCCTTTCCCCTCACCCCGACCCTCTCCCCGCAAGCGGAGAGAGGGGGAACCGCGCAGCGGTGGGTGAGGGGCTCGGGTCTAGCGATGTGCAGTTATTCTCGATCGGACCTTAAGTGAACAGCATTGGATTTATCTGGGATTATCCTAACGAACTTGCACGGACGGTCTCGACTCAACGAGGGTGGCAACAAATGCTCGGGCTTGAGGGAAAACGCGTTGTGGTGACCGGTGGGGCCAGCGGCATTGGAGCTGCGACGGCGGCCCGGTTTCTTAAAGAGGGAGCGAAGGTTTGTGTCCTCGACCGTGATCCGGCGGCCCGTCTTCGGATCGAGCAGAAACTTCCGGCTTTGTCCGGGGTCCTGCACTGCGATGTCTCCGATCTCAACCTGGTGGAGACGGCGTTCCGCCAGGCGGTGTGGCTGATGAGCGGAGTGAACGTCCTGATCAATAACGCGGGTATCAGCATTCGCCACAATTTTCTGGAAATCACCCCGGAGGAATGGCAAAAAACCATGGCCGTAAACCTGACGGGAAGTTTTTACGTGGCCCAGACTGCCGCGCGCCACATGATGGCAAACGGCGGCGGAGTGATCCTCAACACCGCTTCTACCAACGGCCTGACGGGTTATCCCTATTATGCCGATTACAATGCCACAAAAGCCGGCGTGATTGCCTTGACCAAGACCATGGCGCTGGAACTCGCTCCCACACTGCGGGTGAATGCCGTTGCCCCCGGCTACGTGCTGACGCCCATGCAGCGCGCCGAGTATACGGACGAGATGTTGGAGGCCGTGAACCGCAAAATACCACTGGGACGTCACGCCAAGCCGGAGGAGGTCGCCGCGCTCTTCGCCTTTCTTGCATCGGACGAGGCGGCCTTCATCACCGGCCAGGTTTATACCATTGATGGGGCTGAAACCACGGGAGGACTGGCGAGCCGATGACGTAGGGGCGGGCCTTGTGCCCGCCCGATCACGGGCGACCACCAGGGTCGCCCCTACCACACCAGCAAGCCGGAGAAGCTTTACCATCGGGCTTTGCAGGTCCTGACCGAGGGCGGCAGTTCGCCCTCGCACGGCCCCGCCAATTATGGCTCTTATCCCCTATTCATCGGACGCGGCGAGGGTGCGTACCTCTATGATGTGGACGGAAATCGTTACGTCGATTGGATGATGGCATATGGCGCTCTGCCCCTGGGCCACGCGCGCCCGCTGGTCGTGAAGGCCATAGCGGAGGCGGCGCAGGAGTCATGGAGGCACTGGCTTGGCGACTGAGATGACGAATGGTATGGCCAACAACCGGCAAGCCCTGCACGGGAAGGTGGCGCTGATCACCGGCGGCGCCTCTGGTATTGGCCGGGCCACGGCGCTGCTGTTTGCAAAGGAAGGAGCGGCCGTGGTCATTGCCGACCTCAATGAGGCGGGCGGAAAAGAGGTGGAGCAGGCCATCATCCAAAACGGCGGCCAGGCTATGTTTGTGCCCACCGATGTGACCTGTGCCCAGGATTGCCACCGCGCCGTCCAACGCACGCTTGAAGCATTCGGCGGCCTTCACGTTCTTTTCAATAACGCCGGCATCATTCGCCGCGCTTCGGTCACGGAGCTCGAAGAATCCGATTGGGACCGGGTGATGAACGTAAACGTGAAATCGGTCTTCCTCATGTCGAAGCAAGTGGTCCCGGTCATGGCCAACGCGGGCGGCGGGTCCATCATCAATACGGCTTCCGGCTGGGGCTTGGTGGGCGGTCCGAAGGCGGCCGCCTACTGCGCTTCAAAGGGGGCGGTGGTGCTGCTCACCAAGGCCATGGCCATCGATCACGGGCCGGAGAAGATCCGTGTCAATTGCATTTGCCCTGGCGACACGAACACTTCCATGTTGCGCGCCGAAGCGCGGCAACTGGGTCAAACCGAGGACGGCTTTCTGGCGGAAGCGGCGGACCGTCCTTTACGGAGGATCGGAAGGCCGGAGGAAATCGCGCAGGCGGCGCTCTACTTGGCCAGCGACGCTTCCTCTTTTGTGACCGGAACAACTCTGGTGGTGGATGGCGGGGGACTGGCGGGATGACACGACGGCGCGCGAATGCTTCATTCCGTTTGCGTGCCTGCCGCCGGCCTCATTGCGGAATTTCCACTTCGGCGCCGCGCCGCTCCGCCGAAACGTAGGCGCTGTAAAGCACCGCAATGGTGTCGCGGGCGAGCGCCCCATTGGAAAGCGGCTCCCGGCCGGCGTGGAAGCACTCCGCGAAATCCTGAATCTCCTGCGGATAGCCATGCTGCCAGTCCTCGTCCGGCGCAGGGTTGCTCCACCCTTGCTTGGTGCCGATTTTCTCAGTCACGTAAACGTCCTTCAGCAGTTCTTCGCACGGGTTGTAGGTCTCAAGGGCGTCAATCGGATTCAGATTGCAACGGGTGCGGTGATTATTGGCGAAGACTTCGAGCCAGTTGTGGACGCCACCCAACACCAGTTCGCTCGAAAATATATCGGCCACCGTTCCGTCGTCGAAGGTGACATGGATTTGCGCATAATCTTCCACATCGTCGTAACTGGTTCGCAAATAGCCCGCATCGATGAAGCTCTTGAGCCGTGTAATTTCATGGGTTCGGGCGCTAACGGTGGCAGGTCGGATTGGCTTCCGGCTTCGCGCCTCGCCTTCGGACCGTTTGAGGCTTAAGGCGGCGGTCAGCGGATGGCAGGCCTTGCCCACGGCGGAACCTCCGCCCGAAAATTTCCACGCGCCGTAGTAAGGTGAGTGCGAACCGCTGTGGGACTCGTCACCCATGATCCACAATAACTGGCCGCCGCTCTTCACCAGGATTTCGCGTTCTTTGGTGATGGCCGGCGCATAGACCCAGTTTTCAGCGTAGGCAATCTGCTTGCCCGATTCTTTTGCTGCGGCCAAAATGCGATCGCAGCTTGCCAGGGCCTCGCGCAACATGGTCTCTTTGGAGAAGGTATTACCGCGAAATTCGTCCGTTTTCGGCCCGTAATAGCCGGTGAAGGGTTTTTCAATAATCACGTGCTTGCCGCGCCGGAGCGCCTGCACAGCCAATGGCTCATGCACCGCTCCCGGAGCACAGACGTCAATCACGTCAGCCGCGCCGCACAATGCCTCCATTGATTCAAAGGCCGCGATGCCCTGCTCCCTCGCGAAGGCCTCACGGGATTCGGCCTGCGCGGAGGTCACGCCAACGACCTGGACCGGAACTCCGTACACTTGCTGGAACGCTTTCCAATGGAAGCGCGCGGCAAATCGCGCGCCCACAATGCCCACGCGGATCATGTTCTCCACCTTCGCATTTTCCAAAGTTCTCCCGCCGCGAGCAATTGGCCCGGAGGGCGGACGGCGTCAAGATTCCATCACCCGGAGTAACCGGGATGGCTTTTATTGAGGCAAACCCCCGTTTGCCAGATGGACTCGAATCGTTAGCGCGCCCACTTCGGACCCGGAAGATTGAGCGCGGATGGCCACGTTGTTCCAGCTTCCCACTTGGCCAGAGGGCGCAAGGATGACGCACTCGGCCGGGTAGGTCTGGTGTGGTGGCACGGGATATATCTCGGCACCGGCTTGCGCAGCCCAACCCTCTGGCAGGTCCAACTGGAGTGTCACTTGGCGGGCAGAATCCGTATCATTGTGGATCAGGACCGGAATGTGCAGAACTCTGGCGCCAATCTCCACCTCGGGCAGAAGCAGGCTCGGCAGGTGATCCAGCCCGTGGGCCGGCCAGAAGCGTTGATAAAAAGCAAAGGGACCGCCGAACTCAATGGAAAGCGAGGCGCGGGTTGCCGGATGGTAGCCGGGATGCGGTGCAAAAAGAATGGGCTTGGCATCCACTCCCGCAAAAACGTCAGCGGTTGGAGCGGACGGAACCAGCGACTTGCCGAAGATCAAGCGCACCGGCTGCTTGAAAAAGCTCAAGTCGCCGGAAGCGAGCGCCTGCTTCGCAAGCTGTCCGGTGTCGTCTTGAGTGAGATGGAACTTCATCTCTTCCGCAGCAATGCGGTAATACGGAAGGTGGCGAGTGGGAGAAATTCCGGTGTCTTCGTAGACCGGACCTTGGCCCCTCAAGAAGCTGGTGTGCGAAGCGTCTGTGAAGTAGTAGATCTTCTTGGGCTGCCAGGGATGCAGCCCTTCGGTCAGGTTACTAATGCCCTGACGGTTGCGGGGCGCAGCGATTTGTTCTGGAAACCAGGTAGCGTCACCCGCCAGGTCAAAAGCCTCGGTGGCGATGACGCCGGCGGCCTGGTGGTCGCCGTGATTCTCTCCGGCGACGTAGTGAGGTAGCCAGGTCAGGATGACTTCCGGACGGGTCAGCCTGAACAGGCGAACCATTTGATCGAGCGCCGTGCCGTGGTTCCAGGTTTCGAGCGACCGCAAGACATCTTGCCCGGGAGTATCCGGCCCGCTCAGAAACCAGACATTCATCACGCCCAGATAAGCCAGGGCGCGGCGCGCTTCGATCTCGCGCTCGGCGCCCAGCGCCGCCGCCTGCTCCTCGCCCTCGGCATTCCCACCACCATTTCCGCGCGTTCCGAAGATCACCGCCACGCGGCGATGGTGTTCCTCGATCTGCTGAGCAAGATAGGGAGTGACTTCCGTTTCGTCATCGGGATGGGCCACGACCACCAGAAGGTCCGCCTTGTAGCGCGGGTCGGGCTGCAAAAGGGGCGGAGCTTCCTGGGTCTGGGCGATGGCCGCGCCCATAAATATTACGCTGAAAATAGCCGCTTGCAGAAATTGCCTTTTCATAGTCACCCAAAAACCTCCGCCGCCGGGATATGAGGTGGCGAACAGAAGAAGATGCACGGCTTCGAGCCCACCCCTGAAAAATCCCAGGAAGCATATCGAGTCCAGAGGATTTTTACAATGCCGTCTTTCGGTCTTTGTGAACACATTACTCGTCACAGGCAAACTTGTGGGACAATGCGAGCTTTGGCGGCGTTTGGGGTTGCGAGGGCAAGGCGAGATTTCGAAGGAGGAATCAGCAATGCTGTGGGAAGAGGAAATTTCGGCACGGCAGGAACGAGGCCGCTCGGCGATCCAGAGTATTCTGGCCAAGCCCCCCGGCGAAGCCTACGGTGATTACCAGGTGGCGTCCACCAGCGGTAGAAATTACAAGGTAGCCCTGCGCGGGCCGGGACTCTTTGAGAATTTCTGTTCTTGTCCTGACTTTACGCGCAACACCTTGGGAACCTGCAAGCACATTGAGTCCCTGCTCCAGAAGCTGCGGAAGCGCTTCGGCGCGTCTCTGGCCAAGAAAACTTATCATCGCACCCGGGCCTCGCTTTCCCTGCAGTATGGCGAGACGATTACCGTGCGCCTGCGGCTTCCGAATTCGCCCACGCCGGAACTGACCCGTATCGCCACCCGTTACTTCGACGATGACGGCCTGCTCCAGCCGGAACACTTCAGGCAATTCGAGCACGTGTTGGAGGAAATTCGCAAAGCCGATGACCTGGCGGTGGTCTACTCGGACGTGTTGGAGTTCATTGGCCATGAGAACGAGTTGGCCGCGGGCGTCGAAAGGGAGAGGGCGGTGCTGAAAGAGATGGAGGCCGGCAAGTAGCCTCTGGAGAACTTGCTAAAGGTTCCGCTGTTTCCCTATCAGGCGCGGGGCGCGCTGTTCGCCGCCTGTCACGGGCGCTCCGTGTTGGCGGACGACATGGGATTGGGCAAGACCATCCAGGCCATTGCCGCTGCGGAGCTGCTGCGGAGCTGGCAAGGAATTTCCCGCGTGTTGGTGATCGCGCCGGCTTCGGTCAAATACCAGTGGAAAACCGAAATCGAAAAGTTTTGCGGCCTTCCCGCCCAGGTTATTGACGGTCCCCTGGCCCACCGCAAGCAGCTCTATGACTCTCCCGAGTTTTTCACGCTGACCAGCTACGAAGTGGCGATCAAGGATTTGGCGGAAATGATCAATTTGCGCCCGGACTTGATTATTCTGGACGAGGCGCAGCGCATCCGCAATTGGGCGACAGCCACGGCAAGGGCCATCAAGCAGCTCAAGAGCCGTTACGTGATCGTGCTGACGGGCACGCCGCTCGAAAACAAGATCGAAGAGCTTTACTCTGTTGTCGAATTTGTCGATGGGCGCCGCTTGGGACCGGCCTTCCGCTTTCTTAAGGAACACCGTGTTGTGGATGAAAAAGGAAAGCTTCTGGGCTATCGGGGCTTGGACCAAATTCATCGCCAACTCGATCCGATTCTCCTGCGCCGCACTCGCAAGGAGGTGTTGAGTCAATTGCCGGGCCGCGCCGATCAAATATTCCGCGTCCGGATGACCCCGCAGCAGGCAGGGCCCTACCGCGAACAAAACGATATTCTGGCGCGACTGATGAGCAGGTGGACGCGGCAGGGGTGGCTTTCCGAAATCGACCTGCGGCGTATCTCCTGCTGCATTCAGAACATGCGGATGCTCTGTAATTCCACCTACTTGTTTGACAAGGAGACCAATTTCTCCCCAAAGCTTGATGAATTCAGGGAGATCATCCGCGAGCTGGCGATCGAAGAAAACCGCAAAGTGGTGGTGTTCAGCGAATACGAGCGCATGACGCGCCTGGCCGGGCAGTTATTGGACAAGCTGAAGATCTGTTGGGTCTCGCTGCACGGCAGCGTTCCGGGGCCGAAGCGCGGTGATCTGATCAAACGGTTTCGCGAAGATCCGGATTGCAAGGTCTTCCTTTCGACGGATGCGGGCGGTGTGGGCTTGAACCTGCAAGCCGCATCGGCCGTGGTGAACTTTGAGCCGCCCTGGAATCCGGCGCGGCTGGAGCAGCGCATCGGGCGCGTCCATCGCATGGGGCAGACCCGTCCCGTCCAAGTGATCCATCTGCTCACCGAGCACAGCATCGAAGAACGGGTGTGGGAAACGCTGCGGCTCAAGAAGGCCCTGTTCGCGGGTTTATTCGATTCAGCGGCGGCGGAAATCAGCTTTGAGAAGCTGGGGCGCAAGACCATGTTGCAAGCGATGAAGGAGGTTTTCGCGGAACCTGCTGCCGCCGGCGTCCCCGCCCCTGGAGACAGTGAGGTATCAGTCGTAGCGGCGCGAGCCACCCCACCGAGGAAGTCTGAAAACGGGGCTGCCACGGCGTTGGAGCCGCCAAGCCCATTACCTGTCGAACCGGCGGCGGTAATCCCGGACGTGAGGACAGAATCAGAACATCGACCCGCTGCTCCGCTGCTAACAACCGGCAACCGGCCCGCGCTTGATTTGGTTCAAAGCGCCACCACGCTGCTCGAAGCCGGCTTGGGCTTCCTGCGCTCACTCGAATCGGGTTCTTCTGCGGTCCCGGCTTCCAATCGGCTGGAACCATTTCAGCAGAAATTGGCCAGCCTCATTCGCACTGATCCGCAAAGCCAACGCCCGGTGTTGTCGATACCGCTGCCCGCGAGCTTTACGCTGGACCGGATTGCCCGCGCCTTCAGGGAGCTTCTCCAGAACCAGGCGGGATCTTCCTGACACCGGAGAGGATGGGTTATCCCTGCGGCGAACGGTGTTTTGCCTGCTCCATGGCAATCTCATTGATGTGGGAAAGCGCGCGGGCCCCGGAAGCTCCTTCGATGGCTCTGACCGCGATTTCCTGCACCTGATGCTTGGCTTCCGCCAGTTGCTTTTCAAGCGCCTCGATCTGTGCTGTCTGCCGGGTTAGATTTTCCTGCATGGTCTTGATCTGAAGCTCCGCCAGACGCTTCTCAGACTCGTTTTCTTTCTTCAACAGCACGACCTGCTGATCGAACTTCTGTTGAGCAGCTCGTGAGGCTTCGGCCGCGGACTGCTCGGCGGTCTGCTTCAGGCGCAGCGGAAATTCCTCGGACTCCTTGCGCAACCGCGCCAAGTCTTCTTCACGCTCTTTGAGTGCGGCCTCCCGCTGCTGCCAGCTCTTGTCCAGGGACTCCTGCTTTTCCTGATTTTGCCGCTCCTGCAGCTTCCTCTCCTCTTCGTACTTATCCTGGGCTTTCTTCCGTTCGAGCGCCTTTTTGTATTCGTATTCTTCGATCTCTCGCTGGCGCTGTTTCTTCAGCAAATCTTCCTGTTCCTTCTGGTCCCTCTCCGTCCGGCGCATCTCCTCTTCCCAAGCCGTTCGCTGCGAGGAGATCTCTGCCTCAAGCTGCTCTTTTTGGCGGGCATAATCCTGCACGAGTTGATCGAGAGCTGTGGCCGCAACATCAATCTTGTGAAGTTGCTCGAGATCACCTCGTTCCAGCGCCACCGCCTCGCGGACTGTTCCCAGCCGCTCCACTTCCTCCAACAACTGGCCGGAAAGACTGGCCAGCGCCTTTGAGACCTCAAGGCCCAATCCGGAGATTTTCTGCACCACCCCTTCGGCTGTAATCCCATCCACCGCCTGTCGAATCCCCGCTTGTCTCGTTTTGGTTGCCTCTTCCAATTTTGAATCCGACGCTTCCCGCGCGGAGGTCACTTCTTCCTGGATTTCTTCAAATTCCTGCTGGACCTCAGGTTTCGACCGTTTCGGCCGGACGGCTGACTTCGTAACTTTGGCCATGACGATTCTCCTCTCCCGTTTCCTTATTTCGCTTGATGATGCTTGAAACAAAGGATACCACAAGCGGGTTGAAGCATCCGTGTGCGGCTAATCGCCGCGTCAAATACCGGTTCCAGTGGATCCGTGAATAGCCAGCAGCGATTTCGAATTAACGCGGGTCATGGCAATAATAAAAACAACCCTCTTGACAGTGGGAAGGGTTCGTTAGATAAATGGAATCCCACTTGAATGCTTTCAGGAGAAATGCTCATGATTCGAAGCGGAAGGCTACTTCCAACCGGTTTTGCTTTCTTGGCGCTGGCATTCTTTTTATCGATTCAATCCGCCTTCTGCCAGGCCGTCTCCGGAAACATCGTCGGAACGGTCTCGGATCCGTCAGGCGCCGCCGTGCCCAGCGTTCAAGTTGTGATTCGTGACCTGGATCGCGGTGTCGACTACCGGGTTCAAACCAACTCGACCGGCAACTACCTTCAAACCCATCTGTTGGCGGGGCATTATCGCGTCACTGTTGATGCTTCCGGTTTTGAGAAGTTTGTGGCGGACCTCACCGTGCAGGTGGATGCCTCGACTCGAGTTGACGCTCACCTGGTGCTCGGCAAATCTACCAGCACAGTGGTGGTCACGGGCGAAACGCCGCTGCTCAAAACCGATCGCGCCGATGTCAGCAACACTTTATCCTCCACGGAACTGGAGAGCCTTCCCGCGCTGAACCGCAATTTGACGGAACTGGTGCTGGCCATGCCCGGTGCGCAGCAGAATGGATGGGCGCACGCGGCCAGTGAAAACCCGCAGGCGGGTCTGCAAATTGACGCCAACGGCCAGATCTTCACGTCCAATGGGTTTCTGTTGGACGGCACGGAGAATGAAAGCCCACTGCTGGGCATTGCCGTCATCAATCCCAACATGGATTCGCTGCAGGAATTCAAAGTGACCACCAGCAACTACGATGCGGAGTTTGGCTCGGTCTCCGGCGCTCTTCTGCAGGCTACCACCAAGTCCGGCACCAATCAATTCCACGGCACGCTCTTTGAGTTTCTGCGCAATGACATCTTCAATTCGGCCGATCCCTTCACTCAGCTAAATCCACCATTCCAGTGGAACCAATTTGGCGGATCGATCGGCGGCCCCATCAAGAAGGACAAGCTTTTCTTCTTCGGCGATTTCCAGGGCACGCGCCGCCGCACGGGCGCTTCGCTGGTGACGACCGTGCCCACCGCGGCGGAACGCAGCGGCAACCTGCAAGGCCTGCTGGGGAGCTACATTTGTGCCGATGGCACCACCTCGAACAACGCTTGCGCCAACCCGGTCATGGTGCAAACAACCCAGGGTACGCAGGTTCCCGCCCAGGCAGGTATGGTGTTTGACCCGAACACCGGCAATGCGGATGGAACCGGGCGGCAAGCCATTTCCACGGGTGGCCAGGTCAACGTCCTGACCGTTCCCGCGCCTCTTACCAAGATTCTGGGTTATCTTCCCTTGCCCAACACCGGCTCCGCCGGCCAGATCGTGAACAACTACATTGCCTCCGGCTCCGAGCTTTATGATGACAATCAGTCTGACATGCGGCTGGATTACAACATGTCGGAAAAATCGCACTTCTTCGGCCGCTATACCATCAGCACTTTTCTGATTAATGCCCCTGGCGCTTTTGGTGACATTGCAGGTGGGCCAGCACTGAATGGCCTCAACTTCGCCGGCAGCTCCCACGCGAGGAACCAGAGCCTGGCGTTGGGCTACACTTATACCTTGAGCCCGACCCTGGTGGCGGACTTCCGTTTTGGCGCCTTCCGATACCGCGTCCGCGTGGACCCCAACGGGGTCGGGACCACGCCCGCAACCAGTTCCGGGCTTCCCGGCCTGAATCTGGGAACCATCGCCACCAGCGGCATGCCGGCCTTTTACGTCAACGGCAACGGGGGATTTAATTTCGGCTACGCCTTGGGCGTCAACCAGTGCAATTGCCCGCTGAGCGAGACAGAAAACCAATTTCAATGGGTCAGCAATTGGACGAAGGAATACGGCAATCACGCCATCAAGTGGGGCGCGGACGTTCGCCGCGATCAGCAACAGCGCATCCCCAGTGACTCGCACCGCTCGGGGGAAATCACCTTTGCGGATGCTGTGACCGGCAATGCTACAGTGGACGCCATTGCCAACGGCAACGCCACCACGGGCGCGGCGCTCGCATCGTTCCTGCTGGGCCAGCCCTCAGCTTTTGCCCGTTACTTCACCGGCAGCGGCTTTTACCCCGGTCTGCGCCAGACCCGCCTTTTTCTCTACGGACAGGACTCTTGGCGCGTCACCCCCAAGCTGACGCTCAATTACGGCCTGCGCTGGGAGGATTATCTCCCTCAGACCGCTGCCAAACCGGGCGGGGCAGGGAGCTTTGATCCAAACACTGGACAGGTGCTGGCCGCCGGCATCGGGTCCGTGCCGCTCAACATGGGTGTGGTCCCATTCAACCTGGGCTTTGCGCCTCGCTTCGGCATCGACTACCAGGCGCAGAGCAACACCGTGCTTCGGGGCGGCTATGGATGGAGCTATACGCCGAGCGGATTGGGATCGGTCTTTGGGCAGGCGCCGGAATACGATCCTCCCATCTTGATTCCCCAGACCATTCCGCAATCCGGCCCTTACGCTTCGGATTTCAATCTGCTCGCCGGTCCACCGTTCCCCACCAATCCACCCATCGGCTCCAATGGCCGTTATCCGCTCCCGGATGGGATCGGTGTGGATTATTTCTTTAATCCGCCCAGCTCTTTCCGTATCCCGATGGCTTATTTCTGGAACACCACGATTCAGCACGAGTTTTCCAACAACCTTTCCTTCCAAGTGGCCTACGTGGGCAACGTGGGGCGGCATATTTTCCTCAACAACAACATCAATCAAGCCATTCCGGGTCCCGGCCCGTTCGATTCCCGGCGGCCGCTTTACCCTAAGTTTGGACTTGAACAAGGCATCTACCAGGATTGCAATTGCGCCAACAGCAGCTACAACAGCCTGCAGGCGGAACTGCAAAAGCACGCTTCACACGGCCTGGACTTTATGCTGACTTATACCTACTCCAAGGCCATGGATTACACGGAGACCGGCCCCGCCGACAACAATTACAATTGGCGTCCGGACTACGGCCCCGCGAGCTGGGACCGGACTCATGCCCTCACGCTCACCAACGTCTGGCAATTGCCTTACGGCCACGGCCGGCGCTTCGGCTCCAACAGCAGCAAGGTCGCGGACGCGATTCTCGGTGGCTGGAGCCTGGATGGCGTAACCACGCTCGACTCCGGCTTCCCGTTCACCCCGAATGTCTCGAACACTGCCTCCGTCAACGCGGACTTTAATAATGTCCGGCCGGATATCATCGGCAACCCCATCGTTTCAAACCAGAGCGCCGCGCTCTGGTTCAATCCCGCCGCCTATACCGATCCGCGCCAGCTTTATCGTGACGGCACGGCCTCCCGCGATTCACTTTGGGGGCCGGCGATGTACGTCTTCAATCTGGCGCTGGCCAAGACCTTCGTCATTTCTGAAACCAAGCGGCTTGAATTCCGCTGGGAAAATTACAACGCTTTCAACGCGGATAACTTAGGTTTACCGAACAATATTGTGGACATCTCCGGCGCTGGCCAGATCACTTCCACTCAAGTGCCCATGCGCCAAATGCAGATTGGATTGCACTTGTTTTTCTAGCGGGCAGGGTGTCTATCCTTGCCATATTGAGGTGGGGCTTTGTGCCATGGCGGTACCCCTGAATCCGAGGATGTATACTTATAGTGTGCGCTTGAAGCCGCTGGCAATAGGCTATTGTTACCGTTGGCGTGATCTGCATTGTGATAGGGTTGGGACTTCGAGTGAATCAGGTATATGGATGCAGCGCAACCTTTATTTCGAGTGAGATTCATGTTGATGCGATTCAAGGCAAACGATGAGAGTATGCGCCGGTGCGCACGAACCGAAGCGAGGCTGACGGGGATGGCACGGAGCCGGTAAAATGGTGGCAGATGTACTTTGAGATCGCCGTTGAGATCTCCGAGATCGGGACTATTGCTACAGGACGAGGCATCCGAAGACTCAGATTCTTGCGAAAACGTTATGGTGGCCGAAACTGGCGCAAACAGAAAGGCGTTGCGGCGGTTCGCTTGCCGGGCGGCTCGATTCGACAGGCTGAAGTGCACTGGTACGAAGCTCACGGTGTTGGGCAAAAGGGCTGGAAGATTAAACGGTTCTTGGACTGACGGCCATGATGAACGGTGAGAATCCACGACCGAGGTTCGTACTCTGCATCCGCAATAACGGCGCGGACGATTTGGAACTCCGAAAGGTTTATCAGGTTGTGCCCGACCCGGCGGCCTCACGAGAGGGCCTTGTGCGAATCATCGACGAGTCAGGAGAAGATTATCTATATCCGGCCGATTACTTCGTACCCTTGAAGCTGCCAACGGCCGTATCGCGAGAATTGGCATCGGCCAGCAGAGAGTGGCAGTCCGAGCGCAGCAGGTAGACCTTTGAAACCCCGCCGCGGCACGCGCGTTTTTCCGGCGGAATGTTCTGAGTCACCTCGGGTCGTTTTCATGGCAGAGGCTGTGCTACTTCTCTTTGCCGTCCCGATATTTAAGAAATCGCAGCATCCCTCACAATGAACAGGGAGTTCCATTGAATAACTCCAGCCTTGCTCT
>Ga0307372_10008389_pt1 | contig 14543 bp, 12 predicted proteins | sample OX1MG_FD_202533 | JGI IMG/M metagenome (GOLD analysis project Ga0307372, IMG submission 202533) | Soil microbial communities from Risofladan, Vaasa, Finland - OX-1 | ecosystem: Environmental > Terrestrial > Soil > Coastal area > Acid sulfate soil | place: Finland: Risofladan, Vaasa | collected... | reverse complement strand
CAGTTCGCCGGGTAGTCACTCCCCGCCACCAGATCGCTTCCGCGCCCGCCGCCGCCTGCCTCACCCACCCCTACATCTTGTGGCAGGAGGAGCTAACCGACCACCCCGTTTCACGGAAAGGTTGCGCGTCGCCGAGGGGGCAGATCGTGGTTGCCGGCCGGCCTGATGGTCGTGGGACGAGAGACGTCCCGAGGACGGTTCGGGTCGTTGATCTCGCTGCGCCGGATGAGCCTGGGGTCGGGCTACCGCTACCTGATGGAGTCGGTGGCAGTCGGCGACGGCGCGCCCGCTGGGACCTCGAACCTGACCGCCTACTACGCCGAGTCGGGCACCCCGCCGGGAGTGTTCCTGGGCGCAGGGCTCGCCCACTTGGACGGCGGCCGAGGGGTCGCCGTGGGCTCCCAGGTGACCGAGCAACAGCTGTTCAATCTGCTCGGCATGTGCGCCGACCCGATCACCGGCGAGCCCCTTGGCCGCCAGCCGAACCGCTCCCCCGCCTCGTTGGCCCAGCGGATCACGCAGCGAGTCGAGGCCATCCCGGAGGCCGCCACCGAGGCGGAGCGAGCGGAGCTGACGACCGGGATCGAAGCAGAGGAACGGGCCAAGACGGGCAGCCGACGGGCGCCGGTGGCCGGGTTCGACCTCACGTTCAGCCCCTCCAAGAGCGTGTCTGTGGCGTGGGCGCTGGCGGACCCAGAGACCAAGGCGGTGATCTACGAGTGCCACCGCCGGGCCATCGACATCGTGCTCGCCTACGCCGAGCGCGAGGTGTTCCACTCCCGCTCGGGGACCAACGGCATCGTCCAAGAGGACATCGACGGTGTGGTGGCTGTCGCGTTCACCCATTTCGACTCGCGTGCCAGGGACCCCCAGCTCCACGACCACGTAGCCGTCGCCAATCGGGCCAGATCCGTGTCGGATGGAATCTGGCGGACCCTGGATAGCCGGGGTCTTTTCAAGTCGGTGGTGATGCTCTCCGAGCTGCACCAAGGGCTGCTGTCGGACCTGTTGACCGAACGGTTGGGGTGGGGCTGGGACGGTCGGAGCCACCGGCACTCCGACCAGCTCCGCTTCGAGGTGACCGGGGTGCCCGAAGCCCTGATGGCCGAGTTCTCCCGGCGAACGGCTGCCATCGAGGACCGCAAGGACACGCTCGTCACGAAGTTCGTGGCCGCACATGGCCGCCAACCGACGAGCACCGAAGTCCTGGGTCTGCGCCAACGGGCGACGTTGGACACGCGCCCGGACAAGACCCACCGCAGCCTGTCGGCGCTGACCACCGGCTGGCAGGAGCGTGCCAGCACCTACGTCAGGCGCGACCCCGCCGCGTGGGTAGCCGAGCTGGCAGACCGCAACGACCTCCCGCTGCTCCATGCCTCGGACGTGGCCGATGCCATCCTCGATGACGTTGCCGGCGTGGCGGTCCATACGGTGGCAGCACGCCGGGCCACGTTCAGCCAGGCCAACCTTCTGGCCGAGGTCCACCGTCAGCTCCACGGGGTCCGCTTCGCCTCAGCCGACGACCGGATCGCGGTGGCGGAACGTACCGCCGCGCTGGCGGTTGCCCGCTCCCTGCTGGTCTCGGCGCCCGAGCTGCACACGACGCCCGGGCGCTTCTTGCGGGCCGACGGCACGAGCCGCTTGCGGGCAAAGGGCCACGAGGTCTACACGACCACGACGCTTTTGGAAGCCGAGGCCCGCCTCCTCGAGGCCGGCCGGCGGACCACAGGGCCGGCGGTCACCGTGGCCACGGTCGCCGCGATCACCGGTGCGAACCTGCCCGGTCGGGACCACCCCCTGTCGCTGGACCAGGCGTTCGCGGTCGAGCAGGTGGCCACCTCCGGGCGCTGCGTGGACGTGCTGGTCGGTCCGGCGGGGACGGGGAAGTCCACGACGATGGCCGGCCTGCGGGCGGTGTGGGAGGCCGAGCACGGCCCCGGCTCGGTGCAGGGCCTCGCCCCCTCCGCAGCCGCCGCGGAGGTGCTGGCCGCAGAGCTTTCGATCGACACCGAGAACACCGCCAAGTGGTGCTACGAGCACCACCAAGAGCCCGAGCGACAGGCCACGATCGCGCAGCTCCGCTCGGTGCTGACCGACCCGGCAACCTCCCCACCCCGCCGCGCCGCCCTGCGCGTCGAGGTGGCGCGGATCGAGGCGGAACTGGCGGCGTGGCGACTACGAGAGGGCCAGTTGATCGTCGTGGACGAAGCCAGCTTGGCCGGGACCTTCGCCTTGGACGAGCTGGTGACCGCGGCGGGGGAAGCGGGGGCGAAAGTGCTCCTGGTCGGTGACGGCGCCCAGCTCTCCGCGGTGGAGGCCGGGGGCATGTTCTGTGCCTTGGTGTCGGACCGCGACGGTTCGGTCCCGCAGCTGAGCGATGTCCGCCGGTTCCGAAACGCCTGGGAGAAGACGGCCAGCGTCGAGCTGCGAGCCGGCTCCGTCGACGCGATCGACGCATACCAGGCCCACGACCGGATCAACGAAGGGGACCGTGACCACATGCTCGACACCCTCTACCGCGCCTGGAAGGACGACACCGACGCGGGACTGACGAGCCTGATGATCGCCGGGGACCTGGGCACGGTGCACGAGCTGAACAGCCGCGCCCGAGCCGACCGGATCGTGGCAGGAACTGTCAGCGAATGGGGCGTGCGTGTGGCCGGAGGGGCCACGGCAGGGATCGGTGACCGCGTGGTGAGCCGCCAGAACGACCGGCGCCTGATCACCGGGAGAAGCTGGGTCCGAAACGGCGACCAGTGGACGGTCACGGCCACGCACACAGATGGTTCCATGACGGTCACCCGGCTCCACGGCACTGGAAAGCTGGTCCTTCCGGCTGGCTACGTGGCCGAGCACGTCGAGCTGGCCTATGCCACGACCGCGCATCGAGCGCAGGGCCGCACCGTCCACACGGCGCACGCGATGGTCTCACCCACGACCACCCGTGAGGTGCTCTACGTGTCGGCCACGAGGGGCAAGGAGTCCAACCGGCTCTACGTGGACACCCACTATGACCCTGACCCACAGAGCGGCCACGACGCCATGACCGAGCCCGTGACCGCCCGTGAGGTGCTTCGCGGGGTGCTCCGCCACGAGGGCGCAGACGTGTCCGCGCACGAGATGGTCCGCCGAGCCCACGACGAGGCCGAGGGCATGGAGCGCCTGTCGGCCGAGTACCTGACGCTGGCGACGGTTGCCCAGGCCGACCGGTGGGACGCGCTGCTGGCTCGCTCGGGGCTCACCCCAGACGAACTGGCTGGGCTCCAGACGAGCGAGGCGAAAGGCCCGCTGTTCGCCGCCTTCCGGGACGCCGAAGCCCGCGGGCTGGAGATCGATGCCGCCTTCCCCCGCCTCGTCGCGGGCCGGAGCCTCGCCGACGCCGAGGATATCGCCGCCGTCCTGCACCAACGGGTCGACCGCTGGACCGCGGCGGCCGGCGGGAGGCACCGGCGGTCGCAGAACCTGATCGCCGGGCTCATCCCGAGAGCACAAGGAGTCACCGACCCCGAGCTGGACAGCGCCCTGGCCGAGCGGGACCGGGCGATGGAAAACCGGGCGAGGACTCTCGCAGCACAAGCGGTGGAGGCCGGCCAGCCGTGGGTTGGCGCCCTCGGCACCCTGCCGGGCGACCCGACCCGCCGGGAGCGGTGGCTGCGCGAGGTCTCGACCGTCGCCGCCTACCGGGACCGTTGGCACATCACGAGCGCCCGTCCCCTCGGCGCTCAGGCCGACGTGACGAGCATCGAGCAGACGGTCCAGTACCGCCGGGCACAGGCGGCGATGGGACGGGCGAAGGCCCTCGGCCGGACGGAGACACCGGAGACCGCCGGCCCCGTTGTCGAGGTCGAGGTGAGGGTGCAGAAGGGAGTCGAACGATGAGCAGACGCGCGTACGCCAAGGCGGTAGCTCGCTGGGAACACGACACCCGCCAGTGGGCCATCGACACCGGGCGGGACCTCGCCTTGGACCTCTACTACGACCGCGACCGTGGCGCCCGGGCCTACGGGGTGGGCGTCGTGCTCGATGCGGGCGAGAAGGTGTGGGCCGAGGTCCCGGTACGGTTCAACCTCGACTGGACCCACCCGGTCAAGGCCGGCGAACAGCCGGCGCCATCCATCCGACCCTGGCTGGTCACTTCCGGCCGGGTCGTCGACCGCCTGGCCGACGACCCGGCTCCGCGGCTACCGATGGGAGAGTGCAGTCGGAGTCCGCGCCGACCTCACGGCTGGCCGGGAGGTCGCCAGCTTGGACATCGAGGGCCAGCCCACCCTGGTCTGGTACGGGCCGGGGATCGCCCCGATGGTCGCCGCCGCCATTTTCCACCTCCACGGCCCCGCCGCCATGATCGACCACCCCGGCCTGGCCCCCCTTCGGGCGGTCCCGGACTGGCCCCACGGACCCGATCAACTGGAGGAGCCATAAGCGGCGATCGGCGGTGCGGAAGAGGTCGGTTCTGTCGGATCCGGATCGGCCATGGCCGATCAGTTGGCGATCACCCGTGTAACCGACACCTACCGGCACTTCGGCCTGACTCCGTGTCGCGGTAGTGGGACACGATGGCTGCGCGGTAGGGGTCAGTCGCAGAGAAGGCTCGGCCCGATCGGGTGAGCCGGAGCGCGGACGCTGGTTCCCCTCAAGTCAGGTCCGCCACGATTCGGAGCAACTCTTCGCGACGGATGCCGCTGTGCCGGGCGACTTTCACGAGGTCTCTTGCTCGTTCGATCACGTCCGAGCGCGCGGGTCCGCCGGTGACGTTGACTCCTCTTCCCCGGCGGAACTCGAGGAGCCCCTCTTCCCTCAGGGTCCGAAGTGCCCGGAGGACGGTGTTGCGGTTGACTCCGAGCACGGCCGCGAGGTCAACAGCAGGCGGCAGTCGATCCCCAGGTCCGCACTCTCCCTCGCTGATCGCGCGACGAATCTCGGCAGCCACCTGCTCGTGAAGCGGCAGGGACTCTGCAGGATCTACCTTGACGAAGGAAATCGAACCAACCACAATGGCATCATGGTAGTGCGGGAGAGCGGCACGGAGCAGGTGGGTGCCGTCCCTTGCCCGAGCGACTCAGAGCTGCTGATCAAAGAAGCCCACGAACATCGGGTGAAGCGTTGGAAGCGCCGGGGTCTCGCATTGCTGGCGATCGGGCTCGCTGGCGCTGCTGCCGGCGTTGGCCTCGAGCTCGGCGGGCCGTCGCCATCTTCTCCGGACAACGCCAAAGGCGGGAAGGTGGTCGCCGCAGCCCACCACCAGCCACTGAGCGACTTCACGGTCGTCCAGCCGGGTGGCACAGGTACAGCCACAGCGGGACCTGGACCAACCCAGGTCGACGCCGTCAACGCAGGGACCGGACACGCCTCCACGCGGTCGTTACCACCCGAGGCCAACACGCACTATCCGTGGATCGCACGGGGCCGCAGCGTCGTCGCTGTCGAGGGGACCCGGGCCGGCGGCAACGACGCACCTCTCATCGGTAACGCGTATGCATTCGATCCGACGAGTACAGCGGCGCCGGTAGCGCTCGGGCCGGCGTCTTTCGCGATGGCTGCCACGAACCGCGACGCGGTCTGGCTCTTTACGAGCTCGCTTACCGAGAACCAGGTCTTCCACACAACAACCACGGGCCGGCGCTGCACGATCGAAGAGGTCACTGTCACCGGCTCGGTGCTTCGACCTCAGTCTCCGTTCCGCTGCGGCTTGGGAATCACCGAAGCAGTGCCGCAGGGTTTCTTGATTAGGGTCTCGACGAAGGGCTCGGGCCACTGGCGTTACGAGGTCTGGAATCTGAGCCAGCACCGCGTCGTTCGGAAGCTCCCGACGATGACAGCCACACCGATTGCCGTGCAGCACAACGCCACGACCCTGCTCTGGGGCACCTCCGGTGGTCGTTCGCAATGCGTACAGCAGTCCGCATGCGAACTCCACATCGACAACATCGAGACCGGCCATGTCGCGATTTGGCATGTGCCAGCCGGTCGCGCGGTTGACACATACAAGCTGGAACCAAATTCGGGCAGCGAAGTCGCGGTTCTCCTGGTTCGTCCGAAGCCGTATCTGCACTACTTGGCGATGACGAGCTTCTCCATCGTGCTCACGCCCCAACCCGTAGCCGCGCGACTCTTGGTGCTGGATGGGACGACCGGCAAGGTGCTCTTTTCCCGGCCCGTCGAGACCACATTCGCCGCCAACCTCTACCTCACTCCCGGCGGGACCTATGCGATGCTCGCCGCTCGAGTGACGCCAAAGTCCACAACAGGCGACTGGGTCGCCTACCCGGCCTGGTCTTCGACCGCCGCAAGCCACACCGTGCGAGTCGGGTACGACTCAGCACGTGCGCTCATTCTTCAGCGCTGAACCGATCGGGCGACGCGTGCCGCTCACCGGGCCCCCTATCCACCGCAGTGATCGCGCGACAACCGTCCCCAACCGCTGCCGGCTGCGAGGCGCTGCTTGACTCGACCGAGCGGTCCGGGCACCATGGCTGCGGCGAGTTCCGCGCCTCCCTCCGCCGACTGTCCCAGCAGGCCGGCACTTGGGGGTAAAGGGGATCATGTCCTCGGGTCGTTGTCCGTCACCCCATTCCGAGGGTGCAGCTGGGGCGCCGATCGGAGTGCGTGAGACCGGATGACGACGAAGAAGCACTTCAAGCGCCTCGTCAGGTCGCGTGCTGCTCAGACCGGTGAACCCTACGCGACCGCCCTGCGGAGAATCCGTCAAGAACAGGAGAACCGCATGTCCGACCGACCTCCCTCCTTTGAGGACGTCGCCGCGTCCTGCTCGTTCTGCGGCAAGCCGAACACGGAGGTGCAGCGGCTCGTCGCCGGTCCGGGCGTCTACATCTGCAACGAGTGCGTCGAACTGGCCGCCTGGGTCGTCGAGGACGCTGCCCATGCGAGCCCTGAGGAAGCGTCCCACCGACGAGCGGCGCACCAGAACCCATCCACCGAAGACCTTCTGACGATGCTTCCGGCCTTGGTTCGAAGCGCCGACAGGGTCGAAGCTGAGTTGGCCGCTTCAGCCAACCGGTTGAGAAGGCGAGGAACTGACTGGCAAACGATCGCCGACGCGGCAGGTCTAAGCGTCGACGTTGCCCGCCGGCGCTTCGGGTCCCCGGCAGCGGGATAGGCACGATCCAACAGACAAGCGTGGCTCGTCCCATAACGTCGCCGCACTACGACATCACTCCTCGCCCAAAACGCCGGCTGCGAGGCGCTCGCGATGTATCCGGCGGGGGTGGGACGAACTACAGCACGATCCACTGGCGATCGTCGATGAGCTCGCGCACGGCATCAAGGTGCCCTGCATGTACGGACGTCTCGACAATCACGTGGAGGATGACGCTGCGAAGCGTGCTGAACTGCTTGCCCCACTCGCCCCACTCGGGATCTGGTTGGCGGGGAGGCGTCTCGATCGGCGTGAAGGTGATCACGTCGTTGGCGTGCTCGATCTCCGTTCGATAGAGGTTGAAGACCTCTTCAGCAGACTCACCCGGGTCGATCGTCCACTCGGCATTTGGTCCTTGTGGCAGGACGTCGAACGACTCGCCGGCCACGACGCAGCGGAACCAGTAGTGCTCGTCGGCCAGAGCAAGGTGCTTGATCAGTCCGAGGCAGCTCCAGCCTGAAGGGAGGACCGGCCGTCGCAGCTGATCCTCGGACAACCCCTCCAGGATCCCGACCACGTGTTCGCGTCCGAGGGTGAGGTACTCGAGCAGTGCGGCTCTCTCGTTCTCAACTGCCGACACGCCTGCCTCCTGCCGGGTGACAGTTCACCATTGACCTCTCGGAGACTGCGCTCCCAGGTTTCTAGCAGGTGGACGGGCTCGGGCCACGAAAGTCATCGCCCGCACGCCGGGGAGTGTCCGAACTCGCCTGCAAGTGCCTTCCGTTGCGTGCCCCGCACCGCACGACGCAAGGTGTTTCCTGAAGCGCTCCGAACGCCGGGAACGGGACACCGGTTCCGACTCGTCGCTATTCGACTTCCTCGACGTCGTCGAGCTCCTCCACGTCGATGGGGTGCTCGAAGTGGACGATGCCGCCGGGCGGACGCGGCACCCGCGGTTCGCGATCGCCTGATTCACCTCCACCGCCTCGCTCCTCAAGCGCCACCACGATCTGTGAATGGAGTGGAGCGAGCACGCCGGGAAGCGGGCTCTGACCTATGACCACCCAATGTCCGTACTGTCCGTGCGCCATGTAGAAGGTGATCGGCACTCCCTCGGGATCACCCATCGTGAGGGAGAACCCGGAAGACCGTGCCTTGCCATGAGCTTCACGCACGGTCATCCCGACGAGGTCGGGCACGAGGTCACGTGCGAGCGAGCCCGTCTCGAGTGCTTCTTCGAGTGGATGATCGTCGGGCTCCTCGGGCTCCGCGTCTGCGAGAACACGGAACTCAACTGTCTTGTCTGGGCTCACTGCCTGAAGCCGCGCCTTGATCTCAGAAGCCGTACTCCCGCCGCGCCCGATCACCTCACCGGGCGTCGAGGTCCACACGGTGACGACGATCCGCCGAGGATCCCTGCCTTGGATCGCGACTCTCTCAAGGTCGGCCCCTGCCGGCCAACCCTCAGCGAGCGCCGCAAGGACTGCTCTTGCAACGGGCGAATCCACCAGCTCCATCTTGTCGAGCACCGGCGTCCCCTACCACTCAGTCCTGGGAAGCTCGAGGGTGACCCCTACCGCCGGTTCGCGGACAGACACGCACGGCTGCAGTCATCGTTGACGCCGCCCGCCGCATCCATGCCCCGACACTCCGACGGCCGAGCGGCCTCCTCGCCGGCGCGAGATGAGTTGCACGGATCGCCGTTGGCGCAGACTGACCTACTTCGCCCACTCCCGGAGTCATAATGGGTGGATGCGCCCTACTACCAGGCCACAGGTCTACGCGCACCGTGGCGCGTCAGCGAAGATGCCCGAGAACACCATGGCGTCGTTTCTTGGGGCGTGCGATCTCGGGGTCGACGGTATCGAGTTCGACGTGCATCAGACGAGCGACGGGCATCTTGTCGTGATGCACGACTACGACCTTGCTCGAACGACCGACGGAAGCGGCCTCGTGCACGAGCGTGAGCTCTCCTACGTGCGGTCCCTCAGTGCCGGCGCTTGGCGCGGCGAGAAGTACCGTCAGGAGAAGATCCCGCTTCTCGAAGAGGTCCTCGCACTCGGTGGTTTCGACTTCGAACTGGAGGTGAAGGGGCTGCCGACGCAATCACTGGTGACCGGCATTGCAACTGCAGTTCGGGCGGCGGGCGTGGCGGACCGCGTCAAGTTCACCGGCCATCATCTTCCAGCCCTGGCCACGCAGCGAGTCCTCATCCCCGAAGCCCGTCTTGGTCTATTCGTTCCCCCTTGTCAACCGTGGATGAGCGATCATCTCTACCAGCAGATCGTCGTGGCGTTCGCCTCGTTTGGTGCCTTCGATGTCGTCCAGTGCTATACGCCGTTGTTGTCGATGCTCGACGTCGACGGCGTTCGCAAACTGGGCCTTCAGGTGTTGACACCTGCTTGCACGACGACGACATCTATGCTGCGGTGGGTAGCGACCTGGACGCGATCTGCTCAGACGACCCGGCGCGTGTGTTGGCGCTGTTGGACGCCTGCTGAACCAGCACGGAAGGGCGCGACGCAACTCGAGCCGGACGCACCGGCGGTCCGCCGACCCGGCGGCTCCCCTGCGGCTGAACCCGGCCAACAAGACGCGCGTAGAGGAAGTCTGGCTGAGCGATAATGGGCAGCGGCTACCGACTCCCCGTCCCATATCGTCGTCATGTTCTCTCGAGCGCACGTGTCTCCGATCGCCGGCGAGGAGACAATCGTTACGGTCGCCAGTGGATCCTGAAGGTGTAGCGCCGGATGGTCGAGTAGCGATTGCCGAACCAGGTTCTCCCGCCGGGCCCCACGGTGTTCCAGTAGAACTGGAAGACCGCGTTCGACCGACACTGCGGATGTCGATGGATCCGGCGCAAGCGACGGCGCTCCTCGCGCTGGAGGCGTGCACTCACGCTTGCGCAGCGTCTCTGCACCTCAGCGAGCACCAGCCCACGGCGACGTCGCGCGCGACTTCGTCGAGCTGGTGCCGGCAAGCAAGCCGATCAACGTGCTCCTCTTCGACACGGCGGAGCGCCCAGAGGTCTGCATGTCGACGGATGCGCTGGACGGGGGGCCGGTCATAGCGAGATACGAACTCGCGGGCCATGGCGCCGGTCGGCCGACAAGGTCGAGGATCTCGCCCTTACCTGCTATCTACATGGTGCCGGGATCCGCAATTCAGAGATGGTGGGAGTCCGGAGTGTCGTTCTTGTGACCTGGAAGAGGAGAAATGTTCGCCCCGTTCGCCCAATGGCGAGGACATAGTCATCCCTGAGGTCGATGGGCAGCGGCGCGATCGCCTGTCCGCTCGGCAAGGCGCAGTAATTCCGTGTCGGGGCGTTCGGTGTCGTGATGTACAGGCGTCCCCCTTCAAACTCCGGGCGAGGGCTCGAGCCCAAGACGCACGTCTCCGTACCCACTCCTGTGTGACACCCCGGGCCGAGACGCTGGAGAGAGACCGCGCTGTAGAGTAGGGCGTTCCCCATGGTGCCGGAGCCGACGCCGATCCACAGCGCTGTGTGCACGATGCCGCCGATCGACGCCGTTCCCCCCGTACGTGGCGTTCGGAGTTCGACCGCGCCAGTCGAGGGATCGATCCGCTCGAGGTAGTGGGCGCCCGTCGCGATGTTGGCAGCCGCGACCAGGATCGAGCCGGTTGTGTTGGTCCCGAGGCTCACCGAGGCCGCTCTCCTGAGCGTGAGCGACGCCGTGACAAATCCGCTCGCCGGTGTGACGCGTTCGAGGTGATCTCCCGCTGCGACCCAGACACCTCCTCCTGCCGCCACCATCGAGTAAGCGGTGTCTTCTGCCGGAAGCGCCCAGGATCGGATGACCTTCAGAGTGGTCGGGTTCAAACGCACGAGACGTCCACGGGGCACCTTCGGTGTCTCCGACGTGAGCACGGCGAAGAGCGAGCCATGCACGGCCACGGCGCTTGTCGCCGTTCCCTGCGTCGGGTCAACGACGCTCATTTCTCCCGTCGAGGGGTCGACGCGGGCGAGCACCCCGTGCACAGATCCAGCGCCCAGTCGTGTGGTGTTCCAGGCGAAGTACAGGCCAAGTGAGGTAACGAACGCCCGAGGCGAGTGCATAGGACCGTGCCAGCTAACCAGTCCGTCCGCTGTCTTGGTGACGGTCGGACGCACCGGCCGAGGAGCAGGCGAATGGCCCTTTGGCCCCGGCGGCGGTCCGTGCTTCGGCGGCGGCGGCGAGAACGAGGTAGCGAAGCCGGCCACGAGTCCGACGGCCGCGACGATCGCCAGCGCAGAGACCGCCCAACGTCTCCGCTGCCGACGCCGCGCTTCTTTGATGAGGACCTCTGCGGCCTCAGCCTGCTCGTCACTGAAGGGCGCGGGCGGGGGATCGTGGAGGGTGGAAGCTCCCTCTACCGTCTCCGAGCTTCTCCTGCTCGTCGTCGTCCCCATCGAGCCGCCCTCCTTCTAGTGCTATAGTACGTAGCATCATGAGAGGGGTCAAGAAGGTCGACGTCTCCGAGCGCCTCGCTCTCCACGAGCAGGTGGCCGCAAAGATTCGCCGCGCCATCGCGGACGGCGAGGCCAAGCCAGGTGAGCGCCTCCCCCCCGCCCGGGACCTCGCGGCCGTGCTCGGCGTGAACGCGAACACGGTGTTCCGAGCACTTCGGATCCTCCGGGACGAGGGCTTGCTCGAGTTCCGCCGCGGCCATGGGATCACGGTCTCGGGCACTCCCGAGCGCGGTGCGGTGCTTCAGAAAGCGCGAGAGCTCGTCGTGTTTGCCCGGCGACTTGGTTACCGCCCGGAGGAGCTCGCGCGGATCATCAGGACCCTGGCGTAGAGGACAGCCGAGCGCCCCTATCGCGTGTCACCTATCGCTCGGCCTTGTGGGTTGTGCACCTGTCCTGAAACGCCGGCTCGCGGGCACCAGGGATCCCACCGCGTGACGGCTAGAGTCGCCGTAACGGAGTCGATCGTTTCGCGATCCGGCCCTCTCGTAATGGCGCCCGCCTCAGAGCAGCCATTCTCTCCTTCCCCGTTCCTCCTCGAGTGGTGTCGCGCTCGGCCATCAGCAAGGAGACCGCCCCATGATGCAAGGCACACCCAGCCAGACGGCGCTGGGCAGCGCGGTACTGCGCGCGGTCCATGTCCGGGAAGATCCGAAGCCGTGGATCTTGGAGGACACCATCTCGGAGCTCCTGCTCAATGAGCAGGAGCGCTCGGTCATCAGTGCGGAGATCGCGAGCTGGCCCCCCGGTGTCGCCGGGGCGCTTCGCCTTTCCCACGTCGTGCGCACGAGGCTCGCCGAGGACGTCGCCGTTGAGGGCATCGACCTCGGGCGTCGTCGTTACGTTCTGCTCGGCGCCGGACTCGACAGCTTCGCCTGGCGTCACCCGAGGGCAGGCGCGTTCGAGATCGTCGAGATCGACCACCCAGCCACCCAAGCATGGAAGCGTCATCGCCTGGCATCGCGTGGGCTCCGTGAGCCGCACAACCTCCGGTTCGTGTCTGTCGACCTGGCCAAGGGTCCGCTCGACGCGCTCGACTGCCGAACGCCTACGACCTGGAGCTGGCTCGGCGTGACGATGTACCTTGACCCTGTGGCTGTTGGCGGGGTGCTCAGCCAGATCGCCGAGAGCCCCGACGGCACGACTCTCGTGGTCAACTTCCTCCTCGCAGAAGAAGTCCTCGACAGCGCGGCGAAACTCGTTCGAGCCGCGTCGCAGCGCACGGTGACAAGGTCCGGGGAGCCAATCCGCTCGACCTTCACGAGAGAGCAGTGCGAGGAGATGTTGGATCGCGCTGGCTTCGGCTCGGTCGAGCTTCTCGACGGCGAGTCACTCGCAACCCGCTACTTCGCGGGGCGGCCCGAACTTCAGCTTCCGGCGACCACCCTCATCGCCGTGGCAAGCGTATGAGGGTGACGCCGCTCGTGTCCCCTATTCCCATCCGAGCCGACCTCTGAGGGTGCCGCCTACCGCCGGCCGCGGGGCGCTGCTTGACTCGGCTGAGCGGGCCGGGCACCATGGTTGTGGCGAGTTCCACGCCTCCCTCCGCCGACTGTCCCAGCGGGCCGGCACTTGGGGGTAAAGGGGATCATGTCCTCGGGTCGTTGTCCGTCGCCCACATTCCGAGGGCGCAGCTGGGGCGCCGATCGGAGTGCGTGAGACCGGATGACGACGAAGAAGCACTTCAAGCGCCACGTCAGATCGCGTGCTGCTCAGACCGGTGAACCCTACGCGACCGCCCTGCGGAGAATCCGTCAAGAACAGGGGAACCGCACGTCTGACCTGGCTCCCTCTACCGAGGACGTCGCCACGTCCTGCTCGTTCTGCGGCAAGCCGAACACCGAAGTCGAGCGGCTCGTCGCCGGTCCGGGCGTCTACATCTGCAACGAGTGCGTCGAACTGGCAGGTTGGGTCGTCGAGGACGCTGCCCGTGCAACCCCTGAGGAGGCGTCCCACCGACGAGCGGCGCACCAGAGCCCAACCACCGAAGACCTTCTGACGATGCTTCCTGCCTTGGTTCGAAGTGCCGACGGGGTAGAAGCTGAGCTGGCCACTTCAGTCAACCGGCTGAGAAGGCAAGGAACTGACTGGAAAACGATCGCCGACGCGGCAGGCCTGAGTGTCGACGTTGCCCGCCGGCGCTTCGGGTTCCCGGCGGCGGAATAGGCGCGATCCAGCAGACAAGCGTGGCTCGTCGCGTAGTGATTCACAGTAGTGATCGACACCGGTATGAACCAACGACCACCTCGAATTGCAGAACGCGCCCGAATATCGGGCGAGGCTGTACTTCTCATGGACGACGAGCTTGGTCAGCCGTGGCTGACCGCCGCGACGGCTGCGGCGAGCTCGGCGCCGGCTTCGCGCAGGCGATTGGCCAGATCGTCGCTTTCGGGGTTGTCCACCCACCGGTTGAAGCCAGTTCGAAAGATCGTGACTCCGACGTCCGCGAGCAGCGTGGCGGTCGCCAGCTCGCATCCTCTCCGAACCAGTTCGGTCGCGAGTGCGTCGGCGACGTCGGCGAACTTGGTCCGTCCCCGCTCCTGCAACTCGGGGCTGCAAGCGATGACCTCGCGGCGCTGCGCTGACGTGCGCTCACGAAGACTGCAACTGCCGAGTACGCATTGAAGCGGAGTGTCACTGTCCGGGGGTAACCAGCGAATCGCACTACACCTGCGCATGTGGAGCGCCTCTGGTGCCAGTGGACTCGGCAACGTAGTGACTCGCTCGCTGCTGCGCCCGCGCTTCCTGCGACCGAGCGCCCCATAAAGTTCAGCGCCCCAGACAGCAGTCCCTGTCACCTACCGCCGGTCAGGGGACGACCGTGCTCGTAGCATTCGGATGTGGTCACACGCTCTGAGGCCGAAGCGCATGCCGCTCTTGCCAGATGGCGCGATTTCCCGGTCACCGCCCACCCGCGTCCGACCGTGCTGGTCGGGCCACCGGACCGGCCCGAGGGTGGTTTCGTTGACGGACCGTCGA
>Ga0307372_10008387_pt1 | contig 14548 bp, 10 predicted proteins | sample OX1MG_FD_202533 | JGI IMG/M metagenome (GOLD analysis project Ga0307372, IMG submission 202533) | Soil microbial communities from Risofladan, Vaasa, Finland - OX-1 | ecosystem: Environmental > Terrestrial > Soil > Coastal area > Acid sulfate soil | place: Finland: Risofladan, Vaasa | collected... | reverse complement strand
CGGGCCAGCTCGGCTAGCTGGCCGTCCTGCACGCCGAGAGCGATGGCGGCAACCTCGGTGGGTTCCGCCGGGCGGCCGGCGGGGGTGAGCGCTTCAACGTTTATCCGCGCACCGCTACAGCGTCTCAGTGCCTCACTGGCTACTATGGTCACGCTCGTGGAAATCTTCTTTACTGACTACGCGGCCCTGGACGTGCCGGTCGACGGGCTGGGGGCCGATGAGGCCGGGCGGCGAGTTGCTGAGTTCCGGGGGCGGTTCGTGCCGGAGGGCATGCCGTTCGTCCTGAGCGACGACGGCTTGTATGAGTGGACGCTGAACCGGTTCCTGCGGTCGCTGCCGACATCGGGCGCGCGCTCGCCGAAGACCTGGCGTGCCTATGCCTACGACCTTGTGACGTGGGCGCGTTTCCTCGCCGAGTACCGTGGCGGCCGGTCGGTGCTGGACGCGACGCGCGAGGACCTTGATGCGTTCTACGCCGCCCGCAGGCTCTCCGGACGGGAGTTCAGGATCGAGGCATCGTCATGGAGCCGTCTTGACGCGGCACTGGAGAAGTTCTACCGGTGGACGCTCGCAGTGGGCTTGCTGGAAGGATCGCCGTTTTCCTTTGGCCGGTTGCAGCCCTCCGGAGAGGTGTCGGTGGTCGGGGCGAAGGAGAAGCGGGCGCGGAAGGGCGATGTGGAGTTCCTGTCGGCCCAGCGGTACCTGGCTTTCCGGGACGTCGGGCTGCGCGGTTACCTGCCCGGCGGCGGGGAGGACGCCACCTTCACCAGCCGGTGCGGGAGCCGGAACGCAGCCTTCGCGGACCTGTGCGCAACGACCGGCCTGCGACTGGAGGAAGCAAACAGCCTGCTGGCCTGCGAACTGCCCGAGATCGACGCGTCCGACGGGGCGCGTTCAGAGCGATTCGAGCTCGCGCCGCTGATCACCAAGGGCGACCGGGGGCGGTTCGTGAACATCCCGCATCGGGTGCTGCGCGGTCTCCGGGACTACGTGGAGGCTGAGCGCTGCGTTGCCGCTCAGCGGGCAGCGTCCCGGGGATTCGCCTCGGGATGGAGCCGCCGGTGGATCCGTGTCCGGGACCCTGACCGGTGCGGTGGCCAGATGCTCACGGCCGGCGGCCTGTGGTTCTCGGTGGACTGGGTCGACCTGGACCCGGGCGAGCGATCCCGGCTGCTGAACGTCGACCAGGAGGGCCGGCCGGTAGGCCCGCTGGCGCTGTGGCTTGGCGAGCAGGGGTTCCCGATGGCTCCCCGGACATGGGAGTCCGCGTTCGAACGGGCCAGCCAGCGGTGCCGTAGGCACGGGCTGGACATCGAGGCGTCTCCGCATACCCTGCGGCACACGTTCGCGGTCCATCTCCTCACCGAACTGGTCCGCCAGCACCTGGCCTCCGCCGGGAAGGAACAGTCGGCGGACATGCGCTATAACGCCTACCAGAGGGTAATGGGGGATCCCCTCGCGCACCTGCAGAAACTACTCGGTCACTCCCGAATCACCACAACGTACATCTACCTGAACTCGATCGGCGAAGCCCAGGAGCTTATCGACGAGGCCGTCGGGGAACTCGCCCGGAAACTCGAAGGCAGTGACGCTGAGGAACTGCTCGCCGACCTGAAGCTGGCGGACGCGCTATGACGGTATCACGTGGCCGCAGGCGAGCCCGCTTCCCCGAGTCCGCGGCGCGGGCCGAACCGGCTCCCGTACCTGCCGGGGAGGATCTTGAGCCGCTTGCGTTCAGCCTTGCCTTCCCCGACGGGCCTGGGTGCCCGGTTGACTTCACAAAGGCAGCGTGCCCTCGGCTGATGCGGCCGCTGCTGACGGCTCTGCGCCAGCAGTCCCAGGTCGGCGGGCGAATCCGCTCCCGCGGCACCGCCTACGGTTACATGGGCGCCCTGCGGAAGCTCGATGCCTTCGTCGCGGCGCGGGTTCCGAGCGCCGCCGAGATGAAGCTGAACGACTTGTCGCCTGACCTGCTCGATGCTTTCGAGGCCCGCCTGACGGGGGACGTGCCGAATCCGCGGACAGGCTACGGATTCTTCCTGAGCGTGATCGCCTTGCTCAGGCACTTGCGGGACAGCTCGCCCGGGCTGCTGCACCCGGCAATGCCGGCCAGGCTGCGGTTCGCCGTCGTCGCCGCGCATTCCCCCCGTGCCACCACCGATGCTCTCGATGCCTACCCGCCGCAGGTCGCCGCTGCGCTGCGCGACGCGTGCAGGAAGCAGGTCCGCGAAGCGGTCCAGCGGATCACCGTTGACGGCGAGGCCCTGCTCGCCGCGGGCAGTGACCCTCGCGTCGGCGGCTGGAGCGACAGGGCGAACATTCTCTGGGAGATCGACCAGCGCGGCGTCATGACGACGGAGGAACTGGCGTCCGCAGCAGGCCACAGCGCTGACTGGGCGAAAAAGCACGGTGGCCCGGCGCTGCACGCGATGCTCTACCCGACGGAGACGGACCTGGCCGCCATGGCGATCTTGTTCGCGCTGGATACCGGTCTCGAACCCGAATCCCTGCGGGGACTGACGGTGGACTGCCGCAAGAACCCGGCGCGCGGGTACGTTGAGGTCGAGTATCTCAAAGCCCGCCGTCACGGGCAGGAATGGAACCGGCTGCGCGTCCGCGACGGCAACGCCACTACGCCCGGCGGCCTGCTGAGGCTCGTCCTCCGGCTGACCCGCAGGGCCCGCCGTCACGCCAGCGAGCAGGACAGGACCGCCCTCTGGGTCAGTTACCAGCGAACACCTGCGGGCATCAGGCGGAGCCACCTGTCTCATCAGCGTCATTCCGGCATCGCCACGCTCATCCGCCGGCACGGGATCACGGACCTCGAAGGCCGTCCGCTTGTCATTGACCTGCGGCGCCTTCGCAAGACCTACAAGGCCGAGTTCTACCGTGCTACCGGAGGCAAGCTTCCGCTCCTTGCGCGGGGTCATTCCAAGCAGGTCGCCGCCGCGCACTATGCGGACATCCCGGCCCTCCGGCACGTTCACGAGGGCGCCGTCGCCGACGGCTTGTCGGAGGCGCTGGACGAGGCCCTCCAGCTGAAGATCCTGTCCCCGTCCGACGAAGAGCTCCTGGCTAGCGACCCGGAGCAGGCGCAGGACCTCGCGGGCATCGCACCGGGCAAGGCCGGCCCGCTGCTGTCCGGGGAACTCGACCTGTGGCTGTCGGCATGCCGGGACTTCACCGCGTCCCCCCACGCGGCACCGGGAACGCCGTGCCCGGTTCCCTTCTGGAGCTGCCTGGACTGCCCCAACGCGATCATCACCAGCCGGAAGCTCCCCGCGATCCTGGCGTTCCTCGACCACGTGGAAAGCCAGCGCGAAGCTATGAGCGCCGATGCCTGGGCACAGATGCACGCCCGTACTCGCAACCGGATCCTCACCCAGATCCTGCCCGCGTTCCCGCCGGACATCATCACGGAAGCGCGGGCCATCGCCGAGGCCGACGACCCTCTGTGCAACCTGCCGCCGCTGCTCGGCGGAATCGGAGCCCGCGCATGACCGCCGGCACGGTTAGCGCCGGCACCGTAGCCCCGCTGCGTTCGGCGCACGTGCCGGACGACGTCCTCGTCCTAGCCGGGCGATCCCTGCGGCCCGGAACTGGGCCGGGGCCGCGCTTCCGCGATGACATCTGGGATCTCAGCCCCGCCTGCCACGTCGTCAATGCCCCCCGTGCCGCGTCAACGATCCGGTTCGACAAGATCGGCGACCCTGTCTGGCGGCTGACGGCCAAGGAGTACGCCTACGCCAGGCTGACCCGCCCGGTCGAGGGCAGCAAGAGGCGGCCATCTCCGCGGACCCTGGCCAACGAGGTCCGCACTCTAGGCCACTTCTTCACCCACCTGCGCCAGCACCGGCCCGGCATTCGCCTGGACGGCATCTCCGACGACGAGCTCCTCGACGGGTTCATCGGCGAATGCCGCGCGAGCGCACGCTGGCAGGCCCTCGCCCGCGCCCAGCGGGCATGGACGCTGACCCTCCTGCACCGCCTGGGAGACCAGCTCACCTACGACAGGCTCAGCCACGTCCCGTGGCGGGGCCACAGTCCCCGGCAGGTCGCCGGCCGCCGGGCCGACATAGAGAACGCCACCCCCCGGATCCCGCCCGACGTCCTCGGCCCCTACCTTCGAGGCGCCCTGTTCTACGTCCGCATCGCCGCACCCGACATACTCGCCGCGACCGCGGAGGCCAGCGACCTGGCAAGCACCCGGCCACGAGGAGCCGGCGAAGGCCCCGACTACGTCCGGGACCGCCTCGCGGATTTCATCGGACAGCGCCGGGCCGACGGTCGCGGTCTTCCCGCCCCCTCGCAATGGACGACCCCGCACGAGGACAACAGCACCGGTGTCAACGTCACGCTGATCGCCAAAATGATCGGAGTGCCGCGCGAAAGGCTCAGGAAGCGGGCATTCCGGGAGATGATCCGGCAGGCAGCCGCCGAGATCGGCACCGAGCCGGGCGGCATGAACACGCCGGTCAGCCAGGACCCGGACACCGGGAAACCCTGGCGTGACCGGTTCTGCCCGAGGTCAGTCACGATCGACCGGACCCGGCTCATGCTCGCCTGCTACGTCGTCATCGCCTACCTATCGGGGATGCGCGACTCCGAATGTCACTCTCTGCGCAAAGGATGCTATTTCCGGGAGCAGTCCGACGATGGCATCGTAACCCGTCACAAGGTTCGCGGGACCGTGTTCAAGGGCAGGAAGCCCACGGGCGAATCCGCGACCTGGGTGGTCATCGAGCCGGTCGCCGAGGCGATCGACGTCCTGGAGCAGATCGCCAGCGGCGACTACCTGTTCACGCGGTCATACGCCTGGCAGAAGGACCCGATGCTCGCGGACGACACCAATAAGGGCCTCAACGTTCTCCGCGAGCGGCTGAACCAGGTCCGCCCGCATGACCCCGTGCCCGACGTCAACGGCGAGCCCTGGCGGTTCACGACGCGCCAGTTCAGGCGCACTGTCGCGTGGCATATCGCTCACCAGCCGTTCGGCGTGGTCGCCGGGAAGATCCAGTACAAGCACGCCCAGGTCGCGATCTTTGAGGGCTACGCAGGAAGCTCCGCCTCCGGGTTCCCCGCCGAGATCGAAGACGAGCGCCAGCTCGCGCGCCTGGAAACCTTTCTCGACCGGTACGAAGACTACAAGGCGGGTGCCGTCACCACGCCGCGCCTCTCCGAGCAGTTCGGCCGCATCCGCGACGAACTCGACGACTTCCCCGGGCGCGTGGCCGATCCCGGCAGGCTCCGCGCGATGCTCTTCAACGCGGCCCGCACCTACTTCCCGGGCATCCTCAACGACTGCTACTTCGACGCGGCGACCGCCCTGTGCATCCGCCACCAGCGCGGCAGCAGCGACCAGCTTCCCGGGCAGCCTGTCGTGAACCGCTGCCAGCCCGCACTGTGCCGCAACTCCTGCGTCACCGAGAAACACGTCCCGGCCATCATGACCGTGATCCGCGGCAACCGTGAACTGCTGTCAGTCCAGAAGCTCTCCCGGCCCCAGCGCACCGCGCTCCAGGAGAACATCAGCGCCATGGAAGCAATGCTCGCACCCTTGGACGGCCAGGCGTGAACGCCGTCAGCGCCGAAACCGCGAGTGCCCTCGAAGAAGCCATGCAGCGGCTCATGGAAGGCCGGCCATCCCGTACCGACGGGGCACTGACCATCGCCAACCTCGCACGCGAGGCAGGCGTCTCCCGCGCCACGGCCAACCGCGCGACCGACATCATCGACCGCTTCCGCGCCCGCCTCGACGTGAGCCCCGGCGAAGACCTGCCCGCGACCCTCCGGGACAGGATCAGGACCCTGACCGCTCAGATCGCCGAGATCAAGCAGCGCGAGCATCAGGAAATCGCAGACCTCCGGGCGACCGTCAGCACCCTCGCCCAGCACGTCCAGGCGCTCACGCTTGAGAACCAGGCACTGCGAAACCAGCTTGAGCGGCATGAGGGTGTCGTGCGCATGAGCGACAGAACCCCGAAGCCAGGAGAACCACGATAACCGGCCAGCCATCTCCGCTACCCTGCCGCAGGGCATATATGTGGGCCTCCTGCTTGCCATTGAGACTTTTCCAACCTGAATTGGCTGGTCAGCGGGATGGTGTGGGAGGTTGTGGTGGTGCTCGCGCTGGTGAGAGCGGGTGGGCGTAGGTCATGATCGTCTGTCACCGGCTGCTGTGCTGGCGGGTGAGTACGAGCAGGGCGCGCAGCAGCATGGTGGCCGTGCCGGGACCGAGTCGGAGGCGGGTGAGGGTGCGCCAGATTCTTGAGGTCGCTGAAGTCCGGGAGGGACTGGTCGGGTTATTCACGGTGCCCACCGGATACCACCTCGGTCCCGATCCGCGCCGTCGCTTGATCTGCTCCGGCGGTGCCTGGTAGTCGCTTGGCCGTCCTATGGGTGGCCCGGTAGAGGGAGGTCGAGCGATACTTGGGCCGCGCGGGCGGCGCGGCGAGTTGGAAAGGTCGCGTCGAGCTCTCCGTCGATGCGCTGGTGCCGGGCGAGGACTAGCTCTAGCTGCGCCCGGTGGAGGTTCGCAGCTCCCACGATTGTCAGACGAGGCGCTTGACCTGACGTACGGCGGGTGCAGTCTCGATGGCCTGGATGCCGGGTAGTTGCCCGACGCCGTCGGTGAGGTAACGGTAGAGGTCGTTCGTCCCGCGGGTGATGGCCGCAGCGACGAGGTTGAACGGCCCTGTCGTGGCGGCGGCGAAGCTGATCGGCGGGTGCTCGGCGAGAGCTTTGCCGACCTCCTCGACGCGGGCGGGCTCCACCCGCAGCCAGAAGTACGACATCAGCCGGTATCCGATCGGGCGTGACGGGAAGTCGGTGCAGATCTGCAGCACTCCGTCCGCGCGCAGCTGGTCCAGTCGGCGCTTCGCAGTAGGGGTCGAGACGTCGGCGGCAGCCGCGACCTGGGGAAGCGTCGCGCGGGCGTCGTCCGAGAGGCAGGCGAGGACCGCCCGGTCGACATCGTCGAGCACCGCGGGCTCGTCATCGAGGCACAGGGCCGGCGGGTCCGGGACGAGCGCGGCGCGCTGCGTCGGCGTCAGCGGGTTCAGCTTCGTGTACCAGGCGGGCGGGTCACCGGCATAGGTTCGCAGAAGGCAGTGCGCGTTGATCGCGATGACGCGACTGGTGCGGTTCAGGCTGGCGAGAATCGGCGGCCCGCTCTCATCCCCGTCATTCGTGGTGATGCCGCAGTGGATCTGGGTGCCCGCCGCGTCAACGGACACGTAGCTGGCTTCGGGGAGCTTGGCGATCGCCAGCGCGAGTTTGGCCGTCGAGTCCGGTGTCGACTGGATACGTAGCAGCCAGCTGGACTCTCCAACGCGCTCGGGCACGGTGCGGGAGACGATGCGCAGGCCCTCGGCGCGCAGGCGGCGGTAGCGGCGCGCGATCGTGTTCTCGGAGACATCGAGGGCTTCCGCGATGCGCCGGAACGGCGCTCTGCCGTCCAGTTGCAGTGCCTGAATCAGGTGATGGTCGAGCTCATCGAGCGCGACGGTTGTTTCCATATGAGCGGCTCCTGATGACGGTTTCTTTCATTGTCGCACCGCTGGCGCCGTCTATCGAGCCTTCCGGCCTGAAAGTGGAAGTCAGGAGCTCGATGCCGGCCGGCACGCAGCAGGGATCAGGAGGTTTGGCGTCATGCGCAAATGGGGTCCGCTTCTCGCGGTCTGCCTGGGCACGTTCATGCTGGTGCTGGACGTCACGATCACGCTCGTGGCGCTCCCGGACATCGCCGCGCAGTTGCACACGACGCTCTCCGGGATCTCGTGGGTGATTGACGGCTACGCCCTCGCGCTGGCAGCCGCCCTTCTCGCCATGGGCACCGTCGCGGACCGGCACGGGCTCCGCCGGATCTACACGCTCGGGCTCGCTGCGTTCACCGCGGCCTCCCTTGCCTGCGGCCTCGCCGAGAGCGCGCCGATGCTGATCGCGATGCGGGCCGTGCAGGGTCTCGGCGCCGCGGCGATGTTCGCCACTGCGATCTCGTTGCTCCGCGCCACGTACTCCGGCCGCGACCTGGGCGCCGCGATGGGCGTGTGGGCCGCGGTCGCCGGCGGCGCAGCGGCTCTAGGGCCGCTGATCGGCGGCGCCCTCACTCAGGCGTTCGGCTGGAGCTGGATCTTCTACGTCAACGTCCCCGTCGGTGTGCTCGCGATCGTCCTCACCCTGCGCGTTATCCCGCGGAGCGAGGTCCCTGACAGTGCCAGGCGCGAAAGGCTCGACCTCCCCGGCGCCGTGCTTTTCGCCGCGTTCGCCGCTGGGCTGCTCTACGCCACGATCGCCGCGCACGAAGAGGGCTGGACCAGCCCCGCCACCCTCATCCCGCTCGTCCTCGCCCTGGCCGCGGGCCCGGCGTTCGTCCTCGTCCAGCGCCGCAGCGCCCGCCCCCTGCTCGACCTCGCCCTGCTGGCACGACCCGCGTTCCTGGCTGCACTCATCGCGATCTTCGTCGGTGAGTTCACTGCGTACGGGTTCATGGCTTACAGCTCGATGTGGCTGCAGTCCATCACGGGACTCACGCCGTTGGCGGCCGGGCTGGTCATGCTCCCGAACGCCGTCGCCTCGATGGTCGTGTCGCTGATGTCCGGACGGATCCTGCGGCGGTTCGCCATGCGCTGGGCGCTGCCCCTCGGGCTGCTGCTGGTCGCTGCCGGCGCGTTCGCCCAATCCGGGCTGACCCCTGACTCCACCGGGGTCCACCTGCTCGCGGGGATGCTCATCGGCGGACTCGGCATGGGACTGGTGATCCCTCTCGCCAGTCAGGAGGCCATCGAAGCCGTGCCGCTCCCGCGCACCGGCATGGCCGCAGGCGCGTTCACCACCTTCCAGCAGCTCGGTTACGCCTTCGGCGTCGCGATCTTCGGCACCCTTCTCGCGGCGGTCGCTCAGTCCGGCCTGGCCGGCCATGTCGCCAACCCCCACGCGTCCGCCCAGCAGCTCGCCGGCGGCGGGGCCGGGCAGATCCTCGCGCAGACGGCATCCTCCGCTCGCGACGGGATGGACCTGCTGCTGCGCACGACGTTCACGAATGGCCTGAACGTCGTCGCCATCGTCGGCGGAACGATCGCGCTGGCGTCCGCTGTCTTCTGCGCGGTCCTCCTGCGACCCCCCTCGACAGCATCCGACATCCGCATTAACCAGGAGGCAGCCCATGCAACCGACAACTGACGCCGAACGGAACGCTTCCTACCTCGCCCGCCCGCGCCGGCGCCCGGCACCGCTACGGGCCACAGTCAGCGAGAAAACCCAGCTCAGCCTGCACCTGGTGCGGGTGACGCTGACCGGGCCCGACCTGGCCGGGTTCAATTACCCGGGCCCGGCCAGCCACTTCAAGCTGGTACTGCCAGACCCCGACGTGGGCGAACTCCTCCTGCCTACCCCCGGCGACGACGGGCTGGTCACGCTCGACGGGGCACCGTCGCTGATCATGCGGACCTACACCGCGCGCGCGTTCCGACCCGGGGTCAACGAAGTCGATGTCGACGTCTTCCTGCACGGTGACGGGCCAGCCTCGACCTGGGCAGCCACGGTGCGGCCGGGAGACACGATCGCGGTGACATCACCACGACGCAGCGGATTCCACCCACCCGAGTCGGCCCGATGGATTCTGCTGGCTGCCGACAGTTCGGCCATCCCTGCGGTGGCCACAATTCTGGAGGTCGAAAGCCACCTCCCGATCCGGTGCGTCATCGAGGTCGATGACGCCCGAGACCGTTTTGAACTTCCACACCACTCCTCGGCAACAGTGGAGTGGCGCACACGTGAAGCTGACGCCACTCCGAACTCAACCCTGCTGTCCGCGTTGCATGAGGATCTCGCCGCAGGCCCCGGCTTCTGCTGGGTCGCAGGCGAGTCGGGCGCGATACGCCAAGCCCGGACGTACCTCCTCACCCGCGACCGACTCGACCGCGACAGCGTCGTCACCCGCGGCTACTGGCGCCTCGGCGCGGTCAATCATCCCGACTACGACGACGGTACCGACTTGGTCGATAACCCATGAGGAACAAGGAACCTGCATCCCGCCACGTCCCTCAGCAGCATCCGGCACCCACATCGACCAGGAATCAGCCCATGCAACCGACAACGGACGCCGACCGCAACGCGGCCCACCTCACGCCCCGATTGCGGGCGATCCTCGCCGTCGTCCTCCTCGCCGCCGCAGTTGACCTGATGGACTCCACCATCACCAACATCGCCGCGCCGACCATCGTCCACGAACTCGGCGGCGGCGAGAGCCTCGTCAAATGGCTCGGCACCTCATACGCGCTCGCACTCGGGGTGCTCCTCGTCGTCGGCGGACGACTCGGCGACCGCTTCGGCCAGCGCCGGCTGTTCCTCATCGGCATGGCCGGCTTCGGCATCGCATCCCTGCTGTGCGCGCTCGCCATCGACCCCGCGATGCTGATCGCCAGCCGCATCCTGCAGGGCGCCTTCGGAGCGCTCCTCATCCCGCAGGGGATGGGGATCCTCATCTCCACCTTCTCCCGCGCCCAGTTCCCGACTGCGGCCAGCATGTTCGGCCCCGTCCTCGGCGCGGCGACTCTCGCCGGGCCGATCCTCGCAGGCTTCCTGATCGGCGCGGACCTGTGGGGCCTCACCTGGCGACCGATATTCCTGATCAACATCCTGCTGTGCGGAGCCGGGCTCGTCGCGAGCTGGTTCATCCTGCCCAAGAACATACACCGGCGGCCCGTCTCAATCGACGGTCTCGGTTCGGGCCTGCTCGCCGCTGGCATGTTCGGTCTCATCTACGGCCTCATCGACGGGTCCACCTCCGGATGGACCGCGACATCATGGCAGGTGCTAGGAGCGGCGGTCATCTTCCTGATCCTGTTCGGCTGGCGTCAGGCCACCGCGAAGAACCCGCTCATCCTGCGTTCGCTGCTGCACAACCACGGCTTCACGAGCGGCATGCTCGTCGGCCTCGGCTACTTCGCCGCTGTCAACGGCTTCGCCTACGTCATCTCGCTGTACTTCCAACTGGGACTCGGCTTCAAACCCGCCGGCGCGGCCCTCGCGATGTCGCCCATGATGATCGGCATCGTCATCTCCTCGTTCATCGCCCGGCCGCTGATCCCGAAGCTGGGCCGCAGACTCGTCGCCGTCGCGCTGGCGGTCACCCTCCTCGCCGTCGTCGGCATGCTCGCCACCGGATTCGCGATGGGCACCGCAGTCACCGCATGGGCACTGGCGCCATCGGTGCTCGTCCTCGGGCTCGGCATGGGCGCAAGCTTCGCCACCATCTACGACGTCGCCATCGGCGACGTGCGACCGGAGGAAGCAGGCAGCGCAAGCGGCTCCTTGTCCGCCGTGCAACAGATCGCCAACGCCCTCGGATCCGCTCTCGTCACAACCATCTACTTCAGCGCGGTCGCTACCCACGGGCAGTTGCAAGGATTCCTCGCAACGCTCGGCGCCATCTGCGCTGTCCTTCTGATCTGCCTCGCATGCGTACGACTCCTCCCACGCAACGCCCCAGCGCGGCACGGAGGGTGACGCCTGACGAAGCCACAATGAGCTCCTTCCGACCTGAAACCGCTGGTCAGTGGGGCTGGTGTGGGCGGGTGTGGTGGTGCTCGTGCTGGTGAGGGCGGCTGGGCACAGTTCATGATCATCGGTCAGCGGGTGGTGTGCTGGCGGGTGAGGACGAGCAGGGCGCGCAGCACGATGGTGGCCCTGGCGGGGCTGAGGCGGAGCCGGGTGAGGATCCGCCACTGCTTGAGGTCGGCGAAGCCGTGCTCGACGGGGCGCGGGCAGCGGACAGTGCCTGGTTAGCGTGCCGCTGGGCAGGGGTGAGCTTGCGGTTCGCGGTGGCTTTCCAGCCGGTGATGATGACCGGGTCTTCTGGGTCGGGGTCCAGGCCGGTGAACCCGAGGTCGGCCAGGGCGCCGAGCCCGGCGTCGCGCGGCCGTGCGGCCAGGTGGTCGTGGCGGGCGGCGGTGATCTCGCTGGCCGCGCCGCGGCGGGCCGGGGAGATCCAGATCAGGTTGCCGGTCTCGTCGGTGAGAGCGAGGAACAGCAGCCCGTGTTTCTTGTGTTTTCCGTTGTAGTTCTTGCGGTTGGCGGTGCCGGACCGGCGGCGGGTCGGGATCAGGGTGCCATCGAGCAGCACCGCCTCCCCGCCTTGCCTGGTGATGGCGGTGAGGGCGCGGTCCAGCCGCGGGGCGCGGGCGGCGAGCAGCCCGATGACCTCCCAGGTCCAGCGGCTGATGGTGGAGGCGGAGACGCTGTTACCGCCGGCCAGGTCAGCGAGGCGGTGGTCGTGCCGCAACGCGGCAAGCACGATGAGGGCGATCTTGCCGGGCGGCAGCTTGCGCCACCGGGATCCGATCTTCTTCAGGCGGGCGCGCAGCAGATCGGCGACGAAGGTGAGCGTCTGGCGCGACAGCGGCAGCGCGCACTGATAGACAAGCGGGGTGCCCTCGGCGGGCTCGGATCGGGTTGTTTTCACACGCGCCTACTGGCCCGCCGGGGGCATCCCGGCAGGCAGGGGCGCTGCGTCAAGTCCAGGGTCAGGGCGCGATGGTGAACTTCCCGGCTGCGGTGCGGCGCAGCCAGCCGCGGTCCTCGAGCCGTTTGAGCCTGGCGCGGACGTTCTCGCTGCGGCGGCCGGTCACGTCCAGCCCGGCCCGCTGGCGGGCCTGCACGCAGGTCACCGGGCCGTCGGCTTCGGCGGCAGCCGCTGCGACCGCTTCCAGCAGTGACCGGTAGTCCTCTGGCAGGTCGCCGGGCCCGGATACCTTGCTGCGCGGGGGAACCAGCACCCCGAAGCCCCGTTCCGCCGGCGCCGGGCAGGGCACCGGGCAATCGGCGTCATCGGCCGTGAGCTGGGTGATGACCTGCCCCGCGATCATCAGCCGCTCCAGCTCGTGCTCGGTACCGGCGAGCTGCTTGGACAGCACCTCGACTTCACCTTTCAGCTCGGCCGCCCGCGCGGTGATCCGCTCCGCTAGTTCCATCCGGCCCCCCAGCTCGATTACCACACGAACGGGGACGGACACTGACGATAACCGCCATGGGGTTGCGATCCGGTCGCGACACGCCGCGCAGGCCTGAGGGCGTCAAATGATCATGACCTGCGCTCAGCCGCCCCGACCAGCACGAGCACGGCCAAACCCTGCCACACCAGTCCTCTGACCAGCCGGTTCGGGCTGGAACGACACCATTGCGGTGCGGTACGCCTGCCCAGGCCGAGGTCAGAAGAGCTCGGCCTGGACTGGGATGTTGCTCTTTGCCGTGCGCCCTGCGACCTTCACAAGGGCTGCCAGATCACTGAACTGGGGATGCTCGTCGGCGGCGCGGATGAGACGGAAGAACAGTTCGGCGGTGACTTCTACATCAGCGCCGGCCCGATGGCGGTCCGGCGGCTGCGGAATGGCGTAATGGGCCAGCAGGGTGTCGAGCTTGTAGTTGGGCAGCCCTGGGATGATCTGTTTGGCGAGCGGGATCGTGTCGATGAAGTCGGTGCGGGCCAGCATCGGGCAGTGCTCACGCTGGTTGTGGATGATGCCGGCCTCGGTGGCGGCGTGCTGGGCCACCAGCAGGTACGGCCCCGCCGTCAAACGCCGGTCGAGCGCGTCCAGCACCTCGGCTGGAGACGGGGCCTGACTGACCTGTTCGGCTGTCAGGCCGGTCTGGGCCGTGTCGGCGGGCGTCACCGGGGCGAACGCGGGCGGGCGCATGAGAGAGGCACTGGCACCTACACGCTTCCACGCGCGCTGCTGGTAGCGGAGTCCGAGCGCGGCGACCTCGATGGGCTGGGCCGGGTACCCGCGCGGAGTCGTTGATTCGAAGTCAATAACGATCCACGTGGTTGCGAGGAAAACAGGATCTTCGGTAAGGCTGCCCATGTATCCGCCATTCGGGGAAGGTACCGCGGTTGCACCGGCCCGCAGCGTGCATACCGGCGAGACCAGTCTGCCGACGGTCCCGCGTCCTCGCGGGACCGTCGTAGGACGCCGACCCTGATCTTTAGGGCACCGGACGTCTCTGACCTGCGTGCTCAACATTGCATCCGGTAACGCGTGCGCCGCGGCAACTGCACCGTTCACATAAGCAGCCACCTTCAGATCAATGAGACACCCTCCTGCGCGGATAACGAAGTTTATGACGATGAAGGTGGCGGCAGCCGGCCTGTCCAGCAGCACGGTCAGGGCATTCATCTGCGCCGCCTCCTGGGCTGCCGTCCTCCCCGGCGGTGAAGCGGGATGACTTGTGGATGATCACGCGCGCGGGCAGGGCGTGGTGCTCGCGCTTGTACACGGCCAGAGCGCTGGCCAGCAGGCTGCCGCCTTCGGCGGTGAGCAGGTGCGGCTGGCGGTCCTCGCTGCTGACGTGCGCGGTCCCGCCGCGGACAACCACTCCCTCGCCGCGCTCGTTGAAGATCTGCGCGACAGCGGTGTCGAGGGTGCCGGAGTCCGCCGCCCGGTAGAACGAGATGCCGACGTAGCAGGTGGGCAGGTCGGTGGACGCGCGCCGCAGCCGCCAGGGAACCCCGCCGGCCTTGTAGTACAGCGCGACGTGCAGGTTCCACGCC
>Ga0307372_10008386_pt1 | contig 14548 bp, 13 predicted proteins | sample OX1MG_FD_202533 | JGI IMG/M metagenome (GOLD analysis project Ga0307372, IMG submission 202533) | Soil microbial communities from Risofladan, Vaasa, Finland - OX-1 | ecosystem: Environmental > Terrestrial > Soil > Coastal area > Acid sulfate soil | place: Finland: Risofladan, Vaasa | collected... | reverse complement strand
AGCTCGCCCAGCATGCTCCGGATATCTTATCGGTCTGCCGGCAGGCTTTTGCAGAGATGCAGCGTGACGGGGTGTTCCTGCGTCCCGGACGAGAAGCGTTTCTCGGCTGTCGCAGCGAGTCCATTGACTACGCGGTCATGGAACACACCCGCAGAGCTGTGATGGTCGAATTCACCTCTGGCTGGAGCGACCTCGGTTCCTGGGCGAGCCTCATTAAGGCAGGAGCGTCGGATCCGGATGGCAATGTTCAACGGGGAGATGTCCTCCTGCATGACGTAAAAGGTTCCCTGGTGCATTCAAGCGGCAGGCTGGTGACAGCCATCGGCCTGCGTGACCACGTGGTGGTGGAGACCCCGGACGCGGTGTTTGTGGCTCCGGCCGACCGCGCGGAAGAAGTGAAGACCCTGGTAACGGCGCTCAAGGCCTCGGGCCGCAGCGAGGCCAGATCGCACCGCCGGGTCTACCGTCCGTGGGGGTGGTATGAAGGCCTCACCACCGGCGAACGTATGCAGGTCAAGCGCATCCAAGTAAATCCCGGAGCGAGTCTGTCGTTGCAACTGCATCATCACCGCGCCGAGCATTGGGTGGTGGTGCACGGCGAGGCACAGGTCACGCGGGGGGATGAGGTGTTCGTGCTCCATGCCAACGAATCCACTTATATTCCGGTTGAAACCAAGCACCGTCTGCACAATACGGGAGTCCAGCCCCTGGAAATCATCGAAGTCCAATGCGGCGATTACCTGGGAGAAGACGATATCGTCCGGTTTGACGACCAGTACGGCCGGGTAAGTCCGGTATGAGCGTGAGGGAAGCGTTCAAGGCCTACGATGTCCGCGGCCGCGTTCCCGATGAACTTAATGAACAGATGGCCAGCGCGGTCGGAGCGGGCTTTGCCGAGCTGTTCCACCCCCGGCAGGTGATCATGGGGCGGGATGTGCGGCCCTCGGGAGGTCCGCTTTCCGAAGCGCTTGCGCAGGGATTGCGCGCTTCCGGCGTGGAAGTTCTCGACCTCGGCCTCTGCGGGACGGAGGAAGTGTACTTCGCCACCGCTCATCTCGGTACCGGCGGCGGCATCATGATCACCGCGAGCCACAATCCCCCCGACTACAACGGTATGAAGTTTGTAGCCGAGGGGGCCAGCGCGGTGAGCGCAGATACGGGACTTGAAGCACTTGCCCGATGGGTTGAAGCTCATCCTCTTGCCGGTGAAGGCAGCACGCGCGCACCTCTGCGGGCGGTAAACACCCGCCCGGAGTATGTGCTGCATCTCTTGGGACTCATTGACACTGGGGCCATCAAGCCATTACGGGTCGTGGTGAACGCCGGCGACGGCTGCGCGGGTCCGACCTTCGATGCGCTTGCCGCTACACTGCCGCTGGACGTGGTGCGGCTGGCTCACGAGCCCGACGGCCGTTTCCCCAACGGCGTGCCCAATCCGCTTTTGCGGGAAAACCGCGCGGCCACGGCCCGGGCCGTGCGCAAGACCGGTGCCGCACTCGGCATCGCCTGGGATGGGGATTTCGACCGCTGTTTCTTTTTTGACGAACGCGGCGAGTTCGTCGAGGCTTATTATCTGGTAGGGCTCCTGGCCGAGGCGTTTCTGCGCAAGCACCCAGGCGAGAAAATCATCCACGATCCGCGCCTCGTCTGGAATACCCTCGATATCGTGCACCGTCTGGGCGGCATACCCATCGAATCCAAGTGCGGGCATGCCTTCATCAAGGATCGGATGCGGCGGGAGAATGCCATCTACGGCGGGGAGATGAGTGCGCACCACTATTTCCGGGATTTCTTTTATTGCGACAGTGGCATGATCCCCTGGCTGTTGCTGCTGGAATTGATGTCCGTGACCGGTGCGCGTCTGTCGGAACTGGTGGCGGCGCGCCAGCGGCTGTTCCCGGTGAGCGGGGAGATCAACCGCAAAGTGCGGGACAGCGGTGCAGCAATGCGCCGGGTGGAGGCGCATTTTGCTGACAAAGCGGTCGCTGTCTCCCATCCGGATGGCCTCAGCATGGAATTCGATACCTGGCGGTTCAACCTGCGGCCCTCCAATACCGAACCGCTGCTGAGACTGAATGTGGAGAGCCATGGCGATGCGGAGATCGTGAGCCGGCAAGTGCACGATATACTTCGGCTTCTGGATCAGACATAGTCAAAATCAAAGGCGCACGGAATTGAAGATTCTCGTTACCGGCGGAAACGGTTACATCGGTTCGCACGCCTGCATCGAGTTGCTCGACGCGGGTCACGGGGTGATCGTCGCCGACAACCTGTCAAACAGTTCCCCGGGCGTACTGGAACGCATCACCCGTATCACCGGAAGAAGCGCGGTTTTTCACAAACTCGATGTGCGGGACGCTGCCGGCCTGGAGCGGCTGTTGGCAGAAGAGCACGTGGAGGCGGTGATTCACTTCGCCGGCGTCAAGGCGGTGGCCGAATCGGTGGCCGAGCCGCTCAGGTATTACAGCAACAACGTGGAGGGCAGTCTGAAGCTCTTGCAGGCGATGCAAGCGCGGGGCGTGAAGCGTATCGTGTTCAGCTCCTCAGCTACCGTGTATGGGTCCACAGCCGCGTCACCGATACCCGAGGATGCATCCATGGGTCCGGTGAATCCTTACGGCCGCACCAAGCTCATGATCGAGGAGATGCTGCAGGATCTGTGCCGTGCGGATCCCGATTTTCGCGCCGTGGCTTTGCGTTATTTCAATCCCGTGGGTGCCCATGGTAGCGGCTTGATCGGTGAGGCCCCGCAGGGTATTCCCAACAATCTGATGCCCTACATCTGCCAAGTGGCGGCCGGGCAGTTGCGGGAACTTTCGATATTCGGCCAGGATTACCCAACGCCGGACGGTACCGCCATCCGCGACTACATCCATGCGGTGGATTTGGCGCTGGGGCATTTGCTGGCACTGGAGTTTCTCGAACGCAGCCCCGGGTTTCATGCCATCAATCTGGGCACCGGTCGCGGCACCAGCGTGCTTGAGTTGGTCCGCACCTTTGAACGTGTCAATGGCCTGCGCATCCCCTACCAGCTAACCGCCCGCCGGCAGGGGGACGCGGTCATCACCTATGCCGATGCTGCGCGTGCTGCCTCCCTACTGAATTGGCGCGCCAGACGCAGCCTGGAAGATATGTGTCGCGATGCCTGGCGCTGGCAGAAGGATAACCCCCGTGGCTATGCGTAACACTGACCCGCGGCTTCAAGTTCCAAGTGCAATGTATGGTCCGACTCCCGTTGGCAAGGCTGAATGGGTGAGATGGGCAGAAGTGGTTTGCGCCAATGTATCCGGCCTCATTGATGAAGGCAGTGATGCCTTCGGGCCTTGATGGGAAGGCGCGCCGATCCAGCCTGATAACTGAATAACGGTTTCATCATGACCCTTGCACTTGTCAGGTTTTTGAATCGGCCGATTAACCGTTGTGACCATCACTTCGTTCATCCTCGCAAACCCGGGTGGGAAAAGATTTATGCTGCTGAGTGACTCAAGCGGCCGCGCGTTCCGCGCGCCAGGGCTCCTGCCCGGTCATGACTGCCCAGGCGACGCGTGCGGTCTTGTTGGCGAGCGCCACCGTGACCACATTGGGGTGGGCGTGGGTACCGAGGCGCTGTAGCCAGCGACCCAGCGCATCATCGCGCTTGTCGGCCCTAAGCAGCACACTGCGCGCGCCGTGGATGAGCAGCATGCGTACATACGCGTTGCCGCGCTTGGAGATGCCGAGCAGCTTCGGTTTGCCGCCGGTGGAGTATTGTCGGGGCACGAGCCCCAGCCAGGCGGCAAAGTGCCGCCCGCGTCGGAAGCCCTGGCCGTTGCCCACCGCCGCCACAATAGCGGTGGCGGTCAGCGGGCCGATGCCGGGAACTGTGAGTAGGCGCTGGCAGACCGGTTCGCTTTGGGCACATGCGGTGAGTTCCTCCGTCAGCACTTGAATGCGCGCATCGAGCTCCCGCACCTGCTCGCCGAGTTGATGCGCCAAGGCGCGCAACCGGGAGCTCAATCCGTTCTCGGCATCCTCCAGGATCCGCGGCCACTGCCGGCGGAATGACCCGATGCCTTGGGCAATGACCAGACCTTGTTCCAGCAGCAGTGCACGCATCTGGTTCACGGTGGCGGTGCGCTGGCGTACCCACAGGCTGCGCAAGCGGTGCTGGGCCTGTAGCTCCTGCTGCTCGACGGTCTTCAACGGCACAAAGCGCATCGTGGGGCGCGTGACGGCTTCGGCGATTGCCTCGGCATCCAGGAAGTCCGATTTGTTGGTCTTGAGATAGGGCTTCACATACTGGGCCGGCATCAGCCGCACCGTATGCCCATGAGCAGCAAACCGATGGCCGAGATGATGTGCACCTCCACAGGCTTCCATGCCGATCAGACAGGCCGGGGTGTTCGCAATCCAGCGCAACAGCTGCGCCCGTGTGAACTTCCGACGTACCACCAGAGCGCCCTGTGTGTCCAAGCCTACAACGTGGAAGCTGTTCTTGCCCAAATCAACACCAAGTGCTTGAATGTTCATGATGGTCTGGCTCCTTCGTGGTGAGAGTACGATATGTGTCTCTCGTGGCTCATATTGAAGCCGAAATAGAGGGAGTCGGACCATCCCATTACTGTGAGTGATGTCTTGGTGTGAAAGAATACCTCATGCGGTGTTTTGAATCCTAATCGCTGTCTGGGCCGGTGATTGAGCCGCTGCATAGCATGATCCAACTCTTGCTGTGTGACGGTGCTCAGGTTGCGGCGCTTGGGGAAGTACTGACGAATCAACCCATTGGTGTTCTCGTTGGTGCCGCGTTCCCAGGAACAATAGGGATGCGCAAAGTACACACGCGCAGCCAGTGACTTGGCAATCCGTTTATGCTGGGCGCCTTCAGTGCCATTATCCAGCGTGAGCGTGTGCACGCGGGCTTTGAACGGGCGCAGCAGTTTGACCGTGGCTTCCCGAAATGCCTGAGCCGTGCGCCGCGGCAGCGCCGCCAGCACGGTATAGCCGCTCTTACGCTCCACCAAAGAGACCAGCACGCCCCGATGGTGGCGTCCGATCAGGGTGTCGCCTTCCCCGTCTCCAATCCGACCGCGGCGCTCGACCATCGCCGGGCGTGCTTCGATACTCACCCGGTCCTTCAGCTGCCCACGCCGCTCCACACGCCCATAGCGTTTGCGCCGTTGCCGCTGACAGCGCAGAAATCGATACAAGGTACCGCCCGCCTGACGGTCCTGGCACAGGTACTGGTAGATCCACTCATGACTGATGCACCGTTGCCCTTCGTCGGCCAGTCGCTCCCGAATCTGCACCGGACTCCACTCCCGCCGGATCAAGCTGTCCACCCGTTGCCACTCACTGACTCCGATACGCGGACCATAACTCGCCGCTCGGCGTCGCTCACAGCAGGCCTGCGCCTGCTTCGGTCGGTAACCCCGCCCGCCCCGGTTGCGCGCCAACTCACGGGAAATCGTCGATTTGTGCACCGCCAGCTCCTCGGCGATCTGTGTTTGGTCGAATCCTGACGCGACGCTATCGGCTCTACGGGCCCGCTCCAGATCATGCCTGGCAACCTGAATTGGGATGCCGATGAAACCAAGTGCTGGCGGATGGCGGCGGCCGTCAAATACAATCCCCTTGTGAAAAGCGGGCGTCTCGCATCGTTGCTTGCAAAGAACCAGGTCCGGGATCGCGGCGGCTATTGCCGTATAATGAAGTATTCTGTACAATCAGATACTGTTTGATGATATGTATTTAAGGTAAACAGATGAAAGTCATTACCGCCACCGAACTTGCCCGCAACCTCAGTCAAGTGCTGGATGCCCTTACGGCAAAAGGCGAAGAGATTGTTGTGGAGCGAAACCACAGGCAGGTCGCCCGGATCGTTCCGGGACGTATGCACCAGACCGCCCTGGAAGCGATGAGTGATTTATACCGGACGCTGCCCGATGAGGCGGCCGCCGGCTGGCTGGCGGACAGCCGGGCTCAGCCAGTGGGCGACGAATCGGCTGCCAGCGTCAAGGATCCATGGACTACCTGATTGATACTTGCATCTGGGTGGACGTGGAACGTGGAGTGTTGGCTCCAGCTGACATAATGGCGATCACTGGGGATGCGCCGGTTTTCCTGTCCCCGGTCAGCATCGCTGAGTTGTGTTTCGGTGCGGAAGTCGCCCAGGAAGCAGGCACGCGCCAAAAGCGGTTGGCTAGCCTGCAGCGTTTGCTGCGCAAACCGCTGTTGACGATAGATGCCGAGACGGGAGTGATTTTCGGCAGGCTGGCAGCCGCGATCAAGGCGGCGGGCAGAAGTCATCGCTACCGGGTGCAGGATTTGTGGCTCGCGAGCCAGGCTATCCAGCATGGGCTCCGTTTCCTGACACGCAACGAACGCGACTTCACTGATATTCCCGGGTTGGATCTCGTGGTCATGCCTTCGGCAACTGCCTGATAGACCGGTGCCTTATTTGAATACCACCATCAGCAACTGCTCCAACAACTACGGTCCTTACCAATTCCCTGAAAAACTTATATCCCTTATCAATGCTGTCCGGTTAAGAATCGAATAGATTCAATTGGTTGGAGAGCACATTGATATGCATAGAGGAGTCGTTGTGTGGAAACGCTTGCTGGATAGGCACTTTCTCGAACAGGGTGACCGAAAGAATCTGTAGAAGTGTGTAGAGCGAGGCGTCGAGTTTGAGGTGTTTCTTGACGATGGCCACAAGCACGTAGACCGACACGGCGATCCAGATTTGGGATTTCACGGCGTTTTCCGAGGTGCCGTAGAAACGTTGGATGCGCAGATGCTGCTTGATCCAGCGAAAGAACAACTCGACCGACCATCGGCTCTTGTAGAGATCGCAAATTGTCAAGGCCGGAAGCGTGGTCTGATCGGTCAGAAACACGAGCGTCTTGCCGGACTCGGGATCTTTGAGGCGGATGCGACGCAACTGCTCGGGGTAGGCTTGCGCGGTGTAGAAGCCATTCAAGACGATCGTCTGATCGGCGATCACCTCGCGGGAACGATTGGTAGGCGCTGAATGCAGACGCCATGCATCGAGATTGGATTGGGCACGGGGCACAAAGAACGCACCCGCCTGATGCAGCGCATAGAGACGTGAAAAGTCCAGATAGCCGCGGTCCACGACATAGAAGGCACCGGCCTCGATCAATAGGAGATCGAGCACGTTGACATCGTGCAGCTTGCCGTCTGAGACGTGAATAAAGCAGATGGCGCATCGCGGTTTGATTGCCCCTTCTGTCGCAAAATATGACCATCCCCACAGCGACTATTTCGATGCCCTGTCGAGCCGGGGAGTAGTGGGCCTCGTGGCCTTGCTGGCTCTGTTCCTGGTTCCGGCCGCTTATTTCCTGCGTGCCGTGAAAAACCCAGAGGACACATCCCATGCCGTGGGGTTAGCCGGTCTCCTATTGGTCTGCGGGTTCGCCATTTTCGGCCTGACCGACACCGTCTTCATCCATTCCATGAATATCAGTTGGTATGTGATCTACATTGCCTTGTTCATGGCGCTGCTGAAACCAGGCAGTGCAAAAGCGGAGGAAAGTACCTGAAGATGTCCTGATGCAGAGCACGAGACGCTTGTACAGCCATGCACGCGAAACGGTTAACCGCAATCCATGATTGATTCCTGAAATCCGTTGTATCAGTCCAGCGCACTTGAAATCTGTATTCCATGATTGACAGTCCTACCCGTGTCGCCTACGCTAAACCCGTAATTTCTGATTGTTGAGACGGCCATGAAACCATCCGCAGCACTGCGATTGCACCGTTCCGAGGTCAGGTCCATCGTGGCTGCCTACTACGCACGGAATGCGCGGGCGTTTGGGTCCGCCGCCAGTGGCGAGGATACGGAGGCCAGCGACCTGGGTGTGTTGGTAGATACCACGCCGGAAACCACCTTGATGGATATTGGCGCAATCCGCTACGAGTTGCGCAAACTCCTGGGCGTACCCGTGGATGTTTTGACACCGCGTGCATTACCGGATGCCTTCCGGGAACGTGTTCTCACGGAAGCTTTGCCGGTATGAGTCGCGGTTCACCGCGCTTACCCGAGTACCTGGCACACATTCTTCAGGCTACAATTCATCGCGGCGAATGTCGCCGCTCCTACAGGAAGTAGCAAGATTTTGTGGGAGCGATGGTCTCCATCGCGATTCCTGTGTGTATCAGGGGCGAATTCCGCCACCGTTTACGGTGACAAAAGCGCCACCTGTTCCGGTGGGAAAACCGCCACCCTAAATCCGGTTCCATTCGCTTCTTGGGAGGACTGTAGAGTAACACCTAGCCGTTAAGTTAAAGTGTTGAAACCATAGCTCTTAGAAGTCTTGCGTGGGAGCTTTCTTGTTGTCAGTGTTTTAACGAAATCCAGCGGCCCACGAGTGTAGCCCGTGGTTACCGGGACGGTTTTTGGGTTACCGTGCGGGTGGGTTTGCCCCACAACTTGAGCGCCTCCGCGACCAGGGTTTCCGCCCACGTGGGTGTTTGTGCGGGTGCGCAACGGTGCCGTATCTGCCCGTGGCGGACGTGCAGGATTTGCATCGGCTCAGGACGTTGCCCAGTCGCTGGATCATGCTCTGCGCTGTTATCGAACAGCCGAAGCTCCGCGATTGGGTAGCAGGACAAGTAAATTCTCCCGGCTTGATTTGTAACGCTGCGCTATCTTTTCGAACGGAATGTCGTGGCCGCCGGCGCGCACGCGCGCCGCTACCCGCTCAACATGCTGTGCAATGTCCCGCAACCCCACATACCATACGGCCACATCCATACCCGCGTCCGCTGCGTCCCGGAGAATGCCGGTAATCGTGTTGCCTCCGAGCGTCGTCTCAAAGGCGTAATCCAAGCGAGCGGCTACGGCCTTGCGCAGCGTATTCACCATGTCGTGCCAGGCTTGGCTGTTCGCCCCCTCCCGGCTGATTTCTGGCGTTAGCAGGAGGATATCAGCAGCCCTCTCGTCCGGATTGAAGTAATTGCTGCCATGATCGCGGATGTACTCGCCCGCAATGCTGCTCTTGCCAGCCCCGTTTACGCCCGCAATGACGGTGATACGCGGGTTACTTGGCGCCATGCTTGCGCTGTGCACCTTTTACCGCCGCCTTGCCGAACTCCGCTGGCTCGGCCGTGAAGATCGAACGCAGCACCGTTTTCGCCTTTGGCGTCTGCAACTGCGCCAGGAACTCATCGGAGTCGAACCTGCCCACGGGCTTCGCTTGCGCCTGGTCCTCTAGCGCCCGATAGGCCTCCATGGACAGAACCACCAGCTTGGGCTTGTTGAACTTGGTGATGGCGACCATGCCCTTGGACAGCGCCCGCTCCATCACTTGGCCAAAGGCGCTCTGTGCCTCCGTAGCCGTGAAGGTCTCGACGGCTACCCCCCGCTTCTCATGTAGGATCGAAAGGTTCATATACACATACCTCGTTTGTTCACGATCCAATTATAGCTAATTTCAGTGTTTTGTCCAGAATGGGTAAAAATAGCCCCGCTGGAACAGCGCTTGCGCCGGGTTGCCGGGAGGGCTGCTAGCCGGCCTCTGGAGCAAGTGGGTTCAACACGTTAACTTAACGTCTAGCAGCCTGTCGGACTTAGCCAAAATCGATTACAAAATGACACATTTTTCGGTAAAGAAGCGTTCAATGCAGGCGGCCAAACACAAGGTAGCCGGCTGTCGGCCGTGATCTGGAGTCGAATTGACTGCTGTGCACGAATTGATTGCGCGCTTCACCTAGTATCGTGTCCCACTGGAAAGTTGTGTAAATCGTTTGAATTGGAGAGGATCGAACCGTTCATACACTTGGCCTGCGAACCTTGCAAGGACAGGCAGAGTAATCGAGCGGATCCTGAATACTTGTGAAAGATTTTCATGGGACAGGATACTAGGGAGATATATGAAGTTTTTTCCTTAAGTTCGACAGGCTCCTAGGAAATGATTGGGGCTCCCGGTTATTCTTTGAGAGTGGAGGTCTCGATTGTGGAGCGGTGATATTCGGCCGCGATTTCTGGAAATCCATCGTGGCGAGGCAGATTTACGCTCCTGCAAAATCTACCACGCCTGTGGTAGGAGCGGCGATATTCGCCGCGATCGGAAAAGATCGCGGCCGCTCCTGCAAAACCGCAAACCTCAAACCATCGCGGTGGATACCACCGCTCCTACGAAAAAAATCATCGCCGCTCCCACCCAAAACTGATCGCGGCGAATGTCGCCGCTCCCGCCAGCAGAATTTCGATTCCCTGTGGGAGCGGTCGTACCGACCGCGATTCGTGGCAGGTGCAGCTATCCCTGCAAATCAAAGCTGTACACACGCCCGTTGGTATTGGGATTGGTGTTGTCGGAAGTCGAAAACAACAGCCGGTTTTGCCAGTGCGAATACGCGCCATCGCCTACCGCTCTGATTTGAAAGTGAAACGCATGAGCAGGGGCAAGCACCTTTCCATCCTCGAACAGCCGTAGCGGCGAGCGTCGCCAGAAACTAACATCGTCGGCAATTGCGGCCAGTTTATCCGCCAGTGACGTGGGTGAGAAATCGAATTCCCAGCATTTATCTACCTCCCGTATAACCGACCCGGATAGATTCCATCGCTCGTCGCTATCCGCTACAAGAGTTGGCGAAGATGGCTTGGGTTCTAGCGGTAGCTCTGATTCGGTTGGTTCCGGTTGGTAACCAAGCGTGCTTATCATCTCACTCAATCCATCTAACTTAAATATTCTTTTTTGGATTTTCGGTGGCAATGGAAACAACTTGGACAATCCACCCAGCTGACTATCTAGATTGAATATCGTTTTCCGGATATCCTCAGGCAGTGGGCGCCACTCGGATGCAGCTCCCCACTGGCGCGCCAACGGAAGCCGGCATTCCTCGCGCCAGCCAGCTCCAATCTGATCGAGCAGCGGCGTCAGCGTCCGCTTGGGGGCTCTGACCAAGTCCTCGTATTTAATTTCGAAATATCGTCCTGTCATGGCGCGCTCTCGGCTCATTTTTACTATTGTTAGCCAATCTTTTAATAGTTCTTGGATAGTCTCTTTTGTAAGCGGTTGATTGTTCAGCCTAGCCGCGGCATGCACCTGTCTTAATGGATGCCGGACAATATGCACCCAGTAGGCTTGAGGAAAAACATGATTGTATATCTTCCAGTCGTAACGGACTTCGCCGCCGTTTGCTATCTCCTTGAATCCCCAATTGCTTGCGGATTTATCTCCGAGGAAAAACCATTTGGCGATGGTTTCACGCAGAACCGCGCCGGTGCGCTGAAATTCGCTATCTTCCAGCTTACGCAGGAAGTCCTGGTAAATCGCCGGTGATTCGATGAGGCGCGTTCCCAGGCCAGGATCCGCCTGAAAGTGTTGTCTAATATTCCGCAATACGGTATTAGCGTCGGCGGCCCAAAATGCGATCCAAGCCCGGGCGACTAAGAACTTCATTTCTCCTTGCATGCTGATATCAGGGTGGGCGTTTAGGATGCGGTCCAGCAATGATGAGCCGGAGCCACCGTTACCGATGATGATGATCGGCGCTTCTGTTCTAAGACGCGCGATTTCACAAGGGCTCGATGTCTGAGCTTCATGTAGATGATGGTTATCTGTCGACATAATCAGGCAACCTCAGTCAAATCTTTCTCGATTGCGACCAAAATGACGATATATGGTAGCAGCTAGTCAAATCAAGTTTTTTTGCCCTGGCCATAGCACGAGAGTGCTGGTTGAGATCGGCCGTTCCCGGATAACAGGCGCATTGTTTATCGAGGATTAGAGTTCAATCTGTTTCTGTCCCAGGTTTCAAGAGATGCGTAATGACCTGAGCGGTTGGCGGGTGAGTACCCGATAGACTGACACAAGAGGGCCACACTGGGGGCCGCAGCAAAGCTAAATTCCGCGAGAACACTGCTGAAAACGCGTGTATTCAGTGTGTCTCCCGTGTAAAATTCACCGCCCAGATTGGGCAGGGGGGTTGAAGGTAGCCCTGGAAAAATGGTGGACAACGCACGGTGTCCAGGTTTTTACTTGACCAGACAATTGCGTTCGCATCCGCCAGCCGGCGTCCTCATGGGCTATCTGGATACCTTTGATAATCCGCGTTCCTGTATCGGTTTTAGGTGAGGCAATATCCGCCAGCTGCGGACGCTGCATGCCATTTTGATTTCCGGCTGGAGTGCGCCACTGAACGGCCATTGAATAGCGAAACGATTATATGGAATCGCAAAAGCACATGAACAAATCTGATAAGCCACATGAGGATGGAATCCTGAAGAGTCTCTACGTCAGTGACGAAGCATCTACACGGCTCAAACAGGATGCCGTCCATTACGTGTCATGGGATCTGACCCCGCGTCAGCTTTGCGACCTGGAGCTGCTCATGAACGGCGGCTTCGCACCGCTCAACGGCTTCCTGCGGCGCGCCGATTACGAGCGCGTCGTCAGCGGGATGCGCCTGACGGACGGACCGCTCTGGCCCATACCCGTGACCCTGGATGTCACACGGGAATTCGCGGGCCAGCTGAAAACCGGGACCCAGATCGCGCTGCGGGATGCGGAGGGCGTGCCGCTGGCGCTGCTCACGGTGGAGGAACTCTGGGAGCCGGATCTGCATCGTGAGGCGCGCGCGGTTTTTGGAACCGAAGATGAACTGCATCCGGGTGTCGCCTATCTGCTGCGCACCTCGCACCCTGTATATATAGGTGGACGTATCGAAGGCCTCGAACCGCCCACCCATTATGATTTCCGCCAGCTGCGGCTCACGCCCCTGGAGGTGCGCGCACAGTTCAGGCAACGCGGCTGGGACAAAGTCGTGGCCTTCCAGACCCGCAATCCCATGCACCGGGCGCATCTGGAACTGACGCACCGTGCGGCCAAACAGGTGGGCGCCAAACTCCTGCTCAATCCCAGCGTGGGCATGACCAAACCGGGGGACATTGATCACTACACCCGGGTGCGTTGCTACGAACATCTCATCCAGCGCTATCCGGACCATTCGGCGATGCTGGCGTTGCTGCCGCTGGCCATGCGCATGGGCGGGCCGCGGGAAGCCGTGTGGCACGCCATCATCCGCAAGAACCACGGCTGCACGCATTTCATCGTGGGTCGCGACCACGCGGGCCCGGGCAATGACAGCCGCGGCAAACCCTTTTACGGTCCCTACGATGCCCAGCAGCTCTTGAAAAAACACCAGGACGAAATCGGCATCCAGATGGTGCCGTTCAACATGATGGTCTATGTAAAGCAGCGGGGCGGATACGCGCCGGAGGACGAGATCGAGCCCGGCGAAACCGTCATGAACATCTCCGGCACGGAGCTGCGGGAGCGCTTGCAGAAGGGCCGGGAAATTCCCGAGTGGTTTTCCTATCCCGAAGTGGTGGCCGAACTGCGCAAGACCCATCCGCCGCGCAACCAACAGGGCCTCACGGTGTTCTTCACCGGACTCTCCGGCTCCGGGAAGTCCACCATCGCCAACGCGCTCATGGTCAAGCTGCTGGAGATCGGCGGCCGCCCGGTGACCCTGCTGGACGGGGATCTGGTGCGCAAACACCTGTCCAGCGAGCTGGGCTTCTCCAAGGAGCATCGCGACATCAACATCCGCCGCATCGGCTACGTGGCCAGCGAGATCACCAAAAACGGCGGCATCGCCATCTGCGCGCCCATCGCGCCCTACGCCGCCACCCGCCGGGATGTGCGCCACATGATCGAACCCGTGGGCGGATTCTTCGAGGTCTATGTTTCCACCGCCATCGAGATCTGCGAGCAACGCGACCGCAAGGGACTGTATGCCAAGGCACGGGCGGGGATCCTCAAGGAATTCACCGGCATCAGCGATCCTTATGAAGCGCCGGAAAAGCCTGAGTTGGTGCTCGATACCATCGGTAGTAGCATTGATGAGGAGGCGGATAAAATCGTGCAGCTCATCAGCGCCGCCGGCTTCCTTGAATAGCGCCTGGGTAGGAGCGGCGATACTCGCCGCGATTATTTTGGAATTGGAATCGCGACCCGGAGGATCGCTCCTACAAGAAATTATTTTGATAGGAACGGCGATGATTTTTCTTGTAGGAGCGGTGGTATCCGCCGCGATGGTTTGAGATTTATGATCTTGTAGGAGCGGCGATACTCGCCGCGATTATTTTGGAATTGGAATCGCGACCCGGAGGATCGCTCCTACAAGAAATTATTTTGGTAGGAGCGGCGATGATTTTTTTGTAGGAGCGGTGGTATCCGCCGCGATGGTTTTAGATTTGTGATCTTGTAGATACTCTGTTGACCGTCAAGCATCAGCGAAGTGAATTTTGCTGAAAAGCTTGGCGGAGTCGAAGTCTTGACCGTGCTGGATGCAGACCCAGCCGGTGGCTCGGGGCGTCCTGATGCTCTACCCCAATATACAGGGTATGGGGTTGCAGGTTTTCCCAACGGGAGTATGCTTATCAACTGTTGATAGATGAGGACAGGATGACGGCACGGCGAAACCAGGGACTGGATACGCTGCTGGACCTGGATGGTGAGCGGATCGTATTGGAGGACGGCTCCTGGGTGAAATTCGGGGTGCGCCAGGTCACTCCGACGCCCGAGCGCCCGCACGG
>Ga0307372_10008385_pt1 | contig 14549 bp, 15 predicted proteins | sample OX1MG_FD_202533 | JGI IMG/M metagenome (GOLD analysis project Ga0307372, IMG submission 202533) | Soil microbial communities from Risofladan, Vaasa, Finland - OX-1 | ecosystem: Environmental > Terrestrial > Soil > Coastal area > Acid sulfate soil | place: Finland: Risofladan, Vaasa | collected... | reverse complement strand
GCCCGCACGTTGCCACTAAATGGCAACAGATTGGACCCAAGGACGTTCAAGCCGTCGCTACGAGCGCGTTGGTGCCAGCGGTCAACTACCGCATTGAGGCTCCGACCGGCGTGCGCTGCGCTCGTCGATGCGTCTTCACTTCGATAAAAGCGCATCTGGCGAGTGTTCCAACCAACGTCTCGTGGGAAGAGCAACTCCTCGCCCAATTGGGCTACCTGCCCTTGACGTTCACGCCCACCTCGCCGACGCAGTTCAGCGCCCAGCAGGTCCCGGGCACTTTTTCGTGGAACTATCCCAATCTGCCGACCGCGCTGATGGCGCAGTGGCAAGTGGGAGTGGACAACGTGATCGTTCACGGTGCGCTCATGAGCTTTCAAAGTACGCACTCCTTGCCCACGACCGGCGTAGCGGACGCCACGACGTGGGCGAAGCTGGTCGCTGACGCGAACGCCGCGAAAGCGACGAAGGCACCGTACGACTATGTCGACGTGTCGATGGCCTCGCCCGAGACGCTCACGCTCTACGTCGCCGGCAAGGCGACGTTTCACACGTTGGTGAACTCAGGAATCTCCGTCGCCCCGACGGCGACCGGTACGTACCCCGTCTACCTGCGCTACACCAGTCAAACAATGTCCGGAACGAATCCCGACGGATCGCACTATTCAGACCCGGGAATTCCTTGGGTCAGCTATTTCAATGGTGGCGACGCCCTGCACGGCTTCCTTCGCTCCACCTACGGCTGGCCACAGAGTCTGGGTTGTGTCGAAATGCCCTACGCCGCCGCCAAGACCATCTGGCCTTTCACGTCTATCGGCACCCTGGTCACGGTTCACTCGTAGTTTCCGGTCCAAAAGCGTGACTGCCGCGTTGCTTCGCGACGTTGATGCCCCGTTCGCTCAGATCACGGACATTGGAGACCGCGCTTGAGCCAAATCGCTGGCGGACTTCGTCAATCGCGTCTCGAAGGGCTTCGTTGTTGACCTGGTGCGCTCGCGATCGCTCGATTGCCTCGACGCGCGGGTCACTGGACTGACCCGCCAAGCCGAAACTCAACTGCAACTGGTTGTCGTCTCGTTCACGAAGTCCCGAAACGTGCAAACCCAAAAGTCGCACCGCCAGGGGCAAGTCAATCGACGCGAGCAGCGCCTCGCCGACGGCCGCGATCGCGGCCTCGTCGTCGACACCAAAGGCCAACGTCTGAGAGCGCGAAATGCTCGTGAGGTCGTCGAAACGAACGGTGATCGTGATCGTTCGCGCCACTTGGGCCTGGCCCCGCAGCGCCCTCGCGACGACGCCCGCGTGGTGCTCGGCCATCGCGGTCAGCTCGTCGCGCGTCTGTAACGAAACGGCGAAGGTCTGATCGTGGCCGATTGACTTGTTGACGCGCTCGCTCACGACTTCACGGGGGTCTTCACCCTTGGCGTAGGCGGCCAGTGTCGAGCCCATGGAAGTGCCGAATCGTCGCACGAGGTCGATCTCGTGGACTCGCGCTAAATCGCGGACGAATCGCAGGCCGAGTTGATCCAACTTCGCCGCCGTCGCGGGTCCGACCCCCCAAAGCGCGCGCACCTCGAGTTCATCGAGCCAGCGCGCTTCGAGCTCCGGCGAGACCCACAAGACGCCGGGCCCCTCGACGAGCTGACCATTTTCGACACGCGGCTTGGCACGCCGTGAAGCGATCTTGGCGAAGAGTTTGTTACGGCCCAGTCCAATCCCGCAGTGCAACTTGAGCTCATCGGCGACTCGTTGGCGCAGTCGCGCGGTAGCTTCGAGCGGGTCAACGTTGAGAAGTCGCAACGAGCGTAAGTCACAAAAGACCTCGTCAAGCCCGATGGCCTCGAACTCCGGGGTGAGGTCACGCACCACGCCTTGAAATCGTCGAGAGTACTCCTCGTAACGATCAAAGCGCCCGGGCAGGATGATCAAGCGAGGGCAGAGTCGTTTCGCGACCACGCTCGGCATGGCACTTCGCACGCCGTAGCGACGAGCCTCGTAACTCGCCGACGCAATGACGCCTCGCTCACCCGCGCCACCCACCGCCACCGGCTTTGCGCGCAGCGAGGGATCATCGAGAATTTCCACGGACGCGAAGAAGGCGTCGAGGTCCACGTGGGCGATCGGCGCCTCAAGAACGCTGGGGCCCCTAGAAGCCGAGTTCGACACTGCGGAAGGCCTCGCCGTAGGCGACACCGACCGGGCGCCCGGCCTGCTCGGCGCGGTCGTAAACAATCGTGCGGATCACTTCAGCGTCACCGGCGAGCTGTGAGACGTGGGCGAGAACCGCTTTCACCTTCGTGTCGATCGTGCGCGTGACGTCAAAGACCACGTCAGGCTCGTGCGTCCCACTCAAGAGCAGGCGCTCGACACGGTGAGCCGGGCCCGCTTCGGGAAAATAGAGCGGCATGGCCGACGCCGGCGCGACCGCGTCGAGCAACGCCCAACCGGTCTCGCGATGGTCCCGGTGATTGACGTACACCCCACCGAAAAAAGTCGCCGTCGGATCAGGTCCGAGCACCACGTCGGGTCGCAAACGGCGAACCTCGCCCACCAAAGCAGCTCGCAGTACCTCGTCGTTGGTCACCGAACCGTCGGCGTACTCGAGGCAGACCGCGCTGCGCGCCCCGAGCAGGTCAGCCGCCGCACCGAGCTCGTCTCGTCGTGTTTCACGAAGGGAACTCACGTCCGAGGTCGGCGCGTGCGAACCCTTAGCCCCGTCGCAGATCACAACCAAATGCACGTCGCAGCCTTCGCTGGCCCACTGGGCGAGGACGCCGCCGGCCGCGACGTCCGCGTCGTCGGGGTGCGCGTACACGGCCAGAGCGATGGCGGGCGTGAGTCGAAGGACGCGCACGGCTAACTGCGATGCTTGGGAGCGGTCGTCTTGACCAACATGCCGATTTCGCGCGCGAAATCGTCGGTACCTTCAAAACCCTTGTACACCGAAGCGAAACGTACGTACGCCACTTCGTCGACGTCACGAAGCGCGTCAAGGGTAGCGACGCCCACCTCTTCACTGGTCACGTCTCGGGCGTAGAGTCGCATCGCCTCTTCCACCTTGACCACGATGAGCTCTAGCGCCTCTTGATCGACCGGCCGGTTCTTTGCCGCCGAGCGCACGCCGGCGAGTATCTTCGAGCGGTCAAAGGGCTCGCGCTCGCCCGATCGCTTCACCACCACGAGCGCGGCCTCTTCAATGCGCTCGTAGGTCGTGAATCGCTGCCCACAGGCCGCGCATTCCCGCCGACGTCGAATCGCGACGCCGTCTTCGGCAAGGCGCGAATCGACGACCCGGTCGTCGTCCGCCGTGCAAAAAGGACAACGCATGACCTCACGATACACCGGAAAGCCCCATTTTTTCAGGGAATAAGGACGTGCTCACCCGCGACGACGACCGACGAGCCCACTTCGGCGACGAGGGCCGCTCGCGCCCGTGCTGGGTCGAGTGGATTGATCATGTGGGCCATGGAACTGACCGTGTCCCCCGGCTGGACGACGTACGTCATGCCCGATGCCAAGACGCTGCTGCTCGCGAGGTCAGTAGCGAGTCCGGTGTCGGTCACGCCGCCAAAGGACGTGCCGGGCATCGCCAGTACTCCAAGGGACAACACCAGCGCGATTCCCGCGAGTGTGCGCCGGCGCCGGCGCAGCATCCGCGCCCGCGCCTGGCGGCGCTGGCTCAGCGTTCGAACGACGCGAACCTGATCACGCGAGTCAACCAGGCGCAACGGCACTTCGCGCGGCTCGAGCACCCACTCGGTCTCTTCAATTTCGACTGCGGCCATCTCCGACACTCCTTAGACGAACACCTGTTCGTAAGTCTAGAGCGAACAAGTGTTCGTTTCAAGAGGAACCGCTGTAAAGTTTGATCTATCAAAATTCCTGATGAAGTTGTAATTCACGTCCTAGGCGTCCAAACCGCGCCCAGTTTTCTCGGCCGGAGCCACAGGCTCGACGAAGCAGTTCGCGCGCCTCGCCCACGTCACGAGCCAGTCGAACTCGATGACGGCGCACCAGGTCCGCGCACTCTCTGGTCAGCACTATGGACGGGTGATCGTTGGAGTCCGTCACCTGCCCGTCGGTGATCCACACCAAAATTTCGTGGCGCTTCGCCTGTTGGAGCGCCCAGCGCAGGGCCGGCCCGTCCACCCCGTTGCCAACGTTGCCCTTGAGCGGATTGGTCTCGATGCGTCCGTCTTGCGCAAGAACCCAAACGTTGGGTAAATCCAAGCGGTCACCGGGGCGGTGGCTATAGCCAATGACCAGGGCCTGGGGAGCAATTCGCAGCAGTTCGACAATGTCGTCAGTCGCGAGGTCCATCGAGCCCGACTGGTCGATGACTACCACCCCTCCACCGGCGCGAACGCGCCGGGCGAACATTCGCCGCCCCGGATCCGAGACCATTCGTCCGGGATATCGCAGCGCCGTCCCCGTCACCGAAGGACGCCAGGTGCGCGTCGGACCACGTCGATGCGTGCGTTGAAGCTCACTGGGCGCCATGACGAGAGGCGCGAATCGTCCACTCGGCGCGCGTCTCGCACCGGGTTCGAGCGAGCGTCGAAAGACTCGAAGGCTTTGCGCGTCCTGGGGCGCTTGGGCACTCATGGCCCTCGTCAACAAACGTGCTACCACCATCGTGCTGCGCGCGTACCCTACCGGAACCCCTTCGACAATCGCCGTGTCGGCCAGGACGCTCAGGGGAAGGATCTCGAAACTTCGATGTACGTGTTTCTTCAAGGCGCGAAGACCCATGCTCCAATCGGGGCGGCTCTTTCGCACCCCCGCTAGAAACGCTCGCTCGCCACCGGTACCGAGCACGGCCACTAAAAAACAGATTGCTTCGGGCCAGTCATCGCGCTCGCCCACCAAGCGACCACCGGCGCGTTCACTTCCGTCACACAAGAGATCCGTATCGAACCCCAGGCGATTCGCCAAGGCATTGACGCGCGCCTCTTCGGCACATTCGAGCGCCCTGGGCGTCACCTCGTCGAGCGCGAGCAGGAGGTGCTCCACGTGCGGGCTCACTCGGGCATGCAGCAATTCGTGGGCACGCACGACGCGCGCCACTTCGCTCACTTCAAGGGGCACCTCGAGTATCCGACGAGCGAGGTCGCACGACGCGCCGCCACGTTGGGTCGTGCCGGCCTTCAGCGACCACGCCCGCACCGGGTCAAGGTCCAGTCGACCCGCGAGCAGCTCCGGAAAGACGTTTCCCTCAATCACGACATCGCCCCGATGCGCAGCGCGTCGAGTACCGCCTCGCCCGCCGCGCCAAAAACCAATCGGGCAGCGTGTTCGGGTCCGTAGTGAGTACGCAGGTCGTCAAAGGCGTAGAAGCTACGCAGCGAAACTCGCCGCCCCAGCGGAGCGCTCGAGCCGCGGCGCGCTGGTTCGCGCAGGTCGAGGCTAAGTCGATGAAGCGCGTCCTGGGGTGGACGATCGACGTGAACGCGAATTGCGAACCGGTCGAGCAACGACGGAGCGAGTTCATCAAGCGACTCAACGTTCGACGTGATGACGACCGAAAATCCTGGACCGGGTGTCACCCATTCGAGCGTTTCGGGGTTTCGCCAACGCGCTGATTCACGCGAGTCAGTCACCGCAAGGAGTGTCGCCAACGCGTCCCCGGAGGCGCGATCCACTTCGTCGAGCACGAGGCGGCCCCCGGTTCCGTCAACGCCTCGCCACGCGCGAATCGCCGGCCCTTCGCGCCAGGCGAAGCTTCCCTCGCGCGTGGGCATCCAGGAGCCAGTGATTTCGCCCGCCGTGAGGTCCTCAGTACAGATGAGGCGTTCTGCGGTCTCGCCGACGCCCCAATACAGGGCCGCGTGGGTCTTTCCGGTTCCTGGCGGTCCGTAGAGCAAGACTCGATCAACGCCCGCCGCGAGTACGTCGACGAAATCGCTCCAGCAATCGGACTCGCTACCAATCTCTTCCATGGGCCTCCCTTACGTGGGTGACCCAACGGTCTCTACCCCGGCGCGTTCAGCGAAATCGCAGTGGCGTTCGTGATGAAGCGAAGTTCCTCGAAGTTCGTCGCAAAAACAGCGTTGGGCGTCCCGCAGGCCGCCCATACCTGTTCGTACGCTGCGAGAGCGTCATCGATAAAGACGCGCAGCTCGCCGGGCCAGCCAACGGGTGAGACACCACCGATGGGCTGGCCGGTCGCCGCACGGACTTCGTCAGCGCTCGCGCGGCGAACGACGTCTCCCCCCGCGAGCCGCGCGAACTCAACGAGATCGACGCGAAAGGCGCCACTCTTAATGATGACGACTGGGTTTTCGTCGAGCACGAAGACCAGCGAACTCGCGATCGACCCCACTTCGCAGTCCAACGCTGCGGCCGCTTCCGCGGCGGTTTTGGTCGACGACTCGAACTCGACGAAGGGACCGGCCACTCCGCGCCGGCGAAGTTCCTCCGCCACGCGAAGCGCACTCGGGTGCTCGACGCTCTTCACGCTTGATCGCTCGAGACGTCTTGAGGTCGAGAGAATGTGCGCCTGGTGACGGCGACAGGGGTCGCGACCAATCGAGCCACTGGGTCGCTAGTCACTCGCTCCGAGGTACGCCCGGCGAATGCGGTCATCGCCCAGCAAGACCGACGAAGTGTCTTCGAAACTGATGGCACCATTTTCGAGCACGTATCCGCGGTCGGCGATCTTGAGCGCCTGATTCGCGTTTTGCTCGACCAGCATCACCGTGACGCCTTCAACGCGAATTTGGCGAATGATTTGAAAGATCGTCGTAATAATCATGGGCGCGAGGCCCAGACTCGGCTCGTCCAACAGCAAGAGGCGCGGCTTGGCCATCAGCGCACGCCCGATCGCGAGCATCTGTTGCTCACCGCCCGAAAGCGTGCCGCCCAACTGCTTTTGGCGCTCGCCAAGAACGGGAAACAACGAGAAAATGTGATCGAACTCCTCGCGGAAATTTCCGTGTCGCCCAAAGGCGCCCATTTCAAGGTTCTCTTTCACCGTCATTGTGGCAAAGATGCGACGCCCCTCGGGCACGTGTCCAATCCCCAAACCCACGAGCTGGTGCGCGGGCTTGTTTTGAATCTCGACGCCGTCAAAGAGCACGCGGCCCGAATAGGGCCGATGCAGGCCCGAAATCATTCGCAGGGTCGTCGTCTTGCCCGCACCATTGGCCCCGAGAACGGTGACGATCTCGCCGGCATTGACGTGCAGGGAAAGGTCGCGGATGGCCGGTACCGACCCGTAGCGCACTTGAACGTGTTCAACACTGAGCATTGGCGAATCCACGATCAACCGACCTCTTCGCTCGCGCCCAAATAGGCCTCGATGACTTTGGGGTCCTCTTGGATTTCCTTGGGCGTCCCCTCGGCGATGACGCCACCGAAGTTCAAGACCACCAGGCGTTGAGCCAACGCCATCACGAGCTTCATGTCGTGTTCAATAAGCAAAATCGAAACGTCCATTTCACGGTTGATTCGAGAAATCAGTTCGGTCAGCGCCAGCTTCTCCGACGGGTTCGTGCCCGCGGCGGGTTCGTCGAGCAACAAGATCTTCGGGCTCGTCCCGAGCGCGCGGGCGATCTCTAAACGTCGCCGGTCACCGTAGGGCAACGAGTCAGCCAAGGTGTTCGTGCGATGCGTCAAGTTAACGAATTCGAGAAGTTCGTGCGCACGCGCGTCAGAGTCCCTCTCCTCATGACGAGTACGCGGCAATCGCAGCATGGCTCCGATTGGCCCCGTCTTTTGTCGGGCCTCGACACCGATCTTCACGTTTTCAAAGGTGGTGAGCGCACCAAACATCCGACTCGTCTGAAAGGTGCGTGCGACGCCGGCCTGGGAAACCCGGTGCGGCGCCTTGCCAATGACGCTCATCGTTTCTCCCGCGACGGGGCTGAAGGTGATCGTGCCCTCTTGGGGCTGGTACACGCCCGAGAGGCAGTTGAAGAGCGACGTCTTGCCCGCTCCGTTGGGTCCGATGACACTCAATATTTCGCCACGGTGATGCACGAGGCTGACGTTGTTGAGACTCGTCACGCCACCAAATCGAAGGGTGACGTCCTCGACGTTAAAGATCAGGTCTTGAGCGTTCACTGGGGCATCTCCTGGGTTATGGGACCGAGCGCGTCCGCGCGACCCTGACCCGATTCAGCGTCGGCGAATTCTCGCGAACGCCGACGAGACGGCACCAATCCCTGCGGCCGAAAAATCATCATGACCACCAGCAGGGCGCCGATGTAGAGGTAGAGATCTGTTTGTTGATAGCCGAAGTAGGAATGAAACGTCAGGTACGACGGCAGCCACTGCAAAAAGACCGCGCCCACGAGCACGCCGAGGATTGAGCCCATGCCACCGAAAATGACGAGTACCAAAATCGTGATGGAGAGTTGCAGGACGAAGGTGTTGGGGAAGAGCACCCCCACTTTGACCGAGGTGAAGACGCCGGCCACTCCCGCCGTTGAAGCCCCCATCGCAAAGGCCATGACCTTGTACTTCAAGGCGTTGATCCCGAGCGACTGCGCCGCGATCTCGTCTTCTCTGATCGCCGCCCAGGACCGGCCCACCTTGGAATTGTTGAGGAGGTCAAAGAGGAAGATGACCGGTATCAAAACGCCAATCATCAAGTAGTAATAGGACAGCGGATTCGCCGGGCTCCAGCCGTAGTGGATGCCCAGCAAGTTGAAGTCGAAGCCGTTAATCGACCCGGTGCCGGGTGACCCGCCCGTGACCTGCACCCAGTCATTCGCCAGGACGTAAATGATTTCCCCAAAGCCCAACGTCACGATCGCTAAATAGTCACCGCGAAGGCGCAACGTTGGGAGGCCCAAGAGAACGCCCGAAAGCATCGCGATCAAGATGGCGATGGGGATGACCAAGAACGCGTTCAGGTGAAACGGTGGCTGCAGCGGTAAGGCGCCCGCGAAGTAAGCCGTCACGTACGCGCCCAAGGCGTAGAAGGCCACGTAACCCAGGTCCAAGAGCCCGGCAAAACCCACGACGATGTTGAGGCCCACCGCCAACAGGCAGTACACACCGATTTGCTGATACAGCGAAATCTGCCAGTAGAGCGAGAGGAATTTGGGCGCTTCGATGGCAATGAAGCCCGCACCGAGGTAGCTCACCATCCGCATGGAAGGGCTGACGGCCAAACGCTGCATGCGCCTTGGCGATGTCGAGGTAACGGCCCGATCACGCTTTCTCAGATACGAAAAGACCGCCACGCAGCCAACGGCAAGCCAGAGATACGTCGTCCAGTGTTGGAACATCGAATCTCGGCTCGCGGGATTGAGCGATCGCCACTTGAAGCGCGCTGGCAAGAACGGGTCCGCCGCGAGAGAGAAGAAGAGAATCGAAACGATGGCCCCCGCAAAGACCGTGACTCGAGAGAACGAGCGGATCCGCAGCTTCGTGAGGTGCGTGACCTGATTCGCGGCCGAAAACCAAAGCGCGAAGGCGAGCACCAAGTATCCGTAGGTTCGCGTGAAGACGAACTGGTGCGCGATCTCGTGCAGCGACAGTTTGTTGCGCGCGACGGGACCAGAGAAATCAGCGAAGAGCAGTGCGGCCAACGCGAAGAGCGCGGCGCTCAACGAAAGCGCGATCGCGCGCGTCGACGCCTGCGCCGAAGCGGCGCGTTCGGCGAGAGTGCGCTTGGGAGCCGTGCGCACTTGACGCCAAGACCCGTCCTTCACTTTGGCCCGATACGTCAAGAGCAGTCCAAGAATCAGACCGAAAATGATGTAGCCAATGACGTGCGCGGTGAAGAGAGATTCGCGCGCCGCGTACGTCGGCTCCGTGATGGAACCTTCGGGTCCCGTCATGACCGCAAGGAGCAGCCCGCCGCCCAGCGCGGTCGACATGCGGCGAAGGTCCTCGGAGGTCAAGGACCGATACCACTTGATCTTCGAAGGCTGGTCGCTCACTACGCCGACCTCCCGAGTCGCTCACCGAGCAGACCCGTGGGGCGAAAGAGCAAAATGAGCACCAACACCGAAAAGGCGATGACTTCTTCCAACCACGGCTGATGAAACCAGAAGATCGGCGTGAACATGACGATGCCGAGCACTACTCCGCCGATCATCGCGCCGCGCACGTTGCCAATGCCACCGAGCACCGCCGCGGTGAAGGCGAGCAAAGCCGGCTTGAAGCCCATGCCGTACGCAATGCCCTGGTTAATCGCGACGAAGAAGCCGGCGGCACCTCCCATGAAGCCGCCCAGCGCGAAAGTGCTTCCGATGGTGCGATTGACGTTGACGCCCATCAACGACGCGGTTTCGGCGTCTTGGGCCACGGCTCGAATCGCTCGCCCCATCTTCGTACGAGAAATGATGAAGTCCAAAATCACCATCAAGATCACCGACGCTCCAAGAATTACGAAGTCGTACATGGTGAACTGCGCTCCGCCGATGGTGCCCACCACGTGGTCGTTAAAGGGCTGCGAGGTTCCCTCGGGATAACGCCCGAACTCCTTGCCGAAGAGGTTGAGAAGGAAGTACGACGCACCAATCGCCGAAATCAAATACGCGAGTTGGGGGGCGTTTCGCCGACGAAGCGGTCGGTACGCGAAACGCTCGATAATCAACGCAGCCAGCATGCCGAAGATTCCGCTCACGAGCACACCCGTCACGATGTAGTAGAGGCTGATCCAAAGATTGGTAGGCGCAGAATGAGTACCGATGGTGTAGTGCAAATAGAAATAGCCCGCGAAACCGCCGGTCATGAGAACTTCGCTGTGCGCAAAGTTGATCAAGCGAAGCACTCCATAAACCAGCGTGTAGCCCAACGCGACCAGCGAGAAAATCAATCCGGTGAAAATTCCTTGAACCAAGAAATTAAGCATCCCGTCCCTTCGCAGACATCAAAGACTTTGGAAGAATCTAGCCGATTCAACAGAAAACGGCCGCCCATCACTGGGCGGCCGTTCTCTGTATTCGCTTTCGAGCGCTTCAAGCGCTGTGAACGAAGTCGTTACGGCTTGGTCGAAGCGATCTGCTTGATCGTCGCCGAGAATCCATTCGCACCATTAGCGACTTGAACGGAGTACACGTACACGTTGTTCGACGAGACGTCGCCAGCGTGGTTGAACTTGATCACCTTGGTGAGACCCTTGTAGGTGAGCTTGTGCAGTTCCGCCAAGACAGTGGCGCGCGAAACCTTCTTGACCTTCGTCATGGCAGTGAAGATCATGTTTGCCGCGTCGTAGGACTCAGGCGAGTACGCGCCAGGCTGAGTCTTGAACGTCTTCTGGTACTGCGTATTGAACGTCTTGCCAAGCTTGGTCGTGTTGGAGACCTGGGCGCAGGCACAGGACAGCAACGTGCCCTTACCGTCGTTCAGGTTCGACAGGTCTGACATGTAGTGCGGGTCTTCCGAACCGTCACCACTCATCAACACGCCGGTGTAACCCGCCGTGCGAACGACGTCGGTCATCTTGGCGAAGTCACAGTAGTAACCGCCGTAGAAGACCGCCGTGGTTCCCGTAGGAATCGTGATTTGGTCGTTCGTACCAGTACCACCCTGACCGCAAGCGGTCGTGCTCGGAAGCGTCGCGGTCGAGACCGTGGCACCGTCGGCAGTGGCCTGAGCCGCGACCTGTGAAGCGAGTCCCGCACCGTAGCTCGAAGCGTCGTTCACGACGAAGATGTTCTTCTTCTTCAGCGTCTTGGCCAAGTAGTTACCATCGGCCGGTCCTTGCACGCCGTCATTGGCCACCACGCGGAAGAAAACGTTTCCGAACTGGGAGTTGGTTGACTTGGTGACCGGAGGAGTCGCGGACGGGTCGGGCAGTGTCAGCGACACTCGAGTCGCCGAGGGACTGATCACGGCGACCTTCGCGGGTCCGTAGACGGGCAGTGAGGCCACCGTGGCACCTGAGTAGGACGGTCCGACGACAGCGATTACCTTCTTGTTCGAGGCAATCTGCGTAGCGATCGATGGAGCCACGGTCGGGTCACCCTGGTCGTCAGCAGTGATCAACTTGATGTGGAACTTGTGCGTCTTGACCGCGTTCCAGTCCTTGACCGCCAATTTGACGCCGTTGGACTCATTAATTCCAAGTGACGCGCTGCCACCCGAAAGAATTCCCTGGAAAGCGATGGTATACGTGGGCTTTGATGAAGCACCCGATGCTGAAGCAATACCGATAGCCGGCACCGTCATCAACAGCAGGGCACTCGAAGCCACCGCAGCCACCGTCTTGTTCAAACGAAGCTTCATCTAGCTCGTCCTTCCTCAACTGTGTTTCAAACTCGCCCACAAAATTCCATTAAAAGACAGATAAGAGCCCAATAAGTGACTTCGTGAGGATTAGACCGATTTGGTCATTGCAGCACAGTAGCAGCGCAGAAATCGAGAAAAAGGTCGGGGTAGTTAATAAAAAGCGAACAGGTGTTTGATAAAACTCGTGATCAGCGATAATCTACGAACAACTGTTCGATACGGAGGAAAATCATGGTTGAAGTCCTTACCCCCATGCGACGCCAGATACTTGAGTACATCGTGACCTGTCAGCGTGAGCGTAGTTTCCCGCCCACCATTCGAGAGATCGGTGAGCACGTCGGGCTTTCGTCTTCGGCCACGGTGGCCAATCACATCAAGGTCTTGAAGGACGCTGGCTACATCGCCAAGAACGCGCAGCAGCCCCGAACTCTCACCGTGCGCCTTGACCAACGCGCTTCCGTCTCGCGCGACTCAATTCGTGCGGTGCCCTTCGTCGGCGACGTGGCAGCGGGCACGGGGGTACTCGCGGGCGAAAGCACGTTCGAAACCCTGGACCTACCCGAGGAGTTCGCGGGCCGCGGCGAGAGTTTCGTCTTGAAGGTCCGAGGCGACTCCATGGTGGACGTCGCCATCCTTTCAGGCGACTACGTCGTCGCCGAACGCCAATCCACCGCCAATACCGGCGACATCGTCGTTGCGGGGATTCCCGGAGACGAAGCCACCATTAAACGCTTCTTCCCTCAAGGCGCTCGCGTGATTCTCAAGCCTGAGAATCAAACCATGGAGCCCATGGAGTTCAACGCGGAAGACGTCACCATCTTCGGCCGAGTCATTTCGGTACTTCGTCGCTACTAGGGAGTCTTCCTGGATTCGCTCGCCCCTCTACACCACCTCCCGGTGCAATCGCGCCAGCACGATGAAGATTGGCGATAACGCTGAGGCAAGTGTGCGCTCCCGGCGAAAACGTCGACAAGAAATACCGGCTCGGTGGCCAGGGCTGCTGCTGCGCCGGTACTCGCTAGGCCAGCCACGCCTCAAGCACGCGGGCGAACTCGTCAAGTTCGGCTCCGGTCACGAACTCGTCGCTTCGATGCGCCAGGAGCGGGTCACCAGCGCCGAAGTTCGTAGCGGGTACTCCTCGCTCCATAAACGTCCCCACGTCGGTCCAGCCCACTTTGCCTCGAGCACTCTCCCCCGTCAATGCCACGAGGCGCTGAAGACGTTCGTCGTGTAACGACGGCGGAGCCGGTGGGGCGAAATCAACGACACGAAAGTCGTCGCCCTCTGCGAGAAGTCCGTCGAGCAGGTCGCGAAGTGCCGCCTCGGCCGAGGAGGCGTCGCGGTCGGGCGCCACTCGGTGATTGAGCACCACGCGGGCTTCGTCGGGAACCACGTTGGCGGCCACTCCCCCCGAGACGCTGACGACTTGGAGCTGCTCGACGTAGGCCACCCCTTCGAGGACACAGGTGCGCGGCTGGTACTGGGCCACGCGTTCGATGAGCGCCCCCAATCGGTGGATGGCGTTGACGCCGGTGAAGGGGCGCGCCGTGTGAGCGCGCCGCCCTCGAAGCGTGATCTCCACTCGCATCGATCCCTGACAGCCCGCCTCGACCACCCCGCCCGTCGGCTCGGCGACGACGGCGAGATCGCCCGCCAGCAGGTCGGGGCGAAGCTCGAAGACCTCGCTGAGACCCGACTCGGAACGAGCGATCTCTTCTCGTGCGTAAAAGACCCAGGTGAGCTCGACCGATCGGGCTTTCGAACTCTGAGCGAGGTCCAACATGACAGCGAGCGAGCCCTTCATATCGCAAGCTCCCACTCCGAAGAGGACGCCGTCACGCACGTGAGCCGCGCTCGAATCGCCGGGCACCGTGTCGAGATGGCCGGCCACGATAACCCGCGTCGAATGATGGCCCGTCGTGCGCGCCACGACGTTGTCGCCGACACGCTCAACGTCGAGGCGGGGCACGCCACGCAGCGCCTCTTCCACGTAGTGAGCTATCGCTGACTCGCTTCGCGAAACCGAGCCGATGGCCACCAACGCCAACGCGTCGTCAATTCGACTCACGTCGCGACCCCGTGGTCGCGCAGAACGTCGTTCAAGGCGACCTTGTCGTGTCGCTCGCCCTCGCTGAGACGCTTCACGATCAACACGCACGGCAAGAAGAATTCGCCGCCGGGAAACTCGCGGCGTCGCTGAGCCATGACCGCCACGCAGTAGTCGGGCACGTAGCCGCGAGAGACCTCTTCGCCGGTCGAGGCGTCAATGACGGGGATGGACGGGTTGAGGATCGTGCCCGCGCCCAGCACGGACCCGCGACCCACCCGAGCACCGTCGACGATCATGCAGCGACTCCCGATGA
>Ga0307372_10008378_pt1 | contig 14557 bp, 17 predicted proteins | sample OX1MG_FD_202533 | JGI IMG/M metagenome (GOLD analysis project Ga0307372, IMG submission 202533) | Soil microbial communities from Risofladan, Vaasa, Finland - OX-1 | ecosystem: Environmental > Terrestrial > Soil > Coastal area > Acid sulfate soil | place: Finland: Risofladan, Vaasa | collected... | reverse complement strand
ACCGTGGCCCTTGAAATGCTGGAGCAGGATCCCCGAATCCGAACCCTGGTCGCGCCGGTGGGAGGCGGCGGCCTGTTGAGCGGCACCTCGCTCACCGCACGCGCTCTGGACCCCGAGATCAAGATCGTCGGAGTCGAACCCGCCGGCGCCGACGACGCGGCGCGAAGTCTGGCTTCGGGACGGCACTGCCGGCTCGCCAGCGCGCCCGCAACCTCGGCCGATGGCCTGCGCAGTCTCAGCCTGGGCGACCGAGGATTCGCGGTCCTGGTCGGCGCCGGCGGAGCGGACGCCATCGTTACCGTCGACGAAGAGCAGATCGGAGCCGCCACCGCACTGGCCTGGACCCGGCTCAAGCTGGCCCTCGAGCCCTCGGCCGCGCTTCCCCTGGCCGCTTTCTCGGCCGGCCTCCTCGACCGCATGCCAGCCCCCTGGGGGCTGATCCTGTCCGGCGGGAACTTTGACCCCGCCGTGGTCGCGGGCATGCTCGGGCTCACCTAGGCCGCCAAACGATGGTCCCCAGTCGGCGGCTCGAAGGCTTCACCGAGTCGGTCATTCGAGAGATGACACGACTGAACCTGGCGCTGCATGGACCGGAGCGTGCGATCAACTTCGCGCAAGGGTTCCCCGACTTCGAGCCGCCAGAGGAGATCGTCGCCGCCGCTCACGCCGCGCTCGATACTGGAGGGGCCTATCACCAGTACTCACCCACCTGGGGTGCGGTGGCCCTGCGCTCCGCCGTCGCGGCCAGGAAATCCAGCCAGTGGGCTCGCCCCATCGACCCAGACACAATGGTCACCGTCACCTGCGGCGCAACCGAGGCGATGATCGCCACCATGCTCTCCGTCGTCGAGCCGGGAGACGAGGTGGTCATCTTCGAACCCCACTACGAGAACTATGGTCCGGACTGCATCCTGAGCGGCGCGACGCCCCGACCTGTGCTTCTGCGACCACCCCGGTGGGAGTTCGATCCCGAGGAGCTGAGGGCCGCATTCGGGCCCCGCACCCGCGCCATCGTGGTCAACACCCCGCACAATCCTTCGGGCAAGGTCTTCAGCCAGGCCGAGCTGGATCTGATCGCAGATCTCTGCATCGAGCACGATTGCGTGGCTATCACCGATGAGATCTATGAAGATCTCGTGTACTTCGGGCGGCACTTGAGCCTGGCCAACCTGCCCGGCATGCAGGACCGGACCGTGACCATCTCGGGGGCGAGCAAGACCTACTCCGTGACCGGATGGCGGGTGGGCTGGGTGATCGCGGGCGAATCCCTGACCCAGGGCGTGCGCAAGGTCCACGACTTCTTAACCGTGGGGGCGGCGCACCCCTTGCAGATAGCGGTCGCCGGCGCCCTGAGCCTGCCCGAATCCTTCTACGACGGCCTCCGAGAACAGTACCTAGAGCGCCGCGACCGCATCGTGAGCGGTCTGGCGGAAATCGGCTTCGGCGTCGATGAGCCCGCCGGCGCCTACTACGCGATGGTCGACATCTCGGGCCTGACCGACGCCGGCGATACCGCCTTCGCTCGCCGTCTGATCGAACGCTGCGCGGTGGCCAGCGTTCCGGGATCGAGCTTCTACACCGATCCCTCACGGGGGCGAGATCAGCTCCGGTTCAGCTTCCCCAAGCGCCTGCAGACCATCGATCGCGGCTTGGAGGCGCTGCGCACAGGGCTCAAACCTGGATGACCGGCTGGTTGCTTCGGGCGGCCCACAGCGTTGCCAGAGCCAGGCCCGCGGCCAGGACCAAAAGCACGGCCGCAATCCGGAACAACTCCTGGTACTCCTGGAAAAGAGCGCCTCGGGCGCAGTCCTCGTAGGCGGTGATCCGCGCCGACAGCGAACCGGTCGCGGCCTGCGTGGCGCAGCCCTGCCGCGCCATTATTTGACCGAAGCGGAAGAGGCCGAACGCGGTCAGTCCGGACACGCCGATGATCATCCCTAGGGTTCGGGTGAGTACGGTCACGCTTCCAAATAGGGAGCGCCGCGAGTCCGGGGCGCGGTCCAACATGACCGTCGTCAGCGGCGCCAGCGCTCCGCCCATGCCCACGCCGCAGAGCAACAGCTCGGCGCTGGTGGCGCTGATGAGGGCAAGGTTGAGGGGGCGGGTCCAGGTCGACATGGCGGCAAAGGCGAGTGCGGCCAGGCAGAGTCCGCCCCCCGCTGCAGCCGCTCCCCAGCTCCTCCGGTCCATCACGCCGCCGGCCAGCGCGCCCAGTGGAATCCCGGCCAGCAGACGCATCAGGAGCAGGCCGGAGGCCAGACTTCCCAGTCCCAATGCGCCGCGGGCGAGGAGCGGGATGTCGACCAGGGCCACCATCAGAGCCGCACCGCTCAAAAGATTGGCCGCGGCGGCTCCCCCGAGCACGCGATCGCGCCGGATTCGGGTGGCCCGAAGTGGGTTCAGCAGCCGCGACTGATGCGCGACGAAGGTCAAGGCGAGTCCCAGCGCCGCTGCGAGCAATGCCCAGGACCAGGGATTGAGCGCGGAGCGGGCGGGGTCGTTGGGGTACAGGCCAAACACCACCAGCGCCAGCGTTGCGCCCAGCAGCCCCGCGCCCGTCCAGTTCGCCCGCGCGGGCGGCGCTGGAACAGCTCCGGTCGTGGCCAAACCGTCGGCCGAGGATCGGGCGTTCATTCCAAGACCCAGGAGGACCAGGGCGGTCAGGGGAAGATTGAGCCAGAACAGTGTCCGCCAACCGGCCGGACCCAGCCCCACGAGGGCGCCGTAAACCGGTCCGAGCACGCTCCCCGCCTCCTGCAGAGCGGAGACGGCACCGACGGCGGTCCCCCGCTCGCCGCGAGGGAAGAGATCAGCCGCCAGCGCCATCGTGGGCGGCACCAAGGCTCCGCCGCCCAGGCCCTGCGCCACCCGCCCCGCCACCAGCCAGGGCAGCGAGGGGGCGAGGGCGGTGACGCTCGATCCGGCGACGAACAGGACCAGGGCAAGGCTCAGCGCCTGTCCTCGTCCGCGCTGGTCAGAGAGAGTGGAGAGGAGAGGCATGGCCACGACGTAACCCCCCAGGAATCCGGAGACGACGGGGGAGGCCGCCTGCAGGTTGTCGACGGAGACTCCGACGCCGCTCAGCATCTGAGGCAGGAGGGTGACGACCGCGTACGCGTCCAGCGCGGCCAGGAGTAACCCCGCTGCCGCCAGCGCCAACTGTCGGCGCGGCGCCGATCCGACGATCACGCGCGGCGCTCGTGCACCCTAGGCCAGCGGACTCGGGGTGACGATAACCAGGGGACGGTTGTAGTCGGCAACGTCGATCTCGACCTGAACCGATCGCCCTGGCGTCAGGAGCGGTCCCTTGAGCTTGAGGCGCCGAATCAGATGATCCTGCGTGGCCGACCAGATCTGGACCTGGATGGCCGCCGCGGGAGCGGCCTGCGGTCCCATGATCGAGGCGAGCTGGGCCGGTGAGAGGGTGACGCTGACGCCGTCGCACTCCACTCCCCCGATCTGGGAGGGCCCCAGCCAGCGCTGGGCGCCGCCGTGGCTCAGAATCGAGTCCAGGCCGCCTCCGGGCTCCAGCAGCGAGGACAGCGGCGGCAGCTCCGCCGCCTGTGCGGGGGTGAGCTGGGTGAAGTTCGAGAAGGGCAGGCGGATGTAGGTGTGGCCGGCCAGCGTGACCACCACGAGGTCGACCAGGAAGTCACCCTGCTGGACCTTGAAGGTCGTGCTGCTGTCGTTCGGGCGGGCAATCTCGGCTGTGGCCGAGATCAGGCTGAGCCCACCCAAATCGATGCCGGGGCCAAAACTCAGCTTGAGATCGGCGGAGCGGACTCCGGACATGGCGGCCGCAGTCTCCCGCAGCACCTGGCCGGGCGAGGCGTGTGCAGCGCCGCTCGAAGGCGCGCAGCCGAGCAGGAGGATTGGGGCCAGGATCAGCATCAAGGCGGTGGGGACCCGGTCGATCACGCCCAATACAGCACCGTGAGCGAGGCGGTGGTGACATGGCGCCCCAACATTGTTGGCGAAGGACGCTGCCGCGGTCCATGATGTCAGGTGGACCGTCGGCGTCCACCGGCGGCCGGGGAATTTAGGTGCGGAAAGCATACTCAGGTGATCCGGCGAGCTTCACGCAGGCGGTGAAAGCCGTCCGCATTCTGGTGGCCGAGGACAGCGCGCTCAATTTTGAACTTGTGCGCGACCTGCTCGAGGGTGCCGGGTACGAGGTCGCGTGGGCTCAGGACGGTGAGGTTGCGCTGGAGATGGCGCTGGACGGCGGCTACCAGCTACTCCTGCTCGACCTCCACATGCCCCGGCGAGACGGTATCTCGGTCATGCAGGAGCTGCGCCGGCGGGCATCGCACATGCCCGTGGCGGCGGTCACCGCGGACGTCATGCCGGGGGTGAAAGAGGAGCTGGAGTCGGCCGGCGTGGATGCGTTTTTGACCAAGCCCCTAGACCTGGGGCTGTTGATGATGACGGTGCGTCGACTGGTCCCGGCGCCGGAGCCGGCCTGAGTTCACAGTGCGTCCGGAAGCTTCTGTTTTAGCGTGAGCACGGGGGCGAAGAGGTCCCCCAGGCGCTCGATCCGGGACAGGACCTCTCCCGCCTCGAAGACCAGCAGATCGGCCTGGCCCAGCTCGGCGCAGGCGCCGACCTCGTCCCACGTAACCGGTGTGGACACCGTGGGGCGCGCCCGGGCTCGGAGCGAGTAAGCGCTGACCGTGGTCTTCGATTGGTCGTTCTGGCTCCAGTCGATGAGAACCTTGCCCGCGCGCAGCGCGCGCCGCTGCTGGTAGACCACCTGGTCTGGGAACTCGCCGGCCAGGTGTTGGGCCAGGTCTCGAGCGATGGTCTTGGTCCGGTCGTAGTCGACCTTCAGATTGAGGGGCGCGTAGACCTGCAGGCCCTTGGATCCTGAGGTCTTGCAGAAGGCCTGTAGTCTGTTGGCCCCAAACCACTCCCTGAGTCGCAGGGCCACGCGGCAGCACTCGACGATGGAAGCTGGAGGCCCGGGGTCGAGGTCGAAGACCAGAGCCGTGGGTCGCTCGAGGTGCAGGCGGCGGGAGAGCGAGGTGTGGAGCTCGATGCTGCCCAATTGGGCGACCCAGACCAGGGTGGGCAGGTCCTGGGCCAGGCAGTAAGACATGTCGCGCCCGTTACCCTCGCTCCAGACCGAGGCCGTCTTGACCCAGGGTGGTCTGTGGTCGGGACAGTTCTTCTCGTAGAACATCATGCCCTCGACCCCCTCCGGGTAGCGCTTGAGCGTGAGCGGGCGGTCACGCAGGTGGGGCAGCAGGACCGGCGCGATGCGAGTGTAGTAGTCGATCATGTCGCCCTTGGTGAAGCCGGCCTGGGGCCAGTAGACCTTGGTCAGCCGGCTCAGCTTCAGCCTTCGCCGGCCCACCATCACCTCAACTGCGTCCGTCGTCGGGCTCAACCCTCGGGCACCTCTCGCACCACGCTGGCCGGTTCGCGGTCGGGCCGCAATCCCAGGAAGATCGGAGCTCGAAGCCTGCCCTGCCGGGTCCACTCGGAGAAGCCGACCTCGACCACCAGTTGCGGTCTGGCGAAGTGGACTCGAGGCGGCGGACCGCCGCCCGAGAAGGGCGACTCCGCACTTTTAAGGGCCATCAGTCTGGGCTCGATCGCCGCCCGCGCCGCGGCACCCAGTCCTGAGCCCACCCGGCCGGCGTAGATCAGCTCGCCATCCCGGTAGTAGCCGACAAGGAGTGCGCCGATCAGCCCTTGACGCGCGCCCTGGGCTTCGGTGTAGCCACCGACCACGAATTCCTGTCGAAGGCGATTCTTGACCTTTACCCAGGCCCCGCTGCGCCGGCCCTCCTCGTAGGTCGATTCAATCCGCTTGGCCACCACACCTTCCAGCCCCAGCTCGCGACTGCTCTGGAGCAGCGCCCTTCCCGCCTCACCGCGAGCGTGCTCGGGAGTCTGCCAATGCGGCCCCTGCAGGGCCAGTTCCTCGAGCAGCCGGCGGCGCTCGAGGTAGGGCAGCGGGCGGGTGTCACGGCCGCCCAGGTGGAGCAGGTCGAAAGCCATGAAGAGCACCGGAATCGCGCTCATGGCGCGCCGGATCCGAGCGCTCGAGTCGAGTCCGATCCGGGCCTGAAGGAGTTCGAAGCTGGGTGTTCCCTGGGCGTCCAGGGCCACGATCTCCCCGTCCAGCAAGGCCGAGGTGCTGCCCAACTCGCGGGCCAGGGGACGCAGCTCGGGATAGCGCTGTGTCATGTCCTCGCCCCTGCGGTCCAGAATCTTAAGGCTGCCCCCCGAGCTCAGGATCAGCGCCCGGATCCCATCCCATTTGTATTCGACTGCCCACCGGCCGAGATCCTCTGGGAGTTCGGTGGCGGAGCGGGCGAGCATGGGCCTGGCGCTCTGCGGTAGCGGCACCAGGAGTGAGTCCGGAGAGGGATCCATGCGATGCATGATCCAGTCCTCGGCTCGGGTTCTAAAGAGCGCGTAGGTGCCTTCGACCCGCGAGCCGTGGAGCGTGACCTTGACCTCCTGGCGCCTGGGCCCGAACTCCCATTTGTGGAGCTCGTACGTTCCCTGGTCCCAGATCCGCACCTCGCCGGCGCCGTAATTGCCGGCGGGGATGTGCCCCGAGAAGGAGATGTAGTCCAGAGGGTGATCCTCGACGTGCACGGCCAGGTGATTGCGGCGGGGATGGTCAGGGATTCCGCGCGGGACGGCCCACGACACCAGTACCCCGCCGTGTTCGAGCCGGAAATCCCAGTGCAGGCGGCGAGCGTGGTGCTCTTGGATCACGAATCGCAGCTGGCGGGCGGCCGGGAGGTCGTGATCCCGCTCGCCCGCAGGCTCCGAACTCGACGCCAGATCGCGCCGAGCGCGATATTCGGTCAGCCGGCCCACCCTCCCAAGTTACCGCCCCTGCGGCCAGGTGTCGCTTAACCGGCGCCCTTGGAGCTGGGCCGCGCCGGGGTCCACCCTGCGGGGGAAGAACCAAACGGAGGTGTACAAATGTCGGCCCAGACCATCCAGCCCATCCAGGAACTGCTCAACGCCTGGGTCCTGACCGGACAGGCCCTGGTGGGATCGATCGGAGCCCTGGCCTTCGTGGTCGCCTTCCTCTGGCGTATGACGGCCGTCGACCCCCACTCTCTGCTCGAGGCCCGGCACTGGATCCAGCGCATCGTGGTCGGAACCCTCGGGGTGGAGATGGCTGGCACCCTGGTCCACGTCCTGACCGGCACCTTGCCCACGCACTGAGATTGGACCCCCTGGGCCCCATTCTGGGCAGTCTCAACGCGATCCGCCGCGCCGTCGACGTCGGCGCCGGGGTCGCCCAGGCCGTTCATGGCGGTGTGGGTCCGCTGTCCGGCCTGCTCTCGATCTATCTGGTCAGAACCATCAACCCACTCACCGGGGGACCGTTCACTCTCACCCCACCAGTGGCGCAGCTCACTCCCCTGGTCCAGATCTCGGCCGACACCGCCCTAGGACTGGCCGTGAGCCTGATCTTCGTGCGCATGATCGTGTCCCCCGTCCTGGCCGGGCGAATGCGCCCTATCCGGGTCCTGCCCCGCCTCCTCGTCGGGGCGCTGCTGGTCAATTACGCGCCGCTGTTGCTGCAATCGGCGATCGACGCCAGCAACCTGCTCAGTCAAGCAGCGTGGACCGCCGCCCTGCAGCACTCGTGGCCCGCCATCCTGCCCCAGCTGAAATACGACTCGAGCCAGCCCTACCTGTCCGCGCTGGTGGTCGTTGGCCTGTTCGTCGGCTTTCTTGGGCTGGGCGCTGCACTCGTGGTTCGATTCGCGCTGCTCGCGGTGCTGGTCATCCTCTCCCCGCTGGCGGCGCTGCTCTACGTGTTGCCTGAGACCCAGCACTACACCAGGATCTGGTCCACGCTCTTCGCCACCGCGCTCCTGCTGCAGCCGCTCGAGCTGCTGGTCCTGGGTGTTGGATTCGGACTCGACGCCAGCTTTGCCTCGCCCATCGGCCATCTCTACGCACTGGCCTCGCTCTGGATCGCGATGAAGATTCCCGGTGCTCTTCGGTCCGGTGTCCGCCGCACGAGTGGAGCGAGCTGAGGTTGACGGTGATTGCCAGACTGGCTGCCGCGCTCCTCATGCTTGCCCTGGCCGCCGCCTCGGCTCCCCAGGCACCGGCTGCAGCCGGTGCCCTTTTCCCCCCGCTTAAGAGCGCCATCCTGACCCAGCCCTTCGGCTGCACCGCCCTGGCCATCGAACCGCCCGATCCCGCCTGTCCCCAGGGCCACTTTCACTCCGGTCTGGATCTGGCCGCCCCGATCGGATCCCCGGTCCGAGCCGCGGCCTCGGGCCGGGCTCAGGTCCGGCTCGATCCTGCTGGCTACGGCCTCTACGTCGTCCTCGACGCCGGCGATGGCACGACCACCCTTTATGCCCACCTGGAGAGCACCGAGGTCGCCAATGGCCAGTGGGTGAGTGCGGGGTCACAGGTGGGCCAGGTTGGGGTGAGCGGACTCACCACCGGCCCGCATCTGCATTTCGAGGTTCGCCGCGCCGGCCGGGCGATCGATCCTCTACCCCTGTTGCCGGCCGGATTCATCCTCAAGGAGGGCTGACGTGGTCAACAAGGTCATCCTGATCGGTCGCCTGACGTCGGATCCCGAACTCCGCTCCACCTCGGCGGGGACCTCGGTCGCCAATCTCAGGCTGGCCACCAACACCTTCGGCGGCAAGGACGCCGCGGGAAACCGCCGCGAACACACCGAGTTCGTGACCCTGGTCGTCTTCGGCCGTCAGGCCGAGAACTCGGTCCGGCACCTGAAGCGCGGCCGCATGGTCTATGCCGACGGCCGGCTCCAGACTCGGTCCTGGGCCGATGGAACCGGCCAGCGCCGACAGACGACTGAGGTCGTCGTCGATCGGCTGCAGTACCTGTCACCGCCCGCCCAGGGGGCCGCCGAACCCTCCGCCGAGATGGCTGAGATGGGGAGCGGAGTCCGCAGCTGAGCGCTGCCGCTCAGGCGGTCAGCCCGCTCGAGGCCAACTCCAGACTGCTCCGAGTCTGCTCGAAATCACGCCAGATGCAACTGGATTCGGCGGCTTCCAGGGCCGCGATCACGTCTTTCCAGCGTTCCTGATCGGACTCGGTGAGAGCACTTCTCACCTGACCCATGGTCTGGGTGGCGAAGAGCAGTCCGCCGCCCGGGTTGTCGACTATCTGCTTGGCCACCGCGATCTCGCCCTGGGCCCAGGCAACCAGATCCAGCTGCGGGTACGGACCCTTGGGACCTACAACCTGCATCCGGTCATCCTAACCAACCCGGTCCCGGGAGGGGGCCTCGGCCCCGCGCAGGGCGAGGCGGGCCAGGGCATCGCCCTCGATCCGGTAGACGGTCCAGGCCTCAAGCGCTCGGGCGCCGAGCCCGTGATAGAAGTCGATCGCGCTCTGGTTCCAGTTCAGCACCGACCACTCCAGCCGGCCCCCGCCGCGGTCCTGGCAGATCTTGGCCACAGCGGCGATTAGGGCTGTTCCCGCACCGAGTCGGCGTGCGTCGGGAAGCACGAACAGGTCCTCCAGATAGAGCCCAGCCCGGCCCAGGAAGGTGGACACGGAGGTGAAAAAGAGCGCAAATCCAACCGGGCTCCCGGCGATTTCGGCGATCAGCACCTCGGCCTGGCGATCAGCTCCGAACAGGAGCCGGTCCAGGTCCGCCTGGCTTGCGCGAGCCTGGTCCAAGAGTCCCTCGTACTCCGCCAGCCGGAGGATCAGCTCCTGAATCAGGCCCACATCCGCCGGGCGGCCCGGGCGCACCCCGAGGCCGGCGGGCGCGCTCGGCGGTCGGCGCTGGAGGGCCGGGCGCACCAGTCGCATGGCGGCCAGAGAGGGCGAATAGGCCGTGATCTTGTTGTCCACCAATCCCAGGTCGCGGCCCGCGGCGATCACGTCGACGTCGTCCAATGCTCGCCCCGGGCCCTTGTGTCGGAGCACCCACAGCGCTCCCCTGGGGCTCAGCGCCGCCATCAGCCGGCCCAGACCGGCAAGCTCCTCCCGAGAGCGGACAAGCGCGATCAAAAGATCGAACTCCCCGTCGAAGACGGCGCCCACGGCGACGCCTCGGGCGTTCGCCAGCCGCGCCAGCTCGTCGTCCCAGTAACCGACCATGGACAGCCGGTCGCCCGGGCGCAGGCCCAGGCGGTCGATGAGATCAGGCAGGGCCATCCCCCCGCCCGGGCGTTCCCCCGTCGTCCTCGCGCAGGGCCGAAAAGGCGAGGATTCCGAGCAGGAAGCCGCCGTACGCTCCGGCCCCTCCGAATAGGGCCAGGACCACGATCAGGGCCAACGGGGAGTCGCCCCATATGCGCTGATAGAGGAGCACGCCCGCTCCCATCGAGACCAGGAAACCGGTCGCCCCGCAGGCAACGCCAAGCGCCGGGGCGGCGAGCGGGCGCTGGCTCAACTGCCCCCGGTCGGACGGGATGCCTTCGTACCCGCCAGGAGTCGCACCCGGAAAGCTCGGCGTCCTCGGCGGTTGGGGGCGCAATCGCTCCCGGTCTCAGCCGCCCCACCTTGAGACCCCGGCGCCAGGGGGTCCTGGAGAGTGGCGCTGAAGTGGATCATGGGGTTGATTTCAGACCTCGACCACGGTGAGATCGCTCGCCGCACCCTCGAGTTCGCCGGCGAAGACGTGGGTGAATATAAATCGCGTGCCCGGATGCCGGTCACGCAGAGCCAGCGCTTCCTCCCAGGGCGTGTGGCTCGGCACCGAGCCCGGTCCCGTCGCCTCGGTGATGGCCACGTCTGCGCCGCGGACCAGCTCGTCTAGCTCCGGCGTGGGCTCGGTGTCACCGGCGTAGACCAGGGTCCTGCCATCGATATGGATCCGGTAGCCCGTCCCGCCTTCAGTGCCGTGGACCAGGCGGCGGCTTTCGAAGTCGACTCCGGCTGCCTTGCCCTCGGCGCTCGCCGGCTGATGCTCGATTGAAAGCCGGGATCGGATCTCGGGCCAGTCGGCACGCCAGGCCAGCTGCCCCAATTCCTCCAGGCGCTGGGGCGTGTCCTGCGGTCCGACCACGACCAACGGTGCGGGGGCCACGAAGGCTCGGTGGAGCAGAAAGCTGGCCAGGCCGAGAACGTGGTCCCCGTGAAAGTGGCTCACGAACAGGAGATCGATGGCGGCGGGATCGATGCCCAGACGATGCATGTGCGGCAGGAGTGGGGCTCCGGCGTCGAGCAGGATGTGATCATTGACCACCACGGCGCAGTTGTAGCGCTCACTCGAGAAGGCGGCGCCGGTGCCCAGGAATGCCAGCTTCATTGCCCGGTCCGGCTCGCCTCCCGCCGGCGCGAGCCGGACTCAGGCCACATCGACGGCCGGGTTCAGATACACGTCCTGGATGGTGTGGAGCAGCGCGACCCCCTCCGCCGTCGGGCGCTGGAACACCTTGCGCCCAGAGATCAGGCCCATGCCGCCGGCGCGCTTGTTGACCACGGCCGTCTTGACCGCCTCCCTGACGTCCGACTCTCCGCTCGAGGCACCCCCCGAGTTGATCAAGCCGGCTCTCCCCATATAGCAGTTGACAACCTGGTAGCGGGTCATATCGATGGGGTGGGGACTGGTCAGCCGCTCGCCGACCAGGGGCGAGGTCTTGCCGAATCGGAGCGCCTCGAATCCTCCGTTGGTCTCCGGAGCCTTCTGCTTGATGATGTCGGCCTCGATCGTCACTCCGAGGTGGTTGGCCTGACCGGTGAGGTCGGCGGCCAGGTGATAGTCGACGCCGTCGTGATTGAAGGCGGGGTTGCGCAGGTAACACCATAGGATCGTTGCCAGACCCAGCGCGTGGGCCTCGTGAAAGGCCCTTGACACCTCGACGATCTGGCGGCTGGACTGCTCGGAGCCGAAGTAGATCGTGGCTCCGACCGCCGCCGCGCCCAGCTCCCAGGCCTGGCGCACCCCGGCGAACATGATCTGATCAAACTCGTTGGGGTAGGTGAGGAGCTGATTGTGGTTGAGCTTGACGATGAAGGGGATGCGGTGCGCGTACCTGCGCGCGACCGAGCCCAGAACCCCGAGCGTGGAGGCGACCGCGTTGCAACCACCCTCGAGCGCCAGCTCGACTATCTTCTCCCCGTCGAAATAGGCCGGATTGGGCGCGAACGAAGCTCCTGCGGAGTGCTCGATACCCTGGTCCACGGGCAGGATGGACAGATATCCGGTCCCTCCAAGACGACCGTGGTCAAAAAGCGCCTGCAGGCTGCGCAGGACCTGGGGTCCGCGATCGCTGGGCCCGAAGATGCGCTCGACGAAGTCGGGACCGGGCAGATGGAGGGCGCTCTTGGGTAGCGTTGAGCAACGATGCTCGAGCAGGTCGGTCGCGTCCCCGCCCAGTATCTCGGCGAACCTGTCGATCGACGTTCCTGCCGCCACAGCCATCGTCCCTCTCCTCGCTGAATCAGCCCGCTCTGAGCGGGCACACCCTGAGTCTGCCGCCTCTCGCTCAACCGACGCCGGCGGCGCCGCCGCCTCAGGCCTCGTTTATAGTCCATCGCCGCCCGCCGGTGCGGTGCTCGACCCTGACTACTTTCGGCGCCCGACTCTACAGGTCGCCCACGACCTGATTGGAAAGTTGCTCGTGAGAGGCGAACCGGGGGGCTATCGCTGGGGCCGGCTGGTTGAGCTCGAGGCCTATCTGGGGCCCGACGACCGAGCCTCCCACGCCGCGCATGGGGTCACCGCGCGAACCCGCGTCATGTACGGGCCTCCCGGGCGAGCCTACGTCTACCTGGTGTATGGCCTGCACCACTGCCTGAACTTCGTGACCTGCGAGGAGGGCGTGCCCCACGCCATTTTGGTTCGGGCCCTGGACCCCGGCCCCGGGGTTGGACGTTGCGCCGGTCCTGGGCTGCTGTGCCGTGCTCTCGACGTCGACCTGACCATGAACGGGTCGCCCCTGACGCCGCCATCGCTATTCCTGGTCGATGACGGTGTGACTCCGGACCAGGTGGTGCAGACTCCGCGCATCGGAGTCGCTTACGCGGGGGCCTGGGCCCTGCGCCCCTGGCGCTTCTGCCTCCCCTCGCCCCATCTGTCGCGCCCGCTCAGGATCGGCGCAGGCGCAGGATCCGGCTGAGCCAGAGGAAGGCGGCGCTCACGGTGGGCCCGATGGAGGCCAGCGCCGTGCTCCAGCCGAGTATCCCCGCTCTGCCTGCGTCTCGCCCTGCGCGCACTGGTGCGCGCCGACCGCGATGAGCGTAGAGATCGGCGTCGGCTCTCGCCACCAGCTCGAGGGCTGACTCTCCGATCTCGATCTGAGCCAGCCCGGCGCTGAAGGTGTGGGCGCTCGAACGCTCGAATTCCGCCTCGATGCCATCGATCACGCGTCGAGCCGCGTTGAGACCTGCTTCGGGCAAAACGCAGATGAATTCGTCGCCACCCCATCGGATCACGAGGTCGTAGGCCCGCAACCTTCGCCTGAGAGTGGTCGCCATCTCTCGGATCAGGGCGTCGCCGGCGCTGTGGCCGGCGCTGTCGTTGACTCTCTTGAGGCCGTCGACATCGACGAACACGGCGACCAATGCGCCGTCGCCGAAGCGCTGAGCGCGATGCATCTCGCGCTCCATCGCCTCCATCCCAGGAACTCGGCGCAGGGCACCGGTCATCTCGTCCACCGACCCCGAATCGACCAGAACCTGGAGCCTTCGGTTGAGCACGTTCACGTGGCTGGCCATGTTCTCGACCAGGTCTGGACTGAGCGCTGCCAGCCGACGCGGATGCAGACCGAGCATTCCCGCCAGGTGGTCACGAGACGCCCGCGCGTCTAGATCACGACGTTCGACCAATTCCGCCATGGGCCCCCACCCCCGACCAGCTCTGATCGCCCATCGACGACCATCCCCACCAGCACCCCACCACGACGCGGACGCCGCGCGCAGATATTAGGTGATGGAAGCGGCCCAAGTACTAGATGTCGCGCTCGATCACGGTGGCGGTGCCGATTCCTCCGCCGACGCACATGGCCTGCAATCCATAGCGCTGCTCGCGCCGCTCGAGCTCGTAGAGCAGCTGAGTCATGAGGCGCGCGCCGGAGGCTCCCAGGGGATGGCCGATCGCGATCGCGCCGCCGTTGACGTTGAGCCGGGCGGGATCGGCCGCGGTTACCTTGAGCCAGGCCAGAGGGACGCAGGCGAAGGCCTCATTGATCTCATAGAGATCGATCTGGCTCAGCTCCAGCCCCGCCAGCCCCAGCACCTTGGCGGTGGCCGGGATCGGTCCCTCAAGCATCAGGACAGGATCGCATCCCACCACCGCCTGGGCCCGGATCCGCGCCCGGGGCCGGAGCCCCAGGGCCTGGGCGCGGCCGGCTGACATCAGCAGGACGGCGGCCGCTCCGTCACTTATCTGCGAGGCGTTACCGGCGGTGATGCTGTGACCCGGATCGAAGGCCGGGCGCAGTCGCCCCACGGCGTCCAGGCTGGCGTCAGCGCGGATGCCCTCGTCCTGCACCATCGGAACCCCGTCCGGCGCCATCGCCACCAGTTGCGTACGCAGGTGCCCGGCCGCCGTGGCAGCGGCGGCAAGCTGATGACTTAGGACCGAGAATTCGTCCATCTGCAGGCGCGAGACGTCGTACTTACGGGC
>Ga0307372_10008376_pt1 | contig 14558 bp, 24 predicted proteins | sample OX1MG_FD_202533 | JGI IMG/M metagenome (GOLD analysis project Ga0307372, IMG submission 202533) | Soil microbial communities from Risofladan, Vaasa, Finland - OX-1 | ecosystem: Environmental > Terrestrial > Soil > Coastal area > Acid sulfate soil | place: Finland: Risofladan, Vaasa | collected... | reverse complement strand
TCAGGGTAGACGACAGCCACGAATAGGCGGCGGTGCCGGACCACGCCCCCGCCCCCTGCGCAAACCACTGCGGGGCCTCCATCTGGATGTACTGGCTGATGTACTCGTAGGCGCCGAGGGTGGAGATGGAGGGGCTGGTGTTGACCGCCGCGATGGTGCTGACGGGGGCTCCGGCGGCGGCACAGGCGAGAATCACGCCCTGCGGCTGGGTATCGGTGTAGACCGGCGTCAGCTGGGCCGGGTTGACACCGGACAACGTACCGCCTGAGCCCCACAGCTGGGTGCTGGTGGTCAGCCCGTAGGCCGACAGGCGTCCGACGATGATGGACGGCACGATGCAGTTCTGGGCGAACGCCGCCATGGTGGCGCGCAGCAGCGGATTGCTGATATGGACGCGGGTGGACGCCTGGGTGAGCGCGGCGGCGATATTGAAGGCATTACCGCCAGTGACGGTGAGATCACCCGGCACCGAGTAGAAGGTATCCATCATCCGCGCCAGCTCATGGCCGGCGGTGGAGACGACGGCCTCTGGCAGCGCCACCAGGATCGGCACGTTGGGAATGGCAACCACGTAGTCCGACACGGTGTCGTCGATCACCACGTTGGTGGTAGTGCCGAGGCCGGCGGTGAGAAACAGCGTGACCGCGATGAAGCTGCCGGCGATCTTCTTGCCGCCGTTACCGCCGAACACGCTGGCCGAGATGATCGTGCCCAGCAGCCCGAGCATCGCCAGGAACTCCAGCAGGTGCCGGAACTCCGTGCTCTTGACCATGGCCGAGGCACTGGTGAGGATGCCCTTGAGCACATTGCCGTTGGCAAAGGCGTAGATGGTCCAGGCTGACGCACCGCCGGGGCCAGGCATATTGCCGGCGAGGGCTACGCCCGGGATCAGCAGGGCGGCGAAGCAGAGGATCAGGATTCGGGTTTTGGTCATCGCGGGTCTCGGGCAAGGTCAGGTCGCGGGGTTTTGTCCGCGTTGCCTTCATGTCTCTATAGCCGCACCCAAGTTTTTTGCTTGCTACGATCGGTTTCCGCACGGTCCGGGGCGAGCCACACATGACGCTGATCGCTCGAATTGGGGCCGCAGGACGCCGCCCGGCTGCAGAACGCCAGTCACCTGACGGCTGATTTCCAGTGAATCTGGATGGCAATGCCAATGCGACGGGTCATCAGTTCCAGCGATTGGGAGGGCCGTCGCGGGCAAGGCTGTTGGGGCATCAAGCACTAACGGGAGCGGCAATCTGCGGTCGAAGGCACGCCAGCCGCAGAACCCGTTAGCACGACTGGACGGCGGCTCGGAGATCAGGCCGCTGCGTCGCGGCACGCGCAGTCCCCGGACATGCGCGTCTGCCAGTCTGTGTCCTGGGCGCGATACCCAGCCAGCACGTCGGCCGACACGTCATGCGATCTGCCTTCCAGACTGAAATCAGATCTGGAATTTCGCCCCGATCCTCACTTCTTCCCGTAGGTGGCGTCGTGGTCGGGCGGGATGGCCAGCAGGCGGATGAAGTTGCCCTCGCGGTAGGCGACGGCCCGGCGCGCCTGGGTGACGCGCAGACTGTAGAGAGCGTCGATGCCGGGCGGTGGCTGGAGACTGGCAATTTTTTCCCAACGCAGGCCCTTATCTCGGTAGACCTGGTTCCAGGTGAGCTGGCGCAGCTTAGCCAGGGTGTCCAAGGCCGCATGCCGCTCCGCCTTCTGTAGGCCGAGCAGGTCACGCTGGAAGACGGGATTGTTGAGGTCCAACCGTACCGTCGCGTCGCGCTCAGATGGGCTCATTGCGCAGGCGCTTCAGCACATCGCCGGCGGCTTCGTCGCTGGCCGGGTGGGCCTGCGCCCAATCCAGTGCTTCGCGCAGGGCGTCAGTGACCGGCTGACTGTGCAGCCAGCGCTCATTGTCGGGAATCACGGTGGCGGTGCGCACCAACCACACGCCGGGCTCTTGTTCTTCCACCAGTACCTGGCGTCCGGCGAACTGCTTGCCCAGGGAAATCTGCCCATTGGCGCCGACGAGCTTCACAGCCGAGGACGTTGCGATGATTGGCATAAAAATATCCGTACTGAACGGGAATACGAAAGCACTATAGCACCAAAACACGCGTGGCCCGCTTAGACATCATGGCCTGACAGAGCCAAGTGGGGCACAGCAGTACCCGAGTGGTGCTGATGCGTCCGCGTCGCCCAGAGCGCGGCGTAGAGCCTCACAGGGGCTGAGCACTCCAGCGTAAAACATCTGATACATTCATCGCAGATTCCGATCCTCAGGCGAAGCACAGTCATGGCCCGCCCCGCCTGAACCCGCGCCGCCAGTGGGGGCGGCTGAGGGAGCCGGTCAGGGCCAGCAGATCGCAAACTTGTTGACTCTCTTGGCTGGCGTCGTTGTGTTTCTCAACGATCACGGCACCGTCAGGCAAGCACCGCTAACCCGAGTCCACGCAACGAAACTGAAGGAGAGTCAGGAATCGCTCCCAGCGCAACTCTCGGGCGTTCACGACGGTTCCTGGACACCAGCGCAATAACGCCGATAGGCCGCAGCCTCGTCGTTTCCCAGCACCTCACAGGCTTCTTCACCACCCAGGGCGCGCACAATGCGCCACAGTGCGCTCCCGTAGTCGGCGCTGTCGTCGAAGTAAATCGCGACAGCGGCTGTCGCCAACGGTTGAGATCAGGCTTGGTGTAGCTCGCGAATCACGTCCGGGCGCTTTTGTGCGATTTCGACCAATGTGCGGGCTGCACCGGATGGCTGCTTGCGACCCTGTTCCCAGCTTTGCAAGGTACGTATCGAGACACCCAGCAAGTGGGCAAACTGGCTCTGCGAGAGTCCGGCTCTGGCGCGAGCGCTGATCACGGCCGAATAGACCACACGGCCTTCACCGCGCTTCATCTGTCGCACGGATTCCAGGATCTCTGCACCCAAGTCGCGCTTGGCGTCGCGGGCACGCAATTGTTTGTCGGTCATAGTCATGGCGATAGCTCCTTCACGAGTTTGCGCAACACAGCCAGTGAAATGGTGTCCCGCACGTTTTTTGCGTAGATCAGCAACAACACGATGCTGCCGTCTGCCAGTGGGTTGAAATAGATCACACGTACACCGCCGCGTTTGCCACTGCCCGCGCGTGCCCAACGAACCTTGCGACAACCACCGGCACCAGGGATCACGTCACCTGCCTTGGGGTTGGCCGACAGCCAGGCAGCAAAATCCGTGCGTTCATCTTCGGTCCAATAATCAGGCCAAAGCTTGGAAAACAGTGGCGTCTCGATGACGGTGAGCACAAGCCAAGTGTGCTACCCAGTAGTATAGCTGTCAACCCTCATACTGCTGGAATGGAAACGGTGCCTCCTGCTGCTGCCGCCGATCTGGCAGAGTTCCATTCCGGCTACGAATCATGTTCCGCCCCGCCTGAACCAGCGCCGCCAGTGGGGGCGGCTGAGGGATCTGGTCAGGGCCAGCACACCGGCACTGTCCAGCGTCTCCGGCAGACCTGCGGGCAGGCAGCCGGCAGGGTCCACGACCTGCAGCGTATTGACGTAGCAATCCAGCTTCCAGCCCGGATTATCGCTGCGTTCGACCAGCGCCTTCTGGTGCTCGATCTCGATCTGGATCCGGCGACTGCGGATCAGTTCCGTGAGTCGATCCAGGCGTCCCTTGAACACCTCATCGAAACGCCAGTCGGTCAGAGACAATCCCGTCAGGGTACGCAACACCCGATGATCGAAGTCGAAGCGCGCGATGCAGGTCCGGTGCTCGCCGTCGGCATCGACGTACCCGTCGGTGCCGTCCAGGGAGACGAACGACATGGCGGGCCGCTTGCGCCCCGGCTCGGTGTAGTAACCGGGGTTGTCCGCCCACCACTGGCGGTTGGCGGGCATGTGCCGGCCGCGTTCGAGAAATTCCAGCCAGGTCATACCGGTGTAGTCCGGGTCCCGCGTCCCGACCCCCTGAAACAGGTTCAGCGGTGCATCGTCGCACCCGCGATGGGTGAGCACGAACGGCGCCATCGCAGCAAACCGGCCCTGCGGAAACGGCAGCAGGCGCTCACCGGACCCGTGCGGCGGTGCGGCCTTGGCACGCGCCAGCAGGTCAGCAGCATCTGGGGAGAAGTGAATCGGATCCATGTTCTTCAAGGCCACTCGCGAGCTTGTTAAACTCGCCGGCGGGCACTACTGGCCGCGCTGGGTAGACCAGCATGAATCCATCAAGACGCCGCAGCGGGGGGCTGCTCCTGTTGCTTGCGATTTCATACGTACCCGTTATGTATGGCGCCCCATCCCAGGGCCAGAAACAGACCGATGCCCGCGATCAGCAGACCGGCATACATCAGATCGGTTCTCAAGCGGACCCGGGTCGGCGAAACATAACAGAGGGCGGGACCCCAAATTCCACTGCCAATCAGCATCAGTATCCCGCCAATGATTTGGAGGTGCCCAGCGGGGAACGCATTCCAGCCGAACCACAAGGCATAGAGCATCATCCAATAAAAAGCGGTAATGCCTCCGAAATGCAGGGTGAGGCCAAGATAGGAACGGTGTGGAAAAGTGTGCCGACCACACCTCAGAAACAGAATCACCCCGATAAATCCCAGAACAATAAAAAGGGCGCCAAAGTTGAAACTTCGTTCTGGACGGAGGGATTGTTCCTCATTGGATTCGCCCAAATGTGCTTCTTTGTCTGGCAGCTTAGGCAACTCGTCTTCTCCGTGCGGGGAATACAGCAGACCCCCCAGCGTGCGAATGTCAGCAACGGCACTTTCTATGTGCTCGGACGGATTCGATACCGCGATTCCCGGAGCCTTTGGAGAGAGACTGGGTTCTGTCGCTTCGTCGAAGCTCCCCATGGCTCCGAAACGGTGCGTGAGTTCGCCAAGGTGGAGAACACCGAATACGAGTACGAAGACTAGGAGCACGGAGAGAAGCACGATGCCGCGTTCGTTTACACCTGTCCGGTTGGCGGGGCCTGCTGTGCCCACGCCGTTTGCCTGCTTCATCTTCTTCAAGACCACCCCCGGAAGTCGCTGTGCTCCCAGCAGGTGTGCCGGTAGCCGCCGTCTTTGGTCGGCCAGCCGCAGCCGCCGGCCCTGGTGCAGACCGGTTCGTCACAGGCGGCGGACACGTCGAAGCCCTTGCACTGCGGGCAGGCGGTGAGTTCTTCGTCTGGCTCGAACGGATTGGGGGCGCGCAGCAGCGTGTTGGAATCGCCGAGCCAACCGCAGCGCCAGTTCTCGCACTTCATTTTCATGCGGGCGTCAGCAGCCAATAAAACCCGTGATCACCGGGATCGTGATGGGGTGGCCGCGCCTGGCGGCCGCTGGCGCGTGCGGTGGCAGCCATATCGACCGGGCACAGGCACATTCTGGCTGGCACCCGGCTATAGTCGGGCAGGATCAAAGCCTTGATCCCCAGCGCGGTTTCGAGTTCGCCGACAGTGCTGGCATAAGCGTCCAGGTCGGCGATGTAGGCTTCGTCACACATGTATCTTTCTCCGGTTCAACGCCGGGTCTCCGACGCAGCGTCTCGACTTCTTGTTCCGGCGCACCATCAATGGGCTTGCTCTCTCCACGGGCTGCACAAACCATCGTCTGTGCTCCGCAGCGGGTACATCGCATCACTGGGCCGAACCACAATTCAAACGTGTGCGTGCACTCCATCGTCAATCCGTCAGCACGACATCAGCGTGTCGGAGAAAGCGGTCCATGTCCTCTGAATTGACGCGCTGGGCTGGGCCTGCACTCGTCATCTTGAAGATCCCGTAGGTAATCTCGTCGGTCGCACGCTCCATTGCCTCAGCCTCATCCGCGGCTTCGACGAATACCTTGCACATAGCGGTTACTGGCACGTTGAAATAAGGCACTTCTGTTTCTCCTTTGCGGTTTTCTGTGTCCACCCGTCGGCCCACAGGCCAACGCTGACGGTGACGGCATCGCCGTCGGGCAACAGGCCAGTACCGGCAATCTCTGCCACCTCAGCGGCCAGCGCTCGCAAGAACTCGACTTCGTGCTGCAAGGCCCCCAGCGTTCCGTAGCACTGCGCCAGGATGTCGTGAGCGTCATCGAGCGCCTTGCGACCGCCGACGCCCACCTGACAGCGCTTCATCAATGCCTGCACCTTCTGTGAATCAATCGGCATCGTTGCACTCCGTCACGTCACGGGCGTAGGGGCTCAGCAGGGTGAACGCACAGCCCTGGCACAGCACCACCTCCCAGCTGCGCCCGTCGCCCCACACCGAGCCGTAACCACCGGTGGTATTCCAGGTGAAGCACTCCTGCATGGCGATGTCGTCGTGATACTCCACACCACAGCGGTCACAGGTGAAGCCGACGACCTGCTCGCGGGTGAGGATGTGGCTTTCAGTGATGAGGGACACCTTTCAACGCTCCGTTTTTGTAAGCACGCCGGAGTTCAACAGCCACGCCCTGATCTTCTTCGGGTCATCGCTGTAGACCTTGTTGCCATCATGGTTTTCACACAGCAGTTCGCCGCGAGGGAACCCCGGCAGCTTCGGTGTCGGCCTTGTCCGCACCAGCACCATGAGAGTGTCCGCGGCAATCGCAGCTTCGGCATCCGCCAGCAGCGCCTTGGGGGTTATCGCCGATCCTCCCGCCGGTACTTCTTCGCAGGCGCGCGCGTCGTGCGCGTCCACAGATAAACCCCAACCAGTACCACGGCCGCCATGCCGATGACCTCCGGCAGCGTCAGGTGGCGCATCAGCTTGTAGATGACGCCGTAGATGACGCCGTGGACAAGGCCGGAGGTCAGCATGTGAGAGAAGCCGTGCATCGCTCTCCCCCTGGCCCTTCAACTCTGTATCCGGCGTCAACGTCCACATCGCATAATCTCGTGCGGCGCTTCCGTACACGACCCGCCTGACGTTTGCCCTCACATGCTCTGGAGGATCGATTCGCGTTAGCTCAATTAACGCAGAGCGCAGCCGCTCAATCTCCGCATCGGCGTCGCGTCGCGCAGCCCGCCATACGAAGCGGCTTTGGCGGCGGGTCACGTTGCCCATGAACGGCAGGTTGTCATCGCTCAGAATCCACGCCTCGTGGGCGGGGTCCGGCGGGAACGAAGGCAGATCCACCTCGGGTTCGTCGGCGTTCTTCATCTTGTGCGTCCTTAAAAGACCCGACGGCAGGAAAGGAGAAACCCGCCGCCGGGAAGGTTCGTTGCCGGGGAAGTTGGCAACGAGGAGGAGAACAACACGGACACCGCAGACTTGGCGGGACGTTGAGACCACTTCAGGCGTTTGGAGAGCACCATTCGAGAGCGCCCCGGCACCGCCTGCGATGTCCGATCTACCCTCTCTAGCCAGTCCCGAAGTCTTTTGTTGTCGAGAACGCCATCGAGTTGAAGTGGAGGCTCCGCCGGAGCAAAAACCCTGACTGCGGCTACAGATCCCTGAGATCACTCGCCGGCCCTCTCACCGGCTTATCAGGAGAGCAACATGAGTACACCCGTTGTGAGCAAAGCCCAGATTGATTACATCCTTACCGCCGTTAAGGATTTCGAGGTCGGGTCGCCGTCCTGGCACCCGTACCTGACTCTGGACGGCATCGGGGATGTCCTCTGGCAGGAAAACCAGCGGTCAGTGAACCGCTACTCCGAGAATAATGATGCCGTCCCTGGGTACGTCTACCAGCAGACGAAGGAACCCATCAGTCCGGTTCAGGCATTGAAGTTCATCCAGTGTCTGATGTGCCAATCCTGTGAAATGCCGGATGGGGAACTCACCGAGGCGGCGGCACTGCTGGATCGGCTGCAGATCGACGTTATCGGCTGTCTGCCAGGCTACGAGGAGGCCGCCTGGTCGATCTGAGTCACTCAAGCCCCACTTCGGTGGGGCTTTCTTCGTCTTGAACATCCCGTCGCGGCACCTGACCTTCGAGTCCCATCCTGGCGGTGAACTCGCGGATCTTCGGCATCAGGTCGATGTCGCGCACGCGCTCAACGACGCGGCCGCTGCCGTTGTGCATTTCCTCCCAGCGTCGGCAAAAGCTGCCGTAGAGCCGCAGCATCTCGTGGAACTCGTAGAGGTTCCATTCGAGGCTTGCCGACGCGTTCCACGCAAAATGCCAGTGTTGCTCCAGGTCAGCGCGCTCCATTTCCCGCATCTCGGCATTGCCGCAATCAATCAGCCCGTTGATGACGGTTGCAATCTCGCTCGATTTCATTTCAGTGTTCATGCGTCAGTGCCTTGAAGCCGTGCGCCTGCATGGCCTCGTAAACCGTTTGTCCGCCCTGCCCCTGGGCGTAGGGCAGGAAGACCTCAGTCATCTCGGCCATCTCGGCTTCGACGATAGCAAGCTGCGCCTCGATCCAGTCTTTCAGCACTCGCCAGGTCACGTTCGCGGCCTGCTCCGGGGTCTTCAAGCGTTTGGGTACGCGGGGGTCTCTGTTCAGTGCGCGCAGCACGCCGGCGGTGTTGGCCGGCATCCGAAAGCCGACCATGCCGTGCGCGGTCTTCACCCGGAAGCTCATCGCACACAGCACGCCGGCCTCGTCGTACTCACACAGCACCGCCTGGGCCTTGGCCCTGGCGAGCTTCGTCTGAATCTCGGCGGCGGTTTTCTCAGCCTTGATCGTGGTGGTGTAGTTCAGAATCGTCATGTTTGTTCCTTGCTGTTGATGTCAGACACACTGCTCAGTCCTGCCCACGAAGATAATCACCGGCCGCGATCCAGCCTTGCGGCGGATAGAACCCCCACGCTCGCCCTCGCCCGCCGTGAATGAACAGCGACCACACGGCCTGACCCGGTTCGATCTCAAGCCGGTGCCGGGTGTTTGCACGCCGAAACACGGGGCGGAACGGCCGGCGGATGAAGTGCTGGTTCACGGAGCGATCGAGAAGCGGATGCTGCACCTGCCGCACCGGCACGATCTCGGTATAGCGGCCCCGCAGCAGGATCGAACAGGACCACCAGGGGTGATCGTGCAGGGCGCGGGCATCATCCGATCTCAGGATGCGGTGGAGGCGAATGCCGACGGTGTATCTGCGACCCAGAGCGGTGCGCCCCGCAAATGGCAACAGGCTGCGCGGACGCAGCAGCCAGTAGCGTTCCATGTAGCCCGGCAGATGCTCGTAGGGATCGCGGCGGGCGCGCTCGATCAGGGCGTCGATGCCCCGATCCAGCAGTTGCCGCAAGGGGGAGGTATCAGCAAGTTTTTTCGCGCCCATCTTGTTTCTTCTCATCAGTCAATAAAATAGTTTACGGTCGGTCTTACAGCGCCAGGGCGGACTGCCGGGTTCTCTCGCTTTGCAACAAGGCATAGTTCGGGTTGAGTTCGATACCCATCCACGAGCGCCCCAGATCCTGGGCCGCCTGCCCGGTGGTCCCGGAGCCGAAGAACGGATCGAGCACGATGTCGGGGACCGGCTCCGCCTTGCAGCCGCAAGGGGTGGCGCCATCGGGTGCCGCGCGCCGGCCGCATTCAGGGCAGTGTCCTGCAGACGAGGTGCCCGCCAGGATGCACAACTCGGCTAGCCGCTTCGGGAAAGTGGCGAAGTGCGCACCGGCAAAGGGCTGGTAGGGGATACTCCACACACTGCGCCGATTGCGGGTCTGCCGCGCCCCGATGTTGAGCAAGCCCTGTTTGGTCCGCAGGTGCTGATCGTCGTGCTGCGCCAGCACCTGGGCCTGATCCACATATTTGTGCTTGATGTTGCCGGGCAGCTTGCCGGTCGCCGGCTCGGAGATCGCGGCCGCGTCGAAGAAGTAGTCCTGCTGCTTTGCCAGCAGGAACACGTATTCGTGGGACTTGGTGCAGCGGTCCTGCACGCTCTCCGGCATCGGAGCCACTTTCCCCCAAATTACGTCCTGACGGAGAATCCAGCCATCCGCCTGCAGGGCCAGCGCCACGCGCCAGGGGATGCCGACCAGATTCTTGGGGGCGAGATCGCACCCACTGCTGCGGAGCTTGCGCGGGCTCCGGCAGATGACTTCCCTGCCACGCTGTCTGTCGGCGAATTCCGATCCGGTTTGGGGCGTGATCTTGCTGCCACCGCCGCTGACATAGGTATCGCCCAGGTTTAGCCAGACCACGCCGTCGTCGGCCAGCACCTCACGCACGCCCCGTAGGACGGCGACCAGGTGACAGACATAGCAGTGTCCACACGGAGCGCCGGTCGCCCAGCCGACGCAGTCGTGGAGGGCTTCCTGCCCGAGTTCAAGGTGACTATCCGGGTGTGCTTCGGGGAGATAGCGGCGTAGCCCCCAGTACGGTGGCGAAGTGACGACGCACTGTACCTGCAACCCGCTGCCGCGGATCTGATCGAGGATCTCCCGGCAATCGCCGTCGTGGCAAACGTTGAGTGGCTGCGCCTTCGAGGTCGCGGTCACGGTTCGATTCCATTAATGATGGCGCCCCATCCCAGGGCCTGGCAGAAACCAATGCTCACCATCAGCAGTCCCGCGGACATCAGTCCGGTTCTCAAGCGGTGGCGGCGGTCAGAGAGATAACACAGGGACGAACCCCAGATGGCACTGCCAATCAGCATCAGGAACCCGCCGAGGATCTGTAGGCGAGCATCAGGCAGGCCCACCCAGGCCGTGCACAGAAAATAGAGGGGCATGCCATAAAAAGCGGTGATGCCTCCAAAGTGCAGAGCAAGGTAGAGGCGCGGATGCTGCGGGATCATGTCGCTGTCAAGCCCGGAGAACAGACTCATGCCGATGAACCCGAGCACATAGAAAATACCGCCGAGTGGGAAACTCAGAATCGCCATCGTGCGGCCTCAGCTTTCGCTGACCTCTGCGTGAGTTCGCCTGCGGAAAAGGGCTTTCAAACCTGCCACGGCCTGATCTCGAAACTCTCGCTTCAATGCCGCATCACGTTCATCAAGCTCATGCCACTGGGGCCGGCCCTCAACCTCGCCGCTGTCCCACATCGCCGCGGCCACCGCTTCGATTTCGTCTTCGCTAAACCCGTCCGGCGCGGTTGATGCGGCAGCAGTCCACGCTGCTTCCGCATCGCGTGCGAACTCGGCAAAGAAATTCCCGTGCGGGTCACGGCCCCAGCCGATGGTGACGCCACGCGGTGCCAGCAGGCTGGTCCAGAACTCACGCACGGCAGTCTGTGTTGCAGTCTCCAGCCCAGCGTCTTTATGACTCACCTTCATCCTCCGACAATCCCGGCGCTGAATCCTGTCGATCAGAAAACTCGGGCGGGGCGAGCGATCCGCCGCGACCCGGCGTGTGACACGCCTTCCAGATCGCTCGCCAGTGCTCGCGCATCGAATACATCGCGTCTCGCTTACCCTGCTCATCGAGCAAGCCAAAATCGTGCCTGTACCACAGGCAGGCGTCAGCGAGCTGCGCGGCGGTCGGTTCTTCAGGCATCGCGCTCTGGGTCACGGCGGCCATCACCAAGCCGTGACGCCGACTTCGATGACGTTCTGCTGGGTGCGGCTGTGCGGCTCCTGCAGCGCCAATCCACCGCCTACCGGCACCACTTGTGAAGCGCCGTAGCTGAATCCGCTGTACTCGTCGCCGACGAACAGATGAATCCGTGAGGTGGCCGCCCAGGTCAGCCGCAGACGCAGCGCGGAATAGGCGCCTGATCCCAGATTGAAAGCCGCCGGGGTGAGGGTGGCGGTCTCATGCGGCGAGAACATGACGCCGTAGCGGCCCCGCAGGCCCAGCACGAAGCGATTGATGCTGTATTGCACGCCCAGCTGCGCGCCGGCCGTGCGATGACTGTAACGCTCGTCGTAGCCGCCCACGCCGTGTAGGTCACGCAGCCAGAGATGCTGGCTCACGAACAGCCCCGGCACTACCGCCAGATGCGGCAGTGGCGAGAATCCGTAATCCGCGTCCAGAGTAAGGTCGAGGATCATGTTCCCCGTGGAACCTGTCGCCGGCGTCACCGTACAGACGCCCGCGGTGCAGGTCTGTATCCCGCCGTCGTAATCATCCGAACCGGTGGCCAGCCGCAGCCCGGCGCCCCAGCCGAAATGGTTGTACTGGCCGCGCCCGGACAGCCGCAGGAACGGGATCGAGCCGTGCTCGGCGTCCAGGGTCGCGCCGGCGTCATCCTCGACGTAGTGCTGGTGCAGCAGGCCGCTGGCGAGGCTGATGCCCGTATCAGCGTCCTGTATCGACTCCGGCAGCGCTGACCACGGGCTGCGCGGCGGTACTGGCAGGGTTTCGGAGACCCGACGAATGATGCCGTAGTCCGGCACGCTGGATGAGGGAATCGAGACTGGATCAGCGTGCGCGGTAGCGACAGCACCGATCAGGAGGGCAGCGGCAAGCAGCGTCCGCTGGAGGGAGAAAATACGGATGTCAGGCATGGGGATGACCGATGGATGGGCATGGTGAGGGATTGCCTCTCATCCTCTATAGCAGCCTCCGAAGTTTTTTCCTTGTGCATAAGAAAACCCCCGCGTGAGCAGGGGTTGAGTGTTGCTACATCAGAGAAGTCCACGTTCAGCGAACGAGACCGGCTTGCCTTCACCGACCACGAAGTGATCGAGCACGATGACATCAACCAACGCCAGCGCTTGCTTCAAGCGCGTGGTGAGGGCGCGATCCGCCGTCGACGGTTCAGGCATCCCACTGGGGTGGCCATGCGCGAATATGACCGCCGAGGCGTTCAATCGAAGTGCTTCCTTGACCACTTCACGCGGATACACTGACGCAGCGTTGACCGTGCCACGGAACAGTTCCACCGCGGAGATCAGACGATGTTGCGAGTCCAAAAATAGCCCCAGAAACACTTCCTGCTCCAATGCCGCCAGTTTCAACTTGGCGTAGTCGGCGGCGTAGCCGGGACTGCTGAACTGCTCGTTGCCTTCACGTCGACGAGTCAACCGGCCTTCAAGAATCTCCAACGCATAGGCGATGGTGGAATCTTCTTCCAGCTTCCGGTCGACGGCATAAACCGCTTGTTGCTCTTGTGCTGCCATGTTTGCGCTCCTGAAAATGTCGGTGAGTGCCGACGAGTGATCTCAGGAAGCTGTAGCAACACCGGGAGTTTTTGCTTCGGATAAAAGAAACCCCCAGATCCGAAGATCCAGGGGTGTGAGTGTTACTGCTCGCCTGTCACCTTGACCATGATGGTCGTGGTGCCGGCTTTCCGATACGGCTCTACATCCGCATCCGGCAGCAACGCGGCCATCGCCTTCTTGTAGTCCACGATGCCGCTGCGAACCACCTGGCTCAGCCGAACATCGCCACCGGTCACTGCACCGGTGAACTCGCCGGCTTCCGCCAGCAAAGCATCACGGGCGGAGCCCAGATCGGACTTGGCCTGCTCCGACCTGCCGTAGGCAACGGTGTAATCCGCAGCCGCGTCGAGGAACGGTTTGTCCTCACGGACCGACACGTCACCCTTCACCAACGGCGGCTCCTTCTCTTTCTGGATGTACGTCTTCCAGAAGAATCTGGACAGCTTGAGCAGCCAGCGCTCAAGCTCCAGGTCCGCGTCGACCTGAAACACGTCGAAGGACCCGCCCGCCACTGGATACTGACCTTCGTCAGTCTCGTAGCCGGCGGCGACCCCGGTACGGATCTTGAGATCCTTACCCTGGTCGGCCCGCACCACGGCCGATTGATACGCCACCTGATAGGCGACGTACTCCGGCGGTGCCAGCCAGTGCTTGCCGGGTGCCTTGATCTCAAGGATGACCGCCGAACCATTCGGTCGGGCGTAACCATCCAGCGAGACCTGCCAAGGCTGTGCGGCCTCGACACAGACCGGCTTCGTCTCCGCGTGAAACGTCGCGTTGAACGCATCCCGGATCTGCGGTTCCAGCCGATTGCCGCGCGCCATGTTGGCGTTAACGACGACCGGCGGTTCCAGACCCCGCTTGCGACGATACAGACCGGCCGGGGTTTGCACCCAGGACGGCTGCTTGCTGATGGGACGCGGGTTTTCATCCTTGAAGCCGATGTCCCCGGCAAAACAGGCCAGCGCAAAGATCTCGCTGGCACCGATGCCGTTGTCCCGCCAGGCTAGCCACGCTTCGCTGCCCTGCTCCAGTGCAATCATGCCCATGTTGATCTCCTGAAAATGCCGGTGAGAAAGCCGGCAAAGTGTTCTCAGGAATCTCTAGCGACGGTCAAGGTTTTTACGGCTCGGGGCCACTACTCCGATAACTCATGGCCGGGCGCACATTGAGTAGGGGGCCGGGTCACCCCGGCCGCCCTCCCACACCACCGGACGTGCGGTTCCGCATCCGGCGGTTCATGACAGACACTGGAGTTGGCGCACGGTGGCTTGTCGGTTCTACGTCACAGCGTTCCGTGCAAGTTTCGGGCTGGCGATATTGGCCGTCTCAACCCTTTTCAAACCGTCCGTGAAAACGGGGTAGAACTCAACTGAATCTAATCAATGCGCCCAGTTATTTGCCAGATACTACACTAGCTTCAACCGCGCGCGTCCAATAGATGTCTCCGATTCCAACTTCAGCCGATGTTCGAACGCTGCCGGCAGCAAAGGATAAGAGTACAAAAATCCCTGTGCTTCAGCGCAGTGTGCTTCCATTAGAAAACGATGCTGAGCAGCGGTCTCCACGCCCTCCGCGATTGTGACCAATTTCAGAGTGTCAGCCATCGCCAGTATGG
>Ga0307372_10008374_pt1 | contig 14562 bp, 14 predicted proteins | sample OX1MG_FD_202533 | JGI IMG/M metagenome (GOLD analysis project Ga0307372, IMG submission 202533) | Soil microbial communities from Risofladan, Vaasa, Finland - OX-1 | ecosystem: Environmental > Terrestrial > Soil > Coastal area > Acid sulfate soil | place: Finland: Risofladan, Vaasa | collected... | reverse complement strand
GGCGGCCAGCAAGTAGGCCTGGGCGACCACGGGGTCAGTCTGCTGACTCGCCTGCTCGCGGGACTGCACGGCCCGCTGCAGCAGACTCTCAACGCGCGCCCGGCGCGCGGTCACCTGATGGTTGTGGATCGAGAAGGCGAGGGTCGCGACCAGAAAGACAACCAGGGCCATCGCGACCAGCCCGGTCAGGCGGCTGATCGGCGCCCGGGGCAGCCGCGCCCGCACGCCGGAGAAATCGGGCAGCTGGGGCGAGTCCTCGTAGCGGTGCAGCCGGGGCAGTCCGAGCGTCCCGTCGTCACGCGGCTCACCCAGCGAGTGGTCACGGTGGACGGTGATCTGCCAGACGCCGACGACAGCCGCCGAGAAGGCCAGCACGGCGGCGGCCAGCAACCCGCTCAGCTTCCCTCTCCCTCCCGACCGATCGACCGGTATGCGCTCGCCGTCGTCGGGCCCGTCATACTCCGCCGGACGCCAGTACTCGCGCTCCTCGAACGACTCGTCGGGTTGCTCGTAGGTCGGGATAGTCAGCAGCAGCGACGGCTCGTCCCCACGCGCCTCAGGCCTGCTTCCCGCCTCGCGCAGCGCCCCGGATTCGAAGTCGATCTCAGACGCATCCCCCGAGTACGCCCCAGTGTGCATCGCCTCGTCGTCGAGGTCAACCTCGTCGATGGGGTGATTCGGTCGCTGGGTCCGCGCTCGAAGGCGAGCCGCGGTATCCTCCGGGAGCAGGTGTGAGGCGATATCGCCGACCCAGCGCAGAAAACTGGCCTCGGGAAGCTGGCCGCGCCGATGCGCCCGGCCGGACACCTCAACGGCGGCTCCGTATCCGTCTCCGATGGCGTAGCGGTTGACAAGTTCCTCGAGGTGCAGCGCGGCCAGCTGTGCGTCGCCACTGACAAACACGTCCTGACGCTCGCGCCGGGCGACCTCTGCCACGGACGTCGAGCAGAGGACGATCAGGTCACCGCGTTCGACCCGCGTGCGGTACAGCTCCGGCTCGATATCCGGCGCGCGGCCCAGCGGCTCGGGGGGCAGTCCGGCGCCCGGTTCCGCCGGCGCGTCGAGGTCGGGGAAGGCGTAGACCTCCCCTTCCTGACCAATCAGGATCTGGCTCGGCGGGACCTGCGCGATGAAGAGCTCATCGTCTCGGGAGCTAACACACGTCAGTCCAAACAGCAGTCGCTGCGACGGCGGGCGATCGAGGTTGACGTCGTAGAGCCACGCGTTGAGTGCCTGAATGGCACCGAGCAGCGCCGCGGACGCCGACTGCGACGCCCGCTCGACCAGTTCGTCACGCAGCCGGTCCAGAAGCTCCGGCGCGATCAGAGCCGCGTCTGCCGAGGCCGCCACCGGCTCGACCACCGCATACACGTGACGCGTGCCACGTGACCCGAGGTCGTCCGCTGGGTCGAGCGACAGGAACGGGCTATCGTCCGTGAAATGGCCGGCCTCGACGACGACCTCGGCGGCAGCCGCCGCCGGTGCCTGCAGACGCGGCATCGTCTTTTCCCTATCCGTCTCAACCGGCATACGCCCGGACGGCCGGCGGGCAACGGCGCCCACCGCGCGCCGCACGAACACCTGCCCGCAGTCGTCTTCCGCTTCGGTCGGGCAAGAGGAAGCCGTGACTGACCGACACCGCCAGTCTAGCACAGGGGTGTACGTACGTCTATGGAGTGCGGCACGAGGTGTACGGACAGCGGAGACCGGGGCTCACTCGCGTAGGTCGCGAAACCTCCCCGGCTCCTGGTTGATGGCGACTTCGCCGAGCAGCAAATCCTCCGGCCGGGTGCCGGTCGGGCCGCTCGGCGGCGCCAGATCCTTCATCAACTCGCGCGCCGCGTCGGCGGTCGTGTAGTCCCCCGCCTGCATGGCGAGCTCGGTCGCCCGGTTCAGGTGGCGGCGCGCCTCGTCGTCGACCTCGCGATCGTAGAGCAGCGCCGCCAGGTTGTAGTGCAGGATCGCGGCCGACCGCGCGTCGCGGAATTCATCGGTCGCCTCGATCGCCTTCCGGTAGCTCTCCATGGCCGCCTCCGCTTCACCCCGGAGGTCCTGCACCGTTGCCAGCCCGCGCAGCGCCCGCGCCAGCAGCACCGGGGTCTGGGCCTCCTCGGCGGCAGTGGCCGCGGAGTGGTAGTGCTCCTCCGCGTCGGCGAGGTGGTTGCCGGCCTGGTAGAGCCGGGCCAGTTGGCCGTGGAAGCGCGAGCGCATCTCGGCGTCACCGTAGAAGGTCGCGACGTCCAGCGCCTGACGCAGGTACTTGACCGCCACGTTGGGCTGCCGTGTCTGATAGCCGAGCTCCGCGAGCAGCCGCAGGTAGTGGAGTTGCTCCGCGGCGTCGTCGTGCTGCCGCGCGATGCCCAGCGCCCGCTGAAGCGATTCCTCGGCCTCCCGGTGGAGACCGCGCGCGAGGCTGATCGACCCGACCAGGGCCAGCGCCTGCGCCTCGAGCCGGGAGTTGCCCGTCTCGCGCGCCACGTCCAGTGCCCTCCGCCCGGCCGCGACCGCGTCGCTCACCTCACCGAACTGGAGCAGCACCTCGCCGACGCCCAGCAGCCAGCGGCCCTCTGCCGGCCGGTCGCCGGCCTTCCGCGCATCCTGCAGCGCCCCCATCAGACAGTCGACAGCCTCGCTCCGGCGGTCCAGCGCACCGTAGGCCAGGCCCAGCAGACCCAGCACGCGCTGCCGCAGCGCCGGCTCCTCCAGACTCTCGGTGATCGGCAGAATCGACTCCAGGGCCGCCCGCGCCCCGTCGGCGTCGCGCAGGCCGATCATCTGCTCGGCTGCGTCCAGCATCGCCCGCACCGCCGCCGAGCGGTTGCCCAGGTTCTGCTCGAGGTCCGCCAGGTCCCGGAAATGGTCCGCCGCCTCCGCCAGGTGCCCCGCCTGCTGCTCGATGCGCGCCAGACCCTGGAGGCAGCGGCTCTCCATGACCAGGTCGTTCATCTCGCGCGCCCGGGCGAGCGCCGTCACGAGCTGGGCCCGCGCCTGCTGGGGCTGGCGGTGCTGCAGCAGCAGGGCTGCCGCCTGCACCGCGATCTCCACCTGGAGCCGGGTGTCGATGGTCCGCTCCGCCGCGTCCTGCGCCTGCTGCAGCAGCAGGGCCGCCGCCTCCTCGTCACCCTGATCGCGCAGGATCGCCACCTGACGCAGCAGCCCGTCCACCACCCCCGCGAAGTGTCCGACGCGACGCGCGCTCTTGGCCGCACGGTGGTAGAACTCCCGCGCCGCCGGAAAATCACCATCGTTGCGCGCCAGGTCTCCCAGCAGCAACGCGGTCTCGACGTCCTCCAGCGTGTCGACGTCCTCGCGTCCCGCCTCCAGCTGGCGGCCGAGGAGTTCGCGCGCACGCTCTGTCTCGCCACGATCGAAGGCCAGGCGCGCCAGGCGCGCCAGCGCCCGCCGCTGGCCCGGGACGTTCGCGATGCGCTCGGCGGCATGCAGCGCCTCGCGCAGGTGCAGCTCCTGCTCGCGCGCGTTGCCCATCTCCGCCAGCACCTCGGACGCGCGCAGGTTGCAGTCGACCAGCACGCGGTCGAACCCCTTGTAGCGGGCCGCCAGGATCGCCAGCCGGGCCAGCACCAGCCCGCGCTCGGGGTCGTCGACGGCGATCCGCGCCGCCTCGCGGTCCAGGTCCCACAGATCGCCGTCCGCCAGCCGGTTGAGCAGCGCGTGGCTCTCCACCGCCAGATAGGCGCGCTCCGGTGGGATGCGGCCCTCCCAGACGTCACTGGCCAGCCGATACACCGGGTTGCGCTCAATACCCTGTCGCCGCCGGAGCCATCGCCCGACCTGGTCGAACATCACCGCTCCCTCGTCCTGTGTCAACCGAGCACCCTCGCCGTCGCGTCGCGCGACGGGTCGGGCTGGTCGACCACCGAGAGCGCCCAGCGGTAGGTGTCAACGGTGATGTTACCGCCGCTGACGACCAGCGCCACCTTCTTGCCCGCCAGCTGGTCCCGCAACTGCTCCGCCGCGGCGTAGGCGGCGGCCCCGGCACCCTCGGCGACGATGTGGGCCTGCTCCAGCAACCGAACGATCGCCCAGCGCAGCTCGTCCTCGCTCACCAGGCGGAAGTCGTCGACGTGCTGACTGATGATCTGGATCGGCAAATCGAACGCCACGCGCGTGGCGAGGCCATCGGCGAACGTAGTCCCTCGGTTGACCTCGAGGGGACGACCGGCCTTCCAGGACTCGTAGACCACCGGCATCTGCTCGGTCTGGACACCGATCACCTGGATGTCCGGGCTGATCGACTTCATGACCGTGATCGTGCCGCAGATCCCGCTTCCGGCCCCGACCGGCACGATGATCGCATCCAGGTCCGGCACGGCCTCGATGGTCTCCAGCGCGTAGGTGCCGACCCCCGCGATCAGGTCTGGCTCGTTGGCCGAGTGGATGTACCGCATCCCCTCCGCGTGGGCGCGGGCCTCGCAGGCGACGCGGGATTCGTCGAAGTCCCGTCCGCTCAGCACCACCTCGGCGCCCAGCCGCCGCATGGCCGCGACCTTGTCCGGATTGGCGCCTTCCGGCGCGTACACGATCGCGCGCATCCCGAAGAGCCGCGCCGCGTAGGCGATCGACTGGCCGTGGTTGCCGGTCGACGCGGTGACCACCCCCCGAGATCGCTCCTCGGGCGTCATCCGGCTCAGGAGGTAAATGCCGCCGCGGACCTTGAAGGCCGCGATCGGCTGGAGGTTCTCACACTTCAGGTAGGCATCGAATCCGAAGTGCTCGCTCACCGCAGGAGGGTTCAGCAGTGGCGTCGGAGCAAGGTGACGGCGCACGACCGCCTGCGCCCGCAGGACATCCTGAAGTGTCGGCGGCTGTAGCCCCATCCCTCGCCTTCCTTCCCCGCTGCGCGCGACCCACCTCATCCCGGCCCGTCGTACGTACCCCGTGTACGCGTTGTCCCACGCCCCCGCCGATTATAGTATCTCTCCGGTGGCTGTGCCGGGTCGCCGGTGACCGGCGTCTGATCAGTCTGTCTGTACACCGCGGCTGCGGCCACACCCACGCGGCCGCGTCGAAGGAGGCTCCGTGAGGTTCACCGACCGCCTCGACGCCGTCGTCGACGCGCACCAGTCGCTGCTCTGCGTCGGACTCGACCCCGATCCCCGCTACATCCCCAGGCACCTTGGCGACGGAGCCGCCGCCGTGATCGCCTTCAACCGGGCCATCGTCGAGGCCACCGCTGACCTCGCCTGCGCGTTCAAGCCCAACCTCGGCTTCTACCTAGCCTATGGGCCCGCGGGCGTCGAGGCGCTGGCCGAGACGCGCCGCCTCATCCCGCCACAGGTCCCGGTGATTCTCGACGCCAAGGTTGGTGACATCGCCACCACGGCGGAGGCGTACGCACGCGGCTACTTCGACGAGCTCAACTTCGACGCGGTCACGGCCCACCCCTACCTCGGCGCCGACAGCCTGAAGCCTTTCCTCCGCTATGCAGACCGCGCTGTCTTCGTCCTGGCCAAGACCTCGAACCCCGGCAGCGGTGACCTCCAGGACCTGAACGTCAGCGACTCCGGTGCCGACGAGCCGCTCTACCTGCGTGTCGCCGACCGTGTCGCCGCCTGGCAGGAGCGCTTCGGAACCTGCGGGCTGGTCGTGGGTGCCACTTACCCTCGCCAGCTCGCGGAGATTCGCGCGCGCTGCCCCGACCTGCCCATCCTGGTCCCCGGCGTGGGCGCGCAGCAGGGAAACCTGGAGGCGACCGTGCGCGCCGGGCTCGACGCCCGCGACGCCGGCCTACTCATCAGCGCCTCACGCGCCATTACCTACGCCGGCTCCGACCGCAAGTTTGCCGCCGCCGCTCGCGATGCGGCGCAGGTGCTCCGCGACCAGATCAACCGGGCTCGCGGCCCCGCGTGAGCTGCACCCGGCGGATGAGATGCGATTGACTCCGGTCGCCGGGCCTGCTAGAGTCCGGATGACAAGTGAATAGACTCGGCAGATTGACGGGGGCTTGGGGAGCCAGGCTGAGAGGGTGGCCACGTATCCGCCACCGACCGGGGAACCTGACCTGGGTAATGCCAGCGTAGGGACAGGTGTCGACCACGAACGGGGACGCTGGCGCACTGCACGGCGTCCCTTCTTCATCCCCGGCGATCCGTCTCGCCCTTCGCCAACGCCGAGCTCCACCCCTATACCGCGGCCCGCGGAGCCGCCAGAGGTGACGCATGTCGATGCCATCATCCCAGGCTATCCGGGAGGCCGTCGCCGCGCACGCCGACGATCTGGTCGCGCTCGCAGGACGGCTCATCGCCTTTCCGACCGAGAGCCCGCCCGGCCGCAACACCTCCGCCGCGCAGGCCTTCGTCGCCGACTACCTGCGCGACCTTGGCTTTTCCGTCGACCGCTTCGACGTCTACCCCGGCGACCCCGACGTGGTCGGGACGCTCCAGGGGTCCGACCCGGCCGGTGCCGCGTCGCTACTCATCAACGGACACGTTGACGTCGCCGAGGTCGGCCTCGCCGCCGCCTGGACGCACCCGCCGTTCGAGGGCACGGTTGCGAATGGGCGGCTCTATGGCCGCGGTGCCGACGACATGAAGGGGCCACTGGCGGCCGTCCTCCACGCCATCACCACGCTGCGGCGGCTGGGCGTCACGCTCCCGGGAGACCTGATCGTCCAGACGGTCATCGGCGAGGAGCAGGGCGAGGCCGGCACCCTCAGCTGCGTCGAACGCGGCTATCGCGCGGATTTCGCCATCGTGGCCGAGCCGAGCGGCCTGGCCATCGCCGGGCAGGGCGGCGTCATCACGGGCTGGATCGAGATCCAGAGCCCCGAGACACTCCATGACGGCATGCGCGCCCGCACCATTCACGCCGGGGGTGGCGTCCGCGGCGCGAGCGCTATCGAGAAAATGGTCAAGGTGATCACGGCCCTGCAGGAGCTCGAGCGTCACTGGGCCGTCGTCAAGCGTTACCCCGGCATGGACCCCGGCTCGACCACCATCAACCCGGCGGTTATCGAAGGCGGCCGCCATCCGGCGTTCATGGCCGACCGTTGTGCTCTCTGGATCACCGTCCACTACTACCCGGACGAGACGGCCGCGGAGGTGGCCGCGGAGATCGAGGACCACGTCCGGCGCGCCGCCGCGGCGGACCTCTGGCTTCGGAACCACCCGCCGGCGTTCCGCTGGGGCGGACGCTCGATGATCGAGGACCGCGGCGAGGTCTTCCCGCCCGTGGCGCCCGACCCGGCGCACCCCGGCGTCCGGACGCTGGCGCGGGCGCACGCGGAGGTCCTCGGGACCGAGCCGGAGCAGGTGATCTGGCCCTCCGTTAGCGATGCCGGCTGGCTGGCATCGGCCGGCATCCCCACCGTGATCTACGGCCCCGGCGGCCTCGAGCAGGCGCACACGGTCGACGAGTGGATCGCGATCGACGAACTGGTGCGCGCCAGCCAGGTGTATGCGGAGATGATCGTCGCGTGGTGCAGCAGTCCGAAGCCCCGCGCGTGATCGCGCGGTCGGACGCGACTCCACGGCTTGAGCTGGCCGGCGTGGGCAAGGTCTTTTCCGGTCCGTCCGGGCCGGTGGAGGCGTTGCGCGGCGTCGACCTGTCGGTCGCCGACGGCGAGTTCGTGGCCATCGTCGGCCCGAGTGGCTGCGGCAAGAGCACGATCCTCAACGTCGTCGCCGGGCTCGAGCAGCCCACCCGCGGCGAGGTGCGCCTCGACGGCGCGGCCCTTCAGGACCGGCTCGGTCGCACCGCGTACATGCACCAGCGAGACCTGCTCCTCCCCTGGCGCACGGTGCTGGACAACGCGATCCTGGGGCTCGAGGTCGCGGGAGTCCCTCGATCAGAGGCGCGCGCGCGGGCGCTGGCGCTCGTCGAGCGCTTCGGCCTGACCGGCTTCATCGACAGCTACCCGGCCGCCCTCTCGGGTGGCATGCGCCAGCGCGCCGCCTTCCTGCGCACCGTCCTCGCCGACCGCCCCATCCTCCTGCTCGACGAGCCGTTTGGCGCGCTCGACGCGCTGACCCGCGCCTCCATGCAGGAGTGGCTGCTGGGGCTCTGGGACGAGCTGCGCCGCACGATCCTCTTCATCACCCACGACGTCGAGGAGGCCGTCCTGCTCGCCGACCGGGTCCTGGTGATGAGCCCGCGCCCCGGCACGATCGTGGAGCGAGCGGTGGTCGGCCTGCCGCGACCGCGCCGCTACGAGATGGTCACCGAGCCCGCGTTCGTAGCCCTCAAGGCGGCCCTGATCGCCGCGCTCCGCGGCGACGGGGGAGGCGTGCGATGATCGCCGACCTGCCATCGACGCGGCTGCGGCGCTCGGGCCAGTGGGGCATACCGGGCGTTCTCCTGGTCGTCGCGGTCGCGCTCTGGGAACTGATCGTCCGGCTCACCGACACGCCGGCCTGGTTCCTGCCGGCGCCCTCGGCGATCCTGGGTGCGCTCGTCCACAACTGGCAGCTGATCGGCGGGCACACGCTGGTGACGCTCGAGGAGGTGCTGGTCGGGTTCGTCCTGTCATTTGCCTTCGGCGTTGGCGTCGCCATCGCCATCGCCTACTCCCCGATTGTCGAGCGGGCGATCTACCCGATCGTGATCGCCTCCCAGGCCATTCCAATTATCGCGCTCGCGCCGATTCTGCTGATCTGGTTCGGCTACGGCCTGACCCCCAAGATCATCGTCGTGGTGCTGATCTGCTTCTTCCCGATCGCGGTCAACACCGTCGACGGGCTACGGGCCGCCGACCCGGAGTTGGTCGACCTGTTGCGCAGCATGGGAGCCGGGCGCTGGAAGTCGTTCCGCACGGTTCGGCTGCCGGCGGCCCTGCCCTATCTATTCTCGGGCACCCGGATCGCCGCCGCGGTCAGCGTGATCGGCGCACTGATCGGGGAGTGGGTCGGCTCCTCGGCCGGGCTGGGCTACTTCATGATTCGGTCTGCGTCCCAGTTCAACACGGCACGCGTCTTCGCGGCCGTGCTCGTCTCGGCCGTGCTGGGGGTTGTGCTCTTCGTGGCCGTGGCGCTGCTCGAGCGCTGGCTGCTGCCCTGGCAGCACACCGGGCGCGACGGCTAGCCGCCGTCGCCCCGAACACCTCGTCTCGGATGGATTGGTTGGAGGAGAGGGGCTATCGTGAACCTGCGGAGATCCGTGCTCATCGTCGTGTTGCTGCTGCCGGTGCTTGTCGCCTGCAGCCCCACCCGCCCGGGCAGCGGCAGCCAGGTGAGCGTCGCCCTGGACTGGTACCCGAACTCCGACCATGCCGGGCTGTACATGGCCAGGGAGCAGGGGTACTTCACCGCCCAGGGGCTCAACGTCAACCTCTACACGCCGTCCAACCCCGACGACGTGCTCAAGCTGGTCGGAACCGGCAAGGCCACCTTCGGCGTCAGCTACGAGCCCGACCTGCTGCTGGCCCGCTCGCAGGGTATCCCGGTCGTCTCGATCGCGGCGCTGGTCCAGCACCCGCTGAACTCCGTCATCACGCTCCAGTCGAGCGGGATCACGCACCCGGGCCAGCTGGCGGGCAAGAACGTCGGCACCCCCGGCCTCGCTGGAGACGAGGCCCTGCTGGCGACGATGCTCGAGAAGGACGGCAGCAGCCTCGACAAGGTCCACCTGGTCAACGTCGGCTTCGACCTCGTCCCGGCGCTCGTCAGCAAGAAGGTCGACGCCATCGTCGGCGGCTACTGGACCCACGAGGCCATCATGGTTACGCAGCAGAGCGGACCGGTGAACGTGATGCACGTCGAGCAATGGGGCGTCCCCGACTACTACGAGCTGGTGCTGGTGGCCAGCGAGGACACCGTCAAGAACCAGCCCGCCCTGGTGCAGCACTTCGTCGACGCGGTCGTCCAGGGCTACGGCGCCGCGATCGCCAACCCGACCGCCGCGCTCGACGCCGTGCAGAAGAACTACACGGAGATGGATCGGCAGATGGAGACTGTCGGCATCCAGGATCTTGTGCCGCTCTTCAAGGGAAACCAGCCGAAGCCCGGCTGGCAGACCGCGGACCGCTGGCAGAGCTACGAGCAGTGGATGGAGCAGCGCAAGCTGCTGACAAAGGCAGTCGACCCCAACGCCGCCTTCACCAACCAGTTCGTCGCCGCGGCGCCGTGACGGGGCGCCCGTCTACTCGGCCGGCTGGCGATGCCGCCGCACGACCACGAACCAGTAGGGGAGGAAGGCGAGCACGTTGAGGACCGCCAGCACGAGCAGCCAGACGAGCCGGGCCTCCTCGGTGATCTCGCCCTTGGGCCGCTGGCTGACGTCGACGAAGGCGACGATCAGCGCCACCCAGGTCAGCAGCATCGGCGGCACACCCAGCAGCAGGATTGCCCAGATCGGCGTGTGCAGACCGCGCCCCGCCGCCAGCGCGCCGGCCACGTAGAGGATGAGGGCCACCGCCGCCGTCGGCAGCACCCAGGTGAGGCCGCTCAGGCCCTTCGCGCTCACGACCAGCTCCTGCACCGGCCGGCCGTCTCGCCGGCACGCACAACCGCGTCCGGAGCCATTCCCGGCTCCGGACGCGGCGGCGACAATCTCAGGGACACGCGAGATCGGATGGTGTGATCCAGCCTGCGCAATGGGATCTAGAAGTGGCCGGTCAGCTTGGCGGCCTTGCGGCGCCGCTTGTGCTCGGCCTTGCGGGCCTTGGCGCGACGTTGCTCGCCTTTGCTCACAAACCGGCGCTTGCTCCGATAGTCGCGCAGCAGACCCGACTTCTGCACTTCCTTCGTAAACCGCCGAAGGAGCGCATCGAAGTTCTCGTTGTCTCGCAGTTCAACGCGCACGAGCCGGATCACCTCCTCTCTCGGTGGATTGGGGCGCCGACGCTGCAGCGCCTGTCGCCCACACGGCCAGCCCCATAGACCCGGCCGACGGGCATCTGTGCCAGTATAGCACACCGGAAAGGCAATCCCGGGAGGACTTCAGTGCTCGCGCGCCCGGCCGGCGAATCCGGCGGCGGGCGCGCGGCGGCTGCCCCCCGGCAAACCTACTTCCGCTGGTCGAGCGGCACGAACGTCTGCGACTCCGGGCCGACGTAGACCGCGAGCGGGCGGTAGATGCGGTTGTTCTCCAGCTGCTCGAGCACGCTGGCCGACCAGCCGCCGATCCGGCTCAGGGCGAAGATCCCCGGCATCATGTCGGTCGGGAAGCCCAGCATGTGGAGCATCGGGGCCGAGTAGAACTCGACGTTCGGGAAGAGCTTGTGCTCCAGGAAGTACGGGTGGTGGCCGGTGATGTCCTCGAGCCGGTGCGCCAGCTCGTGCCAGGTCGAGTCGCCCGTCTCCTTGGCCAGCTCCGCCGAGTAGCCCATCAGGTGGTTTACCCGCGGGTCGCGCGTCTTATAGATGCGGTGTCCCAGACCCATCAGCCGGCGATGGATCCGCAGCGACTCGTCGACGTAGTGATCGACGTTGTCCGGCGAGCCGATGTCCAGCAGCATCTCCATCGCCCGCATGTTCGCCCCGCCGTGCGCGTCGCCCTTCAGTGTGCCGAGCGCCGTCGAGATCGCGGCGTAGATGTCCGACACCGTCGAGATCGTCACCCGGGCGGAGAAGGTCGAGGCGTTCATGCTGTGCTCGGCCAGCAGCACCAGGTAGGTGTTGAAGGCGTTGACCGCCAGGGGGCTCGCCGGCTCGCCGCGCAGCATGTAGAGATAGTTCGCGGCGTGGTTGAGCTTCGGGTCCGGGTCCACCGGCTCCTTGCCGTTGCGCAGCCGTTCGAACGCGGCCAGCATGGTCGGCATCGCCGCCGCCAGGCGGATCGACTTCTCCAGCACCGCGTCGTGGCCCAGGTCCGCGATAGTCGGGTCTTCCATGCCCATCGCGGTCACGCCGGCGCGCACGGCGTCGATCGGGTCGCCACCGCGCGGCAGGGCACGCACCACGCCCATCACCGCCGGTGAGAGGGTACGGGCCGACGTCAGCTTGCGCTGCAGCTCGCCGAGCTGCGCCTTGTTCGGAAGCTGGCCGTACCAGAGGAGATAGAGCACCTCCTCGAAGGAGGCATACCGCGCCAGATCGTCGATGCTGTAGCCGTGGTAGGTCAGGCGCCCCTCGGTGCCGTTGACCATGCTCAGGCTCGTCTCGGCGACGGCGATGCCCTCCAGCCCGCGTCCGACGGTACTGGCCGCTGTCGGGGTTGCGCTGGCTGCCGAATCAGCCATGGATCGCTCCTCCCTAAATCCCGGCCGACGTCGGGCTCAGGACGCTCGCGCCCCGGCCGGGCAGACTATCACCCTGTATCCTAGCACTCCACCGATCTCCCGTATACACAACGCGACGGAGGTTGATTTGGGTTGATTCGACTTTACGGAGGCCCCTCACCGCCGCTATACTGTGCCGGGAGCGTCTGCCATGATGAACGTCGATGGGATCGAATACCTCAGCGCGGCCGAGGCTGCGGCGCTGCTCGGCGTCAAGATCACCACGCTCTACGCCTACGCCAGCCGCGGGCGGGTGCGCAGCTACCGCCGCGGGATCAAGCGCGAGCGCTTTTACTGTCGCGCCGAGATCGAGGCGCTCCTCGAGCTGCGTCCATCCGGAGCGGGCACCGCGCAGACGATGCCACGGGCGGAGCGCTGAGCGCCGGCACGCGTGGCCCCGCCGCGTCCCGTCCGGGTCACCGATCCGTGAGGCCTGGTGGTCGGCATCGGCGCCCGATTCGCCTGCGAGCTCGGGGAGGCAGTGTGGCCCGGGTCCTCATCGTTGACGACGACCCCTCCATCCGCGCGCTCCTCGACGAGCTCCTGCGGGATGAGGGTCACGTCACCGTACTGGCCGGTGACGGCAAGCGCGCGGTCGAGCGGGCACGCGAGACCCACCCCGACGTCATCCTGATGGACCTGATGCTCCCGGTCCTCGACGGCGCGTCGGCCATTCGAGTGCTCAAGAGCGATCCCTTCACCCGGGACATCCCGATCATCGCGATGTCGGCGGGCGCGAACCTGCGCCTGCACGCCGAGCACCTGCCGGCCGACGGCGTGCTCGGCAAGCCCTTCGACCTCGACACGGTGCTGGCGCACGTCACGATCAACAGCCGACTGGCGCGCGAGCGTGAGGCGCTGGAGTCTCCGGATGCCTGAGCAGCCGGTCGCCCCCCCGCTTTACGTCTGGCTGGACGCCGAGCCGGGCATCTCCGAGCCCGACACGCTCATCGAGGACACCCCCGGCGTGCCGGACATCGACCTCGTGCTCACCGCGATCGTCGAGGGCCGGTTCGGCCCGCTGTTGCCGTCGCGCATCGCCGTCTCGCCTCACGCCCACCCGATCACCGGCGTGCGGCGCATCGACGTCGGTCGGCTACTGCGCGAGCGCGGCATCCCCCACCACCAGCGCTTCGAACTGCTCACCCCGCCGGGCAAGGTCGACGTGTCCTCGCGTTAGCCCGGCCCGTCCGTGCAGCCGCTTATGTGGTCTTATGTCTACTGATATACCCGTACCAGCACGTCGGTGGGGTTGAAAGCGTTGCAGGCGTTCTGGTCCTGCGGGCACGCAGACACCGCCACGATCAGGTCCGTCAGCGCCCGCAGCAGGACGTAGTCGTTGCGCTCGGACAGTGGCTCGCGCACCTCGAACTCGCCCCGCGCCTTGAGCCCCACGTTCATGAACCAATTGACCGGGTCGGGCATCCGGTCGTAGCTCACGCCGTACGACTCGAGCACCGAGAAGAAGTTGTCGCGACAGTTGGGGTGGTCCTCGATCCCGTAGTCCAGCACGTAGCGCTCCCGGTCGCAGGCCGGGAACAGCAGGTCGTGGCGCCCCACCGTGTCCTCGATCAGCACCAGCAGCGGCGTCCGCCGGTTGCTGTAGAGCGTCATCCCCTTGACCAGCATGAGCGAGTTGTTCTCGGCCCGCGTCGTCGACGTGCACAGGTACTCGTCGACGTCGGTCTGGCTGAAGGCCACCATCTCGGCGACCTGGTGGCCCTCGACGTCGGTGATCTGCAGGAACTGCCCCTCCCGTACCGGGAAGCCGTACGGCGCCCGCGGCCGGACCTGGGCCGCGCGCATGGGGATCCTCCCGGCCAGAATGTCGTTCGGGTTGTACATGCCGTCTCTCTCCTCAGGCCCGGTCGCGCCGACCCAGCGCGAGCACGCTCAGGAACTCGAAGATGACGTTCGCGCCGATCAACGCGGTGATTCCGGCCGGGTCGTGCGCCGGCAGGACCTCCACCAGGTCCATCCCGATAAAGTCGATCCCGACCAGCCCGCGCATTAGCTCCTGCGCCTCGCGGCTGCTGAAGCCGCCGACCTCCGGCGTGCCGGTGCCGGGGGCGAAGCTCGGATCGATGAAGTCGACGTCGAAGGTCAAGAAGACCGGACCACCGCCCACCCGCCGCCGGATCTCCTCCAACGTCGCCGCCAGGCCGTCGCGCCGGACGTCGTCGGTGGTCCGGAGCTCGAAACCCAGCTCGCGCGACTGCGCCAGGTCCTCCGGCCCGTAGAGCGAGCCGCGCATCCCGACCTGGATCGCCCGCCGGGTGTCGATCAGCCCCTCCTCGACGGCCCGGCGGAAGGGCGTGCCGTGGTTGTACTTGCGGCCAAAGTACTCGTCCCAGGTGTCGGCGTGCGAGTCGAACTGCAGGAACCCC
>Ga0307372_10008372_pt1 | contig 14562 bp, 15 predicted proteins | sample OX1MG_FD_202533 | JGI IMG/M metagenome (GOLD analysis project Ga0307372, IMG submission 202533) | Soil microbial communities from Risofladan, Vaasa, Finland - OX-1 | ecosystem: Environmental > Terrestrial > Soil > Coastal area > Acid sulfate soil | place: Finland: Risofladan, Vaasa | collected... | reverse complement strand
CGTCCCGCCGAGGAGCGTGTAGCGCATGTACGGCTTGTATCCTTGGTTGTCCCAGTGGCTGAAGTATCCGAAGTATGCCATCGAGTCCGCGTGCTGCTGGCCTGAGGGCACGCTGCTCAGAGCGACCGGAGCCAGTCCTGCAGAGGCTCTGTCGCCGTTTATCACGCTGAGGGTGAAATTCGCGAGCGCGCCGTAGTCCGGAGGGGTGTCGATCTTCGAGGAGTTCCCCACGAGTGCAGGATTGTCCGGGAGCCAGCTTGCGGAGGGGCCGCCCCCGGCGCTGGTCACCACGCTCGATGAGGAGCCGGATGTCGACGCCTCGGCGGACGCCGACGACGTGCCTGCGGGCGTCCGGTCGAGGCCATACTGAAGGTAGGTTCCCCCGGCCCAGGCGATGACGACGACGAGAACGAACGCCGCAAGGACCTTGGTCGTGAGGCTGCTCAAGATGACCTTGGCCCGAACGGAGAGACGGCCCTATATTAGGCCGCGCTACCTACGATGGCCGGCTGTCGGGCGGGCGAGGCTCTACTCGAAGCCCTTCTCTGATATCTGGCATTTGACCTGCTGCCCCGTTCCTCGTGGAGACTCGACGCTTGCATAGACGTAGCTGCCTTCCCTTCTCAGCCGGATCGACTTGCTGACGAACCTCCCGAGGGTCAGGCCGCCAACGTTGACGTCCCGGCTCATCCCGTCGACGGTTATCGAGGCCACCCTGTTTGTGAGGAGGACGGCCCTGCGGTGGATGTACGCGTCGAGCGCGACGCGGTTGAGGTACGCGCCTAGCGCGCCCTGGCGCCTGCCCGTCCTCTCCCTCCCCGGGAACTCCAAGGTGAAGTTCTTCGTGACGGTATCGACGACTACGAGCTTCGCTGATGCGACCCGCGGGTCGTCCGCCATCCTCCCCAATACGCGGGACTGCGCGTCGACGTCGCGGGCTCTCAGGCAGTATACCATCTCGAGCGCGGCCTTCGCCTCGATTCCCCTCGACTCAGCCATCTGCACGACCCTTTCGGGCCTGAAGGTTGACTCCGAGTCGACGTAGACCGACCTCCACCCGCGCGCGGCGGCCATCACGGTCGCCTGGATGGCCAGCTGCGTCTTGCCCGAGTTGCTCGCCCCGAAGACCTCCGTGATCTTTCCCTCCTCGTATCCCCCGCCCAGCAGCCCGTCGAGGGCTGCGGAGCCTGTGGGGAGCTTCCCCAGGCTCTCTGCGACCTCTAGCGCCTCGGCGAATGTGAATGACCTCAGCCCATTCCTGGACGCGTCATTTTCCTCCAAGAGAACCAAAGTCAAGTCCCCTGGGGACGATAATAGCTTTCATTCCCCATCTTCGATGAGGGCGAGTCAGGCCCGCTTCTTTACCGCCCTGACCATCTGGGTGATCGTCTCCGAGCCCGGGCTGGCGCTGACCTGCCGGATTTCGTCGCCCGCCTGGATCTGGCCCTCCCTCAGGACTTGAAGGTAAAACCCCGTCCGTTCCGACTCTAGGAACGTCCTGATGATCGAGGCGGTGCCGAACCTGATGCCCAGCTTGAAGCACGGGAGGCGCGGCTGGGTCGCGGCGAGCTGGGCGGACCCAATCGCAAAGACGTCCCCCGAGTGCACTACGTCCTCCAGCAACCCCTCCGTGGTGAGGTTCTCACCGAGGGAGCCCCAGGGGATGTCCATCTCGGGGAACCTCTTCCTCCAGTATTCGTAGTGCTCCGAGGGGTACGCGTACACCGCCTTCCTTTCGCCGCCGTGGACCGCGGGGTCTGCCTGCCTGTCTCCCTCCATATTTCCCCACCTCACGGAGACCGGGCCTTCCATGGGCTCCTTGAGGATGGCCGAGAGGACCGGCTTGCCTCTCGACGTGCCTATCTCTCGGGGAGTGCTGACATTGACCGAAACCAATCGCATTGGTCTCAAGATGGGAGGCAGGGCCGCTCGGAGCCGTTGCATATAGCCCATGCGGAGCTGCCCGTCCGTCGATTCGCCGCCCTTCTAGGCTGAATGAAGCTTCGCTTGCGCACGAGCCTGGCCGTTAGGTCGCTCGAGGCTCAGGTCACGACGACGTACCCTTGCATGTAGCCGTTGAGCCCCATCCCGGGACCGCAGGGCGTGTCGCACATGTACATGTAGACCCCGGGTTTCGAGAAGGTCACGGCGAAGTGTACGACCGTGGTCGCGGGGATGGGGATGTTGACTCCCAACTCCGTGATGGTGAACGTGTGTCCTATCGGCATGTTGGAGATCGACTGGCCTTGGCCGTATTGGGTAGCGACCACGCCGCTCGCCGTGTCGTTGTACACGGTGAAGGGAGTGGTGACCTGGTCGGAGAAGTTCTGGAGGATCGCAGTGTCTATCGTGGTGAGTACGAAATCTACTGTCGTGCCGGCCTTGACGGTGACGTTGTTGTCGTTCGGGCCGGGCGCCGTGGTGTTTGTCGCTGGGGTGGGAACCACACCGCTCCCAGCATTTGCCGCGAGGACGAACGCGTCATACCCCGCGCCCCCGTAGTCGGGGATGACGTCCATGTTGACCACCTGAGCCTGAGGTTGATTGTTAGTCGTGACCGAGTTAGCGATCGTGGAGGCGTAGAAGCCGAGCAGGCCGCTCAGCGCGACGGCAGCCACTATAAGCCCCACGATAATTGCGCTTTCCCTGGTTCGCGAGTCCAAGCCCTTATCATCGGCCCACCGTCTCCCCCATTATTTAGCGGCATACACGATTACCAGACTTGAGAACGACGGAGGACGGGATGCCATCCAATGCGAAGCCACGTCCATAGGCGGGCTCCCTTGCCGGCTCTAAGCATATCCGTCCACCCGCGCTTCTCCCATGGGGGAGGGGAGAGCGAGGTTGCCGGTGACGACGAAGAGCATCTACGAGCCCGCGGAGCCGGCAGACGGGGTCAGGATGCTCATCACGAGGTATTATCCCCGCGGCGTGAAGAGAGACCGCTTCGACCGGTGGGTCAAGCCTCTGTCCCCGAGCCGCGAGCTGCTCTCCAGCTACAGAGGCGGGAAGAAGAGTTGGGACGAGTTCAAGGAATCCTTCATCGGGGAGCTAAGGGCGAGCCCTGAGAGCCTCGAGGCGCTCGTAGCCCTTGCGGCGTTGAGCGATGTTCAGGACGTCACGTTGCTCTGCTACGAGAAGGCCGGTCTGCCCTGCCACAGGTATCTGGTGCGTGACATCCTGACGACGCCCGGCCTCCTCTCGACATACCTCCAGACCGACGCTGCGCGCGGGCCTTCGCTCTTTCAAAACCCGCGCTCGCCCCCAGGCCGCTTCGACACGGATACGTTTTTATTCACGCCGAAAGGTCGGTCGGAAAGCTCCAAAGTGAACGGTTCTCAACAGACGCCAAAGCGACCCCTCGCCGTCCTACAGAAAGCAATAAGCAAGAAAGCGACCATACGGCTCAAGACCGACGTTGAATACAGAGGAAGGGTCTCCAACGTGGACGCGTTCATGAACGTGATACTCGAGGACGCCGAGGAGTTCGAGGGCGGCAGGCTCTCGGCGAACTACGGCAGGGTGATAGTGAGGGGGGACAACGTCCTCTACGTGAAGCTCGATAACTCTCTGTGAGATTAGTAGCTTGATCGCCGCGCTCGAAGGTGGCTCGTAGTTGAACAGGTCAATCCACTCCGAACAGCTACCCGACTGCGTCTCCGACCTTGAGGTGGAGATCGTCGAGAGGAAGGGGATAGGGCACCCCGACAGCATGATCGACGGGGCGTGCGAGGCGGTCTCAATAGCACTCTCAAAGTATTATCTCGACAACTTCGACGTCATCTTCCACCACAACGTCGACAAGGGGCTGCTCGTGGGCGGCAAGTCGCACGCGGTCTTCGGAGGGGGAAGGGTCATCGACCCCATCTACATCCTCGTGGCGGGGAGGGCGACCGACGTCGTCCCGATCGGGAACAAGACCGAGGAGGTGCCGGTCGAGACCATCGCGAAGGAGGCTGTCGCGAACTACATCCGTGGGACGATGCGCTTCCTCGACCCGAAGAAGCACACCCGCGTCGAGACGATGATAAGGGCCGGCTCTCCTGACCTCGTCGCCGTCTTCCTCAGGAAACAGGCGATGCCCGTCGCCAACGACACCTCCGTGGGTGTGGGGTTCGCGCCGCTCTCAGAGACGGAGAAGGTCGTCTTCTCCGTCGAGCAGCTGCTCAACTCCTCGAAGTTCAAGAAGAAGTACCCCGCTGTGGGAGAGGACGTCAAGGTCATGGGGATGAGGGTGGGCAAGAAGCTCAACACCACTGTCGCCGCGGCGATGGTGAGCGGCCAGATCAAGGACGCGAGCGAGTACGCCAGCATAATCAAGGACGTCAGGGAAGAGGTTGACGACCTCGTGTCAAAGTCCCCGCTCGACGTCAACGTCAGGCTCAACCAGGGCGACGACCCGAAGAGGGGGAGCTACTACCTCACGGTCACGGGGACGTCGGCGGAGCAGGGAGACGACGGGAACACGGGGCGGGGGAACAGGGTCAACGGCCTCATCTCGCCGATGCGCCAGTACTCCATGGAGGCGACCGCGGGGAAGAACCCGGTCAACCATACTGGCAAGCTCTACAACGCCGTCGCGGTGCACGCCGCGCAGCAGATAGCCGAAGAAGTCAAGGGCGTGAGGGAGTGCTACGTCAGGATACTCAGCAGGATAGGGAGCCCCATCGACCAGCCACAGATAGCGAGCGCGGCGATAGTCCTCGAGAAGGGGACCAAGATGTCGAACGTGCGGGCGGAGGTCGAAGGGATATTAGACGACCAGCTCCGGGACATCCGCAACATAACGAACCTGATTCTAGAGAAGCGCGTCATACTCTTCTGACAGCGGGGAAGCGACCGCTGCCCGTCACGTAGCCTACCAGGGCATCCACGTCCCCCGCGAGCCCGTAGCTCCTCTCGAAGAACTTCTCGACCGCGCCGATGTCGCGCCTCATCAGCTCCTTCGCGTTGGGGTGGTCAGTCCCTACCCACTGGGGCCAGTCGATGAGCCAGACGGTCGCCCCGTCGGTCAGGATGTTGTACTCGCTCAGGTCACCGTTGATCATCCTCGCCTGAGTGTAGGCTTCGCGCACCGTGTCCATTATCTGCCTGAACACCTTCCTCTCGTCGACTAGCTCGGGTCGGTTCGTGAGCCTGACCCCTGGGAGCTCTCTGAGGAGCACGGTGTGCCGGTTTGTGGCCACGGCGACGGGGACGTTCTTCGTGACCTCCGCGAGCCTCGCGAGCGCGTGGAACTCCCTGTGGGCTGCCTCGTAGTTCACGTCGAGCCAGGTGTTGAGCTGCTTGGACGAGGCGTGCCTCTTGCGGGTGACGTCGCGGAAGCTCGTCCTCCCCAGCCTGAAGAGCTTCAGCGCGTAGAGCTCGCCCTTCCCCGAGAGCACCTCGTAGACGTCTGACTCCTTCCCCTTCGCGATCAGCTTCCCGAGGGCGTTGGCGTAGTCCTTGTCGGCGTAGAACTTGAGCGCCAGGAGGTCGACGGCGGGGACGTAGATCTCGAACGTCCTGCCCGAAGTCCCGACAAGCTTCCTCTTGTTTAGCTCGTTGAGGCCGAAGTTGACACGGTCTAGGGGCTGGCCGGACACCTTCGCTATCGACTCCGCGGAGGTGGTCGCCTTCCCGAGGGTGCACTTCTCTAGAGCCCTCAGCGCCTGCCATTCCTCGGGCTTCAGCTGCATGATGAGGGAGGCTGCTATGTCGGTTGCGGACAGAGGTCGATTCGCCTGTTGGAGGGTCAGGCCCCGTCCGCGCTTCTTGAACCTTTCAGCACGCTTGGCTGCCGAAGCCCGCCTTTCGCAAAGGATGATATATGGGGGCGGGCGCAGGGAATCGATGCCGCAAAAAAGGGGCGAAGTGATCGAAAAGGTTGACGCCACCCAGGCGGTGCCTGACATCTACGAGGATTGGCTCACGAAGCAGGTGAAGGCGAGGTCCAAATCGTTCGCAAGTCAAGCCACAGAGGACGAGGAGGAGGATGAGGTCGACGCTGCCGAGGAACTTCACGAGAAGGCCCACCGGCGCAAGAGAGGCAAGGGAGCCGCCGCCGGCGGCAGCTAATAGTCGGTCGACCTCGCCAGCCGCGGCCTTCTTCCAAGATCGTGCGACACGACTCCCGTGTCTATTTCTGCCCTCGACCTACCGCGCCGGAGTAGGCCTCCCAGTAGCCGTCTAGCTCGGGGGTGTGGGCAACGGGCTTCTCGCCTCCCGAAGAGAGCCAAAGGCCGCTCCCTTGGCTCCGCTGGCCGACGCACCCTATCTCGTAGCTCTCGACCTGCGCCTTTACTAGCGCCGCCCTGAGACTCTCGACCGCTCCCGGGGTGCAAGTGATTATGAGCGTGCCTTCGCTCAGCGTCGTCAGCGGGTCGAGTCCAAACACCCCGCAGACGCCGGCCACTTCCTCAGGGACGTGTATCGCCTCCCTCCTCACGATGACGGGGAGCCCGCAGGCCGACGAGAGCTCGAAGAGGCCCCCGAGCACGCCTCCTTCGGTGGCGTCGTGCATGGAGGTCACCTTCTCTCGCAATCCCACGGCGGCGGCGGCCTGGGCCTCCCTCACTGTGGAGCAGTCGCGAAGGCGGGATCTCGCCCTGCCCAGCAGGGTCGCCCCCTCCTTCGCCTCGACCGTCTCGGGGAAGGAGTGCGCGAGGACCGCTGTCGCGCCAATCGCCGCACCCTTCGTGATGAGCACGAGGTCCCCCGGCCTAGCCATCGCGGGTGTAACGTAAGCGTCCTTCTCCGCCACGCTGAACATCGTGCCTCCGCCGACCACCGTGTAGCCTGAGCCCGGATACCTCCCAGTGTGCCCCCCTGCTATGGCAATCCCGAGCTTCCTGCACTCGTCGCCAACCGCCTTGAGGTAGGCGCCCACCGCGCGGAGACCCATCTCGGGGGGAAGGTTCAGGTCGAGCATGGCGAACTGGGGGCTGACCCCACTTGTCGTGAGGTCGGAGGCGAGCAGGTGCACGCTGAGCCATGCCGACCGCTTCATCCCTATCGAGGGGATGACGGAGAGCGGGTCGCTCGTGACGAGTAGCACCTTCTTCCCTCCAAGCGAGATGACGGCGTTGTCCAGCCCGTGCCCGGGCTTCACCAGCAGCGAGCTCCTCTTCGCTCCCAAGTTCGCGAAGACCACGCTCTCGAGGAACTCGCGAGGGACCTTCCCCTGTCGTCCCCTTTGCTGCACCTTGGCGGTCAACCGCGGTAGCCGAGCCGCCTAAAAGTGGGGCCCGCGCCCGCGATTATCGCGAACGCGATGGGGATGAACGCGAGGTCAGCGAAGGTCGCAAGGTCGGGAACCGCCAAGATGAGCCCGGCATAGAGAGTAGTCGGGCTTCCGTACCCGAAGAGCCCGAACGAATAGAAGAGCCAGTCGGGGACGAGGAACGCGAATGTCTCGTAGACGGTGGCGGCCGCCATCGCGAGAGCGAGAGCCCTGTTTCCCTTGTTCGCGGCCCACGCGATTATCAAGACCTCGGGAGCCCTGGCCCAGACCATCCCGAACGGGTAGATCGGCAAGCCTCCCCTCGTCGTGATGTTGAAGAGCTCGCCGACGAAGCCTCCTATCGCAGTCGCGGAGAAGGCGTCCCACTTGTCCGTGAGGGCGGCGAGCGCGAAGTAGACCGCGGGAGCGAGCGTGATCTCGAAGACGGGCTTTGGAAGTGGAATGGAGACTATCGTGCAGACAGCGATGACCGCGGAGAAGACCGCGATGAACGCGAGCCTTCTGCTCCTCATCGGGGTCGTCCTGGCAGATGCGTCCTCGTGAAAGGCCGATTCGGCATACGTCCCCAAGCGCGATTACTGTGTCGGCCCTCTGCGGGATTCTTATAAATGACCTCATAAGTGACTTATAGCATGCACCCACCGTGCGAGATTATGGTCGACTCCTTCCTCCCGTCGATGCGCGCCCTGGTCGCGAAGAGGCTGAAGGAGGACGGGCTCTCCCAGGGCAAGATCGCGAGCCTTCTGGGGTTGACGCAGGCCTCGGTGAGCTCCTACCTCTCGACTCCGTCCGCGAAGCAGACCGCGACCCTGTCCGGGCTGGGCGTGACCGCCGAGGAGGCCGAGACCTACGCGGCGCTCCTCGCGGAGGACCTGAAGAACAACCCCGTGTACGCGGTGGCGACCCTCTACTCGATCTGGAACAGGCTCATCGGCGGCGGCGACGCGTGCGCCCTCCACCGGAGCGAGCACCCCTTCCTCGCCACCTGCGAGGTCTGCGTGAAGGTCTTCGGGCCCGAGAGGGGCCACGCGGAGGGGGCGGTCGAGCACGTCGAGAGCGCGCTAAGGTCGATAGAGGGCTCGTCGCTCTTCGTGAGGGTGATGCCTGAGATATCGGTCAACGTGGCCTACTCCCCTGAAGGGGCCAAGTCGGTGGAGGGCATCGTCGCCATCCCGGGCAGGATCGTGAGGGTAAGGGGCCAGGCGCGCTCCTTCATGCGACCCGAATACGGGGCCTCGACTCACCTGGCCGCGATCCTGCTCGAGGTCGAGAGGAAGCGTCCCGAACTCCGCGCGGCGATGAACCTCAGGTACGACGAGAGGATGTCGAAGGTCCTCCTCGAGCTGGGGGTCAAGCACCTCACCATGGGGCGCGACTACCCCGCGGGCTCCCGGGACAAGGTGCTGGGCGCCCTTCGCGCGCGGCTCTCGGCTCCCGGCGGCGCAGTCGAGTTCGAGGCGGTCGTCGACCTCGGCGGGGAGGGGGTAGAGCCCAGCCTCTATCTCTTCGCCGAGGACGCGGCAAAGGTCGTGCGGCGGTCGCTCGAGCTGGCTAGGGTGTACACTTCCTTAGGCTGAGCGCGCGGCGACCTGGAGCTTCTTCCCCTTGGCCCTACGCTCCTCCATCGCCGCCTTGAGGAGGGCGAGGAACATCGGCTCCGGATACTCCGGCCTGCTGCAGTACTCGGGATGGTATTGCGTCCCCATGAAGAACGGGTGGTCCTTCAGCTCAAGTATCTCGGCGCGCCTCCCGCCGTCACTGAAGGCTGAGAAGTGCATGCCGGCTTCCTCCAGTCTCTGCATGTAAGACTGGTTCAGCTCGAACCTGTGCCTGTGCCTTCCCCTGACCGTCTTGCTCTGGTATATCTCGAAGGCCTTGCTGGGTTTCTGGACCGAGATGTCGTGCCCGCCGAGCCGCATGGTCCCGCCCATGTTAGAGATCCCCTTCTGCTCGGGGAGGAGGCCTATCACGGGGTCGGGGGTCTGCGGGTCGAGCTCAGTGGAGTTGGCCGTCTTCAGCCCGAGGACGTTCCTAGCGAAGGAGACGATAGAGAGCTGGAAGCCGAAGCAGAGGCCCAGAAGCGGCTTCTTCTCCCTCCTGGCGTAGTCGGCGGTCCAGATCTTGCCCTCCGTCCCCCTCTTCCCGTATCCCTGGGGAAGCACGATCGCGTCCGCCCCGTCGAGGGTTTCGCGCGCCTTGTCGACCCGACTCGTCCCCTCGAAGTCCTCCGACTCCACCCACTTGATGTCGACGCCGACGCCGTTCGCCGCCGCGGCGTGCTTCAGGGCGAGGTTGACGCTCACGTAGCTGTCCATGAGGGTCACGTACTTGCCCACCATCGCGATTGTGACCGAGTTCTTCTGCTTCGCGAACCTCGACGCGACCTCGTTCCATTCGTAGAGGTCTGTCCTCTTTCCCTTGATCTGCAGGTGGCTCATCAGCGGCTTCAGCACACCCTCGCGGTAGAGCGTCTCCGGGACTTGGTAGATCGAGTCGACGTCCGGGTTCGAAATCACGCTGTTGACCGGGACGCTCGTGAACAGCGCTAGCTTCTCCTTGGCCTCGGCAGGGAGGGTCCTCGTCCCGCGGACGACTATGAGGTCGGGCTGGATGCCGATGCGCCTCAGCTCCTGGACGCTGTGCTGGGTGGGCTTGGTCTTCATCTCGCCGACTGCGCCCATCTCGGGGGCGAGGGTCACGTGGACGAAGAGCGTGCTCTCCATCCCGTCTTCGAGTCTCATCTGCCTGAACGCCTCTAGGAAGGGGAGGCTCTCGATATCCCCCACCGTCCCGCCGCACTCTATGACTGCGACGCTCGAGCCGCTCTTCGTCGTGCGCTGTCTGATCCGCCTCTTTATCTCGTCGGTGACGTGCGGGATGATCTGTACGCACTTTCCGAGGTACTTCCCCTTGCGCTCGTCCTCTATGACAGCGTTGTAGACCTGCCCCGTGGTGATGTTGTCCTCCTTGCTTAGGTCCTTGTTGAGGAACCTCTCGTAGTTCCCCAAGTCCATGTCGCACTCGCCACCATCGTCCGTGACGAAGACCTCGCCGTGGGCGATGGGGTTCATCGTCCCAGCGTCGAAGTTGATGTAGGGGTCGACCTTCATGCAGGTGACGGTGAGACCTGAGCGCTGGAGGATCTTAGCGAGAGATGAGGTGGTGATCCCCTTGCCGAGGCCCGACATCACCCCTCCAGTCACAAAGATGTACTTCGGCACTTGTTCACCGCCGTGAAGCTGTGCCTTGGCCTTTTTATTCTGTCGGGCACTTGTCATGAGTAGGTTGCCATGCCCAGAACCGCGAACAACTCCGAGGAGCTCAAGGTCAAGGGCTGGACGAGCGGGTATTTCAGCGTGGGGAACGTCCTCAGGCACCTCCAGCGCAAGGCGATGGGCTACGGGGCGCCCAGCTACTCCAGCGTGGAGCTCTACGTCGCCATCCTGGCACAGTTCTGCAGGTTCGCGGGGAAGGACCCTGCCCAGCTGGTCGCCCTCCCCAAGGTTGAGATAGAAGAGCTCGTCCACTCCTACCTCGACCAGTCGCTCGCCAGGGGGCTCAGCAGGAAGACCGTGAAGACGAGGAGGAGCTACCTTCTCCTCCACTTCAGGAAGAACGGCTTCAAGGGGGAGAGGGCGCTCGACATCGAGGTCTACTCAGTCCCGGCCAGGTACCGGAAGGTCCCGGAGCACATCCCGAGCTCGGAGGAGGTGCTCAGGATGGCGGACGCCGCCCTGTCGGTGAGGGACCGCGCCGTGATCCTGTGCGTCTACACCTCCGGCCTGAGGGACAGCACCTTCAGGGCCCTGAGGTACAAGGACGTGAAGGAGGACCTGGGCAACGACACGGTCCTCGTCCCCGTCTACCCGGAGATGAAGAGGGTGATCGACAGGGCGTGCAAGAACAACATACCCTACTTCACGTTCTTCGACCCCCTCTCCACCGAGGCGCTGAGGGCGTACCTCAGGGACAGGGAGAGGCGGTTCGGCCCGATAGGGGACGAGGAGGTCCTCTTCCCCCCGGGGGCGGGGGCCTCGCACCTCGCCCGCTACAGGAGCCGGGTCAAGCCCCTGGGCGACGTGGACCTGGGCAGGGTGATGAAGAAGGCGGCGCAGAACGCGGGCATCAAGGAGTGGAAGCAGATCCACCCCCACGCGCTGCGAAAGTCGTTCGAGGAGGGGGTGAAGAGGAGGAGGCCGGACGGCACGATGATGGGGGAGAAGGACCAGGAGTTCCTCATGGGCCACATCCTGCCGGGGTCGCAGGACCCGTACTACGGCTCGGGCATCAGCGTGGAGGGCTCGACGATAAGCTTCAGCAGGGAGGTGGCGAACAAGCTCAGGGAGGAGTACCGGATGCTCCAGTTCTTCCCCGAGAGGAACCTCATCAGCAAGGACGAGACCCTCGCGATATTCAACAGGCGGTTCCTCAAGATGTCGAACTGGACGGACGAGGAGATCGAGGCGCTGGGGGACCTCAGCGCGATCGAGGAGTCCAGGCTGCAGGAGCTCCTCGACCAGAAGAGCATGCGGAAGCTCGGCCTGAACGGGAACAGGCAGAAGGTGGTCCAGATGGGCGAGGTGAAGAGGTTCATCGAGGAGGGGTGGGAGTACCTGTCGACCCTCCCATCGGGAGAGGCGATCGTCAGGCTGCCGGCTGGCTGACGGTGGCTGCTTACCAGCAGGCAAGTGGGATTGAAGGGCGGGGTAAGGATCCTCAGGCCGGGCGAGTACGAGCTCCTCCGCGAAGGGGCGAGGACGCTCGAGAACCAGACGAGGCTCGACGTCCTGCTCCTCACGGGGCTGAGATACGTCGAGGCCCAGCGGCTGCAGACGAATCCCGACTGGCTCGACACGAAGTTCATCCACCTTCCCGAGTATGCCCAGAAGAAGGCCAAGAGGAAGCAGAAGGAGCGCTGGATCAAGCTGTCGGGCAGGGGGATGACGGTGCTGCCGTACTTCTTCAAGGTGAGCCCGCTGCCGACGTACGGGGCGTGGACTGAGGATCTGGAGAGATGGGCGAGACGGGCAGGGCTGAGCCCGGAAGGCCTGTCGCCGAAGACGACGCGCAAGAGCTGGGAGAGCTGGATGGTCTTCTCATATCCCGAGAGGGTCCTCGAGGTCTTCCTGAGCCAGGGGCATTCCGAGATGACCTCCCTCACGCACTACCTGAACCTCCCGTTCACCGAGGTGGACAAGCTTCAGATGAGGGACTGGGTCAGTGGGTGGGTATAGGCAGAAGGCGTTTCCTTGACGATGGACATTCTCCGTTCCCGCAGCTGAAGACCTCCGCACCGTGAAGGAATTTGAATAAGCCTGGCCGCGACCCTGAACGTCTACGCCTGCAGGATACGCGCGTCCTCAGCCAAGAGCCTCACTGTCGGCTCCGTCCTGGCGAGCCTGGTGAACGCCATCTGCTGCATCCCGCTGATACCGAGCCTGATCGCGATGACCGGCGTCTCGACGCCGGTTCTCTACGAGATATCCCTGCGTCTCCAGGCATTCTTCGAGTTCAACTCCCAATACTTCTACGCTCTATCAGTCATCCTGCTCCTCGTATCTGTGCACTACCTCAGCCGCAACATCTCCTGCTGCGATAGGAGAGTGCCACACTAGAATTGGCGCGGAAACGACAGCGTCGAAGAAGGACGGAGCCTATAACAGTTATTAGAGCAAGGAGCTCAGAGGACGGTCGACATGGTGCTCGTCCCAGTGCGCTATTCGTTCAGTCAGAGGTTCTCGGTCCCGGTGGAGGATGCATTCAGGTGGTCCATCGACTACGACCCAGACGACTTCACTCTCATGGGGTGGGAAGGCAGACGGAAGGTGAAGAAGCTCTCGGAGGACGCGTTCATCCTGGAGGACGCCAGGAAGACAGACGAGGGAGTGGTCGAGAAGACGCGGCTGGTGAGGGTCAATCCTGAGAGGCGCTCGTTCTCGAACACCCACATCGCGGGCCCGACCATCCACTCCCAGTTCTGGTATGAGTTCTTTCCCGAAGGGACAGGAGGCTCGAGGCTCGAGTTCACGGGGCTTCTCCTCTACCCGAGCGAGAAGGACCTCTCGTCCGAGCAGGTCTCTGAGATGGCTGCCGAGGAGAGGGAGGGTGACGCGAGGCTCTGAAGGAAGCTTGCGAAGACCATGGAGTCTGACTATGCGAAGGCGAAGAAAGGGGGCCGCACCTCGCGCCGGACGCCCCGAGCCGAGTCCTAGAACTGGTCGAGAGACCCAGCGGGAAGACGGCCTGACGCAGAGGGTGGCGACGGCGTAGGATACCGAGGGCCTGATAGGCCAGGGGTGGAGGTTCGCCGGCGTCCTGCCGAACGGAAATGTCGTCTTTGAAAAAATGTCCGGTACATGATGATGGCGCGCCCCGTCGGGCCCGCCTCCATTCGAGTCCAACCCCATCGTCCATGAACTCGTCGGTCACGTGTCGGGATGCGCTTGGAACGGAGCTTCGCGTTTTCGAGGCTGCTCACCTTGCTGTTCACGACCATAACTCCGGTCTACTATCCCGATAACGTCGATTCCCCTCCCGCATCGATGCCTCGCGGACCTTTCGCCGACGACCTACGCGGCGGAGATCGTCCAGAGCGTCACGGGGCGCCTGACGATGGACGCCGGCATGATGACCCGTCGATTGGTCGGTCCTCGCAGGTATCACGGTGAGCCTCCTCGTCTTGACCGCGAGTAAGGCTCGTCGGAGTGAGATCTGACGCATGGCCGTCGACTTATCTATGGCCCCGACCCTCCGCGGCCCATGATCTACGAGTGGAGAGTCTACGAGATTGCGGAAGGCAAGAGGGCGGCTCTGCATGAGAGGTTCGCAAACCATTCATTGAGACTCTTCGAGAAGCACGGGATGGGCATTGTGGGTTTCTGGGAAGGGAAATTCGGCGGCAGGGGCGTCGCAATTTGCTACATGCTGTCCTTCACAGACCAATCTCACTTGGACAGGGCGTGGAGGGACTTCAGGGAGGACCCTGAATGGCAACTGGTGAAAGCTGAGAGCGAGAGGAATGGGCCTTTGGTCGACAAGATCACGAGCACGACTCTCGCTCCGACTGACTACTCGCCTTTGAAGTAGAAGCGAGGCAGAACGACCTTCACCGGAAAATACGCCTGGCGTAGCCTATGGCGTCTTCTGCGGCGATTCGAGCGCCTCCGGCACTTCGCTCAGGGTCAAGGCGATGTATTTCCAGATGACATTAGCCATCATCACCGCCGAGGAGCACTTTTATCCTCCAGAGCCCAGCTCACTTGTGGGATCTCCTGAGCAATGTCTAGGAGGAGCATCCACTCCTCTCGCCGATGATTCCCTTCATGATGATATGGTTGCAC
>Ga0307372_10008371_pt1 | contig 14563 bp, 11 predicted proteins | sample OX1MG_FD_202533 | JGI IMG/M metagenome (GOLD analysis project Ga0307372, IMG submission 202533) | Soil microbial communities from Risofladan, Vaasa, Finland - OX-1 | ecosystem: Environmental > Terrestrial > Soil > Coastal area > Acid sulfate soil | place: Finland: Risofladan, Vaasa | collected... | reverse complement strand
CGTCGGTCTTTCCGCGCAGATACTCCCGTGTCCAGTCGTTGACCTACAACCGCGGCTACATATTGGGCTAATTCGACGCATCCGTCCCTCGGCTTGATCATGCGGATAGTGGGCGGATAGCGCACCTCACCGCGTCTGCTGGAATTGATTCTATGGACGCATGACGAAACGACGCCCTCCAACGCCTCGAGCAAGCCTGCTCTTTCATCTCTCAGAAAAATCTCGATGTGCTCCGCTTTGTGCTTGCTTATACGGTCGAAAAGCAATCTGCCGAATAGCTCGCAGAAGATTCGTTCCTCAGAGGTCTCTCCGAAATAAGCCTTATCGGCCGCGCAGGTATAAGCCTCGTAGGTCAGGGTGGCAATGGTTGCGATGAACTTTGCTCTGACATCGGGCTCGTCGACGAAATAGTCGAAGCCGACCTTTCGCAACCGCTCCTCGACTTCCGCTCCAAGACTAAGAACCGTACTGTTGATAAGGAGCCTTCTCGTATTCTCGACGGCCTTCCTTACGGAGTCAGGATTCTGTACTACAGCACACGCGAGCACCGCCACCCCCGACGACCCGCGCAGATTCGCATCGGCGAAGAAGAACCCCAATGGAGCATCTTGCAGTGGCGGAGACGCCTGGGGTGGAACTTTCTGAGATACCGCAGGCTCCGAGAGGGCAGGCACCGATTGGCGGGCTGCGTTAGGAAAGAGGGGAAAGCCAGCTACATCGCCGACGCGCTGTCGAGGTGAATGGACTTCCGGACGAACACCGTCATCGGGGTACCGCTGCGCGATTATAACGCGGACCTGATCCGCGATTTCATCGAGGGTCAAAAGCGGTCCCTTTTCAGGAATGCCGTTGTCGAGCACGTCAAGCAGGCTTCCCGAGAACATGGTGCGTTTTGCGCCGGCAGGCACGACGGCCTCTTGTCGGCTTGGAGAAGCGGTGAACAGCGTCAATCCAAACGGGATCTTTGACGATGGATCAGCGACCGGGTCTCCGCCTGAGAAATACTGTACGGCCCGTGCGGAATAGCAGCAGTCAAGAATTATAATCGCTCGGAGATTAGCCGCATTTCGATTGATCGCTTGTGCCAAGTCGTTTACGCGAAGACCCGTAGCATATTTTTCGGCGTCGGTGGTCGCTCGGAGGGCGAGAAAATACTCGGAATTCTCCGTGGCATCGAGCATGAAACCACCGTGACCGACGTAATAGACAATCAAGTCTGTAGGCGAGTTGGCCGACTTGAGAAATCGGCCGATCTCGAGGCATAGCTTGTTGGGGAGGTCGTCGGAATCGAATTTGTCCAGAATCTGAGCAGAAATGCTTGCCGCGTAAGTTGCAAAATCCTGCTTCGATTGCAGAAACGCCGCGCAGACTTCGTCAGACGCTACGCTAGGCAGTCCATCGAAGCGGCTCGCTCCCAACAAGACGGAAAGAAATTTGCCTTTTGTTGGGACGATATCCGCGCCCATCTGCTGGGATGTTTCGTTCAAGATTCAGCGACCTTGCAGCACATCTTTTAGCTTGTCGAGATCTTTCCCTTTTCCGGTAAAATCGAGCACTTTATTGCCGTTCTTATCGCGGATTGAGACTTTTGTATCCGGTCGCTGACGGATCCAGTCGGCGATTCCTTTTGCAAGCGCGATCGCGACGGGCGTGCCGAAAACCAAGACCAGAGTCGCGCCAAAATCTTGAGTTTCCGCACGTTCTTTCCTAGTGGTAACGTTGATATCGCTCTTGCCCAAAGCGGTAAGTGCGTCCTTGAGGCTCTGAGCTGCAACGTTGGCTTGGGCGCCGTCGAGGCCCTCAAAGGTGAGCGTGAACTCATTCTTGGGATCCATTCGATGTCCTCCCTTCACCTGCGAGCGTCGCAGCAGCCATACAAGTCAACCATACTCATTTTGCCAACTTGGTGACCATCGCCGAACGGTCTTTGGGACGGGGGGACAATTTCCCCGATTGCGAATCTTCTCTCGTATCTCTAGATCCAATCTAGATCAAAGACGCTTCTCTGGGCGGGAACACAGGTTAGCCGAGCGGAACGCACAATGCGCCTGAAGTGGCTCTGCCGACAAGGAAATTCTTCCTTTTCGGTCTCAAGCGCTCGCACGCTGTGAAACCGCCTGTTAGGATTGCTAATCTGGCGTACTGGGTAACCGGTACCGAGGGTTCGAATCCCTCCCTCTCCGCCAAATTCCTGCACTTTTTGGTATCGAGCATCGGGGTCAAGCCTCTCTCGAAGCGCCCTCGTTGGCCCGGGTAGGGTCAGGGTGGGGTTGAATTGAGGGTCTTCGCGCCGTTTCCAGCCTCGCTAGGGTCTCGCGGCTCAGCTCCCCGGGATTGATCCAGCGCCAGTAGTGACGGATCAGCATCTGGAGATTTCGATGCCCCATCTGCTTCTGGAGCCAGTCGATTGGTGCTCCCTTCTGCAGCATGAGGGGCGCGTATGTATGCCGCGTTTGCATGAGGGGCCGATAAGGAACTTCGGCCTTTTCGACCAACCGGGCAAGTCCAAGATGTACTTTTGCTCCGGCGTTGACATCATCCAGAGGCGTTCGGGGAGTTCGTTGATCATCTACGACGCATGTCGTAAATTAGTCCGAATGAAGCGCATTCGTCTGCCAGGTGGGGATTTAGAGTATGCGGTGCTGGCTAAGCTCTGGGACCTTGGCACGGCGTCTGCGCGCGATATTCATTCATTCGTGGGCGAGCCTGCGGGACTCGTCTATACTACTACCGCCAAGGTTCTGGATCGCCTGCACGAGAAGGGCTTGGTGACTCGCGAGCGAAAGGGCAAAGCCTTCAGCTACCGGGCCAAAATCGCCCGCGACGTGGTCGATCACGCGCGCGCGCGAACGGTGCTGAGCCGGCTGCTGGGCGCGCGTCCGCATACTGCGGTGGCGGCTTTGGTCGAAGCGGTTGAATCGATCGACCCGCAGTTGCTCGGCGAACTCGAACGGGCGGTGGCTGCCCGCCGGAGGTCAAAACATGGAACGTGAATGTTTTCTGACCGTCCTGATCGCGCTTATCGGTGGAATCGCGCTACTCGCGTGCGGATGGTGGCCCCCGGCAGAAACCAGCGCCGAGAGCGCCCGCTGCCTGGAACATGTCGTGTGGCGGCGGATTTGGTGGACGTTCGTTCCGGCGCTTACCGTTGCGGCATGGCTATGCGGATGGGCGCTGGTTGAGCCGGACCCGGTTCCAGAGAAGGTTCCCGTGGCGGTTTTGATTGCGGCCGTTCCTTTCCTGCTTCTATTCACGAGAGCCGCGATTCGGGCAGGATGGTCGCTGCTTCGGGATGATGGCGATCCGGGCACGGCGACGGTGGGCCTGCTCAAGCCGTGGATTGTGTTTTCTCCGCATCTGGCCAAAGCGCTGGACGATCGCGCGATCGCGGCCGCGCTTGAACATGAGCGCGCCCATGCACGGCATCGCGATCCGCTGCGTATTTGGCTGGCGCAGATAGTTACGGACCTGCAATGGCCGTGGCCGCAGGCGCGGGATCGATTTCGCGCATGGATTGTCGCCTTGGAACTGGCGCGGGATGAAGAGGCGCGGGCCGCGGGCGCTGATGGTTCTGACCTGGCCTCGGCCATTCTGGCTGCGGCGCGACTGCGCCAGCACGCGATCGCGTCGCCGGTTGCGGCGCTCATCGGAGAACAGTCGGTCCTCAAGCAACGAATCGCCCGTCTCCTTAACCCGCTTACGGATCAGGCGGAGGAAGTCCGAGCGCGGTGGCCGCAGCCGTTGATTCTGGCGCCAGTTCTTTTGATCGCGGTTGTGCTTGGTTCGGCATTCGGAGAAATCGTCGTGCGGACGCTGCTACGGATCGCGGCGTGAATTGGAGCGCGGACAATTCGCTTTCTTGAAAAACGGTTTCGTGCACGCGCGAGTTCGGTGCGTTGTCGGGCAATAGCAGGATTCTCCGCGCTGGTGGCGTGCATATTCTGCGGGTGCGCGACTTACCAGCCTGAGCCGCTCAATCCCGCCGAGGTCGCGCGGCAATTCGAGAGCCGTTCTCTGGCGAATGCGGGGTTGTGTAGATACCTCAGTACCAATGCCGCAGCGAAGCCCTCCGTCTGCCCGCCGCCGGATTGGAATCTCGAGACGCTTACCCTCGCGGGTTTCTACTTCAGTCCCGACATGGCGGTGGCTGGGGCGCAAGTCCGAACCGCCGACGCTGCTATCGTGACGGCGGGGGCACGGCCGAATCCGGTGGTTGGACTCGGTCCCCAGTACGACGTACGCAGCAGTCCGAACTTCAGTCCGTGGGCGCTCGGGTTTTTTTCGCTTGACTTGCCGATCGAAACCGCTGGAAAGCGCGGCTACCGAATCGCTCAGGCGGATCGATTGGCCGATGCCGCACGGCTGGCCGCCGGTGAAACCGCGTGGACGGTTCGCAGCCGGATTCGCGCAGCGCTGCTGCAGTATCTGCTTGACGCGCGGCGCAGCGATCTGGCGGCGCAAGAGCAGGACGCGCTCGCGCGAACTGCGGCGCTCGTCGCTGCGAGAGTCAAAGCCGGCGAGGTATCGCAGCCCGAGCTCGATCTGGCGCTGAGCATTATGCAGAATGCGCGGATCAGGGCGGCCGGAGCGGAAGCGCGCGTGCCTGCGGATCGCAACGCACTGGCGGCGGCGATAGGACTGCCCGTCACGGCGCTCGATGACGCGAAGTTCGACTGGGCCGCGCTGGACAATCCGCCCGACGAGCAATCGCTTGCTGCGGATACGGTTCAGCGCCTGGCGTTGCTTAACCGAATCGATCTGCGGCGCGAACTGGCGCAATACGCCGCCGCGGATGAGGCGGTCAAGCTCGAAATCGCGAAGCAATATCCCGACCTTCGTCTTGCCGGCGGTTATTCGTGGGAAGGCGGGGATAATATTTTCGAGCTGGGACCATCGATGGCCCTGCCGATTTTCAATCAGAACCAGGGGCCGATCGCGGCGGCTGAGGCGCGGCGCAAGGAGATCGCCGCCCAATTTTTGGCGATGCAGACCGGGATTATTGCTGAATCGCGCACCACCCTCATTAACTATCGCGGGGCGCTGGCCTCACTCGACGCCGCACGGAGCGCCGCGAAGTATCAGGCGCGACGATACGATCAAGCGGTGCGCGCCGCCGCGGCCGGTGAAAGCGACGCGGTCGCTCTGGCGGCAATCCGGCTGCAGGATTTAGCGGCGGATCAGACGCTGCTTCAGACCCTGACCGGCGCGCAGACCGCGCTGGGCGCGCTGGAGAATTCGATGCAACGGCCGCTCGACCACGGCGACGCGGGCGCGTTCAGCTTTCCGCCACCCGCCGACAGTGAGGTGAAAGCGAGTGCACACTAATCGGTCTCGACTGATCGCGCTCGGGGTCGCGGCGCTCGCCGTGATCGTCGTGCTGGTGTGGCTGTTCGGCGCCGGCGGCAACGATGAGGGCGATGAGGAAGATCAGGTCACGGCGACCACGCCCAGTCTGTCGCACAGCTCCAACGGTGACGTGATTGTCACGCTCAGTGCCGAGCAGCAGGTGAACATCGGGCTCAAGACCGCGGTGCTTGCGCCAATTACGCGCGTGCGTCAAGTGACGGCCTACGGCGTCGTTCTCGATCCCGCTCCGCTGGCTGCGCTCGATGCGCAATTGGTCGGCGCTCAGGCCACGCTCGATGCGTCACGGGCGGAATACGAGCGCACCCGGCGGCTCCATTCCGAGCAGCAGAATATCTCGCTCAAGGACTTGCAGACCGCGCAGGCCAAATTTCAATCCGACCAGGCGCAGTTAAATCTGCTCAGCCAGCGTCTGGCGGACGAATGGGGTGGCGCAATCGCGGCGATAGCTCCCGCCACACGCGCGGAACTGGTTGACGCGCTGATCAAGCGCGCCGCGGCAATAATTCGAGTCGCGGTTCCTCCGGGCTCGTCACTGGCGAATTTGCCCGCCCGAGCAGAGATAACGATGTTGGGCTACTCGCGTCCGCTTGCCACGCAATCGATTTGGTACGCGCCTACGGTCGATCCGAATCTTCAAGGTCAGGGCTTCATGCTGCGCGTCGAGGCGCAGGGTTTCCCTCTTCGTCCGGGCGCGGCGGTTACGGCGCTTCTGGAATCTTCTGCCGCTTCCGAGCGCGGCGTCGTGGTACCGAGCGCCGCAGTGGTCCGAACCGGCGACTCCGCTTGGACTTACGTGCAAACCGCGCCCACCAAGTTCGAGCGGCGCGCGGTCCCGATGGGCGATTCGGAGGCCGCGGGATGGTTTGTGAAAGCCGGTTTGGCCGCCGGAGATCGAGTCGTGGTCACCGGCGCGCAGGCACTGCTATCCGAAGAATTCAAATCTCAAATCCAGGTTCAGGACTAGCGCGGAGAGTGCGTCGATGCTGAGAGCGGTCGTCGAATTCTCATTGCGCTTTCGCGGCGTGGTCGTCGCGCTCGCCTGTGTAATCGTGCTTTACGGGCTCTACGTGACCGAGCACGCCAAGCTCGGCGTGTTCCCCGAGTTCGCTCCTCCGCAAGTGGCGGTCCAGACCGAGGCGCCGGGATTTTCGCCCGAGCAAGTCGAAACGCTGGTCACGCAACGGATCGAAAACGCGCTGGTCGGCACGGTCGGACTCGAATCGATCCGCTCGCAGTCGATTCAGGGTCTTTCGGTAGTGACGGTAGTCTTCCAGGACGGGACCGACATCTATCTGGCGCGGCAGATGGTGGGCGAGCGCCTCCTCGAGATCATGAGCCAGATGCCGCAAGGCGTGGCGGCGCCGACGATGGCGCCGCTGACTTCAGCGACCGCCGTGATCATGGATATCGGCCTGACTTCCCCAACGCGCTCGCTGATGGGGCTGCGCACCTTTGCCGACTGGACGGTTCAGCCGCGCCTGCTCGCCGTTCCCGGCGTCGCGCACATCTCGATTTACGGCGGCGACCAGCGCGAGCTCCAGGTCCAGGTCGATCCTGCGCGCATGCTCGAATACCGGTTGGGCATCAATGACGTGCTGGCCGCGGCCCGTGCCTCGACCGGCGTTCGCGGCTCCGGTTTCATCGATACGGCGAACCAGCGCATCGTGATTCATAGCGAGGGCCAGTCGATCACGCCGGAGCAATTGGGCGGTGCCGTAATCGCGCAGCGCGATGGTGCGAGCGTCCGGCTGAGCGACGTGGCGAATGTGCGATGGGCGCCGGCCCCGCCGATCAGCGGCGCCTTGATCATGGGCCAGCCCGGCGTGATCGTCGAAGTGTCGATTCAGTACGGCGCGAACGCGCTCGACGTTACGCAGGGCGTTGACCGCGCATTGAATGACCTGGCGCCGGCGTTCAAGAGCGAAGGTATCGCCGTCTATCCAGCCTTGTTCCGCGCGGCGAGTTTCGTCGCAACGACGATCAGCAACGTGCGCTTTTCGCTGCTGCTCGGCGGCGTGCTGGTGGCGATCGTCCTGGCGCTCTTTCTGTACAATCTTCGGACCGCTTTTATTTCCCTGACCGCGATTCCGCTCTCGCTGCTGATCGCGATTATCCTGCTGCAACGCTTCGGCGTGACGCTCAACACCCTGACGCTCGGCGGACTTGCCATTGCCATTGGCGAAGTGGTCGACGACGCGATTATCGACGTCGAGAACGTCTTCCGCCGGCTCAACGAAAATCGCGCGCTGGGAAATCCGCAAGGCGCGCTGGAAGTCATTCTGCAAGCGTCGCTCGAAGTCCGCAGCGCGGTTGTCTACGCGACCTTCATCGTCGCGCTGGTTTTTGTGCCGGTGCTCACCATGTCGGGAGTGCAGGGGCGCATCTTCGCGCCGCTCGGATGGGCCTACATCCTGGCGATTATGGCGTCGCTCGCGGTCGCGCTGACCGTCACGCCGGCGCTGTGTCTGATGATGCTGCCGAACGCCAAGGCCGCGCCCGAGACCGCCTTCGTGCGCCGGCTGAAAGCGACCCATCGGCGGATGCTCGAGCGGGCGTCGGAGAATCCCGATCTGGTGCTTGGCGGCGTGGCCGTCCTGTGCCTTCTCGCGATCGGCGCGTTGCCATTTTTCGGCGGAAGTTTTCTGCCCGAGTTGCAGGAGCGCAGCTTCGTGCTGCACATGGTCGCGGTGCCGGGAACTTCACTCGGAGAGTCGATGCGAGCGGGAACCGAAGTGACGCGCGCGCTGCTCCTAAATCCCCACGTGGAGAGCGTGGCGCAAAGAATCGGCCGCGCCGAGCTGGGCGAGGATACGCTCGGACCGCACGAGAGCGAATTCGACGTGAGGTTGAAGCCGCTCACCGGCGAAAGCGTCGGCAATATCGAGAACGATCTCAGAAAAACGCTGGCCAGCTTCCCCGGCTATGAGTTCTCGATGAACTCTTTTCTTACCGAACGAATCCAGGAGACTCTTTCGGGCGAGCAAGCGGACGTGGTGGTGAAAATTTTCGGCAACGACCTCGACGCGCTCGATCGCGAGGCGCGGCAGGTCGCCGCCGCACTGTCGCGGATTCGCGGCGCCACCGGTGTGAGCGTGCAGTCGCCCGGCGGGATGCCGCAGATGGTGGTGCGGCTCGATCCGGCGAAGCTGTTGCAATTCGGCTTCCGGCCGGTGGACGTTCTCGATGCGATCCGGACCGCCTACCAGGGCTCCGATGTTGCCCAGGTTTACGATGGCAACCGATTCTTCGATGTCGCCGTGATACTGGATTCCGAAGACCGGCGCCGTCCCGGAAGCATCAAAAACCTGATGCTGCGCAACCCCGAAGGTCAACTCATGCCGCTTGGCGAGCTGACTTCCGTGGCCCTCGCGCCGGGACGTTACGCGATCCTGCACGACGGCGCGCGCCGCGTTCAGGTTGTGACCTGCAATGTCCAGGGTGGCGACCTGACAACTTTCGTGGCAGCCGCCAAACGCGAAATACACCGCCAGGTCACGCTCGCGAGCGGCGCCTACCTCGAGTTCAGCGGCGCGGCCGAGGCGCGCGCGCAATCCGAACACGAGATTCTGGTGAACTCCCTGATCGCAGCCGTCGTGATCGTGTGCCTCCTTTTCATCGCGTTTGGCAATGTCCGGAATCTGATGCTGGTGTTGGTGAACGTTCCCTTCGCGTTCGTTGGGGGGGTGCTCGCCGCGCTCGTCACTGGCGGATTTCTCTCGCTCGGATCGCTGGTCGGGTTTGTCACGCTGTTCGGGATTACGATGCGCAATTCGATTATGATGATTTCGCATTTCGAGCATCTGGTCTCGGTCGAGGGCGCCACGTGGGGCCCAGAGGCGGCGCTGCGCGGTGCGTCGGAGCGCCTCGTTCCGATCCTGATGACCGCGATCGTAACCGCGCTCGGACTGTTGCCACTCGCGATCGGCAGCGGCGCGCCCGGCCGCGAGATCGAAGGCCCGATGGCGGTCATCATCCTGGGCGGGCTGTTCACCTCGACCATTCTCAACCTGCTGGTGCTTCCCACCCTGGCCTTGCGCTACGGAAATTTCGGCCCGGCTCGGTGATCGCCACCCTTCAGGCGCTGCTCGCTCACGCTGGGATTTGGGCGTTGGTTGCGATCTTCCTTGTGATCATGCTCGAGTCCTCAGCCTTCATTGGTCTTCTGTTCCCCGGCGAGATGGCCGCGCTGATTGCCGGCGCGCTGTCCGCGACCGGCGCATTTTCTCCATCGCGGGCATTCGCGAGCGTCGCCGGCGCCGCAATCGCGGGAGATATCGGTGGCTACGCCCTCGGGCGATATCGCGGCCAAGCCGTGCTGACGCGGTGGTCGTTCGCGCATCGCCAGTATGAACGGCATCGCGCACGAATCGAATATTATTTCGAGCGCTGGGGCAGCGCCACGGTGCTCGCCGCCCGCTTCGTCGCGGTGGGGCGCGCCTTCGCTCCGTTCGCCGCCGGTTTGTCCGGAATGCGGGCGCGCCGGTTCATGCCGATGGCCATAATTTCCGGTCTGCTGTGGGGCGGCGCGCTGGTTGCCCTGGGATTTCTGCTGGGCTCGAAGTGGCGGCTCGTCGAAACGTGGGTGCGGACGCTTGGCGCCGGAATCCTCGTCTTGTTTGCCTTGACCGTCGCGATGGTCGCGCTGTGGCGCTGGACCATAGCGCGGCAGGACCAACTCGCTGCCGCCTGGCGGCGCCTCGCCCAGCGCTACGGCATCGAACTCGACCCATTTGTGGAGTTCGTTCGCGCCCGCCTCTCGCCCTCCGGTTACCTCGGGCTTCACTTCACCGTTGGCCTGCTCGCGATCGGCGCGATGGCGTGGCTGTTCGGCGGTGTCACGCAGGACATTTTCGCGCAGGATCCGTTGGTTCACGTGGACCGTACGGTGGCCTCGATTGTCGCGAGCCATCGCACCGTCGATCTCGACGCATTTATGGTTGTGCCGGATTTTCTCGGCAACTCGTGGTGGTTGATCTTTGTCGTCATTGCTAGCGCCGCCGCTTCCGCGCTGATGGGTGACGTCACTCTTGCCGTTATGGCGGGACCAATTCTGGCTGGCGCGTATGCACTGGCTTATGGCCTGCAAATGCTCTTATCCGGTTTCTCGCCCAACGTGCCAGCGTCGAATTTGGTCCATGGCTTCGAGGGCTTCCCGAGCATCACCCTTACCGCCGTCACGGCAGCATATGGGATCGCGGCCTACGCAGTGGCGGCACATACACGGAGTTGGCGGATGCAGACGCTCGCGGTAGTAATTGCACTGTACGTCGTTGTGCTGGTCGGGATGGGTGGGCTTTATGCAGGGCGTCTTCTGAGCGCAACTATCGGCGGCCTTGCCCTCGGCGGCTGCTGGCTGGCGATATGTCTGACCGGCAACATTACCTACGCCAGGTTACGTCACTACCGGAACTGAAAATCTGGTTATCGCGCTGGTACTGCCAGGCCGGGACCTGGAGCTCCGCGCGCGAAGCAAGACCAGAAGCGCGCTCAGAACGCTCTTGGGATTGGCGCCGAAGACCGCGCGAGCGATCCGGCCCGACGGCCACGAGGAGGATATTGCACTCAATCGCGTGGTGCCGGGTGATCGGTTGCGGGTGCGGCCGGGCGAGCAAGTTCCGGTCGATGGTGTCGTGGCGGAAGGGGCCAGATCGGTTGACGAATCGATGGTTACCGGCGAACCAATCCCGGTCGAGAAGAAACCTGGCGACCGCCTGATCGGTGCGACCATCAACGGCACTGGTGTCCCCGCGCCGCATCTTCACGCCGCGAGGCCAAGTTGCCGCCGCACCACGCCGGTGCCGACGAACTGTGACAATAGCCGGTAGTTCCTCTGCTCGTATCGAACCTTTCCCGCGACGATGGCGGGATGAACTTTCAGCGCACTCGCAAGATTGAGCACGCTCATCGGCGTTGGATTCCGGCGCGCTTCGCTCGTCTCCCAGATCGCACCCGGAACAAGAGCTTCTTCCGCCCACTCGTCGGCCTGAGCCTCCTTTGGATCCCGGCGACCACCCTCGATATCGCGAAGAGTGAGGTCGTCGATGAACGAAGCGTCGCCATCGTTTTCCATGTGCCGCCCAATATGAGCGAGCTCGTGTAGAAGGCAGAACCAGAAGTTGTCAATGCGGTCATAGCGCAGCGTCAGCCCAACCACTGGCGTACCATCGGCGAGCTTGAGCGCCGCACCATCGAGATAGGTTTTCGGCAAGTGAGGAATCACGACGAGCGGAATACCGTGCTTGGCCAGGAACTCTTTCGCCAGGCGGGGCGCTTCATCCGACCAGCTCAACTGAGCGAGTTGGCGGAGAAGATCAAGAGATACGGTGCCGGGCTTGTAGGGCGTTGGGGAACGGAACTCATTGGCGTCTGCCAATACCTTCCAGCACCACGCTTTGAGCGCATAAGGATCCATTTTGGCGTTGACTCGCGCGTGATCGTTCTTCCGGTACAGCGCCGCCGCTGCGACATCGGGACCGCCAGCCTTTCGGATGAGCTCTCCGATCAACTCCTTCGCTCGCGACTTAAGGTTCCGGACTTCGGGAATCCACCCGAGTTTGGCCATTGCGGCTAAAGGAAATCGCTCCCATTCGATCCCTGCCAACGGTTCAGTCAGAATCGCACTGGCGTCTTGCAGAAGCACCTCAGCGGGAATGCCGAAATGTTCATGGAGCGCTCGCGCCATCGACATTGTCAGTTGCCGCTTTCCTGACAGCACCTCGGAAACCTTTGCCCGGCTTCCGATAAATGGGACGAGGTCTCTTTGCGTCAGTCCGGCCTGTTCCATGCGGAACTCGATCGCCGCGACCGGACTCGGATGTCCCATTGGTATGTGTTTGGATTCATAAAGCTCGACGAGATCGGTCAGCACGTCGAGCTCCTCGCCCTCCGGAGTCCCGGCCTCAGCGTTCATGAGCGCGTCGATACGAGCGAGGGCGGTCTCGTAGTCCGCCGCGGTCCGAATCGGCCTGATTTTGCTCTTGCTCATGTCACACCTGCTCGACGTTGATTGAATCGTATTCCGTATGCGTGCCAACGAAGCGGACGTAGACGACCCGGTACGGATAGTTGATCTTCACAACCAGCCGATAATCGTTGCCCTTGATGTTGAACACCACGCGGTTGCCGCCGACGATGCTCGCGTTGCCATACTTGGCCTTGACCTTAGCCGGGGTATCCCAATCTTCTAGTTCGACCTCCCTGTACCAAGCCAAGAGCGGCTCCTCGGTGTCCGGGTGGCTTTCCCAGAACAGTCGGAGCGACTTCTTGACGATAACTCTCATAGGTCAATTTAATTTGTTCCCGTTTGAACTATAAGTACAATGCTCCCAGAATCAAGAAATATAAATAGCCTGAACCGGCGCCGTAGCGGTTCGCCAGAACCAAAGCTTACCGTCCCCCGGGGACGGTTAAGGGTAAATCGCGGTATTTTGAGGGTGATCGAAAGCCGAAAACCACTCGGAAACGCTACGTTTTCTTACCGGGCGCTCCCGGCTCCGGATTTTCAATTCCCCCCGCCTCCACCAAGTTTCTCTAGGAAATTCGGACTTTTTTCCGCAACCCCCTTGGGGGGGCCGGTCAGGGGTCCGGTTTTTCCCCCAACCGCTGCTTCGCGCAGACTCTCCGGACGTGCGCCGATCAGCGGTCCGAGGCTGGAATGCGAATGCATGTGATTATAGTCGTGGCGCCAGGCCGCGATAATCTCGCGCGCGTCGTTCAAGCTGACTCGCCCACCGGCACTACGAACACTTAGGGCATCCATTACTTGGGAACCTCTGCACAAGTCAGGTCGTCATTCTGAACGGAGTCCGCGACGTGAAGAATCCCGGGATTTTTCGCTGCGCTCAAAATGACACAGTGGTCTTGTGCAGAGCTTCCTTAGGGGATGTGACAAACCCAATTGTTCGCCGCGACGAATAATAGGAATCACTCCTGGGATCGGCGCAAGAGCGTGTGGGCGTCTGGTCGACGGTAGTCGTATAGCGCTATTGAATACAGAAGGACGAAAACAACGCCTGCCGCATCTCGGGTTTTGGCGTTCGTCTTCGTCACGGAGAGCTGGGGCCATCTGCCCCAAAGGTGGCCAGTCGATGGGCATTGGCTCAAAAACAACCGGTAGTATTTTTAGCGCAATGGGTATCACTGAAAGCTTCGTCGGCAGCCTGAATAAAATCACACCGGACACATTGCCCATTGAGGGAGTCGAGGCTGCGCGACGGTTGATATTGGACGGGCTGGCGGTAGCGGTCGCGGGAAGCCGCGAGAAAGCGCCGCAAATTATTGCGGCCCATCTCCATGAACTGGGCGGGGCAGCGCAGGCGACGGCAATCAACCAGGGCTTCAAAACCTCGACGGTCTCAGCCGCCTGCATCAATGGTGCGGCGATGCACGTGCTCGACTACGAACCGATGTGGCTGCCGCCGAATCATGCTACATCGACCACGTTGCCGGCAGTGCTGGCCTTGGGTGAATACACGGGTGCGAGCGGCCTCGACATAATGACGGCGCTGATTCGCGGAGTGGAGGCACAGGGACGGCTGCGGGTTGCTTCGCGGCAATATGAGCCGCGCGATCTGACATTTCATCCACCAGGGATAGTCGGCGTGATCGGCAGCGCGGTAGGGTCGGGGTATCTGCTGGGTCTCGAGGTCGAGCGTATGCGTCATGCAATCGGTATTGCCGCGTCACGCGCGGGCAGTCTGATGGGAAATATCGGCACGATGACGAAATGCGCGCATTGCGGTGCCGCTGCCGCCGCGGGTCTCGATGCGGGGCTGCTTGCGGCGCGCGGGTTTACCGCGAATCCGGACATTATCGAAGTGGAACATGGCTTCGCCGAAGCATTCTTCAATCGGGATTATGACGACGCGGCGCTGACGCGCGACGGCGAGCCGTTGCGTATCATCAAACCCGGTTACGCGACGAAAATGTTCCCGAGCCAGTACGCTACGCACTTCGCGATACTGGCCGCGCTTGAGGCGCGGCAAAGAATCCTGAACTGCGCCGCGATAGCCGGCGTTGAGGTGGTGGGACCGATCATGCCGTACATCGATCGCCCGCGCCCGGGCAGCGGTCTCGCAGGGAAGTTCAGTATCCAGTACGTGGTTGCATGCGCGCTGCTCGACAGCGGAGTCTCTATCGACACCTTTACCGACGATCGTTGTGCGCGCGCGGATGTTGCAACGCTCATGGGGCGTGT
>Ga0307372_10008369_pt1 | contig 14571 bp, 14 predicted proteins | sample OX1MG_FD_202533 | JGI IMG/M metagenome (GOLD analysis project Ga0307372, IMG submission 202533) | Soil microbial communities from Risofladan, Vaasa, Finland - OX-1 | ecosystem: Environmental > Terrestrial > Soil > Coastal area > Acid sulfate soil | place: Finland: Risofladan, Vaasa | collected... | reverse complement strand
TCGCTGAAACCGGAGGTTCTGATCTCGGGCAGCAGCACCCTACTCGCCGCGCCCGCAGGCGACGTGTTCGGTCCGCAGATCCCGTAGCTGGAAGACTAAACTGATGCTGGTAACCCGCCGCTCCTCCAATCCGGAGGAGCGGCGGTTCTTTTTGCGGCAGGCTCGCGCCCCGCTTTTCCCCGTTTATGGGATCAACAACACCCTGCCTACCGCCTGGCGGCTCTCGATATAGGCATGCGCGGCGGCGGCCCCTGACAGCGGGAATGTCTTGTCGATTACTACTTTGAATTCGCCCCGCGCGGCTTCATCGATCAGCCGCTGGATCATGTTGTGCGCGCGATCGGTTGCTATTTCGGCGCCGAGAAAGACACCGGTGAGAGACCGATTCCCCGCCATCAACGGTGACACGTCCACCGTCATCGCCTCGCGTCCCGCCGCGCCGACCATCGAGATTCGCCCCCGGTACGCGAGCGACATGATACTGCCCTGCAGCGTCTCGCCGCCGACCGGATCGACTACCAGGTTGACGCCTTTTCCCCCGGTAATCTTCATCACCGCTTTCGCCACATTGTCTCTGCGATAGTTGATGCCGTGATCCAGGCCGAGCGGCTTCAAGCGCTCGAGGCGTTCATCGCTCGACGCCGTCGCCAGCACCGTCGCGCCTGCGCGCTTGGCAAGCTGGATCGCGGCTACGCCCACGCCGCTCGCGCCGGCCTGCACCAACACCGTTTCGCCGGACTTCAGATGGCCGAACTCGAACAGGCAATCGTCGGCGGTACCGAAGGGAACCGGTATCGCCGCCGCGAGCTTGATGTCGAAGCCCGCGGGCACCGGCCACGCATTGCGCGCGGGTACAGGACGCAGGGCCGCGTGCGAGCCGAAGTTGTACACGGTAGTAACTTTCTGGCCGACGTGAAGGCCGGTCACTTCCGCTCCGACCTCGACAATCTCACCCGCCGCCTGATAGCCGACAATGTGCGGCTTGGTCAGCAACGCGCCGCGCCAGCGATTCAGGGTGTCGCCGCCTTCAATACTCACTGCCTCGACGCGGATAATCACTCCCTTCGGATGGCATACGGGGTCGGGTACATCTTCGTACTTCAGAACCTCTGGGGTTCCATTCTGGTAATAGACCGCGGCTTTCATTTTGTTTCTCCTATGGCCGCACTAATGGCGGCGAAATCCAATTCTCGCATCATTAGATGGATTCGGACATCAACCAAACCAAGCTTCGCCTATAGCGCCTTGTCACGCGGCGTCCGGCGTCCGGCGCACAGGGCCTGCAGCCGCCGCGGCAGCGCACTGCGGAACTCCATAATTGCGCCCGAGACAGGATGACGAAAGCTGAGCGCGCACGCGTGAAGCGCCAGCCGGTTTGCGGGATCGGTACGCGCTCCATATTTTCCGTCGCCCGCGATCGGATGGCCCAAACCCGCAAACTGGACCCGGATCTGATGCTTGCGGCCGGTTTCGAGAGTCATCTCGATTAGTGCTTTGTCTCCAAATGTATCGCGCACCTCATAGTGAGTAATTGCCAACTCACCGCCCTGCTTCACTCTGCGAACCGTCATCGAGGCATCCTCGAGCAGATGGTCCGTCAGAGTTCCGTGCGCGTCCGCCGGCACGCCCTCGACCACAGCGAGATACTTCTTCGTGACGTTCTTCCAATCTTTCTGAAGCGCGGCCTGAATCGCCTTGCTTCGCGCAAATATAATCAGTCCGGAGGTTTCGCGATCGAGGCGATGGACTATAAACGCCTGTTGGGTCTCCGATCCCACGAGGGCCTTCAGGTATTCGTTAAGAATCCGATGCGCCGTCTTTTGCTTCTCCGCCACGGAGCCCATCGAAAGCAAACCCGCCGGTTTTTCGGCCACCACGACATCCGCGTCCAGATGGATAATCTTGAGCTCATGAAGATCGACCTTGCCAACGCGGCGATTATCCTGAACCGCGACGCTTACGACGTCGCCGGGTTCCAGCCGGGTGTCATGCCGAACATTGGTCTTACCTCGAACCGTCACTGCGCCGAATCGAAGCAGATCTTTGGCGTGTTTGCGCGACCGCGTGGGATGCTGACTCACCAGATACGCAAGCAGTTCACATCTGGAATCAACCCGATAGACAACCTCGCGCGGCATGATCGTACCCGCGCAGGCTATCCGAGGCTCGCGATGATCCGTTCGCGAGTGATCGGCAAATCGCGAATCCGGCAATCAAGCGCTCGCGAGACGGCATTCGCCACCGCTGCCGCGGCCGGCCCGTGAGCCGCCTCGCCAACGCCAAGCGGCGCGGACTCCGTGGATTCCACGAGCTTAACTTCGACGACAGGAACTTCGTCGAATCGGAGAATTGGGTAATCCTCCCAGGACCTGGTAACAACGCGTCCGCGGTCGAAAACGACTTGCTCTTTCAGCGTCCAGCTAATCGACTGAATAATGCCGCCTTCGATCTGATTAATCACTCCGTCTGGATTGATCACCAGTCCCGCGTCAACCGCGCAGTACACTTTTCGCACACGCACATCCTTGTTGACTTCGACCTCGGCAACAACCGCGACATAGGCCGCCGTGTTCTTGTATCGGCAAAAACCAAGGCCGGCGGCGCTGCCCTTTCCGCGCCCGGAATTCGCACGCCACCGCGCCATCCCGGCCGCGGTTTCGAGAACCCGACGCGCGCGTAAGTCGGTCAGGTTCCGGAGCCTGAATTCCAGGGAATCCATCCCGACGGCCAGCGCCAACTCGTCCATGAACGACTCCGTAGCGAAGACATTCGCATATCCGCCCAGGGTGCGGAGCGCCGAAGTGCGAAAAGGAAGATCGGGCAAGCTGTGCAACACGATTTTCCGGTGCGTCATCTCATAGGATGGCTCGGAATTGCGCGAACCGCCGGCGAATCCGCGAAGGTCCTCGTGCAGCTCCGGAAACGGAACCGGCGGATCCATATGCGCGGCGCCGAGAAGATTTGTTGCGCGGCCACTCGGCCGGCGACCATGAGGGGCACTCCAAATCTCAGTTGACCAATCGGCGATCTTTCTCTCTGGAGTGACTACACCCTCAAGCTTGACCACCATCGGTGAACCGAACGGCGACCACGCGAGTTCATCCTCGCGCATCCATTGCACGCGCACCGGCCGCGATGGAACCTCGCGCGCGAGCAAAGCCGCGTCGAGCGCAGCGTCGTCGGCGCCATTGTGCCCGTAGCATCCGGCGCCTGGAACATGGATTACGGTGATCGATTCTTCATCAATTTTGAGCGTGCCGGCCAAAGCCGCTCGCAGCGGAAAGACACCTTGCGAGTGAGTCCACACCGTGAGATTCGCGTTCTCGTAGCATGCGACCGCGCACGACGGACCCATCGCGGCGTGCGCCAGCGGAGGTTTCGAGTAGGTGGCCGAGACGCGGATCGCGCCGTCCTCCAGCGCGGAAAACGAGCCATGCTCTGATTCGCTATCGATCGAGCGCATGCCCGGCAGGCTATGCGCCCAGTTCTGGTTAATCGGATAATTTTCGTCTTCGATCCATTTTGCCCCCGCGCGAAGGGCTTCCAGCGCTTTTATCGCCTGATACTCCTGCGCGCAGCAGACGCCCACAAAATCACCACTGCGCCAGATCTTTACCACTCCCGGCATAAGCGCGGCCGCGGACACATCCAGCGCCTCAAGATGCGCACCATTCGACGGCAGACGAAGCACCCGCGCGTGCACCATCCCCGGCAATTCGAGATCCTGAATGAATCCGCCGCCAGTAATCTTTCGCGGAAGATCCAGGCGTGCCACGCTGCGGCCGATCTGGGCAGCGTCGCCCGGATCGCCGAACGGCGCGGCGGCGGTGATTCGGCGCTCCCAATCAATAGCAGGCGCGACCTTCCAATAGTCAATCCCCGAGGGCGACCCATCGAGGAGAATCGCGCCGTCTTCGACTGTAAGACGCGAGGCGTCGGTGGCGAGCATTTGCGCCGCTTTCGCGATAATCGCTTCGCGCACTTCACCGCATGCGATCCTGAGCGCCATCCCGCCGACCTCGACCGACATGCTGCCGGCGGTATAGCTTTCGTTCGGCGAAACCCTCGTGTCGCCCGAAACTACCACAATGCGCGAAAGCGGCAGTCTCAGTTCCTCCGCGGCGATTTGTGCCATCGTAGTGACTATTCCCTGTCCTAGCTCGACCTTGGCCGTGAACGCGCGAACCACACCAGCCACGCTGAAATCCACCCAGTCTCCCATCCGGGGGTTTTCCCGCAAGCTCCACGGCAGCCCTGGTGCGCTCACTCGCCGGCTCCCTGCGCGGCCTTGCGCCACGCCGCTTCGATTGCATTCAGTATCCGTCCGTGCGCGCCGCATCGGCAGAGATTCGATGCGAGCTTCGCTACAATTTTATCCCGCGACGGACGCTGTTCGCTTTGAATCAACTCGGCCGCCGCCATGATGATTCCCGGCAGACAGTAGCCGCACTGACCCGCCTGAAAGTCGAGGATCGCCTGCTGGATCGGATGCGGATGTTCGATCGTGCCGAGCCCTTCGATCGTCGTAATGGACTTGCCCTCGACCGACCATATCGGCAATTCGCACGATTTACCGGCGCGTCCATCGAGCAGGATCGTACACGACCCGCACTGGCCGTCACCGCATCCGAACCGCGTGCCTTTGAGCCCGAGATCGCCGCGCAAGACGTAGAGAAGCGGCGTGTCGTAGTGATCGACGACCACCTCGCACGCTTTTTCATTCACAATCAGACGGTGCTTGGTGCTCATAATATGTGCCCGACTGAAATCGGTTAAATTGCTACTGCAAATTCAGATTCAGTATTCGCGCCGCGTTATTTCCACGAATGGCCGCTCGTTCGTTTTCGCTCAACCCGCTCGCGGCAGCAAGACGTTCGAGGGGATCGTCAACGCCCATGTCAAATGGATAATCAGTGCCTATAACTATCTGGCCTGCTCCCGCACGCCGAACCAGAAGTTCGAGCTGCTCAGGCGAATAAACCAGCGAATCGAACCAAATCCGGCGAAGGTAACGGCTGGGCAGCTCGCGGCAGGTATGCGACTCGGGTCTGACGGTCCATCCATGATCGAAACGGCTCACATAAAACGGAAAATATCCACCGCCATGAGCAGCACAGAGTTTGAGCCGCGGAAAGCGATCGAATACTCCGCCGAATACCAGATGCGCCAACGCAATAGTCGTGTCCGCGGGATTGCCGATTAAATTCGACAAATAGTAGGGAACCAGCCGCACACCAAGCGGGCATCCCGCGGGATGCATAAAAATCAGAGCGTCCAGCTCCTCAGCCTTGGCCCACAATGGATCGTAACGCGGGTCCGCGAGTTCGAATTCATTGACCGCGGTCGAGATGATTGCGCCCTTGAGTCCCAAGCCGCGGACCGCGCGGTCCAGTTGCTCGACAGCAAAATCCGGATGCTGCATCGACAGCGTCCCGAGCCCCACCAGGCGGTCCGGGCGGCGCGCGCACAACTCGGCCAGCCCCTCGTTAGCGGTGGCGACGATCTTCCGCGCCAGCTCGATAGCCGCCCAGTAATGATAGATCGGCGCCAGGCTGACCGCCTGCACGTCAATCCCCATCGCATCCATCGCGCTAAGGCGCGCGTCAAGGCCGGCGAACTTAGCCCGATACACAGTCGCCATGAGTTTGCGGTTATGTTCGGCGGACTCGGCTCCGCTTGCGATCACGGCCAATTCATTCGCGCGGGCCCATCCGGAATCCGACCGTGCGATCGCTTCGGCTTCGGGAATTATCGCGTGCGCGTGAATGTCAATTGCGAGTTGGCGATTTGATCCCACTACATTGCCTCAACCGCCCGCGTCGCGCTGCGACTGACTATCACCAATCACCTGGGGCTTCAGGTAGCGACCCGCCAGGTGCTCGACGACGACGATTCCGCAGTTTGCGGGAACGTGAGCGCCGACCCAATCGCCCGTGATGTGCGCCCACATCGAGACCATTACTCCGCCGTGGCTGACGACCGCGACGTCGTCGCCCGGGAAGCGCGCGATTAGCTCGTCGAGGATTGGACCCACTCGAGCGCGAACGTGTTCATAGGATTCTCCGCCCGGCGGGACCCATCGCCACGGCCGCGAATGGTCATAATCCGGCGCCTGGAGGATTGATTCGTACGGTTTGCCCGCGAACTCGCCGGTCTCCCGCTCGTGCAGACCCTCGCGAATCTCGAACGGGAGGTTCAACTCCCCGGCGATAATGCTCCCCGTATCCCGCGCGCGAACGTACGGACTCGCGATGACGACGCGCGGATTTGCCACCGCGCGGATACGCTTTGCGGCCTCCCGCGCCTGAAGGCGCCCCAACTCGGTCAGCGCCAGCGTCATCGGCGTGGTGGTGAAGACCCGGGCAACGTTGCCCTCGCTCTCGCCGTGTCGAACCAGTATCAACTTGCCCATGTTGCGATCCCCGTTTCTCTACCGCGTTGACCTCCGCGCGCCGATTGCCTTCGCGACCCGCGTCACCAACGGTCCATGCTGATGCAGCCAGTAGTCGTAAAACTCTTTTTCGGAAACATCCGCGCGCTTTCGGATGACATAAACCTGCTTGATCATTTTGCACTTCGATTGAGACTCCACTCCAATGATTGCCCCAAGCTGGCGCTTCGGGGCAACCGTCCCGATCGGCGTCCTCACGCGCAAGCCGGGCCTCGCCCTTGAATCATGCCCCATGGCTGGACTACCACTGGAACTCGACTTAATGGAGGACCGGTGATGACCAAACTTTATGGGACCTCAAGATCACGCAGCGCCCGCTCGCTATGGGCGCTCGAAGAACTCGGCGTCAAGTACGATCACGTTCCGATGCCCACGACGGAAGCAAAATCCGCCGAACATCTCAAACGCAATCCGCACGGTCATGTCCCGGTGCTCGAGGACGAAGGCGCGGTGGTTTGGGAATCGATGGCGATCAATCTTTACCTTGCCGAAAAGTATGGCAAGGATTCGCTGTGGCCGTCGGACCTCGCTTCGCACGCCGACCTCTACAAGTGGAGCTTCTGGGCGATGACCGAGGTCGAGCCGCTACTGATGACGCTGCTTCTGAACCGCGTGCTGAATCCGCCCGACAAGCGCGACGAGAAAGCGGCAGCGGCCGCGGTCGAAGGGTTGAAGGCGCCGCTCAAAGCGCTCGACGAATCTTTGAAGGGCAAGGACTACCTGCTGGGCAAGACCTTCACGGTCGCGGATCTGAACGTCGCCTCGGTGCTGAGCTGGGCGGCGATGATGCGCCTGGATCTTTCCGCGACGCCCGCCGTGCAAGCGTGGCTGCAGAAATGTCTCGGGCGCGAAGCGAACCAGAAGGTCCGCGCATTGAAGTGATTCGATCCAGGACAATGTGATGGAGGATGATGGTTGATGGGTCCTATCGGGAACGGAATTTTTCTGACCAAAGGCGTCGGCAAGCATCGCGAGAAGTTGAGCTCGTTCGAGTTGGCGCTGCGCGACGCGCGAATCGCTGAATTCAATCTGGTCAGAGTCAGCTCGATTTTTCCTCCGGGATGCAAAGTCATTTCGATACAGGACGGGCTGAAGCTGCTGAGTGCCGGCCAGATCGTTTACGCCGTAATGTACGACAACTCGACCAACGAGCCGCACCGGCTAATCGCTTCGTCGGTAGGCCTGGCGATTCCCGCGGACAAAGAGCAGTACGGTTATCTTTCGGAGCACAAGAGCTTCGGCCAGACCGATCAAAAGGCGGGCGACTATGCCGAAGATCTTGCCGCAACCATGCTCGCGACCGCGCTGGGCGTCGAGTTCGATCCGAATGTTTCCTACGACGAGCGCAAAGACATCTGGAAGCTCTCCGACAAGATTGTCCAGACACGCAACATTACCCAGTCGGCAATCGGCGATCGCGACGGGCTGTGGACCAGCGTGGTTACGGCCGCGGTCTTCGTTGATGTGCGCAACGGCAAGTAGTGAGTAATCGGCGCGAGGCGCCCTAGCGCAAATCCCGATATAACCGCGCGAGGCTCGCCGCAGGCACGCCCAGCCGATATAGCAGCGGAAAGAAATTAGTCAACACGGCGTAGTAAATCGGGCGCTCGACGAACCGCCGCCCCGAAACGGTAACATTCGCCGACACTCGAACGATCTTGCCGCGCCGCTTTAACCGGCGGCTGAATTCAAGATCCTCCATCAGCGGCTGATCCGGATAGCCGCCGAGTTCCCGAAACATCCGGGCGTTCACAAAGATCGCCTGATCGCCATATGGCAGCGACGTGTAGCGCGAGCGGAGATCGGCCAGATGCAACAAAAATCCGAGACGGCTCGCGCGCGTGTCGGATATCGTCCAGGTCTTGAACGCTCCCGCGATCGCGCCCTGGTGAGCGAGCGCGCGATCGATCAGCTCCGCCGCGTTCGGCGGCAGCGACACGTCGGCGTGAAGAAACAGTATCGCGTCGCCGCGGGCGGCCTCCGCTCCCGCATTCATCTGGCGCGCGCGGCCGCGGCTCGCCTCTATCACCTTGACCGCCGGAAATGACCGCGCGATTGCGACCGTGCGATCGAAACTGCCGCCATCGACGACGATCACTTCGCCGATCCCGTCCATGCCACCGAGCTCTTCCAGGCTGCGGCCGATGCGCGCTTCCTCATTCAGCACCGGGATGACAACGCTGATACCCCCCGCTCGTTTCGATCGAATTTGCTTAAGCGCCGCGCTGGTCGCAGGAACTGAAATTTCTCCGCGCGCGATCAATTCTTCGAGATGATCGAGGTCCGCCGGAACATCGACGTCGAACCAGCGTTCGAGCATCCGCACCCTCATACCGTGGGAGCGCAGGCGGGAGGCGGTTCGCGCGCAGGTGTCGCTCCGACTCCACGGCAGGCCAGCCAACAGTCCATCGGGGCATCGCGTGAGTCCGATCAGATAGAAGCCGCCGTCCTCGCTCGGCCCAAGCACCGCCGCGCCGCCGCGCAGCGCCTCGAGCGCCTGCTCGAAAATCCTGAGCGGGAGACCGGGCAAGTCGCTGCCGATTACGACCGCCGCATCGGCGCCTTCGAGCGCGTGGCGCAGCGCGCGTTCCATCCGATCGCCCAGGTCGCCGGCGCCTTGCAGCCAGATTGCCGCGTCGATCGCCTCGAACGCGGAATCGATTTCGGTGACCACGAGGATCAGCGTCACGTCCGCAAGCGTTCGTAGCGACGCCCAGATGTCTTTGAGAAACGCGTGCGCGAGATTCGCCGCGCCCTCAGCGCCGGCCACCGGAATCAGCCGGGTCTTCGTCTGGCCGGGCCAGGGAGGTTTCGCGAAGACGCAGATGCGCATAGGTGTGGCCAAGGTAGTGTTGCCGCAATCGCTTGATAGCGTCTATGGTGGATATACTTCAATCATGCGCTACGACAATTGGACCAGCCTGCTTGCGCAAGTCGTCACCGCCGACGGGAAGGTTGACTACTCGCGCCTGGTCGGATGCCGCGCGCAGCTTGATCTGGTAATTGCCGAGTTCGCCGCCGCCAGTCCCGAGTCCGCGCCGGATGCGTTCCCCTCCGACGACGATCGGCTCGCGTACTGGCTCAACGCATACAACGCCTTCACCCTCCATGCGATCATCGCCGAGTATCCCATAAGCTCGGTGTGGAAAACGCGCGACGGAGCGTTTTTTCAGCGCCGCCGCCATCTCGCCGGTGGCCGCGCCGTCAGCCTCGACGATATCGAGCACGAGATCCTGCGCGGTCGCTTTAGCGAACCGCGCATTCACTTCGCGATCAACTGCGGCAGCAACGGATGTCCACCGATGCGGCGTGCGGCGTTCGAGCCCGCGGGCATCAAGGACACACTGCGCGCGGCAACCGAACAATTCCTGGGCAGCGAATGGAACTGCCGTATCGACCGCGGGAGCCGCCGCATTTACGTCTCGCGCATCTTCAAGATGTACGCCCAGGACTTTAGCGGCGGTTTCGCGGGCAAGGAAGGCACTGCGGATGACTACCGCCGCGGCGTCCTCGCCTTCATCGCGCGCAATCTTCGCGTCGATCCCGGCTCGGTCGAGGGCTACGAGATCCTCTACAATGTTTACGACTGGGGACTGAACGATTCCGCGCGCGAGCCGCACCTGGGTCCGATTCTTTTTCATGAGCCTGTCGAGCACTACTCCGCGGCCGACCGCGAGCTGCGCGAGCTGCATTTGTATGAAGGCAACTTCTGCAATCGCACTTGTGATTGGTGCACGATCAACGGCTCTCCTCACGGATCGTACGAGCCGTATTCGCATGCGGTGCTCGATCAGGCGGTCAAGACGCTCGCGACCGACGGCAATCTCAAATTCTACGGCGGCGAGCCTACGCTCCACGCCCGCGCGATCATCGACGCTATAGGCTACGTCCGCTCGCGCGGCTTCACCGGTTTGGTGACGGTCTTTTCCAACGGCATCAAGGCCGACCGCCTGATCGAGATCCTCGAAAGCGACCCGCGCTGCGAAGCGGTGCTGAACTATTCGATTTATAATGGCCGCGACGCCGAACCGCTGCCGTCTCATGCCAAAGAGCGGCTGGATAACTGGAGCGGCGCGCATCCCGGCCGGATTTTCAAAGGCTACAAAGTTTTATTCCACGCGGGCGCAGGCGCGCGCCGTTCTTACGATCGCGAGCGCGAGGCCGAATACCACGGCAAGGGAACCGGATGCGTGCGATGCTTCCCTGTGCTCACCACCAAGGGTCGCTTCCATGCCTGCCCATTCGCGGCCGAAATCGATTCGCCGCACTACGACCTTGGCGCCACAACGACCGAACCGGCGCAGGTGTTGCGCAATTACCAGACCTTCCGGCGCTGGATCGATGACACGCTCGACCCCGCTGCGCGCGATCGGGCAATCAGCAGTTGCGAGATGTGCCATACGCGCCTGTCAGAGCTGCCAATTCCCGCCTACGATTGAGGCTTGCGCTCGATGCGGTTCGAACGCGGTCACGAAAAATTGCTGCCGCTGCGACTGTTCCTGTGGAGGTTCGCGCGATGGACCACGGTCGCGGGCGCCGTTGTTGCGGGCTCTCTTGCCGTCGGCATCTGTGGCTACCATTTTCTCGGCCGCTTGCACTGGATCGATTCGTTGCTTAACGCGTCGATGATTCTCGGCGGGATGGGCCCGGTGGATACGATCAAAACCAACTCCGGGAAAATCTTCGCGTCGCTGTATGCCCTTTACAGCGGACTCGCGCTGATCGCGGTCGTCGGAATTCTGCTTACGCCCGTACTGCATCGCTTCCTGCACAAGTTTCACCTCGCCAAGGATTAGAGTCCGCGATTGACATCAACCGCCCGCTTCCAGCAGTTATTGAAGTCGCACACGTCGGTCCAGTGAGGCAAAAAAGAACATGAACCAGAACGACAGCGCCCTTTCGGGGCTCAAGGTAATTGACTGCGCGACTTACGTAGCAGGGCCGGCTTCGGCGACCGTGATGTCCGACTTCGGCGCAGACGTGATCAAAATCGAGCGTCCCCCCGACGGCGATTTATGGCGCACGTTTCCCTCGACTCCTGGCTATCCGAATTCCAAGCTCAGCTACACCTGGCTACTGACCAACCGCAACAAGCGCAGCATCGCGCTCGACCTCTCGCAGGCCGCGGGACGCGACGCGCTGCTGACTCTGGTCGCCGGCGCCGACGTTTTCGTCACCAACTATCAAACCTCGCTGCTGAAGAAGTTCCGAATCACCTGGGATGATCTGCGCGCCGCAAATCCACGGCTCATCTACGCGCAAATCACCGGCTATGGCGAACGTGGCGATGATGCTGACTCGCCATCATTCGACGGCCTGGCCTACTGGGCGCGCTCCGGTTTGATGGCCACGGTAACCGGCGCCGACGGCACGCCGGCCAGCGCGCGGCCCGCGATGGGTGATCATCCCACGGCGATGACTTTGTTCGCGGCAATCATGCTCGCACTCTACCGACGCGAGCGCACCGGGCTCGGAACCAAGGTAAGTACTTCGCTGATGGCGGCGGGCGCATGGGCGAACAGCGTGGACATCCAGGCCAAGCTCTGCGGTGCCCGATTTCCCGAACGCAAGCCCGGCGACCGTCCGATAAATCCGCTCATCGCCGGATATCCGAGCAGCGACCACCACGCGATGATCATCGCTCTGCTCGATCCCGAACGCGAGTTCCCGCGCTTGTGCCGCGCGCTCGGCGAATCCGAGCTTGCGACCAATCCCCTGTTCGCGACCTTCGAGGCCCGCAAGGAAAACGCGGCGGTCCTCTACGCGATCCTGCAATCGCAATTCGAAGCCCGGCCGCTGAGCGATTGGCGGCAGTTGTTTCGCGAGCATGATATCAAGTGGTCGCCGCTGCCGACGCTCGAGGAGGCGGTGGGCGATCCGCAGATGCGCGACTGCGGCGCAATCATCGATTTCGACTACCCCGGCGTCGGCCGGATCGAGACGATCGACAGCCCGATCTTCGTGGCCGAGAGTCCCAAGCGCGTTCCGCAGGCTCCCCCCGCGTTCGGCATGCACACGCGCGAGATACTGAAAGAAGCGGGCTACAGCGATCAACAGGCCGAGCGCCTGATCGAAATGGGCGTGGCGGTCGCTCGCGATAAGCCGCGATAAGAAATGGCGAGAGCGGCCGTCTGAACGAATCGCTCCGCCCTGCGAAATCCAACCGCTCCGGGAGCGCCACGATGGACCTATCCGAGATCGATTTATTGAACCCGGACCGCTTCGTGCCGCGCGTGCCCGACGAATGGTTTACCTATCTGCGCCGGCACGCTCCCGTCTTCAAGCATCCAGAGCCTGGCGGCCCCGGCTTCTGGGTCATCACCCGCTACGACGACGTGGTCGCGGTGAATCGCGACTCTGAAACCTATTCGTCAGAGCAGCAGCGCGGCGGCGTTACCGCCCTGGAAAATCTTCCGCCCGGCGCCGACCTCGCGTCGGAAGGCCGCATGATGCTCACGATGGATCCGCCGGATCACACTCGTTACCGCTCGCTGGTCAATCGCGGTTTCACACCACGCATGATCAGCGCGCTGGCGCAGGGTATTCGCGCCGCGGTCGGCACGATCCTCGACCGGGCGATTGCCAAGCGCGAATGCGACTTCGTCCTCGAGGTTGCCGCCGAACTGCCGCTGCAGGTGATTGCGCAGTTGCTCGGCGTACCGTTCGAGGATCGCCACAAGCTGTTCGAGTGGAGCAATCGCATGATCGGAAGCCGCGATCCTGAGTATGCGGTCAGCGAGGAGCTCGCGCGCGGCGCGGCGATCGAGATGTTCATGTACTCAAACGCGCTGGCCGCCAAACGCCGTGAGGAGCCGCGCGACGATATCGTGACCGCGCTGCTCGGCGCCGAAATCGCCGGCGACCGCCTGTCGGAGATGGATTTCAATCTTTTCTTTCTGCTGCTCGCGGTCGCCGGAAATGAGACCACGCGCAACGCTCTGGCACACGGCGTGAACACGCTTATCGATCACAGCGATCAGTACCGGATGCTCGCCGAGCAGCCCGCGCTGGTTCCCGGCGCAACCGAGGAGATTCTGCGCTGGGCGTCGCCGGTGATGTACTTCCGGCGCAACGTCACGCGCGACGCGGAGATCGGCGGCCATCCGATCAAGTCGGGCGACAAAGTCAGCCTCTGGTATATTTCCGCCAACCGCGACGAAGACATTTTTGCCGACCCGTTCAAGTTCGACATTACGCGTTCGCCCAACGAGCATGTCGCGTTCGGCGGCGGCGGCGCGCACTTCTGCCTCGGCGCCAGCCTGGCGCGCATGGAGATCAACATCCTGCTCGAGGAACTGACGCGCCGCGTCCAATCGATCGAGAGAATCGGCGAGGTCAAGCGCCTGCGCTCCAACTTCATCAACGGCATCAAGCATCTGCCGGTTCGCATGCAGCCCGCGCCGGATGCATGACCGTGAGTGCGATTCGAACAGCGGACCTGGCGATCGTTGGCGCCGGCATCCTGGGCCTCGCGCATGCTTACTTCGCGGCTAAACGGGGACGCTCGGTCGTGGTCTTCGAGCGCACTCCCAAGGCCCAAGGCGCGTCAGTGCGTAACTTCGGGATGATCTGGCCGATCGGCCAACGAGCTGGCGCGGTTCATCAGATGGCGCTACGCAGTCGCCAAATCTGGCAGGAGATTCTCGACGATGCCGGCCTGCCGTACCTTCCGACGGGCTCGCTCCACGTCGTTCACCATCGCGACGAAGCCGACGTCGCGCGCGAATTCGCCGAGCGCGCGCCCGGCTTCGGATACACTTGCGCATGGTTGCCTGCCGATAGCGTTCTGCGGAAAAGCCGCGCCGTGAATCCCGATGGACTGCTGGGCGGCATCTGGAGTTCAACCGAGATGACCGTCGATCCGCGCCAGATTCTCGCGCGGCTGCCGGCTTTTCTCACTGAGAAATACGGCGTCGAGTTCCGCTTCGGTACCGCCGTGCGCTCAATCCAGTTGCCGGTCATCGAAGCCGGCGTCGAGTCATGGCACGCCGACCAGGTATTCGTTTGCGGCGGCGACGATTTCGAAACGCTGTATCCCGAGTTGTTCGCCGCGAGCGGAATCGATCGATGCAAACTACAAATGATGCGCACCGCGCCGCAGAATGACCGATGGCAGCTTG
>Ga0307372_10008367_pt1 | contig 14572 bp, 13 predicted proteins | sample OX1MG_FD_202533 | JGI IMG/M metagenome (GOLD analysis project Ga0307372, IMG submission 202533) | Soil microbial communities from Risofladan, Vaasa, Finland - OX-1 | ecosystem: Environmental > Terrestrial > Soil > Coastal area > Acid sulfate soil | place: Finland: Risofladan, Vaasa | collected... | reverse complement strand
ATTGCGACGTGCTCCAGGCCGATGGCGGGACCCGCACCGCCGCGGTGACGGGGGGCTATGTCGCCCTTCATGTCGCGCTGCAAAAGCTGGTCGCCGCAGGCACGCTGGCCCGGCTGCCGCTCGATGACGCGGTGGCGGCGGTTTCCTGCGGCGTATGCAGCGGCGCGGCGGTGCTCGATCTCGACTATGCCGAGGATTCGACCGCGGCAGCCGACGCCAATTTCGTCCTCACCGGACGCGGCGGCATGGTCGAGGTGCAGGCGACGGCCGAGTCTGCGGTCTTCGGCGAGGACCAGTTCGCCGCCATGCTCGCGCTCGCGCGCGGCGGGATCGCGGCGCTGCTGCGGCTGCAGCGCCGCGCGCTGGGACTCGACTGAGCCGTGGCGCGCCGTCTCGCGGGCGCGCGCCTGGCGATCGCCACGCACAACCCCGGCAAGCTCGACGAAATCGCCGCGCTGCTGGCGCCGTTCGACGTCGCCACCGTCGGCGCCGCCGCCTTGGGCCTGCCCGAGCCGGAGGAGACCGGCGCGACCTTCGAGGCGAACGCGGCGCTCAAGGCGTCCGCTGCGGCGGCGGGAAGCGGACTCCCGGCCCTGGCCGATGATTCGGGGCTGGTGGTGCCGGCGCTCGGCGGGGCGCCGGGCATTTATTCGGCACGCTGGGCCGGGCCCAGCAAGGACTTCGCCACAGCGATGCGACGGGTCGAGGCCACGCTCGGCGCGGGCGATCGCGGCGCCTCCTTCGTCGCCGTGCTGGCGCTCGCCTGGCCCGACGGCGAGGTCGCATGCTTCCGCGGCGAGGTGGTGGGTCGATTGGTGTTTCCGCCGCGCGGCACGCGCGGTTTCGGCTACGACCCGATCTTCGTGCCCGAGAGTCTCGCCGAGACCTTCGGCGAGATGGCGCCCGAGCGGAAGCACGCCATCAGCCACCGCGCCGCCGCCTTCGCCAAATTCGCCGCCGCGTGCCTCGCCGGAGCGGCGCCGTGAACGCGGACGCGCTGGCGCTCTATGTGCACTGGCCGTTCTGCCGGTCGAAATGCCCTTATTGCGATTTCAACAGCCATGTCCGCGGCGCGATCGACGAGGCGCGCTGGCGCCGCGCGCTTCTGGCCGAGCTCGACCACTTTGCCGCGGTGACGCCGGGGCGGCGTCTCGTGTCGGTGTTCTTCGGCGGCGGGACGCCGTCGCTGATGGCGCCCGGCACGGCTTCGGCCGTGCTCGAGCGGGCGCACTTTCATTGGCGCGCGGATGCCGATCTCGAGGTCACGCTCGAAGCCAATCCCACCTCGGTCGAGGCCGGCCGGCTCGCGGAATTCCGCGCCGCCGGCGTCAACCGCGTTTCGCTCGGGGTGCAGGCGCTCGACGATCGCGCGCTCAAGTTCCTTGGCCGTGGCCATGACGCGGCCGAGGCACGGGAAGCGGTGGCGACCGCGGCGCGGCTCTTTCCGCGCTATTCCTTCGACCTCATCTATGCCCGGCCGGGCCAGAGCGTGGCGGCTTGGGAGCGCGAGCTGGACGCGGCGCTCGCGATGGCCGGCGATCACCTCTCGGTCTATCAGCTCACCATCGAGGCCGGCACGGCCTTTGCCGGCGCCCACGCGCGCGGCGAATTTGCCCTGCCCGACGACGAGCTGGCCGGGGCGCTGTTCGAGGCGACGGCAGCGCGGCTCGAGGCGGCGGGGCTCCCGGCCTACGAGATCTCGAACCATGCGCGCCCGGGCGGCGCGTGCCGGCACAATCTGGTCTATTGGCGCTATGGCGATTATGCCGGCATTGGCCCGGGCGCCCATGGCCGCCTGACCGAGGCCGGGGCCAAGATCGCCCTGCGCCAGCGCCGCACGCCTGAATCGTGGCTCGCCGCCGTCGAGGCCGAGGGCCATGCCACCGAGGAGCGCACGGCGCTCGGCCGCGCCGATCGGCGCGACGAGCTGGTCATGATGGGGCTGCGGCTGGTGGAAGGGATCGCGCGCGGACATTTCCGCCGCGAGACCGGGGACGAGATCGAGGCCGCGCTCGACCCGGCGGCGCTCGCCGATCTCGAGGCCGGCGGGTTCCTGGTGCGCGACGAGGCGGGGCTGCGCGCGACCGCGCCCGGCCGCCAGCGCCTCAACGCCGTCCTCGGCCGCCTGCTCGCCTGAGCCCGCCTCAGTACCAGATCTCCATCTTGAGACCGCGTGCGTCGGTCTCGGCGCGGCACGGGACGGTGCCATGCGGGGCCGCGGCCGCGAGCGCGAGGGCACAGGCATCGAGGAGATCGTCCGGCCGGGCACCGCTGCCGCCGAGCGCCGCGAGCCAGCGGTCGATCGCGTCGAACCCGTGCGCGGCGACAAGGTCGCGCCGCCGCCGCCGGCCCTCGGGCGATTTCTTCGGCGGCAGCGCCGTGCCGCCGGAAAGGCGCTGAAACACCAGCTCGGGATGCGCCTCGCGGATCGCCGCCTGGCGGACGGGCGTCATCAGCGCATCGACCTCGGCGATCTTGTTCAGGATGTTGAAGCACTGGCGCGACAGGCCCTTGCCGTCCGCCTTGGCCCATGCATGGGCGGCGCGATAATCGTGGCGATAACCCAGCAGCGGCCGCCTTGCACCCAGGAACACGCGCGAGCGCGCGGCACCGAGAAGCAGCCGCGCCGCGCGGTCGCATGCGCGATAGCCGGTATCGGGCAAACCAATCGGCATGTCGATCATGGCCCGCACCGCGTTCAATGCAGCGATCGCCTGGAACCGCGCCAGCACCGCGAATTCGCGCCGGCCGCGCGCATCGATCGTCACCGCGATCCAGCCGGCGCGGCAGCCGTCGACACCGACGAAGCCCGCTTCCGGCATCGCCGTCAATGCTGGCCAAATCGCTCGATGGCATAGTCCGCCATCTCGCGTGCGGTGTGCAGTTCGCCCATCACCACGCGCCCGACCGACTGATCGGAAAGCCATGCGGCCTCGTCGCCGTCATGCGTGCGAATGACGATGTCGATGCCGGGATTGGCGTGGCGCGCCTGAGCGAGAATGCGCCGCGTCGCGCGCTTGTCGGGAATGGCGATGGCGAGCAGCCGCGCGCGCTCGATGCCCGCGGCTTCCAGCACCTCGGACCATGCGGCATCGCCATAGACGACCGGAATGCCGTCGCGCCGCAGCAGTTCCGCGAAGCGCCAGTTCTGCTCGATCACGACATAGGGAATGGCCTTGCTGCGCAGGGCAGCGGCAACGACGACGCCGACGCGGCCGTGGCCCACCAGGATCGCATGCCCCGCGAGCGCATCGATGCCCTCGCGCCGCGGCTCGCCCCGCGCCGCATGCCAGCGCCGCAGGAACTTCAGCCCCTCGAGCGCCCGCCCGACCCGCGCCATGATGCGAAACATCAGCGGCTGCATGAGAATGGAGACGAGCGCCGCGGTGAGCACGAGATCCCGCCCCGCCGCGGGCAAAAGCCCGCTGGCCACCGCCGTGCCGCTGAGAATGAACGAGAACTCGCCGATCTGCGCCAAGGTGGCCGCCACCTCGGCGGCATCGCGCGGCGCCACGCGCAGCCCGAGCAGGACGAGCAGCGTCACCAGCACATTGCCGACCAGGATCGTCGCCGCCACGGCCGCGACCTGAAGCGGCATCCGCAGCACGACGGCGGGGTCGAGCAGCATCCCGACCGAGACGAAGAACAGGACCGTGAACACCTGCTGGACCGGGACGGACTCGCCCGCCGCCTGATGGCTCACATCGGAGTCGGCGATGACCACGCCGGCGAAGAATGCCCCCAAGGCCATGGAGACGCCGATGAGTTGCGAGGAGAGGTAGGCGATCCCCAAGGCGACGGCGATCACGACGAGGCGGAACAGCTCGTGCGATCCGTCGCGCGCGGTGCGCGCCAGGACCCATGGAATCACGCGCCGGCCGACGATCAGCATCGCGCCGACGAACGCGATGACCTCGACCAGCTTCACGCCGACGCGTGCCGCGGCGCCGGCGGCCGCGAGCGTGACGCCCGCGCGCCCGGGAAGCAGCACCAGCACCGCCACCACGACGAGATCCTGCATCACCAGCCAGCCGAGCGCGAAACGCCCGGCCGGCGTCGGCAGTTTCTGCCTTTGCTCCAGCGCCCGGGTCGCGACCACGGTGCTCGCGACCGCGAGGCAGCCGGCCAGGACCAATGCCGCCCCCGGGGCAAAGCCGATGAAGCGGCCGGCGGCGAAGCCGAGCGACGCCGAAGCGGCCACCTGCACGAGCGCGCCGGGAACGGCGATGCGCCACACGGCGGCAAGATCGCGCAGCGAGAAATGCAGCCCCACCCCGAACAGCAGAAGCGCCACGCCGATCTCGGCGAGATCCTCGATGATGGATTGGTCGGCGATGAATCCGGGCGTGAACGGACCGATCACCATGCCCGCGAGCACGTAGCCGAAGAGTGGCGGCAGCTTGACCTGTCGCGCCGCGACCCCGCCGATCGAGGCGAGCACGAGGCTGATGATCACGGTCGCGACGAGCGGCGAGTGGGACTGCATGGCGGGACAATACCGGACCCGTCGCGGCGCCGGCAGCGGCGATGCGCGCGCCGCGCTCGGCCGCGGCTCAGGTCGCGAACGCGGCGGCGCGCCCGGCGAGCCGGCCCGAGGTCAGCGCCCAGCCGAGGCTGTGGCCGTGATAGAGGCTCGAGAATCCGCCCTGGCCCGCGCCGCCGGCGGCGTAAAGCCCGGGGATGGGCCGGTCGTCGCCGCCGAGCACCTGAAGCTCGGTGTTCACGGCAAGCCCGGTATGGGTGAGCAGCAGCCACGCCGTCAACGGCCCGAGCGCGACATAGGGTCCGGCGCCGAGCCGGCTCTGGCCGATAGCCGCTTCGAGCGCCGCCGCCGGCAGCGCCAGGGCGGCAGCGAGCGCCGCCGGCGTCGCCGCCTCGTGAAAGATGTCGGCGCGCACCTTGCGGTAGTCGTCGATATAGGCGAAGGCCACGCCCGGCGCGGTCGAGACGTAATGCGGCCAGCGCTCGAATTTCTGCGCGATGCGCGCATCCATGATCAGCAGCGCCGTGCCGCCGGGCTGGGCGGCGATCTCCTGGGCCGGCAGGTCGAGCTCGTCGGTGAAGCGCTCGCCGTTGCGGTTGACGAGGATGGCGCCCTCTTCGTAAAGCGCGCGTTCCGGCGCCAGCGCGGTCATCGCCGCACCCAGCACGAACGGCCGCAGCAGCGCCGCCGGCAGATAGGTCATGGCGAGCTTCATGCCGCGCGTGACCGCGCGCCAGGGCGGCAGCGATGCCACCAGGCCGCGGCGCGGCGGCGGCGCGAACCGTGCCTGGGCGAGGCGCGCCGGCGACAGATCGGGACGCAGCGCGAGCTTGGCGCCCACCGCCACCGCCATGCGCTGCCCGTCACCGGTCGCGAGCGGATTGATCGGATCGAGCCGGTCGCCGCCCGGTCCCAGCAATTCGCGGCGCATGGCGCGGTCGGCGCTGAAATCGCCGCTCGCAAGGATCACCGCCGCGGCCTCGATCCGCTCGCTCCGGCCGTCGCGCTCGGCCTCGACGCCGCCGACGCGCCCTGCGCTCACGACCAGCCGCAGCAGGCGCGTGTCGAGCCGGAAGCCGACGCCGAGCTTGCGGCAATGGCGCGCGAGCCGATGGATATAGGCGCGCCCGCCCGGCAGCGCCTGGTAGAAACGCTGCGTCGCAAACGGCGGCTGCAGCAGCGGGCCGATGAAGTCGACCCCGATGGAGGCGAGAAAATTCACCGTGTCGGGCACGTTCTCGACCAGGAGCCGGCGCAGCGCGGGATTGTCGGAAAGCCCGAGCCGCTGGCCGAGCGCGACCAGCTCCGCTTCATGCCGGCGCGGCGAATCCGCGATACCGGCGCGGCGCTGCATGTCGGTACAGGACGCCATCAGCGAGCCGACCGCGATCGCGGTGGTACCACCGAGACGCGGCCCCTTTTCGAGCACCATCACGCGCCGGCCGCGCCGCGCCGCCTCGGCCGCCGCCGAGAGCCCGGCACCGCCGCCGCCCACGACCACGATGTCCCATGCGGCGCCGGCCATCGCCGCGGTCAATAGGACGGATGCTCGAAAGTCTGCGGCGGCGGATCGATCACCGCGGCGCCGTCCTGGCGCACCTCGAGCACGGCGAGGCCGCGCTCGACGATGCCGTCGGGGAGCAGCCGGAAGATGCCGTTGAGGCCGGAAAATCCGCCGGAATTGGTGAGCGCGGCGATCGAGAAATCGCCGTTCCGCGCCAGATACCCGGCGAGCGCCGTCGCGTCATAGCCGAGCGTCGCGAGGAGCGGCGGCTCATGGCCGTAAAGCTGCTTGAACTGCTGCTCGAAACCGGCGCGCGTGGCGGGGTCGGGCGCGGCATACCACGCGCCGCGGAGCGCCGGCTCGGTGCCCAGCCCCGAAACGGCCCAGAGCCCGGTACCGACGAATTTCACCTGGTCGGGATCGACGCCATAGAACGGCAGGAGCGGCGCCAGCGCCTTGAGCTTTGCCCCGCCTTCCGGGATCAGGACCGCATCGAAATCGCTGCTGCCGGTGGCGAAGGCCTGCACCGTCGGGCCAAGGCTCGTCGCCGCCGGATCATAGCGCACAATCGGTCCGACGCTGGCGCCCGCGACCGCCACGGCATCGCGCAGCGCGGCAACGGCGATGTCGCCGTAGGGGCTGTTCGGGGCGAGCGCCGCGAAGCGGTTGCGGCCATGGGCATGGGCATAGACGACGACGCGCTCGATTTCCTGGCGTGGATCGAAGCCGAGCAGCCACGTGCCGTCGCCGGCAAGCTGGGTCGCGGTCGAGAACGCAATGACCGGCACGTGCGCGCTCTGCGCCACCGGCTTGACCGCCTCGACCTCGGCGGCCAGCAACGGTCCGAGAATGAGCTTGGCGCCATCGGCAATCGCCGCCTTTGCCGCCGCCGACGCCTGTGCCGCCGCGCCGCCGCTGTCCCGCGGCAGCAGCTCGATCCGGTCGTCGCCGGTCTGGAACAGCGCCATCTGCGCCGCATCGAGCATCGCCTGGCCGAGCGCGGCGCTCGGCCCCGACAGCGGCAGCAGCAGCGCCACCGGCAGCTTGCCGGCGGGCGCCGGCAGGCTGGGCGCGACGGCGCTCGGTCCGGTCGGGACCGGCGTGGTTGTCGCCGGCGGTGCCGTCACGGGCCGGGCGGTGGGCGCCGGCCTCATGCCGATTGACGAGCAGCCGCTCAGCGCCGAGCCTAGGATCAGCAGCCATGCGGCGAACGTGAGACCGAACAGGCGGGGCGGGAATCCAAGCGGGCGGAGCACGCGCGATGTCCCTCGACACGAAGAGCGGCCGGGAGCCTATCGGTCCGGCCGCGCGAAGTAAACACGACGCGCGCGACGCCGATGCGATCGCGCCCGGCCTCTATGTGGTCGCCACGCCGATCGGCAACGCCGACGACATCACCCTGCGCGCGCTGCGCGTGCTGCGCCAGGCCGATGTCATCGCGTGCGAGGACACGCGCGTCAGCGCCAAGCTGCTGCGCCGCCATGGCATCGCCACCGAACGCGTGTCCTATCACGATCACAATGCCGCGCGGATGGGCCCGGTTCTGATCGAGCGGATCGCCGCGGGCGCCGCCGTCGCGCTCATTTCCGATGCCGGGACGCCGCTCGTTTCCGATCCCGGCTATGCGCTGGTGCGCGCGGCGATTGCGCGCGGCGTGGCGGTAACGGTCGTGCCCGGCCCGTCGGCGCCGGTCGCGGCGCTGGTGCTGTCGGGACTGCCGGCGGAGCGCTTTCTGTTCGCGGGTTTCCTGCCGCCGAAGGCGGCGGCACGGCGGCGCGCGCTCGAAACGCTCAAGCCGGTACCGGCGACGCTCGTCTTTCTCGAGGCCGCGCCGCGGCTTGCCGCCGCGCTCGCGGACATGGCGGAGGTGTTGGGCGACCGCCCCGCCGCGGTGGCGCGGGAATTGACCAAGCTGTTCGAGGAGGTGCGGCGCGACCGACTCGCCGCGCTCGCCGCGACCTATCGCGCGGCGGGCCCGCCCAAGGGCGAGATCGTGGTCGTGGTGGGACCGCCGGAAGACGCGCCCGCCATCGGCGCGGCCGCGCTCGACGACGCGCTGCGCGCGGCGCTCGTTCGAATGAGCGTCAAGGATGCGAGCGCCGCGGTCGCCGCCGCGACCGGCTTGCCGCGCCGCGCCGTCTATGCCCGGGCGCTGCAGCTGGTGGGAAGCGGGTCGTGACCGGCCGTCGCCGGGCGGCGTGGCGCCGCGGCCTTCTCGCCGAGCTGCTGTGCCGGTGGTCGCTGCGCTGCCGCGGCTATCGCATCCTCGCGCGACGCTACCGCGTGCCGGTCGGCGAGATCGATCTCATCGCCCGGCGCGGCCGCGTCGTCGCGGCGATCGAGGTCAAGGCCCGGCGCGACTATGACACCGCGAGCGCGGCGGTGCTGCCGCGCCAGCGCCGGCGCGCTCGAGCAGTTTCTCGCCGTGCATCCCGAACTCGCCCGCCTCGATGCGCGTTTCGACGTAATGGTTGTGGTGCCGCGGCGCTGGCCGCGGCATCTCCGCGGCGCCTGGCGCAGCGGCGAGTGAACGCGGGCGTGTCGCCGTCTCGCCACAATCCCGCCCTTCTCATCGACACCGTGGCACGCCACAATCGCCGCCGCGCCAGCACAGGAGACCCTTGCCTTGCCGCATCGCGTCCTTTTCCGCAGTACCGTTCTCATCGTCCTTGCCGGCGCGGCGGTGGCACCGCTCGAGGGCTGCATCCTCGCCGCCGGCGCCGCCGGCGTAGGCACCGGCTATGCGCTGACCCAGGAGCGCTCGATCTCGGACACGGTGCGCGACGCCGGCATCCATGCGGCCATCAGCCAGTCGTGGAAGCAATACAACGTCAAGCTCGCCGACGATCTCGACAACACCGTCTATGAGGGCCGTGTACTGATCACCGGCCAGGTGCCGAGCGAGGAATGGCGCGCCGCAGCGGTGAAGCGCACCTGGCAGGTCCAGGGCGTCAAGGCGGTCTATGACGAGATCACGATCGGCCCCGACGAGGGCTTCATGCGGGATGTGAGCGACGACACGATCACGAGCAAGCTCAAGGCGCAACTCATCGCCGACGCCGACGTGAAGTCGATCAACTACACCATCACCACGGTGCAGGGGGTGGTCTATCTCCTCGGCACGGCGCGGAGCCCGGCCGAGCTCCAGCGCGTGATCGACCATGCGCGCAACATCGCCAACGTGAAGAACGTCATCTCCTACGTGAAGATCCGCGAAGGGATGCCGGCGGCCGCACCGTCCCCGGCCGCGCCTGGCGCGCCCGCATCGGCACCGCCGCCGCCAGCCACGGCCGCGCCGGCCGCCTTGCAGCCCAACTCGCTGCCGCCGCCGCCGCAGCCGATCGAGGCGACGCCGCTCAAATAGGCGACATCGCCGCACCTATTCGATCGTGACCGACACCTCCCGCTTGGCCTCCTGGTCGTGGCTGTCCTTGATCTCGAGGGTGATGTCGTGGCTGCCGCTCGGCAGCTCGGCGTCCTTGACGGTGAGGCCGGCGGCCGTGATCGAGGCGTGCTCGCGGATGCGATCGGTGATGTCGATCCCGAGCCAGCCGTAATAGGCCCGGAAGGTGTCCGGCAGGATCACCGCTCCCTTCGTCGGGACGAATTTGAGCCGGATGTCGACCGGCGACCTGATGTCGGCGGCGAGCGGCGGGCTTACCACGTCGATCCGCGGCAAGGCGCCGGGCGGCAGGCTGGGCTCGAGCGCGCGCAGATGCGGCGCCTTGGCGTTGTTCGCGGCCTCCTGCGGGGTGACGAGCACGAACGCGCCGGCCGGCCGGATGCTCGCAGCGGCAAGCAGCGCCGCCGGCAGAAGCAGCGCCAATGACGCGGCGCCCGATGCGCGATTGATGGGCATTTCCGGTCCTCTCGGGCAACCGTTCAGGTGGCACGCGGCGCGATTATGATTTGCCCTCGCAGCGAGTCAATTCACTCGGCCGGTCGCTCGGCCGGGCCGAGCCGGGGCGCGCGAGCCTTGCGGCACCGTCATGCGGCCGCGATACTCGCGCGGTCCCGGGCGAGGAGGACGAGGTATGGGGCTGGCCGTCGCCATCCAGATGGATCCGATCGAGTCCATCAACATCGATGCGGATTCGACCTTCGTGCTGGCGCTGGAGGCGCAGGCGCGCGGGCATGCGCTGTGGCATTACGGGCCGCGGCACCTGACGCTGGCCGACGGGCGCCTTTACGCCAAGGCGCGGCGGCTCGAGGTGCGGCGCGAATACGGCAGGCATCACACCCTGGGCGCGGTCGAGACGCTCGACCTCGCCGGCATGGACGTCATCCTGATGCGCCAGGACCCGCCTTTCGACATGGCCTATATCACCGCGACCCATCTGCTCGAGCACGTGCGCGACGGGGTTTTGGTGGTGAACGATCCGGTCGCGGTGCGCAACGCGCCCGAGAAGCTCGTCGCCACGCGCTTTCCCGGCCTGATGCCGCCGACGCTGATCACCAGCGACCGCGACGAGATCGCCGCCTTCCGCGCCACGCACGGCGACATCATCCTGAAGCCGCTGTTCGGCAATGGCGGCGCGGGCGTGTTCCGCCTGCGCGCCGACGACGAGAACCTGAACGCGCTGATGGAGATGTTCACCCAGATCTATCGCGAGCCGATCATGGTGCAGCGCTATCTCCCGGCGGTCCGGCAGGGCGACAAGCGCATCGTCCTCATCGACGGCGAGCCGGTCGGTGCCGTCAACCGCATCCCGCCGGCCGGCGAGGCGCGTGCCAATCTCCATGTCGGCGGGCGGGCGGTGAAGACGACGCTGACGCCGCGCGAGCGCGAGCTGTGCGCCGCCATCGGGCCGACGCTCAAGGCGCAGGGGCTGATTTTCGTCGGCATCGACGTGATCGGCGAGCATCTCACCGAGATCAACGTCACCTCGCCGACCGGACTTCAGGAGATCAACCGGCTCGACGGCGTGAAACTCGAAACGCGCGTGTGGGATGCGATCGAGGCGCGGCTCGGCACCCGCCGCGCGGCCTAGCGGCGCGGGCCGGCGCGGCGGCGGCGCATACGGGGGTACGCGAGCGGGAATTTTTGGGTTCGGAACAAATCCAAAACATGGCGGCGCCGCGACCGGCCCACTTCGCGCGTGGGCGGATTTTGCGGTTGCATCCCACGCCCACTTTGCGTCGAATGGCTGCCGCAGCACAGCCGACCAAGCAAGGAAGACGCGATGACGGAGATGCGGACCGACTGGGAAATCGCCAATGCGGGAAAGATGCGGCCGATCCTCGAGATCGCCCGCGACCGGCTGGCGATCCCGGCCGAGGCGGTCGAGCCCTATGGGCACTACAAGGCCAAGATCGGCATGGACTTCGTCGCCCGCAGCTTCGCCGAGCGTCCCGACGGCAAGCTCATCCTGGTCACGGCGATCAACCCCACCCCGGCCGGCGAGGGCAAGACGACGACCACGGTCGGGCTCGGCGACGCGCTCAACCGCATCGGCAAGAAGGCGATCCTGTGTTTGCGCGAGCCGAGCCTCGGCCCGTGCTTCGGCATGAAGGGCGGCGCGGCCGGCGGCGGCTACTCGCAGGTCGTGCCGATGGACGAGATCAACCTGCATTTCACCGGCGATCTGCATGCGGTGGCCGCCGCCAACAACCTGCTCGCGGCGATGGTGGACAATCACATCTACTGGGGCAGCGAGCCCGCGCTCGATCCGCGGCGCATCACCTGGCGGCGCTGCCTCGACATGAACGACCGGGCGCTGCGCCAGGTGGTGTCGTCGCTGGGCGGCGTCGCCAACGGCTTCCCGCGCGAGGACGGGTTCGACATCACCGTCGCCTCCGAGATCATGGCGATCCTCTGCCTGTCGCAGTCGTTCGACGACCTGCAGCGCCGGCTCGCCAATATCATCGTCGGCGCAAGCCGTGACCGCCAGCCGGTGCGCGCGAGCGACCTCAAGGCGCAAGGCGCCATGGCGGCGCTGCTCAAGGATGCGCTCAAGCCCAATCTCGTCCAGACGCTCGAGCACAGCCCCGCCTTCGTGCATGGCGGCCCCTTCGCCAACATCGCCCATGGCTGCAACACGGTGATGGCGACCAAGCTCGCGCTCAAGCTCGCCGATTACGTCGTCACCGAGGCCGGGTTCGGCGCCGATCTCGGTGCGGAGAAGTTCTTCGACATCAAGTGCCGCAAGGCCGGGCTCAAGCCCGCGATGGCGGTGGTGGTGGCCTCGATCCGCGCGCTCAAGTTCCACGGCGGCGTGGCGCGCGCGGATTTCGGCAAGGAGAACGCCGCCGCGGTCGAGCGCGGCATGGCCAATCTCAAGCGCCATCTCGCCAACATCAAGGGCTTCGGCGTGCCGGCCGTGGTCGCCTTCAACCGCTTCGGCTCGGACACGCCGGCGGAGATCGATGCCGCCATGAAAGGCTGCGCCGCGCTGGGCGCCAAGGCGGTGCTGTGCGAGCACTGGGCCAAGGGCAGCGAGGGCGCCGAGGCGCTCGCCCGCACCGTTGTGGACGGCATCGCCGAGGGACGCGCCGACTTCAAGGTGCTCTATCCCGACGACATGAAGCTCGCCGACAAGATCCGGACCATCGCCACCAAGATCTATGGTGCCGGAGATGTGGCGATGCCGAAGCCGGTCGCGGACCGTCTCGCCGAGTTGGAGAAGCAGGGCTTCGGCAAGCTGCCGATCTGCATGGCGAAGACGCAGTACAGTTTCTCCGCCGATCCCGAGCTGCGCGGCGCGCCCGAGGGTTTCACCCTGCCGGTTCGCGAGATCAGGCTGTCGGCGGGCGCGGAGTTCGTGGTCGCGATCTGCGGCGACATCATGACCATGCCGGGCCTGCCGCGGGTGCCCTCGGCGCAGGGCGTCACTGTCGACCCATCGGGATTGATCATCGGCCTGTCCTGACGGCATGAACGCCGACGGACGCACCTGGCCCGAAATCGCAGCGTGGCGGCGCCAGCAGCGCCAGGCGTTGATGGCGGCGCGGAATGCGCTCGCGCCCACGGCGCACCGGCAGGCGAACCGCGCCATGCTCGACCACCTGGCGGCAAGCTTCCCCGACCTCAAGGCGCGGCTGGTCGGATTCTACTGGCCGATCCGGCGCGAGCCCGATCCGCTGCCGCTGGTCCGAAACCTGATCGCGGCGGGGGGTGCCGCGGCGCTGCCGGTCGTCATCGGCAAGGGAATGCCACTCGAATTCCGCGCCTGGCGGCCGGACGTGAAGATGGCGGTCGGCGTCTATGACATTCCCTATCCGGCCGAGGGTCCCGCCGTCCTGCCGCAGGTGCTGATCGTCCCGCTCCTGGGCTTCGATGCGGCGGGCTACCGGCTCGGCTACGGCGCCGGGTTCTATGACCGCACGATCGCGTCCTTTGCCGCAAAACCGCTCCTGATCGGGATCGGCTTCGCGCTGGGGCGTCTCGACACGATCGTGCCGCAGCCGCACGACATTCCGATGGATTTCATCGTCACCGAAGCGGGCGTGTTCCGCCGCGGCGGCGATATGCTGGTGGCGGCGGCACCCTGAGCAGGCGGGGCGCGGGACGAAGGCGTTGAATTTGCCGGGGCGACTTGCGACCATCCGCGGCGTGACGGCCTCATCGGGAAGGATGGCGGATGGCACGGATCACGGCGGCGTTCGGCTCCTCGCACAGCGTCATGCTGACCTGCGAGGTCGAGGACTGGATTTCGCGCTTTCGCGACCGCGATCACGTGCTGCCGTTCTACGACCGGCAGGGCCATCCGATCACCTATGACGACGCCCTCGCGCACGCGCCCCAGAATGCCGCCGAATACGTGACGCCGGCGGCGATCGCGCGCCGCTTCGCCGAAACGCAGGAGGCGATGGACCGGCTGCGCGACAAGGTCACGGCGGCGCGGCTCGACGCGCTCGTCATCATCGGCGACGATCAGTACGAGCTGTTCCACGACGACCACATGCCGTCGATCGGCATCTATTACGGCGACACCATCGCCAACGCGGCGAGGCCGACGGCGCCGGAGAAGGATTGGTACAAGCGCGCGCAGATCCGCCGGCTCGAAGCCGGCCGCGCGATCGATTACCCCTGCCACGGCGCGCTCGCGCTGCATCTCATCCACGGCCTCGTCGAGCACGGCTTCGACGTCGCCGCCATCCGGCATCTGCGCGAGGGCCAGGCCGAGGGCCATGCCTATTCCTTCGTGCATTACCGCTATCTGCACCAGCATGTCGTGCCGATCGTGCCGATCTTCCTCAACACCTATCATCCGCCGAACCAGCCCTTGCCGCGCCGCTGCGTCGCCTTCGGCCGCGCGCTCGGCGAACTCATCGCCGCCTTTCCCCAGGATCTGCGCGTCGGGGTGATGGCCTCGGGCGGGCTCAGCCACTTCCTCGTCGAGGAAGACCTCGACCGCGGCGTGCTCGATGCGATCGCGCGCAAGGATCTCGATCATCTCGTGCGGCTCGATCCGAAGCGGCTGCAGGCGGGAAGCTCGGAGATTCGCAGCTGGATCACGGTGGCCGCGGCGGCGACGCATCTCGATCTCGGCTGGCGGGCCTATATCCCCGGCTATCGTACCTTGGCATTGAGCGGAACCGGACTCGGCTTCGCCGAGTGGACCTGACGACCAACACAGGAGGAG
>Ga0307372_10008366_pt1 | contig 14572 bp, 12 predicted proteins | sample OX1MG_FD_202533 | JGI IMG/M metagenome (GOLD analysis project Ga0307372, IMG submission 202533) | Soil microbial communities from Risofladan, Vaasa, Finland - OX-1 | ecosystem: Environmental > Terrestrial > Soil > Coastal area > Acid sulfate soil | place: Finland: Risofladan, Vaasa | collected... | reverse complement strand
CGCAGCCGGGCATGGAAAAGTGGATCCAAACAGCGGCTCCACTTTTCCACACCCGCGACGACGACGGCGGCGTGTCTCAAAAACACTCTTGACAAGAGGGGGAGTCGTTATAGAGGGGCCCGCGCCCGCCAGGTCTGTTCCAACGGCCTTAAATGCTAGCCGCGGCGGCGCCCCCCCGCCCGCCCGCGGCGAGGGAAGCTGGTTGCCCGATGTGCGCAGCCACTTGCCTATCCGCCCCGCTCCGCATCCGCGCCGCCCGCGCCCTCGCGGCAGGAAAGCGGTCCTGCTAGCTCGATGATTCCATTGGCCTAAACAGGCGACGCTGCGGCCTCGCGGCCCCATCCTCTGCCTTTGGCTCGTCACGTGCTGCCTCATGCCAGGATAGTTTGCCGGAGGTCCCATGCGCAAAGCCCTCATCCTTCTGGTGGCCGCCCTGCTGCTCTCGGTTGGCGCCCAAATCGCCGCCGCCGATACCATCAGCGTGCTGGTCACCGGTACAATCTCCTCGCCCTCCGTTGCCCCCGAGGACCCCAACTTCCAGGCCGCGCAACCGGGCGACCCCTGGGCCCTCGCCCTCACCTACAACCAGGGCGACTACACCGGCACCGGCCCCTTCACCTTCACCGCCGCCTCCGTCTCGTTCAGCCTCGACAGCAACACCATGAACTTCACCGCCCCCACCGACACCATGACCATGAGCAACCCTGGTCCGGACGGCGCCGGCACCACCTTCTTCCAGGTTTGCATCACCGGCGACTGCGCCAACACCGGCTACCTCAACCTCTACTTCAGCGGCAACGTCCTCAATCCCGATGACACCGCCGGCCTGAGCGCGCTCACCGCCGACAACTCCGCCAGCCCCTCGCCCTTCGAGCTCCTCTATAACTTCCCCACCACCGGCGACCAAACCGATCTGCAGGGCTCGATCGCTTCGATCAGCGCCTTCGTCCTGCCTCCCGTCAACGGCAACCCCGTCCCCGAGCCCGCCAGCTTCTGGCTGCTCGCTGGTGGCCTCGGCCTCGCCGCCCTGGTCGAGACCCGCCGCCGCGCCCGCTCCCAGTCGTAGCTCCCCCTATCCCGCCTCCACCAGCCGCCCCACCAGGTCGTAGTCCTGCGCCGCGGTGATCTCCACCGTGGCGAACGCCCCCGCCCGCGCCTCCACCCCCTCCGCCACGTCGTTGATCAGCACCTTGCCGTCAATCTCCGGCGCCTGCGACTCCAGCCGCCCCTGCCACAGCAGCTCGGTCTCTTCCGCCGCCCCCTCCACCAGGATCGGCAGCCGCTGGCCCACCTGCGCCCGCCGCCGCCGCCGCGAGATCCGCCGCTGCACCCGCATCAGCTCCCGCCGCCGCTGCTCGATCACCTCCGGCGCCACCTTCCCCTCCAGCTTCACCGCCTGGTTGCTGTCCTCGTCCGAGTAGCCGAACACCCCCAGCCAGTCAAACTCCGCCGCCTCCACAAACTGGCACAGCTCCTGGAAATCCGCCTCGCTCTCGCCCGGAAACCCCACGATGAAGGTGGTCCGCAGCGCCACCCCCGGAATCGTGGCCCGCATCCGCTCCACCAGCTTCAGGAAGATCTCCCCGCTCCCGCCCCGCTTCATCCGCTTCAGCACCGCCGCGCTGGCGTGCTGCAGCGGCATGTCCACGTACTTGCACAGCCGCTCGTGCCGCGCTATCGTCTCCAGCAGCGGCTGCGTCACCCGGTTGGGATAAAAGTAGAGCGTCCGGATCCAGCGCAGCGTCCCGCTCTCCTCCGCCACCTCCGCCAATCGCGCCAGCAGCGCCGCCAGCCCGTGCTTCAGCCCCAGGTCGTCGCCGTAGCAGGTGGTGTCCTGTCCGATCAGCACCAGCTCGCCCGCCCCCTCTTCCGCCAGCCGCCGCGCCTCCGCCGCCACCGACTCGAACCGCCGGCTGCGGAACGCGCCCCGGTACTGCGGGATCACGCAGAAGCTGCAGGGATGGTCGCACCCCTCGGCGATCTTGATGTAGGCCGAGTGCCGCGGCGTCGTCCGCAGCCGCGGCGTCAGCTCATCGTACAGATAGGGCGCGCTCGGCCGCGGATCGAAAAAATCCTGCGGCAGCACCGGCAGCAGCCCCCCCCCGCCGTTCTGCGCCGCCGTCCCCGGCCCCGCGCACGCCGCCACGATCCGCTCCAGCTCGTTGGTCCCCACCACCGCGTCCACCTCCGGCATCTCCCGCCGAATGTCCCCGCGGAAGCGCTCCACCAGGCAGCCGGTCACCACCAGCCGCTGTGCCCGGCCGGTTTTCTTGTGCTCCGCCAACTCCAAGATCGTGTCTATGGACTCCTGCTGCGCCGGCTGGATGAAGCTGCACGTGTTCACCACCAGCACGTCCGCCTCCGCCGCCTCGGGCGTGATCGTCCACCCCTGCCGCTGCAGCAGCCCCATCATCACTTCCGAGTCCACCAGGTTCTTGGGGCAGCCCAGGCTGATGAAGCCCACCGTTTTTTTGCCCTCTTCCATTACAGCTCCCGCCGTCCCTCGAGCGCCTTGGTCATGGTGACCTCGTCGGCGTACTCGATCTCGCTCCCCACCGGTATCCCCATCCCGATCCGGCTCACCTTCACCCCCAGCGGCTTCAGCAGCCGCGCCAGGTAGAGCGCCGTCGCCTCCCCCTCGGCGTTGGGGTCGGTGGCGATGATGATCTCCCGCACCACCGGCGCGCCGTCCGCCCCCTCGGCCCGCAGCCGCGCCAACAGCGACGGAATCTTCAACTGCTCCGGCCCCACCCCCGCCAGCGGCGCGATCGCCCCCCCCAGCACGTGGTACATCCCGTGGAACTGCCGCGACTTCTCCACCGCCAAGATGTTGTGCGGCTCCTCCACCACGCACACGATCGTCGCATTGCGGCCGGGATCGCTGCAAAACCGGCACGGATCCTGGTCGGTGATGTTGTTGCAGGTGGAGCAGAACCGCAACTGGTCCTTCACCCCCAGCACCGCCACCGCCAGCTCCTCCGCCTGCTCGCGCGGCGAGCGCATCAGGTGGAAGGCGATGCGCTGCGCCGATTTCTGCCCGATGCCGGGCATCTTGCGCAGCGCCTCGATCAGCCGCGTCAGTGGAGGGGCGAGATCCATCGCCCTAAAACGGCCCCGGCAGGTTGCCCAGCAACCCCCCGCCCAGCCCGCCAAAGGTCGAGCCCAGCTCCGCCTTCAGCATCTCGTCCACCCGCCGCGCCGCCTCGTTCACCGCCGCCCGGATCAGGTCGGGCAGCATGTCGGGGTCGTTCTTCACCACCTCCGGGTCGAGCTTCAGCTCCAGCAACTGCTTCTCCCCGTTCATCTTCACCCACACCATCCCCGCCCCCGCCGTGGCCTCCACCGTGGCCTGCGCCATGCGCTGCCGCAGCTCGTCGTATTGCCGCTTGGCCTGCCCCAGCAGGCTCTGCATCTGGTTGAGATCGAAGTTCATGGTTTAGCCGTTCGCCAACTCGCGCGTCTTCAGCACCTGCGTCGGGATCTTCTCCTTGATCTGCTGCAACAGCGGATGCTGCTCCGCCCGCTCCTCCGGGCTGCCCGGCGCCGGCCCCGGCGCGGATCCCGCCCCGCCCCCGCTCTCCGCCAGCATCTTCACCACCACCTCCGGGCTCCGCCCCAGCGCCGCCAGGCAGGCCGCCGCCACCGCCTTGCGCGTGCTCGCCAGCCCCGCCACCGCCCCCAGGTCGGCCTGCTCCGCCCCGAACGCCAGTTCCAGCCGCCCCTCCTGCCAGCGCCACGCCGCCGCCCCCACCACGCTCAGCAGCGAGGTCTTCTCCTGCTCCTCCAGCTTGCGCAGCACCGCCGCCGTCGGGTCATCGGTAGGCCCCGGCGGCATAGCCGCCGCTTTCTCGATAGTCGGCATAGCCGCCGGTTTCTCCAAAGCCGGCGCCGCCGCCGCCTTCTCCACCACCGCCCTGGCCGGCGCCGCCGGTCGGGGGGGCGGTGCCGTTTTCCCCGCCGGCGCCGCCGCGCCCCCCTCCAGCGCCGCCAGCACCTCCTCCACCCCGCTCAGCCGCCGCGCGTGCAGCATCTTCACCAGCGCCATCTCGAAGTGCAGCCGCTCCTGCTGCCCATAGCGCAGGTCCCCGGCGCAGCGCAGCAGTATCTGCAAAAACCGCCCCAGCTCCTCCTCCCGAAACCACCCCCCCGCCTCCACCGCCGCCGCCCGCCCCCCCTCGCTCGTCTCCAGCAGCTCGGGCGCCGCCTGCGCCACCAGCGCGTTGCGCACCGCCTGGGTGAGCTGCCAGCACAACTGCGCCGGCCCCACCCCCGCCCCCAGCAGCGCATCCGCCTGCTCCAGCACCCCCCGCGCCGAGTCCGCCCGCACCTGCCCCAGCAGCGCCTGCATCTGCGCCCCCGACACCCGCCCCAGCAGCGCCCGCACCGACTCCGCCGTGATCCCCTCGCTGGCGTGCGTGATCGCCTGGTCCAGCAGCGACAGCGCGTCCCGCACCGAGCCCTCGCCCGCCTCCGCGATCAGCCCCAGCCCCTCTTCCTCCGCCGCCACCCCCTCGGCGGCGCAGATCGCCGCCAGCCGCTCCAGGATCACCCCAAACCGCACCGCCCGGAACCCGAAGTGCTGGCACCGGCTCCGGATCGTCGCCGGCAGCGCCTCCGGCTCCGTCGTCGCCAGCACGAACACCGCCCACTCCGGCGGCTCCTCCAGCGTCTTCAGCAGCGCGTTGAAGGCGTCCCCGGTGAGCTGGTGCGCCTCGTCCAAAATGAAGAACTTGTACCGGTCCCGCGCCGGCCGGTACCGCACCCGCTCCCGCAGCGCCCGGATCTCGTCAATCCCGCGGTTGCTGGCCGCGTCGATCTCGATCACGTCCACCGCGTTCCCCTCCCGGATCTCGCGGCAAGCCTCGCACTCCCCGCACGGCGTCGGCGTCGGCCCCGCCCCCGCCCGGCAGTTCAGGCACTTGGCCAATATCCGCGCCACCGTGGTCTTGCCGATCCCCCGGTGCCCGCTGAAAATGTAGCCGTGCGCGATCCGCCCGCTGGCGATGGCGTTGCGCAGCGTGCGCACGATCGCCTCCTGGCCGATCACCTCCTCGAAGCTCTGCGGCCGGTACCGGCGTGCGATCACTTGGCTCATGGCGGATGGCGACAGGGATGCCCGCAAAATATCAGGCCTCGGGTTTCGCGCTGCACAGTCCGGTCCCGCTACCGTTGCTTCCTTCCGGACCTGGCGGGGTTCGCGGGCGGAGCTTGCGCGCGGCCCGAAGCCTGACCTTCCAATTTTAGCACTGGCGGCCCGCCCCGCCCCCCTCTACAATCAGAGGTTCACCCCACCCCCCATGAACCCTCCCGTGCGCGCCAAGATCACCGCCGTCGGCACCTACGTGCCCCCCCGCCTGCTCACCAACGCCGACCTGGAAAAAATGGTCGAGACCACCAACGACTGGATTCTCACCCGCACCGGCATCTCCGAGCGCCACCGCGTGGACCCCGGCGTCGCCACCAGCGACCTCGCCGTCGAGGCCGCCCGCGACTGCCTCCGCCACCGCGGCCTCCCCGACGCCTCCTCCATCGAGGCCATCCTGGTCGCCACCGTCACCCCCGACATGCTCTTCCCCTCCACCGCCTGCCTGGTGCAGCACAAGCTCGGCGCCCCCCAGTGCTGGGGCTTCGACGTGCTCGCCGCCTGCAGCGGCTTCCTCTACGCCCTCGCCACCGGCGCCAGCTTCATCTCCTCCGGCACCCACCGCCGCGTCCTGGTCATCGGCGCCGACACCATGACCAGCATCATCGACTACACCGACCGCGCCACCTGCGTCCTCTTCGGCGACGGCGCCGGCGCCGTCCTGCTCGAGCCCGCCGAGCCCGGCGAACAGGTCGGCCTGCTCGACTTCCACCACCAGATCGAGGGCGTCGGCGGCTCCTCCCTCTACATGCCCGCCGGCGGCAGCCTCCACCCCGCCAGCCACGAGACCGTGGACCGCCGCGAGCACTTCGTCCACCAGGAAGGCCAGGCCGTCTTCAAGTACGCCGTCCTCAAAATGTTCGAGATCTGCCAGACCGTGCTCGGCCGCAACGGCTTCTCCGCCCACGACGTGGACTGCTTCATCCCCCACCAGGCCAACCTCCGCATCATCCAGTCCACCGGCGAACGCCTCGGCCTCGACCCCGGCCGCACCCTCATCAACATCGGCAAATACGGCAACACCACCGCCGCCACCATCCCCCTCGCCATGAAAGACGCCCAGGACCAGGGCCTGCTGCATCCCAATGCCCTGGTGCTGCTCGCCGCCGTCGGCGCCGGCTACACCTGTGGTGCCCAGCTCCTCCGCTGGGCCATCTAAACCGCCAGCCCTACCGGCCACGGTGGCACAGCCATTCTTAGCCCTTCTGGCCACGGTGGCACAGCCACTCTTGGCGGTGCGAGATCAGCCCTTCAGGCCACGGTGGCACAGCCACTCTCTTGGCTGTGCGAGATCAGCCCTTCTGGCCACGGTGGCACAGCCAATCCTGGCTGTGCGAGATCAGCCCTTCAGGCCACGGTGGCACAGCCACTCTTGGCTGTGCGAACCCAGCCCCACCCCCACCCCCGCCGACGCCCCAACCCACCTGCAAGCCCAGCCTCCGCGCTCCCTCAAGGCACAATAAGGGAGTGCCCGCCCCCGCCCCACTGGTCCGCGCCGAGTCGGTTGCCAAGCGCTACGGCTCCGGCGATGCCGCCACCTGGGCGCTGCGCCAGGTCTCGCTCGAGGTCGCCCCCGGCGAGTTCCTCGCCCTCATGGGCCGCAGCGGCTGCGGCAAGACCACCCTGCTGAACCTGCTCGGCGCCATGGATCTCCCCTCCTCCGGCCGCGTCCTGCTCCAGGGCGCCGACACTTCCCAACTCGACGACCACGCCCTCACCCTGCTCCGCCGCCGCGCCGTCGGCTTCGTCTTCCAGGCCTTCCACCTCCTGCCCACCCTCAGCGTCCGCGAAAACATCGAGGTCCCGCTCCTGCTCGCCGGCCTCCCCGCCGGCCGCCTCGCCCCCGAGATGGCCGCCCGCGTCGAACTCTCCGCCAAGCTCGACGCCTTCCCCCACCAGCTCTCCGGCGGCGAAATGCAGCGCGTCGCCTTGGCCCGCGCCCTCATCCACCAGCCCGCCCTCATCGTCGCCGACGAGCCCACCGGCAACCTCGACACCCACTCCGCCTCCCTCGTCATCGCCCTGCTCGCCCGCCTCGCCCGCGAACAGGGCGCCGCCGTGGTCATGGCCACCCACAGCCACGAGGCCGCCCGCCACGCCGACCGCATCCTCCACCTGCAAGACGGAGCCCTGGTCTCCGCCTCCTAGCTGCCGATGTTTTTCCGCGCCCTCATCTGGCGGCCGCTGCGCAACGACTGGGGGCGCACCCTGCTCAGCCTGCTCGCCATCGCCCTGGGCGTGGCCGTCGTCATCGCCCTGCGCGTGGCCAACCGCGGCGCCATCGCCTCGTTTCAGCGCACCACCTCGGCCCTCGCCGGCGACGCCGACCTGCTCGTCTCCGGCCCCCAGCCCCTGCCCGCCGCGCTCCTCCCCCGCTTGTTCCCGCTCAATTCCCAAGCCGAATTCTTCCCCTACCTCGACCGCCGCGCCTACGATCCCCGCGCCCGCGACACCCTCCACCTTCTAGGCCTCGACCTGCTCGCCTCCACCATCGCCCCAGCCGGCAAAACCCCGCTGCCCGCCACCGGCCATCCCGCCATCCTGCTCGCCGCCGCCTACGCCGCCGCCCACGGCCTCAAGCTCGGCGACCCGCTCACGCTCTCCATCGGCGGCGAGCCCCACACCTTCCAGATCGCCGCCCTGCTCCCCGCCTCCCCGCTCGCGCCCCCCGACCTGGCCCTGCTCGACCTGCCCGACGCCCTCGCCGCCTTCGAGCCCAACGCCCCGCCCACTCGCGGGGGTCGCGGCCCCCGCCGCCCAGCAGCGAAGCGCAGCGCCGACTTGGGGCCATGGGGCCCCCAAGTCGGGGCGAGCATGCCGCCCCGCGCGGTCCCAGCGGGGCGGCTCACAAGCGGGACGCGCGCCGGCGGCGCGCTGGGGCCCGCGCCAATAACGTTCGACGGCCTGCGCGTTCGCCTCGCCCCCGGCGCCAACCCGCAGGCGCTGTCCGTCGCCCTACGTCCTCTGGTCCCCGCCGCCGACACCATCGCCCCGCCCCGCGCCCGCCTCCAGCAGGACACCCAAATGCTCGCCGCCTTCCGCGCCAACCTGCAGGCGCTCGCCTACGTCTCGCTCCTGGTCGGCATCTTCCTCATCTACAACACCGTCTCCATCTCCGTCGTCCGCCGCCGCACCGCCATCGCCACCCTGCGCGCCCTGGGCGCCACCCGCGCCGCCCTGCTGCGCCTGTTCCTGCTCGAGGGCGCGGTGCTCTCGCTGCTCGGCGGCGCCCTCGGCCTGCTCTTCGGCTGGCTGCTGGCCGCCAGCGCCATGGCGCTAGTCCAGCGCACCATCAACAACCTCTACGCCGCCAGCGCCCCCGCCCCCGCCACCCTCGTCCCCGCCGACGCCCTCTGGGCGCTCGGCCTCGCCCTCGGCGCCGGCCTCTTCGCCGCCCTCGGCCCCGCCCGCGCCGCCAGCCGCACCGCCCCCGCCCAGGCCCTCCGCCCCGGCACCGCCGAGTCCGAGGTTCGCACCCGCGCCCTGTCATCGGCGCTCGTCGCCGCCGCGCTGGCGCTCGCCGCAGTGCTCTGCGCCTACCTGCCCGAACCCGGCGCCGCCGCCGGCGGTATCTCCGTCCCCTGGTTCGGCTTCGCCAGCGCCCTGCTCGCCGTCTTGGCCGCCGCCGCCCTCGCCCCGCCCCTGCTCGCCCTGCTGCTCCCCCGCCTCCGCCGCGCCCTCTGGCGGCAACGGGGAGACGCCCTGCGCGCCAACCGGCGTCCCTTGCCCGCCTCGCGCCGCCACAGCGGGGCGGGCTTGCCAGGAATCGAAGCCCGCACTCCAAGCGACCATCGGGAGCGACCCACGCAAAAAGTGGCGAGCCACCTCCGCCGCGCCCTCGGCCTGCTGGGCATGGCCGCCGGCTCGCTCGCCGGCGCCCTCCGCCGCAGCGCCGTCCTCATCGCCGCCCTCGCCACCGCCATCGCCGTCACCTTCGGCGTCGCCATCATGGTCGGCAGCTTCCGCCAAACCGTCACCACCTGGATCGGCCAGCAACTCCAAGGCGACGTCTTCGTCCGCGCCGCCGACTGGGACCGCACCCGCCCCGCCCCCCTCGCCCCCGCCCTCCTCGCCGCCGTCGCCGCCACCCCCGGCCTCGCCCAGCTCGAGGCCAGCCACTCCCAGGCCTGGAGCTTCCGCGGCCAACCCACCTTCCTCAACACCCGCTGGTCGCTCACCCCCCAAGCCCCTCGCCCCGAGTACCAATTCCTGCAAGGCGGCCCCGGCCCGGTGCTGGTCTCCGAACCCTTCGCCCGCCGCTTCCGCCTCTGGCCCGGCGACGCCTTCACCCTCGCCGGCCCAAAGCAAACCCTCCGCCTCACCGTCGCCGGCGTCTTCTACGATTACACCAGCGACCGCGGCTTGCTGGTCTTGGACCGCCCCACCTTCGCCCGCGCCTTCGGCCCGCCCACCATCACCGAGCTAGGCCTGGTCGCCGCCCCAGGCGTAACTCCGTCCGCCCTCCGCCGCCGACTAGAACGCCGCCTGCCCCACGCCTCGAGCCTGGCCATCAATGACAACGCCTCCCTCCGCCGCCAAGCCCTGGCCGTCTTCGACCAAACCTTCCGCATCACCTACGCCCTGGAGTTCATCACCCTGATCGTCGCCATCCTGGGCGTAGGCAACACCCTGCTCGCTGTCGTGCTCGAGCGCGCCCCAGAGTTCGCCCTCCTCCGCTTCCTAGGCGCCACCCGCCATCAATTAGGCGGCCTCCTGCTAGCCGAAAGCGGCCTGGCCGCCACCCTGGCGTTAGCCCTGGGCGCCCCGCTGGGCGCCGTCCTCTCGCTCATCCTGGTCCGCGTTATCAACGTCCAGTCCTTCGGCTGGACCATCCAGTTCCATCCCCCCTACGCCTTCCTAGCCGCAGCCGCCGCCCTGGTCTGGCTCGCCACCCTCCTCGCCGGATGGCTCCCCGCCCAAGCCGCCCAGCGCCAAGCCTCCGCCTCCACCCTGGAGGCCGAATGATAGCCCTCCTCCTGCCATCCCTGCTCCTCCGGTTGCTCCAGCCTCTCCCCGCGCCCACTGTCCACCGTCCACCGTCCACTGTCCACTCGTTGCCCCAGGCCACTGTCCACCGTCCACTGTCCACTGTTCACTTGTTGCCCCAGGCCACTGTCCCCCCCGCCTTCCGCCAAGCCATCCCCGGCTACCACTGGTCCTTCCCCACCGACGACCACCCCCACCCCGCCTTCGCCAACGAGTGGTGGTACTTCACCGGCAACCTCAAAACCCCCTCCGGACGCCCCTACGGCTTCGAGCTGACCTTCTTCCGCGTCTCCCCCGCCCCGGGCACGCCTCTCGCCCAGCAGCTCTTTTTCACCCACTTCGCCATCAGCGACATCGCCGGCCACCGCTACAGCTTCTGGACCCGCGCCCGCCGCGGCAACTGGCAGCAAGCCGGCGCCGAAAAAACCAATCGCGGCTTCGTCCTCTTCAACGAAAACTGGCGCGCCACCTTCGACGCCACCGGCCCAAGCCATCTCGAAGCCGCCTGGAACAACCTCACTCTCGATCTCGATCTAGTCCCCGGCGCCCGCACCCTCAACGGCATCAACGGCTGGAGCCAGAAGGGAACTGCGATCGGCCAGGCCTCCTACTACTACTCCTTCCCCCACATCCTCGCCCGAGGCAAAGTCAACGGTCACCCCGCCAGCGGCCTAGCCTGGATGGACCACGAGTTCGCCACCAACCAGCTAGCCCCCAACCAGCAAGGCTGGGACTGGATGGGCCTGCACCTGCCCCAAGGCGATCTCATGCTCTTCAACCTCCGCCAGACCACCGGTGCCCGCGACCCCCACTCCGCCGGCACCTGGACACCGAAAACAGGCGAACCCATCTCCCTCTTCGCCGCCGACTTCCACATGACGCCCACTCGATGGTGGCAAGCCTACCCCGTCGCCTGGCAAGTCCAGATCCCCAGCCTCCATCTAGCCTTCACCGTCACCGCCCAACGGGACGACCAGGAACTCCGCGACCCGGTCATCGCCACCTCCTACTGGGAAGGCGCCGTCACCCTTTCAGGGCCCGAAGCCGCAGGCGAGGGCTACCTGGAACTCACCGGCTACCGCGCCCGTTTCAACCTCCTCCAATAGCTCCGCCCCCAAGGTCGCCACATCTGCCCTGTCCCCTGTCCCCTTTCCCCTGTTTCGGAAGTGGCCGCCACCGTTGCCGGCGCTCCTCCAATAGCTCCGCCCCCAACGTTGCCACGTCTGCCCTGTCCCCTGTCCCCTAGTTCCTGTATCCTTATCCCCTGTATGGCGCCCGCCACCCCCCCCGCCATCGCCTGCGACAGCATCTCCAAGTCCTACGGCGACCTCCGCGCCGTGCAGGAGCTGACCCTCGAGGTCCCCGCCGGCGCGGTCTACGGCTTCCTCGGCCCCAACGGCTCCGGCAAAACCACCACCATCCGCATGATGGTCAACATCCTGGTGCCCGACTCCGGCCGCGTGCTCATCCAGGGCCAGCCCGCCGGCGACCACACCAAGGACCGGATCGGCTACCTCCCCGAGGAGCGCGGTCTCTACCTCAAGATGAAGGTGGGCGAGCTGCTCGAGTTCTTCGCCGAGCTCAAGGGCGTCCGCCCGGCGCAGGCCCGCCAGCGCGCCCAGCAATGGTTGCAGCGCCTGGAACTCTCCGACTGGAGCGACAAAAAGCTCAACGAGCTCTCCAAGGGCATGCAGCAGAAGATCCAGTTCATCGTCGCGGTGATCGCCGACCCACCCATCCTGATCCTCGACGAGTTCTCCAGCGGCCTCGACCCGGTCAACGCCAACCTGCTCAAGGACATCCTGCTCGACCTCCGCGCCCAGGGCAAAACCATCCTCTTCTCCACCCACCGCATGGAAGAGGCCGAGCGCCTCTGCGACCACGTCTGCCTCATCCACCACGGACGCAAAGTGCTCGACGGCCGCCTCGCCGACCTCCGCGCCGCCGCCGGCAAATCCACCCTCCGGGTGGACTACCGCGGCGACCGCGCCATCCTCAATCAAGCCCCCGGCGTAGTCCAGGCCGACGACTTCGGCAACTACGCCGAACTCCGCCTCGCCCCCGAGTCTCAATCCCAAACCGCCGTCTCCACCATCCTCCGCTTCCTCGCCCCCCGCCTGGAAATCACCCGCTTCGAGCTCCTGGAACCCTCCCTCAACCAGATCTTCCTGGACGCGGTCGGCGGCGCCCCAACTAGCAACCAGCAACTAGCAACTAGCAACTTCCCATGAAGCTCCTCACCATCATCAAGCGCGAGTTCCTCTCCCGCGTCCGCACCAAGGGCTTTTTCTTCTTCACCTTCGGCATCCCGGTGATCGCCGCCGGCTTCCTCTTTTTCGAGTACCGCATCGTGCTCGCCAGCCAAAACGTCTCCGCCAACATCGCCGTGGTGGACCTCTCCCAGCAGTTCTACCCCGCGCTGGCGCAGGCGCTCGACACCAAGCTCGAAAACGGCGAAGCCGCCTTCCACGTCCACCAAGTCGCGGCCACGGCGGCGACGCTGCCCGCCGTCGAGGCGCAGCTCCGCCGCCAGGTGCTCGCCAAGCAAGAGGACGGCTACCTCATCATCCCCGCCGACGTGCTCACCTCCCGCACCGCCCAGTACCACGCCCGCAACGCCGCCGCGGTGGCCGTGCGCGAGAGCCTGCAGGCCCACCTGCGCGAGGCCGTCACCCGCGCCCGCATGGCCGCCGCCGGCATCCCCGCCTCCCAGATCGCCGGCATCGTCTCCGGCGGCTTTCGCCTCAACCAGCTCAAGGTCACCCAGGCCGGCGACAGCGCCGACAACGGCGAGACCGCGGCGGTGGCCATCGGGCTGGTCTTCGTCCTCTACCTGTTCCTGCTGCTCTACGGCGTGGTGGTGATGAAGGCGGTCACCGAGGAGAAGACCACCCGCATCTCCGAGGTGCTGCTCGCCGCCGTGGACCCGTTCTCGCTCATGCTGGGCAAGATCCTGGGCGTGGTGGCGACCGCGCTCGCCCAGCTCGCGGTCTGGGCCGCCACCCTGCTGCTGGTCGGCGTCTACGGCGTCGCCATGGCGCGCGCCGCCGGCGCCGACTTCTCCCGCTACGTCCCCCACCTCCCCGCCTGGCTGCTGGTCTGCTTCGTCATCTTCTTCCTGCTCGGCTTCCTGCTCTACGCCAGCCTCTACGCCGCCATCGGCGCCGTCGTCTCCAGCGACCAGGAGGCGCAGCAGACCCAGATGCCGCTCACCATGGTGCTGGTGGCGGCGATCTACCTCTCCTTTCTGGTCATGGCCAGCCCCTCCAGCACGCTCAGCGTGGCGCTGTCGCTGTTCCCCTTCTTCGCCCCGGTGCTGATGGTGGTGCGGGTGGCGGTCTCCCACCCGCCGCTGTGGCAGGTGCTGCTCGCTATGGCGCTCTGCCTGGCCACCTTCCTGGGCTGCACCCAGGTCACCGCCAAGATCTACCGCGTCGGCATCCTGATGACCGGCAAGCGCCCCAACCTGCCCGAGCTGCTGCGCTGGCTCAAGTACGCGTGAGCCCCGCCCCCGATCAAGACGAGCTGTGGATGGCCGAGGCGCTCAAGCTGGCCCGCGCCGCCGAGTTGGCCAACGAGGTCCCGGTCGGCGCCGTAGTCGTCTCCGCCGAAGGCGCCGCCCTCGGCCGCGGCTTCAACCGCACCCGCCTCGATGTGGACCCCAGCGCCCACGCCGAGATCGTCGCCCTGCGCGAAGCCGCCTGGAAGCTGGGCAACTTCCGCCTCCTCGGCTGCACCCTCTACGTCACCATCGAGCCCTGCGTGATGTGCGTCGGCGCCCTCATCCAGGCCCGCATCGCCCGCCTGGTCTACGGCGCCCCCGAGCCCAAATCCGGCGCCCTGGCCTCGGTCCCCTCCCTCGCCAGCCACCCCGCCCTCAACCACAGCTTCGCGGTCACCGCCGGCATCCTGGCCCCCGACTGCGCCGCCCTGGTCCAACAATTCTTCCAGCGTAGGCGTGAGTGAGGCACCGCGCCCGGTCGAGGGCTCGGACCCGGGCCCGCCGCACAACACCCGATCAGCACAGGCCAGGGCACCCAAACGCCCCGCCGAGTAGCGGGCGAAGAAGGCCGCGCGCCGACGAAACAGACGCCCAAATCGTTTCACCACAACCGAGCCCGGAGGCTCGCCCCTCCACTGCCCGCCCAATCAAAGCGCCCTAAATCCGCTCGCGCGGCGGCGCCCAAAACCACTCGATGGTGGGGTGCCGACTAGGCTCCCGACCGGCAGCCCGAAATCGCCCCAACCTCGTCCTACGAGATCTGGCAAAGTACCCACTAATCTCCCAGCCAGCCCAAAGGCAACCAAGAGCACGATCTAGGAGCTTGTTGAAAAATCGGGTTCGAAAGCGAATCCGCAGGAGGGCGGAGCGCGTCGTAGAGGCATGCGCGGAGACGACGCCCAACTACAACCTGCGATGTTCAGCTATGTTTCCCTGGAACA
>Ga0307372_10008365_pt1 | contig 14573 bp, 16 predicted proteins | sample OX1MG_FD_202533 | JGI IMG/M metagenome (GOLD analysis project Ga0307372, IMG submission 202533) | Soil microbial communities from Risofladan, Vaasa, Finland - OX-1 | ecosystem: Environmental > Terrestrial > Soil > Coastal area > Acid sulfate soil | place: Finland: Risofladan, Vaasa | collected... | reverse complement strand
TCGGTGGCGCGGCGCTCATGGCGCTGCTGTTCGCCGTCCGGGAGTCCCGGGCGCGGCAGCCATTGCTGCCGCTGCGGCTGTTCCGCTCGGTGTCGCTGTCCGCCGGCACGGCGCTGGTCATCTTGCTGATGTTCGCGCTATTCGGCGCCATGTTCTTCATGACCTTCTACCTGGAGAACGTGCACGGCCTCGATCCGGTCGCAACGGGCGTACGGCTGCTGCCGATGACCGGGATGCTGATCATCGGCGCCCCGCTTTCAGCGGCGGTGATCAACAGGGTCGGCCCGCGCCTCCCGATCATGACCGGGATGGCGCTGGGCGCCGTCGCCCTGTTCGGCCTGTCCCGGCTAGGCACCGCAGCCAGCCCCAACGACACCATCACCTGGTTCCTGCTGCTCGGTCTCGGGCTCAGCCCGGTGATGGTCGGCGCCACCGACGTCATCGTCGGCAACGCACCGGTGGAACTGGCCGGCGTAGCCGGGGGGCTGCAGTCGACCGCCATGCAGGTCGGCGGCACCATCGGCACCGCAGTGCTCGGCGCGGTCATGTCCGCGAAGGTCAGTAGCCTGCTGCCCGTCAGCTGGCACGCCGCAGGCCTTCCCCCGCTGACCACGGCCCAGCGGACAGAGCTGAAGAGCGCGGTCTCCGTCGGGGTCGCGCCCGTGACCCCGGGCACACCGCCGCAGCTCGCCAGCGTGATCGCCCACGTCAGCCACGCCACGTTCGTGAGCGGGATGAACGCCGCCTTCCTGGTCGCTGCCGCGGTCGCGCTGGCGGGAGCCGTCATCGGGCTGGCGACCAGGCGGGGGAACGGCGCTGCCAGGGCGCACTCGGCCATCTGACCGCGCTCGAACTCGGCCCGCGGCCGGTCAAGCGGCGTCCTATGCCGGGCGCTGTGGCTGCTGGGCCTCGACGCGTCGCTTCAGGGCCTCGATGTTGGCTGGCATTTCCTTCTGCGCCTGGCGGCGGACGATGAGCGGGACGAGCAGCTTGCCGATGCCGTGCCCGTCGAAGTCGACCGCGATGGTCAGCCGGGAACTGGTTTCGGTGAGTGGCTCTACGGTGACGTCGACGGTGGCCCGGATGGGTCCGTCAATGCCCCGCAGTGCCCAGGTCCGCGGTGCGTCGAAACGTGTGCTGCGGGCCGGTCCACCACAGTGCTGGCTATGGTCGGTGCCGTGTCAGCGGCCCCCGAGCAGGGCGGCGTACCGGGCCAGGTAGAGCGGCCACCCCTGGTCGCCGTCAACGCCGTCGCTGACCGACTGCCAGCCGGGGCCGTGCCGGTCGAGGCGGCGGTGCTCCAGTTCGACCCGGGTGCGATCCGGTCCCTCGGCCACGAACCGGACCTCGACCTCACTGGTCAGCTCCGGGTCGGTCTCGACCTGCCATTGCGGGCCGATGTCCCAGCTGAAGACCACGCGGGCTGGTGGCTCGTAAGCCAGGATCCGCGCCCACCGGCACTCGCTGCCGTCGACGGCGCGGTCGTAGATGTGCCCGCCGACGCGGGGCTCGAAGACCGTCTCGGCGATCGCGGCCGCGAGCAGGTTGTGCTCCGGCGGCTTGAAGTCACCGAACCTCGCGGTGAACGCCGTGAAGGCCTGCTCGACCGGCGCGCTGACCACCACCTGCTTGCGGACAACGGGAGCTTTGATTCGGGTCATGGACTGTCCTCCGTCGCTTGTTCGGCAACATCTACGTAGCTGGCCAGAGCCCGCTGCCAGAAGGTGTCGAGCTGATCGCGCAACGCGGCCACTGCCGTCGGATTGAGCCGGTAGACACGTCTGGTGCCGACCGCGCGTTCACTGACCAGGCCGGCGTCCTTGAGCACCTTGAGGTGCTGGGAGACCGCCGACCGGCTGACCGGCAGCTCCGCGGCCAGTTGCCCCACCGCCTGCGGCCCCTCTGCGAGGCGGCTGACGATGGCGCGCCGGGTGCCGTCCGCCAGCGCGCTCCAGCCGTCACTTGCTCGGTCAGGATTCATTAACGGTTAGTGTTGCCTAACGGAGTGGCTGACGTCAAGTCCAGTGACCTTCGGCGCTGGTTGTCAGGGGCGGTGCCTCGAGGCCGCAGTGGACGCACTGTTCGGGCACGGGTGCACCGGTCGGCTGGGGCACCCGCGGCGGGTTGGTGATCGTGAGCGCGGCGAGCAGCCCGCCCCCGGCGCACATCCCGGCCGAAATGAGCACCGCGGTCCTGAATCCGGCGGCGAGCGCGTCCGGGTGCAGGTAGGCCGTTCCGGTAATGCCCGCAAGCGCCGGGAGCACGGCGACAGCCAGCAGGCCGCCGAACCTGGCCACATCGTTGTTGATCGCGGAAGCGAGTCCGGAGCGCTCGGCGGGCGCCGAGCTCATCGCGGTCGAGGTGAGCGGGGCAACCGTGATCGCGAGCCCGAGCCCGAAGACGATGACGGCCGGCAGCACATAGACCGCATACCTCGACCCATGGGTGGCTAGCGTGAGCAGCCCTAGACCAGCGCCGACCACGACCGGGCCGGCGCTCATCTGCAGGCGGGGCCCGATCCGGGTCGCCAGTCTGCCGGAGCGGGCGGACAGGGTCAGCATGATGAGGGTCAGCGGCAGCAGCGCCAGGCCGGAAGCGAGCGGCGAATAACCGGCCACGACCTGGAGTTCCACCGGAAGCAGGAAGGTCGCCCCGGTCAGCGCCGCATACACGATGAACGTCACGGCGTTGGTGGCCGCGAACTGCCGCTCCCGGAAGATCGCCAGCGGCAGCATCGGCGCCGCCGTGCGGTACTCCCGGACTACGAAGGCGGCCAGCCCCGCGACGCCTACCACCGCCATCATGACCACCGCGGGCGAGGACCAGCCCAGCGTGGGGGCCTCGATGAAGGCGAAGGTGACACCGGTCAGGAACACCACAGCCGCCAGTGCACCCGGGTAATCGATCGTGCCGGTGACAGTCAGGTCACGTGACTCGGGGACATGTCTCACGGTCAATGCGACGACAACGGCCGCGATCGGGACGTTGATGAAAAATATCCAGCGCCACGACGCGGCCGAGATCAGGTAGCCGCCGAGCAGCGGCCCGGCGGCGGTAGCAACACCGCCGAAGCCTGACCATGCCCCGATCGCCTTGCCGCGGTCGGCGGGCACGAACGACGACTCCAGGATCGCGAGGCTTCCCGGCGTCAGCAGCGCCGCACCAACCCCCTGGAACACCCGGGTGAGAATGAGAAACTCTGCGGTCGGGGCGAACCCGCACGCCGCAGAGGCCAGCGCGAACCACACGATGCCGATCGAGTAAACCCGCCGCCTGCCGAGCCGGTCACCGAGCGAGCCGCCGATCAGGAGGAACGCGGCGAGGGTCAGGGTGTAACCATTCATCACCCACTGCAGGGCGGCAACGCCAGTGCGGAAATCGCGGCCGATGGTCGGCAGGGCGATGTTGACGACCGTCGCGTCCAGCGCGGCGATCCCCGAGCCGAGCACGGTAACCGCCACGACCCAGCGCCCTGGTGCCGAGGAGAACGACAGGGCGGCAGCATCGGTCGTGGACATGTCGTCGGCTCCGGTGGTTGAAGTGGACCCGATACAGCCTGGCAGCCTCGACTGACGTCCGCGTCCGATCGACCGCTCTGACGGTCTCGTCAGGAGTCTTGGCTGGTTTCTTTGATGTCGGTTCGGTCGGCGGAGTCGCTGCTCGGGACGGGTGCGCTGCCTGCCGCGATTCTGCTGACGCACATCCACCCCGATCACTCCGGCTCGGCGCTTGAGCTGGCCAGGATGTGGGACTTGCCGGTCCACGCGCACCCAGCCGAGCTGGTACTGGCTCCGGGTGAGTACATGCCGGAGTACGGCAACCCGCTTGACCGCTGGCTGGCCGCCCCGTTGCTGCGGCTGATGCCGCGGCGGCGGCTCGAAGCTAGTCTGTCGCGGAACAGTCTGGAAGGTACGGTAGGGCATTTGACCTGGATGCGGGCGTTCCCGGCCTGCCTGCCTGGGAGCGCGTACCCACGCCCGGGCATACGCCGGGTCACGCCGCGTTCTTCCGCGGGCGCGACCGGGTGCTGATCACCGGCGATGCCGTGCTCCGGGACCGCAGAGCGGCTCAGGTCCTTTTCCGGCCGCTTCTCCGGGCAGCCAGCTCCAGACAGTTCCTGAAAGGCAGGGTCACTGAGCCCGGCTCGCCCGCCGGATCACCACCGCTCGTTACCTACCCCGAATGCTTCGTCAACCACCCATCTGCACCATTTCGAGGAACCTCACGCGGACCGTACACCAGCGGCGGCATCTACCTCAACTTCATCGGCAACGAAGGCCAGGACCGGGATGTTACGTGCGGCGTGCACCGTCGATGGTCAGCTCGACCCGCTCGCTGTAGAAGCACATCAGGCCGGCAATGCCTTCAGCTGAAGGGATTGGGGTCTGGTAGCTCCATACGAGATCGTGGTGGACTTCGTTGCCGACCTGGACCGACCAGTACGACGCCTGGCCTTTGAATGGGCAGGTCGTTTGCCTGGCGGTGGGCCGCAGCAACTCGGTGCGCACGTCCTCGCGCGGGATGTAGTAGCGGGCCGGCAGCCCTGTCTCGTTGAGGACGACGGCCCGGTCGGACTCGGCCAGCGTCTCCCCGCCAAGGGTGACCTCGATGTGGGCGCCGGCCGGGCTGATCGTGATCTGGTGCCCTGTAGCCATGCATGTGGCAACCACAGGGCAGCCCGAACGATTCCGTGCACCGGACCGGCCTCAGGGCTGACTAGGAGGCCTTGGGGAGGTCTCGGTGCGTCGGCTCGGCTGTACCCGGCTCCTGCGGCACGGGCGGATGCGTATCGTGTGACAGCCCCTCAGGACCCGGCTCGGGTTTCGGCCCATGCGTCGTGCGCATCAGCCGTGCGCTGATGATCGCAGGCCGATGATCAGAACGCCCGTGATCGCCAATGCGGCCGGAACACCGAGTCACTGAAATAGCGAATGACCACGGCGGCGACGTAGCCGAACATCGCCAGCGTGCCCGCTGCGAGCAACGGCGTGTTCCGGAGCGGGACACTGACGGCCATGACCGCGGCGGCGCTGGCCATCGCGAGCGCGTACATCCAGCCGTGCTCGCCGACCGTGAAACTCGGCGCTATGAGGGCAAGCACGACTCCAGCGGGGATCGTCACCCACATCGGCTGGATATAAGCTCGCCAGCCGAGCAAGGCCCATGCGACGCCGAACGCCCACAGCGCGAGGGCATAGGCCATCGAAGGAGCCGGGTCAGCGACCGCGGCAATGACGCCGCAGATGGTCACGACCAGTCCGGCGAACAATGCGACGTTCCGCAGCGCTCGCCGGCGGATCAGCCACAGGCCCGCCGAGTACACGGTGACAGCCACTCCGATGGCAAGCGTGAGCGCATTGCTGTGCCCGTAAATATCTCTCATGTAGAACCCGACAGCCCCGGCGACTCCGGCCACGGAAAGGAACCACGCGACCCCGGTCACCCGCTGGACCGCCGGCTCACGGACCCGGCTCACGGACCCGGCGCACGACGATGCCCACGACAAGGAAGAACGCCGCTGCGGCAGCATAGGCGCCCACATGACCCCAGCCGCCGAGCTGGTCCCATCGCTGGCCGATCGCGGCGGCAGCGCCGGCCAGCAGGAGGATCGCACCGAAGTACGCGACCGCCTCGGTGAGCAGCGATATGTGCCGCTTGCCCTCCGGCTGCTGCCCGGCGGTCGACTCGGTGGCGAGCAGTCCCTGCAACTGCTCCATGATCGTGGTCATTAGTCAGTCGCAGCTACTGAAATTCGACCGCGATCACGGAACGCTGCCGGGCGGCGGCATGGCAAGTCCCGGAGTATGACCTTTTTGTCGCTATTGTAGAGTCCGGCAGCCAAGGGGGCGGCTCCCTGCTCGAGGCACTGTCTCGCTGGCCCCGGGGATCCGGGTCATCCCATGCGCCTCCGCCCTGCGGATGCCCTCGACAAAACGGCAGCCGCAGCACCGTAGATACCCGGCTCAGTACTGGCCGTATTGCTGCTCCCACAGGTGGTGCGCTTGCTGCTGAGCTTGCAGCCTGGCCTGCTCACGGTCCAGATGGCCGAAGCGGCCGCTCTCGAAGTGCTTGTCAATCTCCGCGGCGGCGAACCCGGCCAGCAGCTCCTTGCCGAGCGCATGATGCTCGACGATGCCCTCCCGCTCGCGGTGATGCTCGTACAGGCGCATCGCCTCGAAGCCAACCGCGCCCGCCAGCAGCTCGTGCGTGACGTTGTGGTGCTGCGTCCCGCCGCCGTAGACGTTGTCGTGTGCGCCCTGGGCGCCAAACCTGTCAAAGAGTCCCATAGCCCGCAACCTAGCCGAGCGCACGAGATTCCGGTAGCGATTCGCGGACGGTCAGGCTCCCCGTCGGCCGTTCGCGGCCTGACGTTCTGCTGCGGATCCAGCCCGCTTCCATGACGAACGGCGCGGCGCCGGTCAGCGCCACGGCGGCGCGAAAGCTCGTCGGTGCCGTGACGTCTGCTACCCGATGCGGGCTGGCCGGCTCGGCGCAGCTGACGACATCGCCAACCAGCAGGCCATTGGGGTCATTGAACATGGCTATGGTCACCGCCCCGCCGAAGCCAGTGACCGGCATCACGAACGCCACCAGCGGCCCGTCAGCTACGACACCGACTTCGAAATGCACTACCGCATTGCCCACTGCGCTGGCCCCTTCGCCGGAAAGTGCCCGTATCGGCCTATGTCGTCTTCAGTCTTTCCAGGCTACGTTCACGGGCGGAATCTGGCTACGGCGCAATGTCCGGCCCGTGCGGTGCACCCGCTGACGATCAACGTCATGGTGAGCAACCGGTTCGGGCCGGACCTCGCTGACGTCTTAGCCCCGACCCGGCACGCGCGCCTACTATGATCCGGATGTTGCCGGGCGCACCGACGAGCAGGCGCGGTCGGCCGCGCGGACTCTTTATCCCCAAGAGCGCATCGCGCGGCTCAAGACCGAAATGCGCAAGCAGTCGCAGTCCGATTGGATCACGCGTCTCGCCCATCTGGCCACCGAGGTACCGCCAGGTGGCCGACTACCTGGAGCGCTATCTGATGCTAGGCGTGAGCACTGTGATACTGGCCGGCCTGCTCGTCGAGGAGGACTTCCAGCACGCCGCCGTCGTCCTGCACGACCCGCGGAGCCGGGGATGACAGGTCACGACCGATGACCAGGTCCTTTGCCATAGCCTGCGCGGCTGACTACTTCGATTCTGGTGGCTTCCTCGCCGATCTCACCCGGCGGGTCGCATTGCGGACCGAGAGCGGCGTGGCCGGGCGCCGCCGCGAGCTGCTCCGCTACCTCGAACAGGAAATGGTCCCGGCGGCGCGGCGGCTGGGCGCGGACGCACGGGTACTTGACAACCCGGACCCGAGCGGCGGGCCGTTCCTGATCGCGGGCCGTCGAGAGGCTGCCGGGCTGCCGACGGTGCTGACTTACGGCCATGCCGATGTCGTGCTCGCCGAGGCACACCGCTGGCGCGCGGGACTTGACCCGTGGCACGTGACAACCGAGCAGGATCGCTGGTACGGCCGGGGAACCGCGGACAACAAGGGCCAGCACACCATCAACCTGGCAGCGCTGGAGCAGGTGCTGCGTGCCCGCAGTGGCCGGCTCGGCTTCAACCTGACAATCCTCATTGAGACCAGCGAGGAATCCGGGTCACCGGGGCTGGGCGAGTTCTGTGCCCGGCATCGCGAGGAACTGGCCGCGGACTTGCTGATCGCCTCGGACGGGCCGAGGGTCTCGGCTGAGCAGCCGACGGTCTTCCTCGGCTCGCGCGGCTCGGCCAGTTTCACCCTGCGGGTGCCGCTGCGCCAGCGCTCCTACCACTCCGGCAACTGGGGCGGCGCGCTGCGCAACCCGGCCACAGTACTCGCCAGCGCGGTTGCCTGCCTGGTCGACGGTTACGGCCGGATCCTGGTGCCGGCCTTGCGCCCGCCGCCCATCCCGGACGCGATCCGCACCGCACTGAGCAGCATCCCGGTCGGCGGCAACTCCGGCGACCCGGCCGTCGACGAGGACTGGGGCGAGCCCGGGCTCACCGCCGCCGAGCGGGTGATCGGGTGGAACACGCTGGAGGTGCTGTCATTGGCGGCGGGCAATCCGGATACTCCAGTCAACGCTATCCCCGGTTCCGCGCACGCGCATTGCCAGCTCCGGTTCGTGGCGGGCACCGACACCGCCGGACTGGCACGGGCCGTGCGCGCTCACCTTGACCAGTGCGGTTTCAGCATGGTCGTCCTCGAGCCCGGGCACCTCATGAATGCCTCCCGCACGGACCCGGACGACCCGTGGGTCCGGTACGCACTAGCCTCGCTGGAACGGACCCACGGCACTCCCGCGGTCCTGTTGCCCAACCTCGGCGGCAGCTTGCCCAACGACGCCTTCACCGACGTGCTCGGCCTGCCTACTATCTGGATCCCGCACTCCTACCCAGCCTGTGCACAGCACGCACCCGATGAGCACCTGCTCGCCCCGCTGGCCCGGCAGGCCCTGCAACTGATGGCAGCACTGTTCTGGGACCTCGGTGAAGACCCGGCGACGTTGTGATTGCCCAGCGGCACCGGTGGACAGCACCGCCGTGCAGGTGCTAGCCGCCGGGCAGGAGATGTCGAGCCCTAGCGGGTTCGACTTGCCGAGGTAGGCGAGTACCGCGGCGGGCAGGGTGACGAATCGCCAGGTCACGCCGCCGTCGTTGGTCACGACCAGCTTGGTTACCTGGCTCGGGGTAATCGTCAGGCCGCCCGCCCAGCACTGCCTCGCGGTCGGGCAGCTCAGTGTCAGAGCGAAGAAGCTGGTCGCGAGGTTCGCGGGCACCGGATCATCAGTCCAGGTGACACCGCCATCGGAGGTGGCGATGAACCCGCTCGCTCCGCCGGGACCAGCGGTGGCCGACGCTAGTGCTCGGCAGTGAAGCGCATCGGAGCAGGAGATCGCATCCGGCATCGGCGTGTCGTTGCTGAATTCCGGCCAAGAATGTCCAGTCCGCGTAGCTTCCCGCCAGGTCCGGCCACCGTCATGGGAGTAGTACCCGGACCACCGGCCGACCGCCACGGCGGGTGAGCCACTGCCGTTGACCGAGCCGGAGGTGTCGGTGCTGAGCTTCTGGTTGATCAGCACGCACGTCTGGCCGGAACAGCCGAGCAGGTCCGGGTACTGCCCGGACGGACTCACGGGTCCGGGGCGGAAGGTTGCGCCGCCATCGCCGGTGACCATTACCGTTCGCTTGAAGCCGGTCGCCCGATCAAGGTCGACGATGACCGTGCAGCGCCGCGCCGATGCGCAAGCCAGCACCGCCACGTTCCCTGCGCGCCCGGCTGAGCGGCGGTGAGATAGCACGTGCTGGCACCCGGACAGCTGAGGTTCGAGCCATTGGCATGCAGCGACTTGGCCGACCATCCCGGCACCTGGAAGTAGCTCACCAGCTGCCACCCGCTCCCTCCTGCCGCCGGGACCGGCCGCACCGTTCCGACCGTGGCTGCGGTGAACGTCGCCCTGTTACGAAAGGTCCAGCCCAACGCCGTCGTCGCCGAGCGTCATTATCAACTACTCTCCGTGCTGGCTCTCATGCCAGTCCGGCAGCCCCACGAGATCCTCCGTGGCTGTGGCCTGCTCCAGTGCCCGGCGGATCGCGCCCACAGCGGGCGCGCCTTCCAGCCGGCCGTTCTCACCGTGGTACATCCGGCACGCCATGGCCGGCCGGGTGCCCGGCCCGGCGAACGGGTCCTTCCCGTTAACCAGCAGCGTCGGTGACCCGGCCATGCCCCACCGGGCAGCCCCGGCCGCGCCGGTGATCACCCGCCGTGTCACCGGCACCCCTGGCCACCCGGCTAGCACCTGCGCGAGCCGTTCCTCCAGCAGCGGCGCGTTCGGGCAATCCGGAACCACCAGCACCGTCAGTTCCATCACCGGCCCCCTCCCATGCCTGTGCGCGCAGCCGGTACCCGGTACAGACACTAAGGCTTCCAGCGCGCTGGAAGGTCCAGCGGTCGCTTGGGCCTGCGGCCCGGTCCGGCCTACGCTTCGTCCAGGGGCGAGCCGATGGGTGAGCGCAGCGGCGCTGGCCTGCTGCTCCTGGGCCTGTCGTGGCGCTGGAGGGGTGCGGCGCTGCCCGGCTAGCAAGTCCGGAGGGTGACGATGGTTGACGCGCCAGCTTCGGTGCGGACGCTCGCGGCGGACCGCCGGCTCACGCGGTTGCGGCCTGCGGGTGGCGGGGTGGAGTTCCAGGTGTTCGAGGCGACCGCGCCGGACGGCTCGAAAGTCGTGCTGCGTACCCCCGTCGGCGAGCGGTTCCAGTCCAACCCCAACGACCGGCACGTCGACACCAGGTCGCTGCTGCGCTGGGAGTACGTCGTCACCCGGCACATGGACCGCCTCGGCTTCCCAGTAGCCACACCACGGGAGCTGGTCCTCGGCGAGCCCGACGTGCTCGTGTCGGATTTCGTCATGGACGACGGGCGCGGCGCCGACCAGGTCGCGCTCGGTGCGTTGCTGCTCCGGCTGCACCGCTCGCCACCGCCGCCGATGCCGCCGGTCGCGGCGCGTGGTCTGGCGGCCGCCCGCCTGCTGCCCCGCCGCATTGCCGACCGGTTCGCCGAACTGGCCGCGTTCGTCGCGGCACTGCCGGCCGAGCCACCCGTCGAGCGGCTGACCGCCGTGCTCGCGTCGCGGCCGACCGGCAGGCTCGTGCACCTGGACGTGCGGGCGTCGAACCTGCGTTGTACCGGTGGCGCCGTCCGCGGTCTGCTGGACTGGTCGAACGCGCTGACCGGCGACCCTGCGATGGAGCTGGGCCGCCTGGCCGAGTACGCCTTGCTGCCGCAGAACGGACTCGACTACGAGGCGGTGCTGGCCGGTTACCGGGAGCCGGTGCCGGTTGACTCGGCCGCGTTCTGGATCTACCGGCTCGACGCCGCGGTCATGCTCGCCCTGCTGTTCAATTCCGAGGCGTCCCTCGCCGAGCTTGGGCCACGCGCGGTCGACCGGCTGCGCGAGGTGCACCTGCGGCTCAGCCGAGAGCTGAGCAGATGAGCCGGCCCGCGGCACGCGGGCTACTCCTCGCCGGAGAACCGCTCCCAGGCGGACTGCCTGGTGATCTGCAGCGCGGCGCCGATGCGGGCCCAGGTCACCCCCCGGCCGCGGAGCACGGTGACCAGCCGCTGCAGGCTGGCGTCGGTCTGCGCGCTGACCAAGGCGATCCGCGGCAGCAGGGCGAGGATCTCCTCGTCGGTCATCGCCTCCTCCCGGGCGGGCAACTGGGTCCCCGGCGGGGACGACCCCTGCTGCTCCTCCGCGAGGATGTCGTTGCATAGCTGGATGCACTCGTCGCAGATGAACACGCCGGGTCCGGCGATCACCTTCGCGACCGCGGAGCTCGGCTTGGCGCAGAACGAGCAGTTCACCTGGAGCGCCACCTTGCCCGGTGCCGCGCCCGGTGCCTTATCGCTGGTCATAACGCCTCCCGTCCCGAGTCTGTCAGGACCTTCCTGACGGGCTCAGGCTCGGGAGGCCATGGTATCGCGTCAGGAGCGGGCTGACAAGTCAGGTACATCCTGACGGGCACGGGCCGGGATGAAGGGTACGGGAAGCCGTTTAGCGTGATCTTCGGTGTCTCAAGCGGGGTGATAATTAAGGACATGACGGGCTCCCGGCCAGTGGTGCTGACTTCGCCGCACCCGCCCGGCGAATGCCTGAGACGGCTGGCCGTCGTCACGAAGGCCGGACGGGAGCACTCCGGCCGGATTTTCGGCATTACGGAGGCGGGACAGCCTGTTCCGCGGCTTAGGGGCGAGGTCGGGCGGTCGTATGTCTCGGTGACGCCGCTATGACGCCGTGCGGCACTATGGACGCGAGATGAACCTCAGCCTGGACCCGGCGGCGTTCCGTGACCTGCTGGCGGACCCGGACTTCGCCGAGAACCTCTCGGCAGCCGCCGGGAATCCCCTGGCCATCGTGGATGCTGGTGACGCCGCCGCCGGGAGCATGCTCGCGGGGCTTGACATCACGGCAGTTCCCGCGGTGGTCGTCGTGGTCGCCCGGGATCCGCGCGCCTTGCCGCCTGCCGCCTTCGACGCGGCCGACCTCATCCTGACCGATGACCTGACGGCCGGAACCCCGTTCGTCGCGCCGGCCGACGGCGTGGCTGCCGCCATCGGCCGGATCGGATCGGTGCTGCACGCGAATCCGGTGGCGGGAACGTCCCTGGCCATGCTGCTGCGATGCTCGGCGGGCCTGGGAGTACCTGCCGCGCTCGTCGCGGAGTCCGCGACCTACTCGGCTCTCCAGGAGGGGCGGGAGTTCTGGCGCTGGCGTGCCGAACGGCCTGTCAGGAAAGCGGAGCCGCCGACCGAGGATCGTCACCAGGAACGGGTCCTGGTCGAGCGTGCGGGCGACGAGGTGCGCATCACCCTCGCACGCCCCGGGCGGCGGAACGCCATCGACTGGCGCATGCGCGACGCGCTAGCTGCCGCGCTGGCGATGGCCGCGGCGGACCAGCGGTGTACGGTCGTCCTGCGCGGCCTAGGCCCGGATTTCTGCGCCGGCGGCGACCTCGACGAGTTCGGCACGCGCCCCGACCCGGCCATCGCGCATCTGACCCGGCTGACCCGCAGCCCGGCCAGGCTCATGCACGTGGTCGGGCGACGCGCGACGGCCTACCTGCACGGCTCCTGTCTGGGCGCGGGCATCGAGCTGTCGGCCTTCGCCGGCCGGGTGGTCGCCGCGGAGAGCACGCGGATCGGCGTCCCAGAGATTCAGCTCGGCCTGGTGCCAGGGGCGGGCGGCACGGTCAGCCTGCCACGGCGGATCGGTCGCTGGCGAACGGCCTACCTGGCGCTGGCCGGGCATGTCGCCGGCGCCGATGAAGCGCTCCGCTGGGGACTGGTGGACGCATTGGTACCGGACGCCGCCCCGCCAGGGCCAGTGACACGATGACCGGCTACGAACTGGCCGCGGCCTGCCTGACCGATCCGCGGCAAGAACGAGAGCGCCTTGCCCTGCTCCTCCCGCCCGGCGTGCTGGCCGCCGATCGCTCCTCATCCCCGGCCGCAGCCGGGGATCCCGCTCGCTGCGCCGTGCTGGCCTGGGCCCGGTCGGGGCTGATGCACCTCACCGGGCTCGCTGCCGGTCCGCCCCTCGCGCCGACCGCTCCCGTCCTGCTCAGGGCCGGGGCCGTCGCGACGGCGATCACCGACCTCAGCGGCGCCCTCGGACGGCGAGTCGAGGTAGACCTGAATCACCTGTTAGCCTTCCGCGCGTCCCTGGCAGGCTGGAGCCGCCGCGGGACCGTGTCAGCCAACGGCACCTGCCGCATCCTGCGTGCCGCTGACGGCTGGCTCGCCGTCAACCTGGCTCGCCCGTCAGACGTCGAGTGCCTGCCCGCGCTGCTCCGGCGCGCCCTGCGCGGCGAGCCGTGGGCGGAGCTTGCGGCGCATGCCGAGGTCCGGCCGGCGGCGAGCCTGGCGGCAGCGGCCCAGGTGCTCGGTATCCCGGCCGCCCCGCTCGCCGGGCCCGTGGCTGGTCCCGTGCGGATCAGCGAACTCGGGCCGGCCGGCCAGGCGCCCGCCGTCGTCCTTGACCTGTCCGCGATGTGGGCCGGCCCGCTCTGCGCCCGCGTCCTGCGCCTGGCAGGCTTGGAACTCATCAAGGTCGAGGATGTCAGCCGCCCCGACGGCGCGAGAACCCGGCTGCCCGCCTTCTACGCCGAACTGCATAAGAACGCCCAGGACATCGCGGTCGACTTCGGCACGCCGCGGGGACGGGCGGAACTGGCCCGGCTCGCTGACTCCGCGGGAGTCGTGATCGAGGCCAGCAGGCCGAGGGCGCTGCGGCGCCTCGGGCTGATCGCCGAGGAGTGGCTCGCATCGCGTCCTGGCCGCGTCTGGGTGTCGGTAACCGGCTACGGGCGGGACGACCCCCAGCACCGCGTCGCGTTCGGTGACGACGCGGCTGCGGCAGGGGGCCTGGTCGCGTGCACGCGCGACGGGACCCCGGTGTTCTGCGGCGACGCCATCGCCGACCCGCTCACCGGGCTGTACGCGGCGCTGGCCGCGCTGGCCTCCCGGGCCGCGGGCGGCGGGCGGCTCGTTGACGTGGCCATGGCCGGTGTATGCGCGGAGCTGAGCAGGCCAGCCGCGACGCCGCCGCATGACCACGAGGTGTTCCTCGCCGGTGCCGGCTGGACGGTTAGTCATGCGGGACTGTCACAGCAGGTGGTGGCGGCGTGAGGCCAGTGTCAGGGGGATGGCGCCGGGCGGGGATCACGTGAACCGGCCAGGGTCACTGCTGGTCACGAACGGTGAAGTCGGCGGCCAGCCCGGCCTCGACGTGCGGGTGAGCACGGGGCTGATCCGCGGCGTCGGCCCAGGGTTGGCCAGGCACCCCGGCGAAGCCGTGCTCGACGCCGCGGGTGGCGCGGTCATCCCAGGATTGCACGACCACCACGTTCACCTGCGGGCGCTGACAGCCAGGCGGGTCTGCCTGGACGTGTCAGGGGCGCCAGGCCCGCAGGCCTTCGACCATGCCCTCACCGATGCCGCAGGGAAGCTCGAACCAGGACGGACGCTGCGCGTGACCGGCTGGAGCGAGCA